>Ga0070741_10000795_pt1 | contig 105621 bp, 94 predicted proteins | sample Coa_R1_4_FD_66440 | JGI IMG/M metagenome (GOLD analysis project Ga0070741, IMG submission 66440) | Surface soil microbial communities from Centralia Pennsylvania, which are recovering from an underground coalmine fire - Coalmine... | ecosystem: Environmental > Terrestrial > Soil > Unclassified...
GGAGGAGCGCATAATGGGTGACGGCAAGAAACTGTCCTCGCTGGACGCGTCGTTTCTGTATCTGGAGACGCCGGAAATGCCGATGCATGTCGGCAGCATGGCAATCTTTCGCCTGCCGGACGACTACAAGGGTGACTTCTTCGAAGAGTTCAAGGCGATGATCGCCTCGCGCCTGCACATCGCGCCGATCCTCAAAGCGCGGCTGGAGAAGGCGCCGCTCGATATCGATCATCCCTCCTGGGTCGAGGACGACCAGTTCGATATCGACCGCCACATCTTCCGCGCCAGCCTGCCGGCGCCGCGCGACCGCGCTACCCTCGAGCGCATTGTCGGCTGGATGCACGCCAAGCTGCTCAACCGCGCCCGCCCGCTCTGGGAGTTCTATGTCTTCGAGGGCATGAAGGACAACGAGATCGGGCTCTACTCCAAGATGCATCATGCCTGCATTGATGGTGGAGCGGGTGCTGCGCTCACCAACATGATCTACGACGTTTCGCCGATTCCGCGAAAGGTCGAGCCGCCGACGGCCAAAGCAAAGGTCGAGCAGGAGCCGCGCGACATCGCGGCCAATCTGCTCGATTCATACCAGCAGCTCTGGACCCAGCCGCTGGATGCGGCGGCCGCCAAGACCCTCGAGCTGCCGCGCTCGGGCAAGAGCGACCTCGGCTCGATCCTGTTCGACAATGCGATGTACCAGATCGAAAGCGCGGTGCGCTTTGCCGGCAGCCTGCCGACCATGCTCAAGAGCGTATCCGACATTGTCGGCAAGGTCTCCGACCCGAAGTCGCGGGAAAGCCTCTCCAGCATGATGTCGCCGCCGACCATCCTGAACAAGACGATCTCGTCGGAGCGCAGCTTCGCCGGCACCTCGATCTCGTTGTCGCGAGCGAAGGCGCTGGCCAAGCAGGCCGGCGGCAAGCTCAATGATGTGGTGCTCGCGCTCGCCTCCGGCGTGGTGCGGCGCTATCTCCTGCAACAGGGTGCGCTGCCGGCGAAATCGCTGACGGCAGCCGTGCCGATCTCGCTGCGCGAGGAGGGCAATGCCGACGCCAACAACCAGGTGTTCGGCATGATCTGCTCCATCGCCACCAATGTCGAGGATCCCAAGACGCGGCTGGAGACGATCATTGCCCAATCCACCAAGGCCAAGGAGATGTCGCATCCATTGCGTGCGGTGATGCCGCAAGTCTCAAATATCTCCATGCTTGGTACGCCAATCCTGGTGCAGATACTGGCACTGCTCTACAGCCGTTCCAACTTGTCCGATGTCCTGCCGCCGTCGGCAAACATCACGGTGTCCAACGTGCCGGGCCCCCGGCAGACGCTTTATGCTGCAGGTGCCGAGCTGCTGCATATCTTCCCGGTGTCGATCTCGACCCACGGGATCGCGCTCAACATCACCGTGCAGAGCTATCGCGACCAGCTTGATTTCGGCTTTATCGCGGGTGCCAATATCATTCCGCATGTGCAGGAATTGTGCGACATGCTGCCGATGGAGTTTGCCGCACTTGAGGCGGCCTATGCGCCGCCGCCAGCCGATGTCAGGGGCGCAGCCGAGTAGCAGTTGAAAGCAGGGACGAGCGTGATGATTGAAATGCCGCCACTTCAGTTCGCCCAGACGAACGGGATTCGCATGGGCTTCTATGAAGCGGGCCCGACAACCGACAAGCCGCCGCTTGTGCTCTGCCACGGCTGGCCGGAGATCGCGTTTTCCTGGCGGCATCAGATCAAGGCCTTGAGCGAGGCGGGCCTGCGGGTGATCGCGCCGGACCAGCGGGGCTATGGCGCGACCGACCGGCCCGAAGCAGTCGAGGCTTATGACCTGGAGCATCTGACCGGCGACCTTGTCGGGCTGCTTGACCACCTCAAGATTGATAAGGCGATCTTCGTCGGGCATGACTGGGGCGGCTTCGTCGTCTGGCAGATGGCGCTGCGGCATCCGGATCGCGTGGCCGGCGTCGTCGGCGTCAACACGCCGCACACGGGCCGGCTCTGGGCCGATCCGATCGAATTGATGCGCCAGCGCTTCGGCGACAGCATGTACATCGTGCAGTTCCAGGACCCGGCGCGGGAGCCGGACCGGATCTTCGGCAGCAATGTCGAAAAGACCTTCGACTTCTTCATGCGCAAGCCGCTGCCGCGCAACGACACTGCAACACCCAAGGCGCCGATTGGCGGAATTGGCGCTGCACCCAAGACCAACCTTGCCTTTCCGCAGATGGTCGCGGGCTATGACCCGGCCAAGGATCCGCGCGAGCCGATCCTGTCTCCCGAGGAGAAGAAGTTGTTCGTCGACACCTTCGCCCGCACGGGCTTCACCGGCGGCATCAACTGGTATCGCAACTATTCGCGCAACTGGCAGCGTTCCGCCGATCTCGATCACACCGTGCGGGTGCCGTCCCTGATGGTCATGGCCGAGAACGATCGCGTGCTGCCGCCATCCGCTGCCGATGGCATGGAGCGGGTTGTGCCGGATCTCGAGAAGTATCTCGTGCGCGGCAGCGGCCACTGGACGCAGCAGGAAAAGCCGGACGAAGTTAGCGCCAAGCTGATCGAGTGGCGCAGACGGCGGTTTGGGTAAAAAGGGAACGCTCTCTCCACGTCATTGCGAGCGAAGCGAAGCAATCCAGAACTCTCACCGAGCAAGCGGTCCTGGATTGCTTCGTCGCTTCGCTCCTCGCAATGACAGGAGAAGACAGGGGGACGACAGCGACCATGGCGCCGAAGAACAGGCTTGATCCGATACCGCAGCCGCCGACCAAGCCGGTGGTCGGCAACATGCTGTCGCTGGATTCGTCCGCGCCGATCCAGGACCTCACCCAGCTCGCCAAGAAGCTCGGGCCGATCTTCTGGCTCGACATGATGGGCGCGCCGATCGTGTTCGTCTCCGGCCACGAGCTGGTCGACGAGCTCAGCGACGAGAAACGCTTTGACAAGGCGGTGCGCGGCGCCTTGCGCCGGGTGCGCGCGGTCGGCGGCGACGGCCTGTTCACCGCCGACACCAATGAGCCGAACTGGAGCAAGGCGCACAACATCCTGCTGCCGCCGTTCGGCAACCGCGCCATGCAGTCCTACCATGCGAGCATGGTCGACATTGCCGAGCAGCTGGTGAAGAAATGGGAGCGGCTCAACGCCGACGACGAGATCGACGTCGTACACGACATGACGGCGCTGACGCTCGACACCATCGGGCTGTGCGGCTTCGACTACCGCTTCAATTCGTTTTACCGGCGCGATTACCATCCCTTCGTCGCCTCGCTGGTGCGCTCGCTCGAAACCATCATGATGACGCGCGGGCTGCCGTTCGAGAACATGTGGATGGCCAAGCGCCGCCGCGATCTCGCAACCGACGTCGCTTTCATGAACAAGATGGTCGACGAGATCGTCGCCGAGCGCCGCAGGAACGCCGAAGCCGCTGATGACAAGAAGGACATGCTGGCGGCGATGATGACTGGCGTCGACCGCACCACCGGCGAGCAGCTCGACGACGTCAACATCCGCTACCAGATCAACACGTTTCTGATCGCGGGCCATGAGACCACCAGCGGGCTGTTGTCCTACACGATCTATGCGTTACTCAAGCACCCCGATGTGCTGAAGAAGGCCTATGAGGAGGTCGATCGCGTCCTCGGGCCTGATCTCGAGGCAAAGCCGAGCTATCAGCAGGTCACCCAGCTCACCTACATCACCCAGATCCTGAAGGAGGCGCTGCGCCTGTGGCCGCCGGCGCCGGCCTATGGCATCGCCCCGCTGAAAGACGAGAGCATCGGCGGCGGCAAGTACAAGCTCAAGAAGGGCACCTTCATCACCATCCTGGTGACGGCGCTGCATCGCGACCCCGCGGTCTGGGGGCCCAATCCCGACGCCTTCAACCCCGAGAATTTCAGTCGGGAGGCGGAGGCAAAACGTCCCGTCAATGCCTGGAAGCCCTTCGGCAATGGCCAGCGTGCCTGCATCGGGCGCGGCTTTGCCATGCATGAGGCGGCGCTTGCGCTCGGGATGATCCTGCAGCGCTTCAAGCTGATCGATGTGAACCGCTATCAGCTGCACATGAAGGAGACTTTGACCGTCAAGCCGGAGGGCTTCAAGATCAAGGTGCGCCCGCGGAGCGACAAGGAGCGCGGCGCTTATGCGGGCGCTGCGCCTGCTGTGGCATCCACCGGCGCGGCCGCTCCGCCCGCACGCACACGGCCGAGCCACAACACGCCGCTCTTGGTGCTCTATGGCTCCAATCTCGGCAGCGCCGAGGAGCTGGCGACGCGGGTCGCCGATCTCGCCGAGGTCAACGGCTTTGCCACCCGGCTCGCGCCGCTCGATGATGTTGTCGACAAGCTGCCGAAGGAGGGCGGCGTCCTGATCTTCTGCGCCTCCTACAACGGCGCGCCGCCCGACAATGCCACGCAATTCGTCAAATGGCTGCGCTCCGATCTGGCAAAGGATGCGCTGGCGGGTGTGAATTACGCGGTGTTCGGCTGCGGCAACAGCGACTGGACAGCGACCTATCAATCCGTGCCGCGGCTGATCGATGAAGCCCTGGCGTCCCATGGCGCGAACAGCGTCTACACCCGCGGCGAGGGCGACGCGAAGAGCGATCTCGACGGTCAGTTCGAACGGTGGTTTGCACAGCTCGCACCCGCTGCCGTGAAAGCGTTCGGGCTGGATGCTTCGTTCAGCCGCAGCGCCGATGATGAGCCGCTTTACAGGATAGAGCCCGTTGCGCCGAGCTCAGTCAATGCGGTGGCAGCGCTCGGCGGTGCATCGCCGATGAAGGTGCTGGTCAATCGGGAGCTACAAAACAAGTCGGGCGACAACGCATCCGAACGCTCGACCAGGCACGTCGAAATCGAGCTGCCCGCAGGCATGAGCTATCGTGTCGGCGATCATTTGAGCGTGGTGCCGCGCAACGATCCCGCGCTGGTCGATGCGGTGGCGCGCCGCTTCGGCTTTTTGCCCGCCGACCAGGTCAGGCTGCAGGTCGCCGCGGGACGGCGCGCGCAATTGCCGGTGGGCGAGGCGGTGTCGGTCGGGCAGTTGCTGACGGACTTCGTCGAGCTGCAGCAGGTTGCCACCCGCAAGCAGATCCAGATCATGTCCGAGCACACGCGCTGCCCGGTGACCAAGCCGAAGCTACTCGCGCTTGTCGGCGAGGATGATCCGTCCTCTGGGCGCTATCGGACCGAAATCCTGGCAAAACGTAAATCGGTGTTCGATCTGCTGCAGGAATATCCGGCCTGCGAGCTGCCGTTCCACATCTATCTCGAGATGCTGTCGCTGCTCGCGCCGCGCTATTACTCGATCTCGTCCTCGCCATCGGGCGATGCCACGCGTTGCTCCATCACGGTCGGCGTCGTCGAAGGGCCGGCGGTCTCAGGGCAGGGCATCTACAAGGGCGTCTGCTCGACCTATCTCGCCGGCCGGCGCGAGGGCGAGAGCATCCATGCGACGGTGCGCGAGACCAAGGCCGGCTTCCGGCTGCCGGAGGACAATACGGTGCCGATCATCATGATCGGCCCCGGCACCGGGCTTGCGCCGTTCCGCGGCTTCCTGCAGGAGCGCGCGGCGCGCAAAGCCAAGGGCGCGGCACTGGGGCTGGCCATGCTGTTCTTCGGCTGCCGTCACCCCGATCAGGACTTTCTCTATGCCGACGAATTGAAGGCGTTTGCAGCTGACGGCATTGCCGAGCTGTACACCGCATTCTCGCGCGCGGGCGGAGAGAAGACGTATGTGCAGCACCTGATTGCCGCGGAGAAAGAAAAAGTGTGGCGCCTGCTCGAACAGGGCGCGATCGTCTATGTCTGCGGCGACGGCAGCCGCATGGAGCCGGATGTGAAGCGGACACTGGCTGCGATCTATAGCGAACGCGCTGGCGTCGACACTGCGGCGGGCCAGTGCTGGATCGAGGAGCTCGGCGCGCAGAACCGCTATGTGCTGGATGTGTGGGCGGGGGGATAGCTTCGTTGCGCCGCCTTGAAGGTGATCATCGCCCGCGAAAGCGGGCGATCCAGTATTCCAGAGATAGCGGAGATTGAATCGAGAGGCCTCTGGAATACTGGATACCCCGCGTGCGCTGGGATTGACGGCGGAGTGTTTGGCTTCACGCCGCCTTCCTCGCCGCGCCATGTGCATGCTCGGCGATGGCGTCGATGACTTCGGGCCACAGTTCGAGCGGCAGTGCGTGGCCCATGCCTTCCACCATCATCAGCCTGGCGCCGGGAATTGAGGCGGCGGTGTCCTTGCCGCCGAAAGGATGAACCAGCGGATCGACGGTGCCGTGAATGACCAGCGTCGGCGCGGTCACTGCCTGCAGGCGGTGCTTGCGGCTGCCGGAGGCGAGGATCGCGCGCAATTGCCGCGCCGAGCCGTCGTAATGCAGCCCCCGCTCATAGATCCGCTCGGCGCGGATGAGATCGCGCGCCTCGTCCAGCGGGAACGGCCCGACCCGGAGGAATTTCCAGGTCTGGGTGAAGCGGACGAAGAATTCCTCCTTGGTTGTCGGCGTCGGCCGCATCAACAGCATGGCCGCTTCGCGGGTCGGCGGCGGCGTCTTCGGATTGCCTGTCGTCGACATGATCGAGGTCAGCGAGCGCAGCCGCTGTGGAAAGGAGATGGCAACCTCCTGGGCAATCATGCCGCCCATGGAGGCGCCGACCACATGGGCCGACGGGATCGATAGCGCGTCCATCAGCGCGATCGTGTCCTTGGCCATGTCGTGCAGCCGGTAGGGCGCCGCAACCGGAATGTTAAAAAAACGCAGCTTGATGAGCTCGAGCGGCGTGATGCGCTTGCCGCCGGAAAATTTCGTGGATCGGCCGATGTCGCGGTTGTCGAAGCGGATCACGCGGAATCCGCGCGCGGCGAGCCCGGCGCAAAACAGATCATCCCACAGCACCATCTGCGCGCCGAGTCCCATGATCAGGATCATCGGCTCGGCATTGGCATCACCGAAACTGTCGTAGCAGATGTCGATACCGTTGGCACGGACGAACCGCTCTTCTTGCTGGACGATCGCATTCACCTCTGGCTGCTCCGTTTGCCGCATCCTGCGCAATGCTTCGGCAGGGTCATACATTGCCGCACTCTATGGCATGCTTTCCCGCAGCGCAGAAGGGTTTCGAGGAGCTATGGCGCAAACGCGGACGCATGTTGACCGCGACGCTGCGACGGTGTGGTATGGCAAAAAAGAAGGGGCTCAACCCTTGCGGACGGTGAGGGAGAAGGCATGTCCGAGAAGGTCAACGACCCCGTGGCGTTGTGGCAGAAGATGCTCGGGGAGATGGAGAAGGGATTCAACTCCCTCGCCAATGAGGCGTTGGCATCGCCGCAATTCTCCAAGGCCATGAACCAGGCCGGCGGGGTTACGGCGGGCGCGCATAAGCAGCTAGCCGAATTGATGGAGAAATACTTCATCAGCATGAACATGCCGAGCCGCTCCCAGATGGTCGGCATTGCCGAGCGGCTGCAGACCATCGAAGGCCAGCTGAGCGACATCAAGCTCCTGTTGCAGCAGATGCAGAAGCAAGCGGGCGCCGCAGGGTCGGCCCCGGCGACCCCCAGGCCGCCGCGCACCCGCAAGCCGCCAACCACCTCGCCGCCGTCCGGAGACAAGACGTGAGCACGGCGCCGGTCCTCGACTTTTCATCCATCCAGGATCGGATCCAGTCCGAGGTGCAGCGCGCGATTTTGCGCAGCGTCAAGGGCGCCGAATATTTTGCGTCATCCGGCCCTGCGCTCGGCTCGACGCCAAAGGACATTCTCTCCATTCGTGGCACCATGCGGCTTTATCATTATCGGCCGCTGGCCGATGAAATCTACCGCGTGCCGATCCTGATCGTGATGGCGACGACCAACCGCGGTTACATCATGGACATGGTGCCCGGCCAGAGCTTCATCGAATTCCTTTTGAAGCGCGGCTATGACGTCTACATGCTGGACTGGACCGCGCCGAAGCCGGAAGAGCGGTCCTTGGGCATGGAGGACTACGTCCTCGACTTCATTCCGCATTGCCTTCGGCTGGTGCAGGAGGATTCCGGTGAGGAGGACGTCACCGTCATCGGCTATTGCTTCGGCGGCGTGCTCTCGCTGCTCTATTCGTCCATCCACGCCGACGGGCCGGTGAAGAACCTGATCTGCTTCACCACGCCGATCGACTTCCGCGAAATGGCGCTGTTCCAGAATTTTTCGGACCGCCGCTATTTCGATGTCGATGGCTTGGTCGATGCGATCGGCAATGTGCCGCCGGAGATGATCCTGTCCTCGTTCGAGATGCTGCGCCCGGCCTCGCGCGCGATCAGCCAGATTCAGCTCTGGGACAACATCTGGAACGATGAGTACGTGAAGTCCTACCGGATGTTCGATCGCTGGGCGACCGACACGCTGCCGCTGGCCGGCGAATATTTCCGCACCATCACCAAGGACCTGATGTGGGACAACAAGCTGTTCAACGGCACCATGTCGGTCGGCGGACGGCCTGCGGACCTGTCGAAGATCAAAGTGCCCCTCCTTCATGCGGTCGCCGAGCACGACCACATCGTGCCCTATGAGGCCGCGAGGCACCTGATCCCGATGGTGGGATCGGGTGACAAGGAGGAGGTGATCCTCAAGGGCGGTCACGTCAGCCTGATCGCAGGCGCCAATGCCGTGAAGCGGCTGTGGCCGAAACTGGACAGCTGGCTTTGTGGACGGTCGACATGAACGAGACACGCACCTATCCGCGGATGATGGAGACAGACGTCGGCGAGATCGAGCTTCGCCTGATGACGCGCGCCGATGAAGAGGCAGTGCTTGCCTTTGCGCGCAAGCTGCCGACGCATGATCTGTTGTTCCTGCCGCGCAATATCAGCGAACCAAAAGTGCTCTCCGCCTGGATCAGCGAGATCGAGCGCGGGGCGATCATCAGCCTGCTCGCGACCTGGGGGGAAAGCGTGGTCGGCTGCGGCACCGTGGTGCGCGATCCGCATTCATGGTCGCCGCATGTCGGCGAAATCCGGATGGTGGTGCTGCCTGAGGTTCGCGGCACCGGCGTCGGCCGGGTGCTGTCGCAGGAGACCTTCGCGCTGGCGCTGGGCGCGGGACTCGAAAAGCTCACGGCGCAAATGACGGTCGACCAGAAAGCGGCGATCGCGCTGTTCGAAAGCCTCGGCTTCAAGGCTGAGGCGCTGTTGCGTGACCACGTCCGCGATGCCGGCGGCAAGAAGCACGATATTGTCGTGCTTGGGCACAACGTGGCGCAGTTCCTGGCCCAGATGGAGGCCTATGGCCTTCCAGGAGCCGTGCAGACCTGAATACCGGCCAAGCTCGCAGCAGATCGCCCGAGATTTACCCTTTTGGGAACTATCACTATCTCGTGATGCTGCTATGCAGTATGATTGTTGCATCGCACCATTAACTGTGCCATAAGGACCGTGCCCCGGGCCAATCCGGACGGGGTGAGCCCATAGCTCGATAGTTTAGAGGATGGAGAGACCCCAATGACCACTGAGACCAATACCCTGTTCGACACCGTGAAAGGCGCCTTCGCACCCGTCACCGATGCCTTGAAGAACTTCCAGGGCCTGGAAGTGCCTGAGGCTGCCCGTGAGTTCGTCAAGCGCCAGGCCTCGACGGCCAAGGAAAAGGCCGCTGAAGCCTTCGCCGGCTCGGAGAAGGTGACTGCCGCGATCGAGAGCGCCGCTGCCGATTCCGTCAGCGAGGTCGCCAAGATCAGCCGCAACATCCAGCAGGCGATCTACCAGGACACCGAGGCGTTCTTCGCCGGCATCGACAAGCTGGTTTCCGCCAAGTCGCTGAACGAAGCCGTGCAGATCCAGTCGGATCTGGCGCGTGCCCACGGCGAGGTGGTGGTGTCGCGGGCGAAGTCGACGGCCGAATATCTCGGCAAGCTCGTCGCCAACGGTGCGAAGACCGCGCAGGACAACTTTACGAAGGTCTACAACAAGACCGCCTGATCGCCTGAACTCAAATTCGGCGGATCAATCGCAAGGCCCGCTTTAAGCGGGCCTTCTTTTTGGTGGGTTCCGTCATTGCGAGGAGCGTAAGCGACGAAGCAAATCCAGAGCCACGCACGCAACACTGGATTGCTTCGCTTCGCTCGCAATGACGGCTACTGTGTAGCCGACACGAAACTTGTCGACCACGCCATGACGACAACGAGCACCTTCTCCTTCGATGTCCCCGGCGACGCCGCGCGCGCCGCCGACCTCAAGCGTGTCAAGGCGCTGGCGACGCTGGTGCTGGCCTCGACGCTGGCGCTGTTCGTCGTCGCAAAACTGCTGCTCAACATTCATCCGCTGTTCGGCTTTGTCGCCGCCTTTGCAGAAGCCGCCACCATCGGCGGCCTTGCCGACTGGTACGCGGTGGTGGCGCTGTTCAAGCGGCCCCTGGGCCTGCCGATCCCGCATACCGCGATCATCCAGAGCAACCAGGCGCGCATCGCCGACAAGCTCGGCGAGTTCATCGAGCTGCACTTCCTGGAGGCGGGCCCGGTCGAAGCCAAGCTGCGCGAGGTCGATTTCGGCTCCTTCATCGCCGACTGGCTGCGCGACCGCAAGAAGAGCGACGATCTCGCGCGCTTCCTGTTGCGGCTGCTACCCGAGGCGTTTTCGGCGACCGAAGCCTCGGGGCTGATGACGTTCATCACCCGCCGCATGATGACGCAGCTGTCCTCCGTCGATCTCGCGCCGCTCGCGGCCGGCACCTTGCGCGGCTTTGTCGAGGAGGGCCGGCATCAGGCGTTGTTTGACGATTTCCTGCGCATCATCCACGACACCATGACGCAGGCCGAGACCATGGCCATGATCCGCGAGAAGATCCGCGCTGAATTGCCGACTCTGTTGCGACTCTATCGTGCCGACAAGTTCATCCTGAACAAGGTCGTCTCCTCAGCAACCGCGTTCCTGGAGGAGGTGCGCAACGATCCCAAGCATCCGTTCCGCGGCGAGTTCGATCGCATGGTGCTGTCCTTTGTCGACCGCATCGGCACCGACAAGGCCTATGTCGCGCGCATCGATGCGTTGAAACGCGATCTGCTGGCGCGCCCCGAATTGAGCGAGCTGGCGCGCACTGTCTGGTCGAATTCGCGCGCCTTCATCGAGCGCAGCGCCAGCGGCGAATCGCAGGTGCTGCAGCACCATCTCGGCAAGATGTTCTTCGCTGCGGGCGATGCGCTCGCGTCCGACGCCGAGCTGCGCGGCGAGATCAACCAGGGCCTTGTGGTCGTGCTGCGCACGTTCATTGCGGACCAGAAGAGCGGGGTGAAGACCTTCATCTCCGACCAGGTGAAGAGTTGGGACATGGCGCAGCTGATCTCGCTGATCGAGATCAACATCGGGCGTGACTTGCAGTACATCCGCTTCAACGGTTCGCTGATCGGCGGCCTGGCCGGACTTGGCCTCTACAGCGGGGAATTTCTGCTTCGGCTGCTGTGACTTTTGCATCACGCGGGCGCTTTCTCCTGCAAAACTTGTTGTCGCGGGGCGGGCAAGGCGCTTGAATGCCGGGGAACACGGCTTAGCTTGATTCTTGTTGTTGCGCTGCGGAACGATTTCGTGGCGTCCGCGTCCTCCTAACTGCCAGCCTGCGACGAGAGATTGAGAGAAGGATTCCGGGATGTCCGCCACCGCACAAACGCTGCGTCCGCCGTCAAAGACCCTGATGTTTCTGGAGGGCCGCGCCATCCAGGAGTTCGGTGCGTTTCTCGGCGCCCTGCCGTTATTGAGCCTGGCGCCGCGCGGAGATGGTCATCCCGTGCTGGTGCTGCCTGGCCTTGTTGCTTCGGATATGTCGACGCGGCCGTTGCGGGCGTTCCTGAACAACCGCGGCTATGCGGCGCATGGTTGGCGGCAGGGCCGAAATTTCGGCCTGCGGCACGGCGTGCGCGAAGCCATGGTCGATCTGGTAGATGAGCTCAACGATGTCCACGGACGCAAGGTCAGCCTGGTCGGCTGGAGTCTCGGTGGCCTGTATGCGCGGCAGCTTGCCAAGATGCTGCCGGATCGCGTTCGCAGCGTGATCACGCTCGGCAGCCCGTTCGCCAGCCCGCCAAAGGCGACCAATGCCTGGCGCGTCTATGAGCTCGCCAGCGGTCGTCGCGCCGACGACGTCGATCCGGCATTCGGCGGGTCGCTCGCCGAGCCGCCGCCGGTGCCGACCACCGCGATCTTCAGCCGTACCGATGGGATCTGCGCCTGGCAGGGCTGCAAGGAGAAGGCGTCTGCTCAGACCGAGAGCATCGAGGTCGAGAGCAGCCATTGCGGCATGGGCCACCATCCCGCCGTGGTCTACGCGGTCGCGGACCGCCTGGCGCAGCCGGAAGGGAAGTGGCAACCGTTCGACCGGAACGGCTGGCGCGCGCTGGTCTATCCCGATCCGAACCGGTAACCCGCCCCGCGTCATTGTCGGAAGGCCGAAAATCGCGGTATGCGTGAACGCATGCCGCAACCCACTGCTCTTACTCGCATCATCAACCAGCTCAAGCGCGAACCGTCGCGCACCGGCTCCATCGTCATCACCTTGTTTGGTGACGCCATCGTGCCCCGCGGCGGCTCGGTCTGGCTCGGTACGCTCCTCGCATTTTTCGAGGCCCTCGACATCGATTCGGGCGTGGTGCGCACCGCGATGTCGCGGCTCGCCGCCGACGGTTGGCTGACGCGCGAAAAGGTCGGCCGCAACAGCTTCTATCGGCTGGCGGAGAAGGGGCGGGAAACCTTCGAGGCGGCGACAAGGCACATCTATGATCCGCCACCCTCGGATTGGAGTGGACGGTTCGAACTGCTCCTGATCAGCAATGGCGAGGACCGCGATGCCTCGCGCGAGGCGCTGAAGAATGCAGGCTTCGGCAGTCCGCTACCGGGCGTCTGGGTCGCGCCCTCAGGCGTGCCCGCTCCACAGGAAGCGTCGCGCGCGATCCGCCTCGAGGTCTCGGCCGAGGACGAAAGCGGCCGGCGGCTTCTGCGCGAGAGTTGGCCGCTCGAGCGCACCGCGGATGCCTATCTGAAATTCATGAAGATGTTCTCGCCTTTGCGCGACTGGATCGGCCGCCGCGAACAGCTCGCCGATCTCGATGCCTTCATCGCGCGGATCCTTTTGATCCACTATTACCGCCGCGTGGTGCTGCGCGATCCGCTGCTGCCTGCGGAACTCTTGCCGCAGGATTGGCCGGGACGGGCGGCGCGCGAACTCTGCGGCGAGATCTATCGCGCGCTGCTTTCGCCGTCTGAACAATGGCTTGACCGGCATGGAACGAACCAGGCCGGCGCGTTGCCACAGGCCCGCAAAGCGCTGGCGCACCGGTTCGAGGGTTGATATAAACGTGTTACAAGAATCGCTTGCATCTGGAAAATTATGATATATAATTCCTCCCAACACATCAGGGAGGGCGGCCATGTACACCCAGGCGCTCAATACATCGGACGCCGACGAGCGCAGCCTCGAGGATGCCGCACAGGCAGCACACTTCCAGGTGCGCATCGATGCCGAAGAGCGCATCGAGCCCAATGACTGGATGCCGGCCGCCTACCGCAAGACTCTCACCCGGCAGATTTCCCAGCACGCGCATTCTGAGATCGTCGGCATGCTGCCCGAAGGTAACTGGATCACCCGCGCGCCGACGCTGCGCCGCAAGGCCGCGCTGCTTGCGAAGGTCCAGGACGAATGCGGCCATGGGCTTTATCTTTATGCCGCCGCCGAGACGCTCGGTGCCTCGCGCGAAGAGCTGGTCGACGCCATGCTCGCAGGCAAGGCCAAATATTCCTCCATCTTCAACTATCCGACGCTGACCTGGGCGGATATCGGCGTGATCGGCTGGCTGGTCGACGGCGCCGCGATCATGAACCAGATCCCGCTCTGCCGCTGCTCCTACGGCCCTTACGCGCGTGCGATGATCCGCGTCTGCAAGGAGGAGTCCTTCCACCAGCGCCAGGGCTACGAGATCATGCTGACGCTTTGCCGCGGCTCGGATGAGCAGAAGGCGATGGCGCAGGATGCGCTGAACCGCTGGTGGTGGCCGGTGCTGATGATGTTCGGCCCGCCCGACCAGGTGAGCCAGCACAGCGACACCTCGACCAAGTGGAAGATCAAGCGCTTCTCCAATGACGAGCTGCGCCAGAAATTCGTCGACGCCACCGTGCCGCAGGCGCAGTTCTTAGGCCTCACCGTTCCCGATCCCGGCATGACCCAGGATGCCGACGGCCACTGGCGTTACAGCGAGATCGACTGGGCCGAGTTCAAGCAGGTGCTCGCCGGCAACGGTCCCTGCAACCGCGACCGGATGGCCGCGCGGCGCAAGGCGCATGATGACGGCGCCTGGGTGCGTGAAGCCGCCGCCGCTTATGCCGATAAGCGCAAGTTTCCCCAGGCCGCGCAGGCGGCCGAATAAGCCAATTCTCGTAACGGGAGATAGTCATGGCCACGCCGAACACGCCGCTGTGGGAAGTCTTCATCCGCAGCCGCAATGGTCTTGCCCACAAGCATGTCGGCTCGCTGCATGCGAGCGACGCCACCATGGCGCTGCAGGCCGCGCGCGACATCTACACCCGTCGCGGCGAGGGCCTCTCGATCTGGGTCGTGCCGTCGAGCGCGATCACGGCCTCCGACCCGGCCGAGAAGGGCATGATGTTCGAGCCCGCCGAATCCAAGATCTACCGGCATCCGACCTTCTACGAGGTGCCCGAGGAAGTCGGGCATATGTGATGACCATCTCCAACATCCAGGTCTCCGAAACGCCGCTGGTGCTCTACACCCTGCGTCGCGCCGATGATGCGCTGGTGCTCGGCCATCGCCTGTCGGAATGGTGTGGGCATGCGCCGATCCTGGAAGAGGACATGGCGCTAGCCAATATGGCGCTCGATCTCTTGGGCCAAGCCCGCGAACTTTATTCCTACGCGGGCAAGGTCGAAGGCAAGGACAACGACGAGGACAAGCTCGCTTATCTTCGCGATGTCAGGCAATACCGCAATCTTCTGCTCGTGGAACAGCCTAACGGCGATTTTGCCCGCACCATGATGCGGCAGTTCTTCTACTCCGCGTTCGCCGATCTCTACTGGCGCGCCATGATGAAATCGGGCGATGCGACGCTTGCGGCGATCGCCGCCAAATCCGAGAAGGAGAGCGCCTATCACCTGCGCCATTCCTCGGAATGGATCATTCGCCTCGGTGACGGCACGGCAGAGAGCCACGCGCGGGCGCAAGGAGCCATCGATCATCTCTGGGCCTTCACCGGCGAGATGTTCGCCGTCGACGAGGCCGAGCGAAGCCTGATCGACAAGGGCATCGCGATCGATCCGGCCGGCTTACGTCCGCTCTGGCTGAAGACGATCTCGGGCGTTCTCGCCGAGGCGACGCTGACACTGCCGACGAATGACTGGATGCAGCAGGGCGGCCGTTCCGGCCGGCACAGTGAGCATCTCGGCCATCTCCTCAGCGAGCTGCAATATATGCAGCGCACCTTCCCGGGCCTCACATGGTAGCAGTAGCCGACAGACCGGAGCTGCAGCAGCGCGCCTGGGATGCAGCCGCAAGCGTGGTCGATCCGGAAATCCCGGTTCTGACCATCGCCGATCTCGGCGTGCTGCGCTATGTCGCGGTCGCCGGTGATCGTGTCGAGGTCGCGATCACGCCGACCTATTCCGGTTGTCCGGCGATGAACATGATCGCGCTGGAAATCGAGCTGGCGCTCGCGCGGGAGGGATTTCCGAACGCCAAGGTACGCACCGTGCTGTCGCCGCCCTGGACCACCGACTGGATGAGCGAGGAAGGCCGGCGCAAGCTTAAGGATTACGGCATCGCACCGCCGGAGCCGAAGAGTTCGCGCCGCGCGCTGTTTGGTGTGCAAGAGATCAAGTGCCCGCAATGCGGCTCAGCCAACACCGAGCTGCTCTCCGAATTCGGCTCGACCTCCTGCAAGGCGCTCTGGCGCTGCAAGAGCTGCCGCGAACCCTTCGATTATTTCAAGTGTCATTGACCATGTCCTCCAGCCATCCCCGCTTTCATCGCCTGGCCATCAGCGATCTCCGGCGCGAAACGCCGGACGCGGTCTCCATGACCTTTGCGATCCCCGAGCCGCTGGCTGGCGATTACAGCTTCACGCCCGGCCAATATCTCACTCTCCGCACCACCATGGACGGCGAGGAAGTCCGCCGCTCCTATTCCATCTGCTCCGGCCCGGACGATGGCGAGCTGCGCATTGCCGTGAAGAAGGTCGATGGCGGCGCGTTCTCGAGCTGGGCGACCGAGGAGTTGAAACGCGGCGACGAACTCGAGGTGATGACGCCGACCGGCCGCTTTGGTGTGGTCGCGGCGGCCGAGGAGGCGCGGACCTATGTCGGCTTTGCCGCGGGCTCCGGCATCACGCCGATCCTGTCGATCATCAAAGGCGTGCTGGCGCGCGAGCCGAACAGCCGCTTCTTCCTGTTCTACGGCAACCGTGGCACCGCGCACATGCTGTTCCGCGAGGCGCTGGAGGAGCTGAAGGACCGCTTCATTCAGCGCTTCTCGCTGTTTCATGTCATCTCGGGCGAGGAGCAGGACATCCCGATCCTGCACGGCCGGCTGGACGGCGAAAAGGTGCGCGTGCTGCTGCGTGCCATGGTGCCTGCGGAAAGCATCGATCACATCTTCATCTGCGGCCCGACCGGCATGAGCGAGGATATCGAGGCCACCTGTCGCGGCCTCGGCATCGCCCCCGAGCGTATCCATGTCGAGCGCTTCGTCTCGGAGTTTGGCGGCAAGCCACGCCCGAAGACGGCGATTGAGCCATCCGCCCCGCCCAAGGCGTTGGCGTCCCTGATCATCGACGGCAAGCGCCGCGATGTGCCGGTCGCCGAAGGCGAAGCCATCCTCGATGCCGCACTTCGCGCCGGTATCGACCTGCCCTTCGCCTGCAAGGGCGGCATGTGCTCGACCTGCCGCGCCAAGCTGGTCGAGGGCAAGGCCGAAATGGACATCAACTATTCGCTGGAGCCGTGGGAACTCGAGGCCGGGTTCGTGCTGACCTGCCAGGCCAAGCCAGTCTCCGAGCGCGTAGTGGTCGACTACGATCATGTTTGAGATCGTGCGGTCGCGTTGACAGGCGTGTCACGCCGCCGCAGCATGCAAATCGACCAGAGGCTTTATACAAGAGGCTTGGCGAACAAGCCCTGTCAATCCGGGGAGTTTGGACGTGAACGTCAAGGCCACGCTTTCACCTGACGATCTTGCGCGCGCCTGTGCGGACGCGATGTGGAAGGACGACGATGCGAGCTCAGGGCTCGGCATGGAAATCCTCGATATCAAGCCGGGCGAGGCGACGCTGGCCATGACTGTCCGGCCCGACATGGTTAACGGCCAGCGCATCGCGCATGGCGGCTTCATCTTCACGCTCGCCGATTCCGCTTTCGCCTTCGCCTGCAACAGCCGCAACCATCGTGCGGTGGCCGCGCATTGCCAGATCACATTCATCCGCCCGGGCAAGCTTGGCGATCGCCTGGTCGCTGTGGCGCGTGAGATATCGCGCAACGGACGCTCCGGAATTTACGACGTCCGCGTCACTGCTGATGATGAGGTTATCGCGGAATTTCGCGGTCACTCCCGCATCATTTCCGGCACCTGGTTGCCGGAGCATAACCCAAAACAACAATGAACATTACCGGGGAAACGCCATGGCTTCGACAGGCCTGAAAGCTAAAGCACACGGTTACAGTCCGGAGCTGGACGAAGCTGAGCGCGCCTCGCGCGATGAGATCATGGCGCTGCAGACGCGGCGCCTGAAATGGTCGCTCACACACGCCTATGACAATGTCGCGCACTACCGGAAAGCCTTCGACAAGGCCGGCGTGCATCCGTCGGATTTCGAGGAATTGTCCGATCTCGCGAAATTCCCCTTCACGGTGAAGACGGATCTGCGCGACAACTATCCCTTCAACATGTTCGCCGTCCCGCGCGAAAAGCTGGTGCGCGTGCATGCCTCCTCGGGCACGACGGGAAAGCCGATCGTTGTCGGCTATACCCGGGCCGACATTGCGACGTGGTCAGGCGTGATGGCGCGATCGATCCGCGCCGCCGGCGGCCGCAGCGGCATGATCATCCACAACGCCTATGGCTACGGCCTCTTCACCGGCGGACTTGGCGTGCATTACGGCGCGGAAGAGCTCGGCTGCACCGTGGTGCCGATCTCCGGCGGGATGACCGAACGGCAGGTGCAGCTGATCAACGATTTCCGGCCCGACATCATCACGGTGACGCCGAGCTACATGCTCGCGATCCTGGACGAGTTCAAGCGCCAAGGGCTCGATCCACGCAAATCGTCGCTCAAGATCGGCATTTTCGGCGCCGAGCCGTGGACCAACGCCATGCGCGCCGAGATCGAGGATGCCTTCGACATGGACGCCACCGACATTTACGGCCTGTCGGAAGTGATCGGCCCCGGCGTCGCCCAGGAATGCATCGAGAGCAAGGACGGCCTGCATATCTGGGAGGATCATTTTTATCCCGAGGTGATCGATCCCGAAACGGGCAACGTGCTGCCTGACGGCGAGAAGGGCGAACTCGTGTTCACCTCGCTCACCAAGGAAGCGTTCCCGGTGATCCGCTATCGCACCCGCGACCTGACGCGGCTGCTGCCAGGCACTGCGCGGCCCGGCATGCGGCGGATGGAGAAGGTGACCGGCCGCTCCGACGACATGATTATCCTGCGCGGGGTCAACCTGTTCCCGACCCAGATCGAGGAGGTGCTGCTCGCGACCGACTGGTGCGGCGGCCATTTTATCATGGAGCTCACCCGCGACGGGCGAATGGATGAATTGACCATCACGGCCGAAGCCCGTCCTGAGAGCTGGGACGGCCGCGGGCTTGTCGATCATGCCGAGCGGATCAGCGTCCACATCAAGAACACCATCGGCGTCACCGCCAAGGTCAAGGCGGTCGCACCCGACACCCTGGAACGCTCGCTTGGCAAGGCCAAGCGGGTTTACGACAAGCGGCCGAAGGGGTAACCATTCGACCCTCATGGTGAGGAGGCGCGAGAGCGCCGTCTCGAACCATGAGGCCCGACCGTGGCCTCAATCCTTCGAGACGCCGCTTCGCGGCTCCTCAGGATGAGGGTTAAGAGTAGCGAATGGAAAGTCCAACTTTGGCTGATGCCGTCGAGGCGCGTTGCGCGCGGTTGAACGCCAAGGCCGCCGACGTAGGCTCGGTCGCGCCCGCAATCGAGCGGCATCTGCTCGCGCGCCGCGACAACGAGGTGCTCATCGAGATCAAGGCCGCGGCCGTGAACCCGTCCGATGTGAAGGCCGCGACCGGGCTGATGGCCTACGCCGTATTCCCGCGAACGCCGGGGCGCGATTACGCGGGGGTGGTGATCGACGGGCCGGCCGGCACCGTCGGGCGCGAAGTGTTCGGTTCCTCCGGCGATCTCGGCATTCGCCGCGACGGTACCCATGCGAGCCATCTCGTGGTCGAATGCAAAGCCGTAGTTGAGAAGCCGCCAAGTCTATCCTGGGAGGAGGCGGCGGGTATCGGGGTTCCCTTCGTTACCGCGATGGAAGGATTTCGTCGTGCAGGTGTTCCCCAGCCCGGCGAGACCGTGCTCATCATGGGCGTTAACGGGAAGGTCGGTCAGGCCGCGACCCAGATCGCGACCTGGCATGGCGCACGCGTCATCGGCGTGGTGCGCAAGAGCGAGCCCTATGAAGGACACGCCAATACGACGGTCGAGATGATCGATGCGTCGAGCACTGATATCGCTGCGCGCGTGCGCGAGCTGACCGGCGGCAAGGGCGCCAGCATCGTGTTCAACACGGTCGGCGATCCCTATTTCCAGGCGGCGCACAAGTCGCTGGCGCTGCGCGGCCGGCAGATCCTGATCGCGGCGATCAATCCCGTGGTGCAGTTCAACATCCTGGAATTCTATCGCGGCCAGCACGCCTATTTCGGCATCGACACCTTGGCGCTGTCGTCGGCCGCGACCGGCGACGTGCTGCGCGAGCTCGCGCCGGGCTTTGCCAGCGGCCACCTCAAGCCATTCCGAATCAATCCGTCAGCCATCTATCCACTGGAGGACGCCAAGCGTGCTTATTTTGCCGTCGCCGGCTCCTCTCGCGACCGCGTGATCCTGCGGCCATGACCGATCCAACGAGCATCGTCGTCCTCGCCGGCCTCGCCATCGGCCTCGTCTATGGTGCGGTCGCGCTGGCGAGCGGCTTTTGCCTGATGAGCAGCCTGCGCGGCTGGTGGGCCAAGGGCGACAGCCGGCTGATGCGCACCTTTGCGCTAGCGATGGGCACAGGCATCATGGTGACGCAGAGTCTTGCGGCATACGGTTTCGTCGATCTCGGCAAGTCGATCTATCTGCAGTCGACCTTTTCGGTGCCGCTGATGTTTGTCGGTGGCGTTCTGTTCGGTTACGGCATGGTGATGGCGAACGGCTGCGGTTCGCGGGCGCTGGTGCTGCTTGGCAAAGGCAATCTGCGCTCCTTTATTGTCGTCATTGTGCTTGGTATCGCAGCCGAGATGACGCTGAAGGGGTTGATCGCGCCTGCGCGGATCGCCGTGCTGCAGGCCTCGCAGATGACCGCGACCATCACCTCGCTGCCCGCCTGGCTGTCGACCATCGGCCTGCATGGGACGGCGGCGCGGCTGGTCGCGGCGGCTGCAATCGGCGGCGTGCTTGTGATTTTCGCCTTCGCGCATCAGCCGTTCCGGCGCGCGCCTGGCCAGATCGCCGCGGGCCTTGTGATCGGCCTGCTGGTTGCAGCCGGCTGGTTCACGACCGGCTACCTCGGTGCCGACGACTTCAATCCGGTGCCGGTGACGTCACTGACCTTCATCGCGCCGATCGCCGACAGCCTGCAATATGCCATGCTGTCCACCGGGCTTTCGCTCAATTTCGGGATCGCGACCGTCGCGGGGGTCTTTGCCGGAAGCCTGATCGTGGCGTTGCTCACCGGCCGCTTCGAGCTCGAAGGCTTCTCTTCGCCGCGGCATCTCTTGCGCTCGGCCGGCGGTGCCGCGCTGATGGGGGCGGGCGGCGCAATGGCGTTCGGCTGCTCGATCGGGCAGGGCCTGACGGGTCTGTCGACGTTGGCGCTGACCTCTTTCGTCGCCGTGGCCGGCATCTTCGCCGGTACCGGCCTCGGCTTGCGCGGCGCCTTGCGGGTGCGCCCGCTGGCGCAGATGGAAGCAGGCGCAGCGAAGGCCGCTTAATCGGCGGCCTTGGTCAGGATGCGGATTTCAGATGTCAGCGTGCGATGCACCGGGCATTTGTCCGCAATCTCCATCAGCCGCTTGCGCTGATCGGCATCCAGCGCGCCCTCCATACCGATGATGCGATCGATCTGGTCGAGCATGCCTTCACGGGTTTCACACTCCGCGCAATCATTCGCATGGATCTTGCTGTGGCTGAGCGTCACGGTGACTCGATCGAGCGGCAGCGCCTTGCGCTCGGCATAGAGCCGCATGGTCATGGAGGTGCAGGCGCCGAGCGCGGTCAGCAGGAAGTCGTAGGGCGCAAGCCCGGTGTCCTCGCCACCAGCGGCGATCGGCTCGTCCGCGACGATGCGATGCGGACCAACCGTCACGACCTGCTGGAATTTACCGTTGCGCGTCTCGCGCACAACGACTTGTCGCGCCGCTTCGCCTGAAACGGTCGCCTGCGCCGTCGCGTCCGATCCGATATAGCGGCTGGCCCAGGCGGCGATGACCTCGGCGGCATAGGTGGTGTCGTGCTTGTTGCTCAGGAGATGGTCGGCATCCGCGAGCGACACGAAGCTTTTGGGATGTCTTGCCGCAACGAAAATCCGCGTTGCATTCTCGATGCCGACGGTGTCGTCGGTCGGCGCATGCATGACGAGCAGCGCCTTGTGCAAATGCGTCACATGACGCATCAGCTCATGCTCGGCAATGTCGTCGAGGAATGCGCGGGTGATCGGGAAGGGCCGTCCCGCGAGCGATACTTCGGCGCGGCCGTTCTGCCTGATTTCCGCAATGCGATCGGCGAACAGCCCGGTGACATGGTTCGGATCGGAGGGAGCTGCGATTGTCACGACGGCGCGGGCTTCCGGGATTTTTTCGGCCGCAGCGAGAATCGCGGCGCCGCCCAGACTGTGGCCGATCAGCAGGGTCGGTGCGCTCCGCGTCGCGCGCAGATGGTTCGCGGCGCGCACGAGATCGGCGATGTTGGAGGTGAAGGTTGCGTTCGCAAAATCGCCTTCACTGGAGCCTAACCCGGTGAAGTCGAAGCGGAGCACCGCAATGCCTTTGTCCGCCAGCGCCAGCGCAATGCGTCGCGCAGCCAGCACGTCCTTGCCGCAGGTGAAGCAATGGGCGAACAGCGCATACGCAATCGGCTCGCGGTCGGGCAGGTCAAGCGCAGCGGCGAGCTGGTGGCCGCCTTCACCTTCGAATTGGAAGCGTTCGGTCGGCATTGGATGTCTCCCCATTCGCGGTATTCACCTCTCCCATCGGGAGAGGTCGGCGCGGAGCGCCGGGTGAGGGGTTACGCTCTGACGTGGCACGCGCGGGCCTCACCCGAATTTCTCACTGCGTTCGAAATTCGACCTCTCCCCGCTGGGGCGAGGTGAAGAAGCTAGTCGTCGGAGTAACGCTGCTCGGCCCAGGGATCGCCGCGGTTATGGTAGCCGCGGACTTCCCAATAGCCCGGCGCGTCATGGGTGAGGAACTCGATGGCCTGCAGCCATTTCGCACTCTTCCAGAAATAGAGATGCGGCACCACGAGCCGCACCGGGCCGCCGTGCTCGACCTCGAGCGGCTTTCCCGACCAGCTATGGGCGAGCAGGGCATCTGCGGCAGCGAAATCGTCCAGGGCGAGATTGGTGGTGTAGCCATCATAGCTGTGCAGCACCACGAAGGCTGCATCCTCGCGCGGCTGGCAGGCCGCCAGCAAATCGCGGGTGGCGAGGCCCTCCCACTGGTTGTCGTAGCGCGACCAGGTGGTGACGCAATGAATGTCCGAGACAAATTGAGTCTGCCTCTCGGCCATGAACTGCGCAAAATCCCAGAACACGGGATGTTCGACGGCGCCATAGACGTCGAGCCGCCAGCGCTCGCGCGGGATTTCGGGCGTGAGCCCGAGATCAAGCACCGGCCAGTCCTTCGTCAGATGCTGGCCAGGCGGCAGCCGTTGCTCCTCGGGGCGCGACACCTTGCCGGTGAGGAAGCGGCCTTCCTCCGCCCAGCGCTGCTTGGTGCGGGTCAGCTTGCTCTCGGGCGGCTCGTGGTCTTCGGCCATTCAACGGACCTTGTTACTTGGCGCGTGCCTATTCGTGCCGATGCATCGCCGATTCATGCCTGGTGTCGCGCATGGTCGAGTAGATCAACAGCGACAGGAAGATCATCCCGCTCAGATAATAATAGAACCAGCTCTCATGCCCCATTGTCTTGAAATAGAGCGCGATCGCCGGCGCCGTGCCGCCGAACAGCGACACGGTGATAGCATAAGGTAAACCAACTCCGAGCGCGCGGACATTGGTGGGGAACAATTCCGCCTTCACGATCGCGTTGATCGACGTGTAGCCGGCAACGAAGATCCAGGCCGCACAGATCAGGAGGAAGGCAACGAACGGCGACTTGGTCTCCTTCAGGGTCATCAGGATGGGCACGGTCGCAAGCGTGCCGACCACGCCGAAGAAGATCAGCAGCGGCTTGCGGCCGATCTTGTCGGAGATGGCGCCATAGGTCGGCTGCAGGATCGTCGCGAACAGCAGCGACCCGAAGATCACCAGCGTGGTCTGGTCCTCGGTCAGGCCGACCGACAGCTTGACGAAGGTCTGCATATAGGTGGTGAAGGTGTAGAACGCCGCGGTGCCGCCGGCAGTGAGGCCGACGACCAGCAGCAGCTCGCGCGGATAACGGAAGAGGTCGCGGATCGCGCCACGCGGCTTCACAGCCTTTTTGGCTTCGATGAAGGCGTCCGTCTCCTGCAGGCTGCGCCGCATCACCGCAGCGAAGATCGCAAGCAGCGCGCCGATCACGAAGGGAATGCGCCAGCCCCAGGCCTTCAGCTCGTCCGCGGTCAAGAACACCTTCTGCAACAAGAGCAGCACAATGATCGCGGTGAGCTGCCCGCCGATCAGCGTCACATATTGAAAGCTCGAATAGAAGCCGCGATGGTTGGGGTCGGCGACCTCGCTGAGATAGGTGGCGCTGGCGCCGTACTCGCCACCAAGGCTCAGGCCCTCGATCACCCGTGCGAGCGCCAGGATCGCGGGAGCCGCCAAACCGATACTGGTATAGGTCGGCGTCACCGCGATCATCAGTGAGCCGAAGCACATGCAGACGACCGACAGCGTCAGCGACAGCCGCCGCCCGAAATGGTCGGCGAGATAGCCGAACAACCAGCCGCCGAGCGGGCGCATCAGGAAGGTCGCCGCAAACAGCACGGCGGCGTTGAGCTGCTGCACCACCGGATCGCTGGTCGGGAAAAAGGCGGGCGCGAAATAGAGCGCAAAGGCCGTATAGGCGTAGAAGTCGTACCACTCGACCAGGTTGCCCATCGAGCCGATGAAGATCGCCTTCACCCGCCGCTCGACATCAGCGACATCCAGTTTATCCGGGGCCCGCTGAAGCACCTGGTCTGTCATGGGCGGGCCTCCGGTGGCTTTTTGGTTGGGAACTGGCCCTCAGGTAGCCTTTCCGAACAGGATGGGCAACTGCCTGGGTCCGCGCACGGTGCCCTCGGACCAGGCGACCCGGCCGGCCGGATCGAGGCGGAAGTCCGGGATCCGCTTCAGCCATTCCTCAAGCGCGACCGTCATCTCCATCCGCGCCAGATTGGAGCCGACGCAGCGATGGATGCCGAGCCCGAAGGCGGCGTGGGGATTGCTCTTGCGGTCGATCACCACCTTGTCGGCATCGGCAAAGACCGCCGGATCGCGATTGGCGGCGGGGAACGACAGCAGCACCATGTTGCCCGGCTTCATCGGGCACCCGGCAATGGTCGTCTCCTTGATCACTTCACGCGCCATGGTGACGGGCGAATAGGCGCGCAGCAGTTCTTCGACCGCCATCGGCATCAGCTCGGGCTCTCGCACCAGCCGCTCGCGGTCGGCGGGCGTCCTGGCGAGGTGCCAAAGCGATGCGCCGATCGCGCTCCAGGTGGTGTCGATGCCGGCGATCAGGAGCAGCCGCAGCGAGCCCAGGACATGGCTGTCCTCGAGCGGCTGGCCATTCTTGTCCCTGGCGTTCATCATGGTCGAGATCAGATCGTCGGTCGGGCGCTGCTTGCGCGCCTCAATATGGCCCGCGAAATAGGCCGTCATCTCCTGCACGGCCTGCTGCAGCATTTTCTCGTTCTTGATGCCGAGCTCGAGGATCATGTGGATCCACCGGACGAACAGCTCGCCGTCCGACTCGGGGATGCCGAGCATGTGGCAGATCGTACGCGTCGGAATGTGCTTTGTGTAGCGCGCGGCCGCATCGCAGCCGCCCTCGGCGATGAATTCGTCGATCAGCTCGTTGCAGATCGCGCGCACCCGCGGCTCCAGCTTCTTCATCGCGTCCGGCGTGAACGGCGGCAGCAGGAGCTGCTTGGCGGGCTTGTGCTCCGGCGGGTCGGAGGTGATCGGCGGGGCCGCGTTGCGCTGGATCTCGGGGCGCTCGTCGCGAACGACGACGCGCCGCGACGAGAAATGCTCGGTGTCATGGGCGATCTGCTTCACCGCTTCATAGCTGGTCGGAAGATAGCAGCCCAGGAAGCGGTCGGTATGCACCACAGGGCTCGTCGCGCGCAGCTCATCCCAGATCGGAAAGGGATCTTCCGTCCAGCGCGGATCAGTGTGGTCGAAATCATGCACCCAATCCTCGACCGGCGGGTGCGCCGGCAGGACGCGCTCGTCTTCTGTCGCGTGGGCAGAGTCGGACATTGCGGCAATTCCTTTTGCTTGGTTTCGCTCAGGCCAAATGAACAAATGTCGGGAGACCCAAACCGGTCACTCCTCAATGACTTCGATCGCAATTTCGGGGCAGTTGGATTTGGCAAGCCAGGCCTTGTCCTCGAGACCTGCGGGGACGGTGCCATCGCCATGCTCGTGGGCGTTGCCGTATTCGTCGAGATCGAACAGCTCGGGCGCCAGCGCCTTGCAGCGGGCATGACCCTGGCATTTGTCCTGATCGACGCGGACCTTCAGCTTTCCAGACATGGCGGCGTTTCCCCTAAAGTGCAGCAACGCACGACGTGCGCAGAGTGCATGTTCGTTTCGACGAAGGCCGTGCGATGTTCCGCTTGGCTGCGCCTTCAAGTTATAGCATATTACATTCGTCTCAGCCTTGCGCTGTCAAGACAAAAGTTGAAGATTGCAACGCAATGCCGCAGCCGTTCGTCCGCAAACCGCTCAATGCCTATCATCACGGCGATCTTCGGGACGCCTTGATCCGGGCGGCGTTGCAGGAAGCCGAGCGGGATGGACCCGAAGCGATCAGCATCAAGGCGCTGACAAAGAGGCTCGGGGTGTCGCAGCCTGCGCCTTACCGGCATTTTGCCGACCGCGAGGCGCTGCTGGCGGCGGTCGCGGCAGAGGCGTTCCGGCAGTTCAATGCGGAGTTGCGCGACGCGATCGATAAGCCATCCAAGCGCTCGAAACTGTCACGCTTCGCGCGGGCGGTGCTCGATTTCGGTCTCCGCCGCAATGGCATCTTCCGTCTGATGTTCGCGTCGCGCGTGATAGCCTGTGCCGACGATGACAGCGAGCTGCATACGGCGGCGAGCGAAAGCTTTGCGCTGCTTGTCGAAGCGCTGGAAGCCCCCGCGGTCGGTCTGTTGCGCGAGCGGCAGGCGCTGAAGATATGGGCCTCGCTGCACGGCGTTGTGATGCTGGCGGAGCAGGGGCTGCTCACCGGGCAGGTTGCCGGCACCACGCGCGAGGAACTGGTTGAGGATATCGTGAACGAAGCCAAGCTCGCGCTGGGGGTTGCGATCGAGGCAGCGCAGCGGGAGGGGGCGGCGTAGGGTAAGTTCGGTCTCCGTTGAGCCCCATCTATCGCCGTCACCCTGAGGTGCCGTCGCCAACGGGTCCGCGCAAACGCGCGGCCCGATGACAGGCTCCGCGGCGGCCTCGAAGGGCGACGGCCCGGCGGCCGGAGCGGGGCTTCGAGGCTCGCGTTCCGCGAGCGCCTCAGGATGACGGATCGAAACCAGCGCAAGCCGCTAGCGAGGTGACCTACTTCGCCGCCCTCGGATCAATCGGCGTCGTGCCGCGCAGGCCCAGAATATCCTCCAGCAGCTTCGCGCCGGCGAGCAGTTTTGCCTCGCCGCGCGACGGTCCGACCATCTGCAATCCGACCGGTAGCCCCGAGGCCGTGAAGCCGCAGGGCAGCGACAGCGCAGGGCAGCAGGCGAGCGTGATGGCGTAGACGATGCCGAGCCATTCAATGTAGTTGTCGAACCTCTTGCCGGCGCATTCGGCGACGTAGCGGTTCTGCACCGGGAACGGCGGCACGATGGTCGCGGGCGCCAGCAGCAGATCATAGGTCTTGAAAAATTGCTCCGCACGAGCGGCAAGCGCGATGCGCTGCGCCTCGGCGCGCGCGACCTGCTCGACCGTGAGTTTCAGCCCTTCCTCAATATTCCAGATCACCTCGGGCTTGAGCAGGTCGCGATGCTTGCGCAGCAATTCGGCCTTGCTGACGGCGAAGTCGAAGGCGCGCAGCACATGGAAGCATTCATGGGCTTCGCGCAAATCCGGGTGCGCCTCCTCGACAATCGCGCCTAGCTCGGCAAAGCGCTCGGCCGCCTTGCGCGTGATCGCGGCGACCTCCGGATCGACAGGGGTAATGCCGAGATCGGGAGAATAGGCGATGCGCCTCGGCCTGGCGCCGGAGCGCGCGGCCGACAGGAAGCTCGTTGGCAGCGCGGGCAGCGACAGCGGATCGGCCGGATGCTCCCCGCTCATGGCGTCGAGCAGCAGCGCGAGATCCTCGACATTGCGCGCCATCGGCCCCTGCACGCCGAGTGTCCGGTCGATCTTGAATTTCGGCGTATGGGCGACCCGGCCGATGCTGGGACGCAGGCCCACCACGCCGCAGAAGCTTGCGGGATTGCGCAACGAGCCGCCCATGTCGGAGCCATGCGCAAGCCAGGCCGTGCCGGTGGCAAGCGCGACTGCCGCGCCGCCGGACGAGCCGGCCGCCGAGCGCGAAGTGTCCCAGGGGTTCAACGTCGGGCCGAACACTTCATTGAATGTATTGGCGCCAGCGCCGAACTCGGGCGTGTTCGATTTGGCGTATATCACGGCGCCGTTGTCCTCGAGGCGCTCAACCATGATGTCGGAACGCTCGGGGACATGGTCCTTGAAGATCGGCGAGCCTTGCGTGCTGCGCACGCCCGAGACGTTGGTGAGATCCTTGATCGGAACGGGAAGACCGGCCAGCAAGCCGCGCTCGCCTGCCGGCTTCTTCATGAGCGTCTTCGCATGATCACGGGCGCGGTCGAAGCACAGAATCGGCAGCGCGTTGACCTTGCCATCGACCTCGGCGATCCGCTGCTCCAGCACGTCGAGCAGGTCGAGCGGGGTGACCTCACCCTTCCCCAGCTTGCCGACGACATGGCATGCGCTGTCCCGGATCAGGTCCTGATGGCTCACTTCGAATCTCCATTTTGTGCGGTGCTGTCTCCGGCAGCTGCCCTAGCCCTGTAGACCATTTTCGGTCACAGTGGCAACGCGTGCAAGAACATGGAGACCTGCTGAAATGGCGATGCCGTCGGATGCACCCGATTGGCGCGGGATGAGCAAAGAGGAGCTCGACCGCGGGCTGAACAACAGCCTTGCGGTGCCCCGAAGCGGCGACATGATGGCCGGCTGGGAGCAGCGCTCGGCCGCCTTGCGCCAGCGTTTTCCAGCGCATCTCGACCTGCGCTACGGCCCGCGCGAGCGCAACCGGATCGACTTTCTAAAAGCCGCCGACCGGGCCCCGACGCTTCTGTTCATCCACGGCGGCTACTGGCAGATGCGGGCGAAGGAGTTCTTTACACTTGTTGCCGAAGGACCGCTGGCCCACGGCATCAACGTCGCGCTGACGGGCTATACGCTGGCGCCCGACGCGACGCTCGACGAGATCGTCGCCGAAATTCATGCCGGCATCGATTTTCTTGCACGCGAATTGCCCTCGCTCGGCGCCGACGGCAAGGGGATCGTGGTCTCGGGCTGGTCGGCCGGCGGCCATCTCACGGCCATGGCGCTGTCGCATCCTTTTGTCCGGGCGGGGCTTGGCATCAGCGGCATCTATGAGCTCGACCCAATCCGTCACTCCTATCTCAACGACAAGCTCGGGCTCGACGAGGCGGCCTCGCGGCGCAATTCGCCGGTGAAGCAACCGACGGGGCCGGACAAGCCGCTGTCACTCGTGGTCGGCTCGGCCGAACTGCCGCTGCTGCGACGGCAAACCGCGGATTTCGCCTGCTATCGCGTGAAGCATGGCCTGCCGGTAACCTATGAGGAGAGACCCGGCACCAATCACTTCACGATCATGAACGAACTGATCGCGCCCGACGGACGGATCACGAGGCTGATCCGCGACTTGTTGGCGTGGACAGGTTAGTTTTCCGTCATTCCGGGGCGATGCGAAGCATCGAACCCGGAACCTCGAGATTCCGGGTTCGGTCCTTCGGACCGCCCCGGAATGACCGTCAACTCAACTACCAACCCGCGCTGATCCCGCCATCGACCGTAAAGATCACCCCCGACGTATAGCCCGAGCGATCGGACGCCAGGAACGCCATGAGGTCGCCGATCTCGCGCGCATGCGCGGGCCGGCCGAGCGGCAGACCTTTCTGGAATTCCTTGTAGCGGTTCTCGTCGCCGAACTGATTCCTGGCGCGCGTCTTCAGCAGCGTGACATGCCGGTCGGTGCCAACAGGGCCCGGATTGATGCCGACCACGCGGATGTTGTCGGCGAGGCTCTTGCTGCCGAGCGCGCGGGTGAAGGCCATCAGTGCGGCGTTGCCAGCGCTGCCGCAGATGTAGTTCGCATCGAATTTTTCGCCGGCAGCGCCGATGTCGTTGACGATGACGCCGCCGCCTCGCGCCTTCATCTGCGCGTAGATCAGGCGGGTGAGGTTGATATAGCCGAACACCTTGAGATCCCAGGCATGCCGCCAGATCGCCTCATCGATCTTGTCGATGGAGCCGCCGGGAATGTCGCCGGCATTGTTGACGAGGATGTCGATGTCGGCGGCCTCCTTGGCGAGCCTCGCGACATCCTCGTTCTTGCGCAGGTCGACCACATGCGCGGTCGCGTCGATCTGGTGCGCGGAGCGCAACCGCTCGGCGAGCGCCTTGAGCTGGTCGCCGCTGCGCGCGGCGAGCCGAACATGGCAACCTTCCTCGGCAAAGGCTTCGGCGGCCGCAGCGCCAATGCCCTTGGAGGCGCCGGTGATGAGGACGCGTTTGCCGGAGAGATGCAGGTCCATGGTATGGCTCGCGGGATCAGAGGGGAGTGACCAGCAAAACTGTTAGGCGAGAGGACCGAAGACGGTCAACATTGCACTGCAGCGTTGCATGCGGGCCGAGTTTGGTCCATTGCAATTCCGATCAAAGGAACGGCATCGCCGGCGAGCTTCACGCGCAAGGATTTTCTCGATGAGCAGCGGAAAAAAACAATATCGGATCGCGGTCATCCCCGGTGACGGCATCGGCAAGGAGGTGATGCCGGAGGGCCTGCGGGTGTTGGAGGCGGCGGCGAAAAAGCACGGCGTCGCCGTGCAGTTCGATCATTTCGATTTCGCCTCCTACGACTATTACGAAAAACACGGCCAGATGATGCCGGACGACTGGAAGGAGAAGATCGGCAAGCACGACGCGATCTATTTCGGTGCGGTCGGCTGGCCCGCCAAGATTCCCGATCACGTCTCCTTGTGGGGCTCGCTGATCAAGTTCCGGCGCGAGTTCGACCAGTATGTCAATTTGCGCCCGGTCCGGCTGATGCCCGGCGTGCCGTCGCCGCTGGCCAACCGCAAGCCTGGCGACATCGATTTCTGGGTGGTGCGCGAGAACACGGAAGGAGAATATTCCTCCGTCGGCGGGCGGATGTTCCCGGATACGGACCGCGAGTTCGTGACGCAGCAGACCGTCATGACGCGGATCGGTGTCGATCGTATCCTGAAGTTCGCCTTCGACCTCGCGCAGTCGCGGCCGAAGAAGCACCTGACCTCGGCCACGAAATCCAACGGCATCTCCATCACCATGCCGTATTGGGACGAGCGGGTGGAGGCGATGGCCAAGAAGTATCCCGGCGTGAAGTGGGACAAGTACCACATCGATATTCTCACCGCCAATTTCGTGCTGCATCCGGATTGGTTCGACGTCGTGGTCGGCTCCAACCTGTTCGGGGACATCCTGTCCGACCTTGGCCCGGCCTGCACCGGCACCATCGGCATTGCGCCGTCCGGCAACATCAATCCCGAAGGCGACTTCCCGTCGGTCTTCGAGCCGGTGCATGGCTCGGCGCCCGACATTGCGGGGCAGGGCATCGCCAATCCGATCGGCATGATCTGGTCGGGCGCGATGATGCTGGAGCATCTCGGCGAGAAGCAGGCGGGCGAGGCCATCGTCACCGCCATCGAGCGCACGCTCGGCGAACGCACGCTCCGCACCCGCGACCTCGGCGGCAACGCCGACACGACAGCCTGCGGCAAGGCGGTCGCGGACATGGTGGAGTAGGCGGTTAGCTCGCGTTTTTTTGTAGGGTGGGCAAAGCGTAGCGTGCCCACCGACTTGCTTCATCGTGGATCAGTGGTGGGCACGGCGCTAAGACGCCTTTGCCCACCCTACGACCTACCCTTTCGTCACCCGCCGACAATGCTCCCACGCAGCGCCAAGCAAATTCTCGCTCGCCTCCGGCGTGCGGAAGGCCGAATGGGCCGATAGCGTGACATTCGGCAGCTTGGTCAGCGGATGATCCTTCGGCAGCGGTTCGATGTTGAAGACATCAAGGCCTGCATGGCGGAGGTGCCCTGACTTCAAAGCGTCAATCATCGCGGCTTCGTCGACGATCGCGCCGCGCGCGGTGTTGACCAGGATGGCGCCCGGCCTCATGGCCGCAATCCGTTCGCGCGAGAGGAAGCCGCGGGTCTCGTCGTCGAGGAGCAGATGCAGCGAAACGACGTGACTCTCGGCGAGCAGCTTGTCCAATGGCACGAACGCGACACCTGGCGCAGTCTTCGGCGTTCGGTTCCAGGCAATCACCTTCATTCCGCTGCCAGAGGCAATGCGCGCGACCTCGGCGGCGATGCCGCCAAAGCCGATCAGGCCGAGCGTCTTGCCGGTGAGCTGCATGCCGTCCTCGCGCAGCCAGTTGCCGGCACGCATCTCGCGGTCCATCAGCGGAATGACACGTGCGGCGGCCCACATCAGCGCGATCGCGCATTCGGCAACCGCAGTGTCGCCATAGCCCTTGATCAGGTGCACGGTGATGCCGAGCGCGGCAAGCTCCTCCGGGTTCATGTAGCTGCGCGCGCCGGTGCCCAGGAACACCACATGCTTCAACCCGGTGCACTGCCTGGCGATCTCGGTCGGCAGCGCGGTGTGATCGACAATGCCGATCTCGGCACCATTGAGCACGGCCGGCCATTCCTCCGGCTTGAAGTCGGGGTTGATGTTGATCCCGACCGCGGGATCCCCTGGCTTGCCGAGCCGCTTGAACAGCTCGGCCATGGATTCGCTGGCGTCGACAAAAACTCCGCGCACGGTCTTCCTCCGCTGATCTACTCAGGATCCGACGCCGCTCAGCGCCAGCACGGTGTGCAAGAGCACATTGGCCCCCGCGGCGCAGTCGGGCTGCGTGGCGTCTTCGAGCTCATTGTGGCTGACGCCATCCTTGCAGGGCACGAATACCATCGCGGTCGGAATCGTGGTGTTGAGGTTGCAAGCGTCGTGACCGGCGCCAGAGGTGATGCGGCGATGGGAATAGCCGAGCATCTCGGCCGCGTTCTGCACGGCATCGACCAGCTTGGGATCGAAATGGGTCGGCGGCTTGCGCCAGATCAGCTCCAGGCTCACCTCGACCTTGCGCTTTGCTGCGATCTCGGCGACGGCTGCGCGAAGATCGCGGTCGAGCGCGTTCATGATCCCGTCCTCCGACGAGCGCAGATCGGCGGTGAAGGCGATCTCGCCCGGAATTACGTTGCGCGAGGGGTTGGCGATCACGGCCTCGCCGACGGTGCCGACAGCATTGGGACCATGCTTCCTGGCGATCGTTTCCACCGCGAGCACGATCTCGGCCAAGGTCGCCAGCGCATCGCGGCGCAGCGGCATCGGCGTCGAGCCTGCATGGCTCTCGAAGCCGGTGATCTTGCCGTCATACCACAGCACGCCCTGGCCGGAATCGACCACGCCGATGGTCTTGTGCTCGGCTTCCAGGATCGGGCCCTGCTCGATATGCAGCTCGACGAAGGAGCCGAGTTTCTGCGTGCCCACCGGCGTGTCGCCGCGATAGCCGATGGCATCCAGCGCCTGGCCGACCGTGACGCCCTCGGCATCCTTGCGCGACAAAATATCGTCGGTCGTGAAGTCGCCAACATAGGCCGCGGAGGCCATCATCGCCGGCGCGAAGCGCGAGCCTTCCTCGTTGGTCCAGTTGACGATGCAGAGCGGCGCTTCGGTTTCGATGCCGGCATCATTGAGCGTGCGAACCACCTCGAGCGCGGCGAGTGTGCCGAGGATGCCGTCGAACTTGCCGCCCGTCGGCTGGGTGTCGAGATGCGATCCGAGGCCGACCGGTGGCCTCGTCATGTCGCGGCCCTTGCGCAAGCCAAACATCGAGCCGAGCGCGTCGACCTTCACCTCCAGGCCAGCCGCTTCGCATGCCCTACGGAACCAGTCCCGCACCTGCTTGTCCTCGGCCGACAAGGTCAGGCGCCGGACGCCGCCCTTCGGCGTGGCGCCGAACTTTGCGGTCTCATGGATCGTGTCCCACAGGCGGCCGGAATCGATCTGCAGGTTGCTCGCGGCTCGGCTCATGCTGCTCTTCCTTGAACGCCATTGTTCGGTGCACGAGGCGCAAGCGCCTCATGCTTTCTCAAGCAAGGCTGTTCCATGACCCGCAGGGGCGTTCGCGTCAACCGACATGCTCGTATGCGCGATCTGCCCGGCGAGATTGGCGACGCGTTCGACGGCGATTTCCTCCGGAGAGGCGAGCCAGGCGGCGCAGAAGGTCAGCGGCTGGATCTGGAAGTCGGTCTTGAGCTCCTGCAGCCGGCCGTCGGCGAGTTCGTTCTCCACGATCGCTGCGGGAATGACGGCGATGCCCAAGCCCTCGATGGCCATGTGGATCACGGTCGCGAGCGAGGCGCTGGCGTGCAGGCGGATCGGCGGCAGGTCGGGGCGGTTGAACAGCGCGCGCACCGTCTCATAGGGCTGGGTCTTGCGCGCAAAGGTGATGATCGGGAATTTCGCCAGCTCCCGGATCGAGAACGGACCGTTCCCGAGGCCGAGCGTGGGGCTGGTCATGCAGCTCACCGGATAATCGCATAGCACGCGGTTGCGCACGCTTGGGCCGGACAGCGGACCCAGCACGAAGGCAAGCTCGATCTCCTGCGCCAGCAGGCGCGCGCTCAGATTGGTCGTGATGTCGACCTCGATCTCCAGTGACAGGTTCGGATAGGTGCTGTTGACGCTCTTGATCAGCCGCGGCAGCCAAGTGTGCACGATGGTCTCGGCGACGCCCAGTCGCAGCGCGCCGCGCATGGCGGTGCGCTCGCCGACCTCGGCCATCATTTCCGAGCGCAGGCCGATCAGCTTTTCGGCGTAGACCATCATCCGCCGGCCGCTTGGGGTCGGCGAGGCCACCCGATGGTCCCGGTTCAGGAGCTTGACGCCCATCTCGCGCTCAAGCTGGGCGATGCGCTGGGAAATCGCTGGTTGGGTGGTGTTAAGCCGTTGAGCGGCCCCGCGAAAACTGCCGAGCTTCACCACCCAGAGAAACGTCTCGATCGACCTGAAATCCAGCATCGGAGCCCCTGCGTGAAAAGCGCTTGTGACGGATTGATAAATTGGAATTATCGATCTCGATCAAAAACGACGATTAGACTTTATAGCACGATTGAGATTGAGTGGCCATGTCGAGATATTAGGCAGGTGGCTCCCATGACTGTTTCTGCAGCACAGCAAAGTGAGCAGGATATGCTTCCGAGCCTTGAGGCCCGGCTCGCCTGCCGGAACGGCATGACGTCCACCACCGCCGGAGTAGCCAACGGATTCGTCCAGGGCAATCTCGCGATCCTTCCCGAGAAGCTCGCGGCTGCCTTCCACCGCTTCTGCCAGCTCAATCCGAAGCCGTGCCCGATCATCGGCATGTCCGACGTCGGCGATCCCCGCATCCCGGCGCTGGGCGAGGACCTCGACATCCGCACCGACCTGCCGCGCTATCGCGTCTGGCGCGACGGCGAAGTGGTCGACGAGCCGACCGACATCAAGAAGTACTGGCGCGACGACCTCGTCAGTTTCGTGCTCGGCTGCTCCTATTCATTCGAGGAGGCGCTGCTCAACGAAGGCCTGCCGATCAAGCACATCGAACGCAATCTGCGTGTGCCGATGTATCGCACCAACATTGCCTGCGGCTCCGCTGGTCCCTTCGCCGGTCCGATGGTGGTATCGATGCGGCCGTTCAAGCCGGCGGACGCGATCCGCGCCGTGCAGATCACGACGCGCTTTCCATCCGTGCATGGCGCACCGGTGCATCTCGGCCATCCGCATCTGATCGGCATCAATAACATCACCAAGCCCGACTACGGTGATGCGGTGCCGGTCGAGGACGACGAAATCCCGGTGTTCTGGGCCTGCGGCGTCACGCCGCAAGCGGTCATCGCGGCGGCAAAGCTGCCATTTGCCATGACGCATGCACCGGGCCTGATGCTGGTGACGGATTTGCAGAACAAGCATCTGGCTGTGCTCTAGAGAAGGATCCCAAAGTGCAACGACATTTCGTGCGAATGTCATCGTGCTTCCAAGGGGCGATGCCCTAAAGGGCAGCAGCCGCCGTTTCTTGAGGCTTTACCGCGAACGCTAGCCGTTCTAGCTCGCGCCAAACAGGGGACTTGAGTGATGAAGATCAGCCGTCGCAATGTTTTGCTTGGAGCCACCGCAGCCGCAGCACTCGGGCCGATCGCGAGCCGCGCGGACACGCCCGAAGTTGCGATTGGCGTGATCTATCCGCTCTCGGGCTCCAGCGCGCAGATCGGCGTCGATGCGCAGAAGGCGTTCGAGACCGCAGCCGAGATCATCAACAAGGATTATGATTTCAAGCTGCCGCTCGCCAAGGGCGAGGGCCTGCCGGGACTCGGCGGCGCCAAGGTAAAGCTGGTGTTCGCCGATCACCAGGCCGATCCGCAAAAGGGCCGCGCCGAGACCGAGCGCCTGATCACCCAGGAGAAAGTCTGCGCCGTGGTCGGCACCTATCAGAGCGCGGTCGCGGTCACCGTCAGCCAGACTTGCGAGCGCTACCAGATCCCATTCCTGTCCGCCGACAACTCCTCGCCCAGCCTGCATCGCCGCGGCCTGAAATACTATTTCCGCGCCTCGCCCCATGACGAGATGTTCTCCAAGGCGATGTTCGATTTCTTCGATGCGTTGCGCAAGAAGGGCCAGAAGATCGAGACGCTGTCGCTGTTCCACGAGGACACGATCTTCGGCACCGATTCGGCCAATGCGCAGACCAAGCTCGCGAATGAACGCGGCTACAAGATCGTCTCCGACATCAAGTATCGCGCCAATTCGCCCTCGCTCACCGCAGAGGTGCAGCAGCTGAAGGCCGCGGATGCCGACGTGCTGATGCCCTCGAGCTACACCACCGACGCGATCCTCCTGGTCAAGACCATGGCCGAGCTCGGCTACAAGCCGAAGGCCATCATGGCCCAGGATGCCGGCTTCTCCGAGAAGGCGACGTATGATGCCGTCGGCGACAAGCTCGAAGGCGTCATCTCCCGCGGCAGCTTCTCGCTCGACCTCGCCGAGAAGCGCCCGATGGTCGGCCTCATCAACGAAATGTACAAGGCAAAGTCCGGCAAGGACTTCAACGACTATACCTCGCGCCAGTTCATGGGCCTGATCCTGATGGCCGAGGCGATCAACCGCGCCAAATCGACCGACGGCGAGAAGATCCGCGAGGCACTCGCCGCGACCGACATGCCGGGCGACGTCACCATCATGCCGTGGAAGCGGGTGAAGTACGACGAGATGGGCCAGAACAACTACGCCGATCCGGTGCTGCTGCAGTACCTCGGCGGCAAGTTCGTGACCATCGCGCCGCAGGAAGTCGCAGTGTCCGAGGCCGTCTGGCCGATGCCTTCGAAGTAAACGAGCGGCGGGGGCGGGGGAAGGCGTGACAGCCGAAACGATCATCCAGAGTTTGGCAAGCGGGCTTCTGATGGGCCTGCTCTACGGCCTCATCGCCGTGGGGCTCGCCCTCATCTTCGGCCTCATGGACGTCGTGAACTTCGCCCATGGCGAATTCTTGATGATTGCGATGTACGCGACGTTCTTCCTGTTCGCGTATTTCTCACTCGACCCTCTGCTGGCGGCGCCACTGGTCGCTGCCGCGCTGTTCGTGTTCGGCGCGGCGGTCTATCTGTTCGTCGTGCGCTTCGCGGTTCGCGCCAAGGCCAATACCGGCATGGTGCAGATCTTCTCCACCTTCGGCCTGGCGATTGTGATGCGCGGCCTGGCGCAATTCTTCTTCACGCCGGACTACCGCTCAATTGCGCATTCCTGGCTGGGGGGCAAGACCATTTCGGTTGCCGGCATCTTTCTCCCCGAGCCGCAGCTGGTCGGCGCCCTGGTTGCGATCGCGGCTTTCATCGGGCTTTATTTCTTCATTCACCGCACCGATTTCGGCCGCGCGCTGGAGGCAACCCGTGAGGATGCCGGTGCCGTCGCGCTGGTCGGCATCGACAAGAACCGCGTCTTCGCGCTGGGCTGGGGCCTGGGCGCCGGACTGGTGGGACTGGCCGGCGCCATCATGGCGGTGTTCTTCTACATCTATCCCGATGTCGGAGCGTCCTTTGCGCTGATCGCCTATGTGACGGTCGCGCTCGGCGGCTTCGGCAGCGTATTTGGCGCCTTCGCCGGCGGCATCATCGTCGGCCTGGTCGAGGCGACCACCGCGATGATCCTGCCGCCGTCCCTGAAATCGGTCGGCGTTTACGCGGTGTATCTGCTCGTCGTCTTCATCCGGCCGCGCGGCCTGTTCGGGTCGATGTGATGGACAAGGATTTTGCCAATCGTCGCCGCCGCGAGCTGATCACGGCCGCCTTTTTTGCTGCGCTTGCGGCCGTCGTGCCGCTGTTCGTCAAGGACGTTTATGTCCAGAACATCATGGTGCTGACCCTGATGTATGCGGCGCTGTCGCAGGCCTGGAACATTCTGTCCGGCTATTGCGGGCAGATCTCGCTGGGACACGCACTTTATTTCGGGCTTGGCGCCTACACCACCGCGCTGCTGTTCACCAAGTTCGGCGTGCTGCCGTGGTTCGGGATGCTCGCGGGCGGGGTGATCTCGGCGGTCATTGCGATGGCACTCGGCTATCCCTGCTTCCGGCTCGGCGGGCATTATTTCTCCATCGCCACCATCGTCATTGCCGAGATCGCGTTGGTCCTGTTCCAGAACTGGGACTGGGCGGGGGCTGCGCTCGGCATCGATATCCCAATCCGCCATGACAGCTGGGTCACCTTCCAGTTCACCCGATCGAAATTGCCCTACTTCTATTTCGCCCTGGTGCTCGCCTGCATCGCCTGGATCGTGACCTGGTGGCTGGAGGATTCCAAATGGGGCTATTGGTGGCGCGCGGTGAAGGACAATCCGTCGGCCGCTGAGAGCCTCGGTGTCGATGTCTTCAACTCGAAGATGGGTGCCGCAGCTGTTTCCGCATTCCTCACCGCGATCGGCGGCAGCTTCTATGCGCAGTTCGTCTCCTATATCGACCCCGAAAGCGTGATGGGCTTCCAGTTCTCGCTGCTGATGGCGCTGCCGGCGGTGCTTGGCGGCATCGGCACGCTCTGGGGACCGGTGCTGGGCGCAGTGATCCTGATCCCGCTCACGGAGCTCACGCGCTCCTATATCGGCGGCTCCGGACGTGGCGTCGACCTCATCGTCTATGGCGCGCTGATCGTCCTGATCTCGCTGGCGCGGCCGCAGGGTCTGGTCGGGCTGTTCTCGCGGCAGGCGAAGGCGGTGTCGCGATGACGGCGCTGCTGGAGACCCGCGGCATCACCCAGCGCTTCAGCGGGCTGGTCGCCAACAGCGATGTGTCGATCTCGGTCGGGCGCGGCGAGATCGTCGGCCTGATCGGCCCCAACGGCGCCGGCAAGTCGACGCTGTTCAACCTGATTGCCGGCGTCTACCGGCCCAGCGAAGGCTCGATCTGGTTCGACGGCGAGGACGTCACCGTATTGCCACCCGCCGCGCGCTGCCAGCGCGGCATCGGCCGCACCTTCCAAGTGGTCAAGAGCTTCGAGACCATGAGCGTGATCGACAATGTCATTGTCGGGGCGCTGGTGCGCAACACCGTCATGCGGGACGCCCGCCGCAAGGCGCATGAGGTCTTGGAATTCACCGGCCTCGGCGCGCGTGCCGGTGTGCTGGCAAGCGACCTGGTGCCCGCGGAAAAGCGCCGGCTGGAAGTGGCGCGGGCGCTGGCAACCGAACCGAAACTGCTCTTGCTCGACGAGGTGCTGACCGGGCTCACGCCGACGGAAGCGCAGACCGGCGTGGAACTGGTGCGCCGCGTGCGCGACACCGGCGTCACCGTGCTGATGGTCGAGCATGTCATGGAAATCGTGATGCCGCTGGTCGACCGCGCCATCGTGCTCGACCTCGGCAAGGTGCTGGTCGAGGGCAAGCCTTCCGACGTCGTTCGCGATCCCAAAGTCATCACCGCCTATCTCGGGGACCGTCATGCTGTCGGTGCGTGAAGTCACCACCGCCTATCAGGGGCTGGTCGCCATCTCCTCCGTCTCGATCGAGGTGGAGAAAGGCGAGATCGTCTGCGTCGCCGGCGCCAACGGCGCTGGCAAGTCGACGCTGTTGAAATCGATCGCCGGTGCCGAGCGTCCGCGCTCGGGCACGGTGAGCTTCGACGGCAGTCGCATCGATGGCCTCGCCCAGCACCTCGTCACCGCGCGCGGCATCGCCTATGTGCCGGAGAACCGCAGGCTGTTTCCGCGGCTTTCGGTGCGCGACAATTTGCGGCTCGGCAGCTACCTCTATCGCGGGCAGAGCGACCGGGAAGGACCGCTGGATCTGGTGTTCAAGCTGTTCCCGCGCCTGCAGGAACGTCTCGAGCAGCGCGCCGAGACGCTCTCCGGCGGCGAGCAGCAGATGCTCGCCATCGGCCGCGCCCTGATGACGCGCCCGCGGCTTCTGATGCTGGATGAGCCGTCGCAAGGCATCATGCCGAAACTCGTCGACGAGATTTTCGCGGCCGTGAAACGCATCCGCGACGCCGGCATGACCGTGCTGATCGTCGAGCAGCGCATGGCCGAGTGCCTGGAGATCGCCGACCGTGCCTACATCCTGCAAACCGGCCGTGTGTTGATGGCTGGACCGTCGGCCGAGATCAAGGGCAACCCGGACGTAAGGAAAGCGTATCTGGGGCTGTAGCCTACGGAAGCCGCGTAGGGTGGGCAAAGCGAAGCGTGCCCACCAATCCGATTCACGCTCGTTCTGGTGGGCACGGCGCGTGCGCGCCTTTGCCCACCCTACAGCCTGCGGACAGGCTAGTGCCCGTGCTCCGGCAGCGTCAGCCCAAAGCTCTTCACCAGATCCGCAATCTGCTCCGGCGACAGAAACCGCGGGTTCAGCCCACGCAACAATAGATACAGCCTAGCCGTTTCCTCCAGCTCCTCGGTCGCGAACACCGCCGCCTCCAGCGTTTCGCCCGCGACCACCGGGCCGTGATTGGCGAGCAGCACCGAGGAATATCTCCCCGCCAGCCCCTTGATGGCGTCAGCGACGGCAGGATCGCCGGGCCGATAGTAAGGTACCAGCGCGGTCGCGCCGCAGCGCATCAGGTAATAGGCCGTCATTGGCGGCAGCGCCGCGCGCGGATCGATGTCCGGCAGCATCGAGACGGCGACCGAATGGGTGGAATGCAGATGCACCACGGCGCGTGCGCCGCCGCGGGTCTGGTACAGCGCGCTGTGCAGCGGCACCTCCTTGGTCGGCGCATCGCCGGAGACCAGGCGCCCGACCGCATCGAGCCGCGACAATCTGGCGGGATCGAGGAAGCCGAGCGAGGCGTTGGTCGGGGTCACCAGGTAGCTGCCGTCGTCCAGCCGCACGCTGATATTGCCTGACGAGCCCGGCGTCAGTCCGCGCTCGAACAGCGAGCGTCCAAACCGGCAGACATCCTCCCGGATCCTGGTTTCGCCGTTCGCTGCTTCCTTCATGGCGGCCATCCTTTTTCCGCCTTGTCTCACGCTTTGGCAGCGCGGCCAAGCCGTGATAGGCAGGAGATAAAGCCGCCATAGAGGGAAACGCCGCATGTCCCAAGCCGACAAACCTAAAATCGCCGTGATCGGGCTCGGCTCGATGGGCTTTGGGATGGCGACATCCCTGAAGCGCGCGGGCTTTGAGGTGACCGGCTGCGATGTGGCGGCCGACAGCGTCGCCCGCTTTGTCGCTGAGGGCGGCAAGGGCGCCAAGACGCCGGCCGAGGCAGCGAAGTCGGCCGACATTGTTGTGAGCGTCGTCCTCAATGCCGCGCAGACTGAAGCCGTCCTGTTCGGCCAAAATGGCGTGGCGGAGACACTGGCCAAGGATGCGGTGTTCGTTTCCTCTGCAACCATGGATCCGGAGGTCGCGCGCAAACTCGGCGCGCAGCTCGAGGCGACGGGGCGGCATTATCTCGATGCGCCGATCTCGGGTGGCGCGCAGCGCGCCGCGCAAGGCGAGCTGACGATCCTCGCCTCTGGCAGCCCGGCCGCTTTCGCAAAAGCGCGGCCCGCGCTCGACGCCATGGCGGCGAAATTGTACGAGCTCGGCGACGCCGCCGGCCAGGGCGCCGCATTTAAGATGATCAACCAGCTGCTCGCGGGCGTGCATATCGCTGTCGCCTCGGAGGCGATCGCCTTCGCCGCGCGTCAGGGGCTCGACATCCGCAAGGTCTATGAGGTGATCACGGCCTCCGCCGGCAATTCCTGGATGTTCGAAAACCGCATGACCCATGTGCTTGATGGCGACTATGCCCCGCGCAGCGCGGTGGAAATTTTCGTCAAAGACCTCGGCATCATCCAGGACATGGCGCGCTCGGCGCGGTTCCCGGTGCCGGTTGCTGCCGCCGCGCTGCAGATGTTCCTGATGACCTCAGCCTCCGGCATGGGCCGCGACGACGATGCCTCGGTGGCGCGGATGTATGCCAAGATCGGCGGCGCCAAGCTGCCGGGCGATCAGAAATAGGCGAGCACCGCGTTACATTCGGAGAGACCGCAAGATGCCCCGTTTCGCCGCCAATCTCACCATGATGTTCAACGAGGTGCCGTTCCTCGATCGCTTCGAGGCCGCGGCCAAGGCCGGCTTCACCGCGGTCGAGTTCCTGTTCCCCTATGACCACCCTGCGGAGGAGGTCGGCGCAAGGCTGCAGCGCTTTGGCCTGACGCAGGCGTTGTTCAACCTGCCGCCGGGCGACTGGGCCGTCGGCGAAAAGGGCTTCGCGGCTTTGCCGGATCGTTTCGAGGACCTGAAGCAGAGCCTCGTCACCGCGCTGCCCTACGCCAGGGCGACTGGGGTCAAGCGGCTGCATCTGATGGCGGGCATCGCCGAGCGGAAGGACGCGAAAGCCATCGAAGCCTTCTACAAATCGGTCGCCTGGGCCGCGGAGTTCTTTGCACCCCATGGCCTCGACGTCGTGATCGAGCCGATCAACCCGCGCAACGTGCCCGGCTATTTCCTCAACGACTTCAACTTCGCGCGCGATCTCATCGAGGAATTGAAGATTCCGAATCTCAAACTCCAGTTCGACATCTATCACTGCCAGATCATCCATGGCGACGTCACCATGCGGCTGCGCGAGATGATGCCGATCATCGGCCATATCCAGATCGCCAGCATTCCCTCCCGCCATGAACCGGATGGCGAGGAGCTAAACTATCCCTTCCTGTTCGACGAGCTCGATCGGCTCGGTTATGGCGGCTTCGTCGGCTGCGAATATAACCCGCGCGGCAAGACCACTGATGGTCTCGCCTGGTTCAAGCCCTATGCCGGAGCAAGACCGTGACCTTGAAGCTGGGTTGCATCGCCGACGACTACACCGGCGCTTCCGATCTCGCTAACACGCTGACCCGCGCAGGGCTGCGCACCGTGCAGACCATCGGCGTGCCCGCAGACGATTTAGCGCTGCCCGAGGTCGATGCGGTCGTGGTGTCGCTCAAGAGCCGCTCCATCGAGGCGGCTCAGGCGGTGAGCCGGTCGCGGGCGGCGGAGACATGGCTGCGCGGGCGCAGCGCCAGTCATATCCTGTTCAAGATCTGCTCGACCTTCGATTCCACCGACAAAGGCAATATCGGCCCGGTTATGGACGCGCTGCGCGAGGATTGCGGCGAGGCGATCGTGCTGGTGACCCCGGCCTTCCCCGAGACGGGGCGGACCGTCTACCAGGGCAATCTTTTTGTCGGCACCGTTCCGCTCAATGAAAGCCCGCTCAAGGACCACCCGCTCAACCCGATGCATGACGCCAATCTCGTGCGGGTGCTGGCGCGCCAGAGCCGAACCGGGATCGGGCTGGTTGGTCTTTCGACAGTCACCAAGGGCGCGGCCGCGGTCCGCGCGCGCCTGGCTGAGCTCGCCGCGCAAGGCTTTGGCGCCGCGATAATCGACGCGGTGTTCGATATCGATCTCGAGACCATCGGCCGCGTTGCGCTGGATCATCGCCTCTCGGTCGGCGCCTCCGGCATCGGGCTTGGGCTTGCCCGCGCGCTGGTCGCCGCTGACGGCAAGCCTGCCTCGTCCAGCGCAGCCGCGATGGCGCCGGTCGGAGGGCTGGCTGCGATCCTCGCCGGCAGCTGCTCGCAGGCGACGCTCGGGCAGATCGCCGCGGCGGAGAAGATCATGCCGGTGCTGCACCTTGACTCCGAGCAGATCATTCAGGGCAAGGACGAAGGCCTCCGCGCGCTGGCGTGGGCGCGCGAACGGCTGCAAAGCGGCCCGTTACTAATTGCCTCCAGCGCTGCGCCCGAGCGCGTCGCTGCGCTCCAGGCGCGCCATGGCCGTGATACGGCAGGCCATGCAATAGAGGAGACGATGGCCGATATCGCCGAGGCGCTGGTCGCAGCCGGCGTGCGGCGGCTAATCGTCGCCGGCGGCGAGACATCAGGCGCAGTCGTCGACCGTTTGCAGATTCCGGGCTTTCTCGTGGGCGAGGAAATTTCTGCCGGCGTGCCCGTTTTGCGTGCAGTCGGTGCACGACAAGGCGAGATGTCGCTTGCCTTGAAGTCAGGCAATTTCGGCGGACCGCAGTTCTTCTCAGACGCGCTTGCGCTCATGCACTGAACGCAACATCCAGGCGGCAACGCAAGGAGTCGGTCACTGCCATCAAGGAAATCTCCGATACAATCGAGAAGCTCTCGAAAATCTCTTCGACCATTGCGGCTGCGGTGGAGGAGCAGGGTGCGGCGACCCAGGAAATATCGCGCAACGTGCAGCAGGCGGCGCAAGGCACCCAGCAGGTCTCGTCCAACATCACCGACGTGCAGCGCGGCGCAACCGAAACCGGCACGGCGTCCTCACAGGTGCTCACCGCGGCACAGATGCTGTCGGGCGATTCCGGCCGGCTGCGGAGCGAGGTCTCGAAATTCCTGGCCTCGGTGCGCGCCGCTTGAGCTGACTGAGATCGCGCGTGACGCGATCTCAGCGGCGCAGTTAAAATCTTAGCCTCGGTATAAGATCGAGAGTTGGTCCGTGTTCGTACGGGCCGACTGTTTCACTATGGGTTAATTGCCACGTGAGAAGTCTAGGCAACGACCACGTCCAATTGACGCGCGCCGGTGAGGTTTGCAGAGCGAATTTATTTTCCCGGGGAACGGCAATGCGCAAGAACCTGCCTGTTACGACCACTGAATATCCCGTCACTGACGAAACGCTGATTGTCTCGCAGACCGACACCAAGGGCAAGCTCACCTTCTTCAACGACGATTTCATCGCCGCCGCCGGCTTCACGGCCGACGAGCTGATGGGCCAGCCGCACAACATCATCCGCCATCCGGACATGCCGCCGGAGGCCTTCGAAAATCTCTGGGATACGCTGAAGGCCGGCAAGCCCTGGGTCGGCGCCGTGAAGAACCGCCGCAAGAACGGTGATTTCTACTGGGTGCTCGCCACCGCCTCGCCGATCCGGCAGAACGGCCATATCACCGGCTACACCTCGGTTCGCACCAGGTTGCCCGCCGACCAGCGCAAGGAGGCCGAGGAGGTCTATGCTGCGATCCGCGAAAAGCGGCCGCATGGCTACAAGATCGAGGCCGGCATCATCCGACGCCGTTCGCTGTCCGATCGCTTCAAGCTGTTTACCGGCTCCTTGAAAGCGCGCCTGATCACCCAGCTCGGCGTGCAAACCGTGCTGATGCTGGCGGTTGCGCTCGCCGTGCTGTTCGGCACGTCCGGGACGGTTGTCGCCTCGCTCGCCTTGCTGTGTGCCGTCTTCGGCGGCGGGCTCTGCATGCAGCTGATGGCGGCCATGAACGGGCCGCTGCACCATCTCAACGAGACCATGGAGAACATCGTCCAGGGCAAGCTCGACGGCCGCATCAAGATCGAGCGCGACGACGAGATCGGCGAGGCGCTGCGCAACCTGCAGACGGTCCAGACCATCGTCCGCTTCTCCAAGGAAGAGCTGAAGGCGAGCGAACGCCGCGCCGCCATCCAGCGCCGCAGCGAGATGGTCAAGCTCGCTGACGGCTTCGAGGGTGCGGTCGGCGAGATCGTCGAAACCGTCTCCTCCGCCTCCACCGAGCTCGAGGCGTCCGCCACCAGCCTGTCCTCCACCGCCGACCGCGGCCAGGAGCTTGCGACCGCCGTCGCCTCGGCGTCTGAGGAGGCCTCGACCAATGTGCAGTCGGTCGCGTCCGCCAGCGAAGAGATGGCGTCCTCGATCCGCGAGATCAGCCGGCAGGTGCAGGATTCCGCGAAGATAGCCGGCGAGGCCGTACAGCAGGCCCGCACCACCAACGACCGGGTCAGCGAATTGTCCAAGGCGGCGACACGGATCGGCGACGTCGTCGAGCTGATCAACACCATCGCCGGCCAGACCAACCTCCTGGCGCTCAACGCGACCATCGAGGCCGCGCGTGCCGGCGAAGCCGGGCGCGGCTTTGCCGTGGTCGCCTCCGAGGTGAAGGCGCTTGCCGAGCAGACCGCGAAAGCCACCGGCGAGATCGGCCAGCAGATCGCGAGCATCCAGTCGGCCACCCATGAATCCGTCGGTGCGATCCAGGCGATCAGCGTGACCATCGAACGGCTGTCCGAGATCTCCTCGACCATTGCCGCCGCGGTGGAACAGCAGGGGGCCGCGACCCAGGAAATCTCGCGCAGCGTGCAGCAGGCCGCTGCCGGCACGCGGGAGGTCTCCGCCAATATCACCGACGTGCAGCACGGCGCGACCGACACCGGCTCGGCCTCCGAACAGGTGCTGTCGGCGGCGAAATCACTGTCGTCGGAGAGCAATCGCCTCAAGCTCGAGGTGGGCAGGTTCCTGCAGTCGGTGCGGGCGGCCTGATTTGCGGCCCTTCGCGACGGGATTGCGCGCCAGATATCGCGGCAGCGAATAAGGCCATTACGCCTGCGGGTTAGCTAAACGGCGGCGGTTCAGGTAAATCGAGGCTTGCGCTTCGGGGGAGGCGAGTTCCACGCGTCCCCCGCTGGCGGAAGGAAACGCCTCACCCATGATCGCCCTGGTCCGTATCGCCCTGAGCCGTCCGTATACTTTCGTCGTGCTCGCGCTTCTTCTGCTGATCATCGGGCCCCTGGCGGCGCTGCGCACCCCGACCGACATCTTTCCCGACATTCGCATTCCCGTGATCGGCGTGGTCTGGCAGTACACCGGCCTGCCGCCGGACCAGATGTCCGGGCGCATCACCACGCCGTTCCAGCGGGCGCTGACCACCACCGTCAACGACATCGAGCACATCGTCGCCAATTCCTATAACGGCGTCGGCATCATCAAGATCTTCTTCCAGCCGAATGTCGATATTCGCACGGCCAATGCCCAGGTCACCGCGATCTCGCAGACCATGATCAAGCAGCTGCCGCCGGGTGCGACGCCGCCGCTCATTCTCAACTACAGCGCCTCCACCGTGCCGATCATCCAGGTCGCGCTGTCGGGCGAGGGCTTGACCGAGCAGAACCTCGCCGACATCGGCATCAACCAGCTGCGCACGCCGCTGGTCACCGTGCCCGGCGCCGCCATTCCCTATCCCTTCGGCGGCAAGCAGCGCCAGATCCAGATCGATCTCAACCCGGAGGCGTTGCAGGCGCGCGGCCTCTCCGGCCAGGACGTCGCCAATGCGCTCGCCGCGCAAAACCTGATCACGCCAGTCGGCACCGAGAAGATCGGCGGGTTCGAATACAACATCCAGCTCAACAACTCGCCGCTGAAGATCGAGGAACTCGGCGACCTTCCGATCAGGACGGTCAACGGCGCCATGGTCTACATCCGTGATGTCGCCAGCGTCCGCGACGGCAATCCGCCGCAGACTAACATCGTCCACGTCAACGGCAACCGCTCGGTGCTGATGATGGTGCTGAAGGCAGGCTATATCTCGACGCTGGATATCATCGCCGGCATCAAGCAGAAGGTGATCGACGTCCGCGACCAGATGCCGGACGCGCTCAAGATCGGCTTCATCGGCGACCAGTCGGTGTTCGTGCGCAGCGCGGTGACCGGCGTCGCCTTCGAGGGTGTGATTGCCGCGTTGCTCACCAGCGTGATGATCCTCTTGTTCCTGGGCAGCTGGCGCTCCACGGTCATCATTGCGGTGTCGATCCCGCTGTCGGTGCTGGGCGCCATCGTGATGCTGTCGGCGATCGGCGAGACGCTCAACATCATGACGCTGGGCGGCCTTGCGCTTGCCGTCGGCATCCTGGTCGACGACGCCACCGTGACCATCGAGAACATCAACTGGCACCTGGAGCAGGGCAAGGATGTCGAGCCCGCGATCATGGACGGCGCGCGCCAGATCGTGACGCCCGCCTTTGTCTCGCTGCTCTGCATCTGCATCGTGTTCGTGCCGATGTTCTTCCTGACCGGCGTGGCGCGCTTCCTGTTCGTGCCGATGGCGGAAGCGGTGATGTTCGCCATGATGTGGTCGTTCATCCTGTCGCGCACGCTGGTGCCGACCATGGCTAAATATCTGCTGCACAAGCATGAGCATCACGAGGGTACACCGCCGCCGTCGCGCAACCCCCTGGTCTGGTTCCAGCGCGGCTTCGAGGCGCGGTTCGAGCGTGTCCGCACCAGTTATCGCGACCTGCTGACGCTCGCCATGCACCACCGCGCCATCTTCGTGATCGGCTTCCTCGGCTTTGTCGCGGTGTCGTTCCTGCTCACGCCCTATCTCGGCCGCAACTTCTTCCCGGCGGTGGATTCCGGCTCGATCCTGATGCATGCGCGCACCCAGATCGGCACCCGCATCGAGGAAAGCGCCAACCAGTTCGCGGACGTGCAGAAGGCGATCCGCAAGATCATCCCGCCCGGCGAGATCGAGACCTTGGCCGACAATATCGGCATGCCGATCTCCGGTATCAACATGACCTATAACAACACCGGCGTGATCGGCCCGCAGGACGGCGACATCCAGATCAAGCTGAAGGAGGGCCATCGTCCGACCGAGGAATATGTCCAGGCCTTGCGCGAGCAATTGCCACGGCTGTTTCCCGGCATGACGTTTGCGTTCCTGCCGGCCGATATCGTCAGCCAGATCCTCAATTTCGGCGCGCCGGCGCCGATCGACCTGCAGATCCGCGGCGCCAATGTCGAGGCCAATTTTGCCTACGCCAACAAGCTGCTCAACCGCATCAAGCGGATCCCGGGCATTGCCGATGCGCGCATCCAGCAGTCGCCGAGCAGTCCCACCTTCAACATCGATGTCGACCGCACCCGCGCCCAATATGTCGGCCTGACCGAGCGCGACGTCACCAACTCTCTTGTCGTCAACCTCGCCGGCTCCTCCCAGGTCGCGCCGACCTATTATCTCAATCCGGATAACGGCGTGTCCTACTCGATCGTGATGCAGACGCCGCAGTTCCAGATCGATTCCCTGAGCGCGCTGCAGACGCTGCCGATCACCGCGGCCTCGACCTCGAGCCCGCCGATTCTCGGCGGCATCGCGGATATCAAGCGCACGACCTCCAGCGCCGTGGTCTCGCAATACGACATCCAGTCCATGGTGCAGATTTTCGCGACCTCGCAGAACCGCGACCTCGGCGCCATCGCGGCCGACGTGAAGAGCGCGATCGCCGATACCGCCAAGGAGGTGCCGAAGGGCTCCTCGGTCGTCCTGCTCGGCCAGGTGCAGACCATGAACAGCGCCTTCGCGGGCCTTTTGTTCGGCCTGCTCGCGGCAGTCGTGCTGATTTACCTGTTGATCGTCGTGAACTTCCAGTCCTGGTCCGATCCCTTCGTGATCATCACCGCGCTGCCGTCGGCGCTCGCCGGCATCGTGTGGATGCTGTTCACGTCCAACACCACGCTGTCGGTGCCGGCGCTGACCGGCGCCATCATGTGCATGGGCGTTGCCACCGCCAACAGCGTGCTGGTGATCTCCTTCGCCCGCGAGCGCTATGAGGAGCTGGGTGATCCGATCCAGGCTGCGATCGAGGCCGGCTTCGTCCGTTTCCGCCCCGTGCTGATGACCGCGCTTGCCATGATCATCGGCATGACCCCGATGGCGCTTTCGCTCGGCGAGGGCGGCGAGCAGAATGCGCCGCTGGGCCGCGCCGTCGTTGGCGGGCTGATCTTCGCCACCATGGCGACCCTGATGTTTGTGCCGGTGGTATTCAGTATGGTACACAAGAAGCAAGGCGCCAAAGACGCCGCCGCATTGGAGACGCAGCATGCCCACTGAACAGACGCCGCCGGTTTCCCGCCGGAAGTTGGGCATTGCCGGCGTGGTCGGTCTCACAGTCGCGGTGCTGATCGTGGTCAACGGCATCCGGGCCCGCGAGCAGGCCAATGCCGAATTGCGGCAATGGACCGATGACCAGGCGATTCCGACGGTTGCCGTGGTGCAGCCGGACGCCAAGGCGCTCTCCGCCACCATCGACCTGCCGGGCCGGCTGGAGGCTTATTCCCGTGCGCCGATCTTCGCCCGCGTCAGCGGCTACCTGAAAAGCTGGAACGTCGATATCGGCGCCAAGGTGAAGGCCGGCGATGTCATTGCCGAGATCGAGGCGCCGGACCTCGACCAGCAGCTGTTGCAGGCGCGCGCCGATCTCGCCAGCCAGGAGGCGAGCGCAAGGCTATCGGAAGCGACGTTGAACCGCCGCAAGACGCTGATCGCGTCGAATTTCGTCTCCATGCAGGAGATCGACGAGCGCACCGCCGACCTCTCCAACAAGAAGGCGGCGGTGAACGCGGCCCAGGCCAATGTCGAGCGGCTGGAGGCGCTCGCCGGCTACAAGAAGATCACCGTGCCGTTCGACGGCATCGTCACGGCGCGCGACACCGATGTCGGCGCGCTGATCAATGCCGGTGGTGGCGGCACGCCGATGTTTGTGATCTCCGATACGTCCAAGCTCCGCCTCTATGTCAACGTGCCGCAGAACTACGTGCCGGAGATCAAGATCGGCGCCAAGGCCGTCGTCACCGTGCCGGAATATCCCAACCGCACCTTCCCTGCCACGGTGGAAGCCTCGGCGCAGGCGGTCGACGTCAATTCCGGCACCACGCGCATGCAGCTCGGGATCGACAACACGAAGGGCGAATTGATGCCGGGCGGCTATGCCAGCGTGAAGCTCAGCCTGCAGCGTGAGGCCGTGCCGCTGCACATTCCCGCCAGCGCTCTGATCTTCAACCAGAACGGATTGCGCGTGGCGACGGTCGGAGCGGATGACAAGGTCCGCTTCAAGACGGTAACGATTGCGCGCGATCTCGGTCGCGAGATCGAAATCGGCTCGGGGCTTGCAATCGCGGACCGCGTCATCGTCGCCCCGCCGGATGGGATTGCCGACGGTGATCAGGTTCGCGTGGCGGGAGCGGTGACCAAGCCAGCACCGAAGTTGTCAGAGCGGCAGGACGTGAAGGGGTAGGACCGGGCACGCTCCTCGCTCCGCAGACTGTAGGGTGGGCAAAGGCGCAAAGCGCCGTGCCCACCATCCGATCGCGATCGTCGTGTTGACGGTGGGCACGCTTCGCTTTGCCCACCCTACAACGCGCGGGGCTATACGGCCTTCCACTCCAGCACGCCGTCCGCCGCGATCGCGATCTCTCCGGACGAGCCCACCGGCGTACGTTCCATGTTCGTTAGAAACGCCAGCGTCGCCACATCCACCGCCGGCACGCGCGCCAAGGTGCGCGCATCCGCCTCCGTCCGCAACATCACCACGCCGTGCTCGACCTCGCCATTGCGGCCATAGAGCACCGTGAAGCTCTCGACCTTGCCCTTGCCCGAGGCCTGATCAACGAACTCCGGCACCGCGCCCTTGTTGCGATCGGCAATCGCCTGCACCGATGTCTCCTGCGCAAGCGTCTCACGCGGCACCTGCCGCGACAACACCAGTGCATGGTGCTTTGTCACGAACCCACCCTGGCCATAGAGCAGCCCCAGCTTGGCGCCGCCGCGCATCTTACGCACCATGGCGCAAGCGGCATGCGTCATGTAGGTGTTGAGCGGCGCGCCGAAGAAGGTGAGGCCGCCGGTCACGGTCGGATTGACGTCAGGCCCAAGCTTGAGCGTCCGGCGCGCCATCTTGGGCACGCAGGGAAAGCAGCTATACAGCTCGATCGCGTCGAAGGAGCGGCCGTCGCCGCCGACCATCTCCATCACGGCATTGAGCACCGCATTTTGCGGATGGCTTTCGCGGAACTGGTCGCGGAGCAAATAGTCGCGCGGCTCTTCGGCCGAGGCGCCGCCGAGCGGGTAGATCAGCCGGTCCTCGGCAATGCCGGCCGCGCGCGCTTTGGCAAGGCTGGTCAGCAGCACCGCGCCGCCCATGTTCACCATGGGGTTGGCGACCATCAATTTGGTATAGGGCCAGGCGATCGGGCGGTTGTCCGGTGTCGGCGTCGTGATCTCCGCCGGCGCAAAATGCCGCTTCAGCCAGGCGTTCGGATTGTCGGCGGCCGCATCCGAATAGCGCGACCACAACTCGCCTGACTCGGCGAGCGCCTCGCGTGGCGTCTGGCCCCAATGCGCCGAGCTTGCGACCTCATAGAAGGGATAGACGGTCACCGGCCGGAATACGCCGAGCTTCACTGCAAGCGGCTTCTGGAACGCCGCGCCGCGCTTCGGCTCCGGCACGTCATGGGCGAATGGCGTCCAGGGCAGCGTCACGCCGGCGCGCTCGGCCTTGGTCGCGGTCGACTGCGCTTCGGCGCCGCAGATGGCGGCAACGCTGCATTCGCCGCGCGCAATGCGCTGCGCCGCCTCGTGGATGTAACGGATCGGGCTCTCGCCGCCGACCGGGCCGTAATAGCAATGCGCCGGCGCAACGCCGAGCCGATCGGCCAGCAGCTTCTCCGGATCGCGATAGCGCCAGCTCAGGAAGTTGACGACGGCGAGCGAGCCGAGCTCGTGCAGCAGTTTCGCACCGGCGTCCTGCTCGGCGCGCTTCACGGCGTGTTCGAGCAGCGCGAGCGGCTCGAGGCCGTCAGAAATTTCCTTCGGGCGGTCGACGATCTCGCCGACGCCGACAATGACGGGAATGCGGTCTGGGGAGGGGAGATTGTTGGTCATCTTGCTCCGAACAAAGCAGCGCTTGTTGTTGACGATGCGCCCGCCACCACCGTCATTGCGAGCGAAGCGAAGCAATCCAGGGCCACGCCCGCGACTCTGGATTGCCGCGTCGCTTCGCTCCTCGCAATGACGGTGGATAGACGATCATTCCGCGATCAGTGCATTCATATGCTCGATGGCGTCCAGAAAATCCTCCTTGAATTCCTGCACCACGGCGCCGGCCGATTTCACGCTGTCGATCAGGCCGACGCCCTGGCCGACGAAGTAGCTCACGAGGTCGCGCGCCTTGGCGTTGCCGCTGGCAGCTGCGCGGTCGATGGAATGGAAGGCGTCACGGCTGATGATGCTCTGCAGCGGCATCGGCAGCGCGCCCGGGCTGTCCTCGCCGCGGTCCCAGGCATCGGTCCACACCGAGCGCAATTGGCGCGCCGGCTTGCCGGTGCGTCCCCTGGAACGCACCGCGTCGCGCGAGGAGGCCGCGATCATCTTCTCGCGGAAGATCTCAGTGGTCTCGGATTCGACGGTGGAGAGCCAGACCGAGCCGGTCCAGGCGCCCGCTGCACCCATGGCCATGCAGGCTGCCATCTGTCGCCCGGTCATGATGCCGCCGGCGGCGAGCACCGGCACGTCGCGGATGGGCTTGATCGCCTTGATCACCTCCGGGACCAGCACCATGGTCGAGACCTCGCCGCAATGGCCGCCGGCTTCGGTGCCCTGCACCACGAGGATGTCGACCCCGGCCGCGACCTGGCGCAGCGCGTGCTCCTTGGCACCGACGAGCGCTGCGACCGGAACGCCGTGCGTCTTGCCCATCTCGATCATGGCCCTGGGCGGCACGCCAAGCGCGTTCGCAATCAGCCGGATCGGATGACGGAACGAGACCTCCAGAAGCTTGAGCGCGGTTTCGCCGTCGAACGGCTGCGGCTGGTCGTCGGCGGTCGTGGTGGTTGCCAGCTCGATGTCATATTTCTTCAGGAGCTTGCGGGTGAAGTCGCGATGCTGCTCCGGGATGCGCGCCTCCAGGCTGTGCCAGGTGACGTGCGTCTCGCCGGCGGTGGAGATGTTCTCCGGGATCAGCACGTCGACGCCATAGGGCTTGCCGTCGACATGGTCGTCGATCCATTTCAGCTCCTGCTCGATGCTCTCAGGCGAATGCACGGTCGCGCCCAGCACGCCAAAGCCGCCGGCTCGGCTTACGGCCGCCACCACGTCGCGGCAATGGCTGAAGGCGAGCAGCGGAAACTCGATGCCCAGCATCTCGCAGATCGGCGATTTCATTGGCGCGCACTCCGTCAGGGCAGCTTCGGCTGCTCGTGTTGCTTTGAAGGATCAGCAAACGCTAGCGCATTGCGGAGGTTCAGGCCAAGCGCGATTTGGTTCACGCATTCCGCCCAGCAAAATATGCGTGTGGCGCCGGGGCGCCCGACACTCTGGCAGCGACCGGAGCTAAGCCACCGCCTGCCGCGCAATCGCCCGATGCGGCTCGAAGTTCAGCTCGGTGAGCGGCGCCGGCTTGGCGAAAAAGTAGCCCTGGCCCAGCGAGATGCCGAGCGCGCGGACCTTCTCGACCTGCTCGCGTGTCTCGATGCCTTCGGCGACGATGGCAAGGTTCAGCGTCTTGGCAAGCTGCACGATCGAGGCGAGCACGGCAACGGTCTCGGGGCGGCCGATCCGGTCGATGAAGGACTTGTCGATCTTGACCTTGTTGAACGGAAAGGCGGTCAGATAGGACAGCGACGAGTAGCCGACGCCGAAATCGTCAAGCGCGATTGCCACGCCCAGCTTGCGCAACCGCTGCAGCGTCTTGAGGTTCTCGTTGCTGTCGGCCAGGAACACGCTTTCGGTGATCTCGAGCTCCAGCCGCGGTTCGGGCAGGCGGGAGTCGACCAGGGCGAAGATCACGGAGTCGACCACGTCGCTGGTGGCGAACTGGGTCGCAGACAGGTTGACCGCCACCTTGATCTCGTCGGGCATCTTGGTGGCGTCGGAACAGGCCTTGGCAAGCACCAGATTGCCGAGCTCGATGATCAGTCCGCCGTCCTCCGCAACCGGAATGAACTCGGCGGGCGGGATGAAGCCGCGGCTCGGATGCTGCCAGCGCGCCAGCGCCTCGACGGATCTGGTCTGCCCGGTCTCGAGATCGACAATGGGCTGGTAGAACACCTCGATCTCCTCGCGCCAGATCGCTTCGCGCAGCTCGATTTCGAGAATGTTGCGCTGGTCTGCCTCCGCCTTGAGCTTGTCCGAATAGACACTGAAGCAGTTGCGGCCGGAGCTCTTCGATTTGTACAGCGCCAGATCGGCGTTGCGCAGGATCTGGTCGATCCGCGTGCCGTGCTCGGGTACGAGCGCGATGCCGATACTGCATCCGATCACGACCGGGTGGCCGTCGATCTCGAACGGCGCAGCAAGCGCGTTCACCAGGCGGCTGGCCAGCGTCGCCGCGCCGTCCCGCAGGTCGCCATCGCCGGGCATCACGATCAGCGCGAATTCGTCGCCGCCGATTCGCGCCGCGGTATCGACTTCCCGGATCTCCGTCCTGATCCGGCCGGCGACTTCCTTCAGGAGCGTGTCGCCGGATTGATGGCCGAGCACGTCGTTGACCGCCTTGAACTTGTCGAGGTCGAGCAGCAGCACGGCAAAGCGCGCGTCGAAGCGACGGTACCGCGCCAGCGCTTCCTCGACGCGATCCTTGAAGAGGTTGCGGTTGGCCAGCGACGTGAGGCTGTCATAATGCGCGAGCTTCTCGATCCGATCCTCCGAGGCCTTGCGCTGGGTGATGTCCTCATGGGTCGCAACCCAGCCGCCGTCGAGGCGACGGCCGTAGGAGATGTGGACGACACGGCCATCGCGGAACGTCACCGTGTTCGAGACCTGCTCCGATGCGGCGAGCCGCTGCTTGAGATCGGACAGATAGAGGTCAAGGTCGGGCACGGCAGTCTGGTCGGTGAACACCTCGTGGAATCGCATGCCGATGCGGATGCGCTCCGGCCGCAGATGATAGAGATCGAGATATTGCCTGTTGAACGCTATCAGGCGCCCGCTGCCGTCGAACATGCTCAGGCCCTGCGGCAGGTTGCGCAGCGCGTCCTCGAACTTGCCTGCCGTCTCGCGCAATTCGCGCTGGGCGCGGTCGAGCGCCTGTTGCCGCCGCCAGTGCAACGCGGTCGCGACGATGATGACGGCGGTCAGAAGCAGCGCCCCGAGCAGATAGAATCTCTGCCGGTGCTCATAGCGCGAATAGATCTCGTTCTTGGAAATCCCGACGGTGAAGAGCAGGGGATACAGCTGTGATCTGCGCGCCGTAATCAGCCGGTCGCTGCGGCCCTCGCGGCTGACGCTCCAATACTGGCCTGAGCTGCTGTCCCCCAGGGCTACTGGAATCTGGCCGGGCGCGCGCTGTCCGAGCAGCGTGTTCTGATCGATGCCGCGCGCCGCCAGGACGACGTAATCTGCGTTCCTGAGCACGAGGCTGCCGCCGTCGCCGAGCCCCGCTGTGTCGTAGAACCGGCCGACCATGTCGACATCGATCGAGCCGACGATGACCCCGGCGGGAGCCCGATCGGAGCTCACGAGCTTTCGCGCAAGCTGAATGGTCCATTTCTTGGAGGCACGCCCGAGGACCGGCTTTGCCACATAAAGCTGATCGTCAGGCTGGACGAGCGTACCCTTGAAGTGCTCGCGGTCTCCGAGGTAGAGCGGCGGACCGGAATAGCCCGACGTGTTGTCGAACATGTAGCCGTCGAGCCCGATCATGGAGAACTGGACGACGTCGCCGCTGGCGATGCGGGCCTTGTCGGCCCAGAATTTTAGGCTGAATGTCTTGGGGTCGCGCGCATACAGCGCGCGCACCACCAGCAGCGATTGATCGACCCGCTCGAATATCCGCTCGGTATTCTCCTGGAACAGGCTTGCAATGCTGTCGCCATGCGAACGCGCCTGCTGCAGCGCATCAGCCCTTTCCGAAGCGGTAAGCGCGAAATAGCCGATCCACAAAATGGGCAAGAATAACAGCGCCATCTGCAGCGGATGGCTCCGCCATATCGTCTTCGCGACTTTGAGGGTCAAGCTGCGGATCGCCATGACGGCGCCATGTCATGGCAAATGGTGAGGGAGGGCGCGCGCGGCAGCCGGCAGGCGCAATAAAGGCGAGAACAACATGGTGACGCTCCGCCGTGGATCGCTGGGCCGTCGGGCTGCGACGAGGAAGGCTCTGGTTCAAAAATGTCCTAATTGAACAACGGGAAACAGTAGCGCTCCGTTCTTAAATCTTTGTTCCAGAGCTGATCCAGGATGAGTGAAAAATCCCGTAAGATTACGGGATTTTTCTGCAAATCTGTCTCTTGAGTTGAGCTTATCCGCGGGTCGCGCCCTGCGCCGCCGGAAACACCACGCGATCGTCGGTACGGCAGTAGCGATCGGCAAACATTCGTCCGATCGGATGGTAGCGATCCATGTGCACGCGCATGGCCTCGCTATCCCAGAGCTCGTCGCGAATATAGAAATGGACACCTTCGCCCATGATGAGCTGGCGGTCGCCATTGACGTCGATCGTCTTCCAGACCTTGCATTCCATCGCCCACGGCGCGTCAGCAAGCCGGGGCGGGCTCACTCGGGACGACGGCGCGAGCTTGAGCCCGAGATAATTTGGCTCACCGATCTCGGGCGGAAAGTCGCCGCTCGACTCGTGCATCGCGCGTGCCAGCGGCTCGTCGGCAATGTGCACCACGAACTCGCCGGTGCGCCCGATATTGGCGAGCGTGTCCTTGATGCGTCCGTCGGGCCGCGCGTTGACGGCGATCATGCAGAGCGGCGGATCTTCGCAGAACACGTTGAAGAAGCTGAACGGCGCGGCGTTGACCACGCCGCTCGGACCAAGCGAGGTCACCCAGGCGATCGGTCGCGGCAGCACGAAGGAGGTGAGCACCTTGTAGCGCTCGCGGGGCGACAAGTCGGCGGCGTCGTATTGCATTTTTGGTGATCCGGTTTGCGTTGCCGAAAATACTAACCGGCCGGTTGGTTCCGATAAAGGGCGAGGGCGACGGAGCGCGCCGGGGTCCTGGCATCGATCCCTGCGCTGATCCGGTCGGTTCCATTTTCGGTTTTCGATCAGTGTGTCCACCTGGGTACAGCCCGGGGTAGCAGAGGTCGGCTATCCTTTGAGTCGGTTGCGATCAAACGGGGGACAGGCCATGACGCGATGGTCGGGGGTGATTGCTTTGCTGGCGCTCGGCTGCGCGGCGCAGCCCGGCTCCGCCGCTGATCTCGCTATGCGCCCTGTGACCAAGGCGCCTCCGCCTGCGGTCTCCGACTGGAGCGGGTTCTATATCGGCGGCGATATCGGATTTCGCAGCGATCGCACCGATGTGACCACCGACAGCCTGGCCTTTGGCGGATTCCCCACCTTCAGCACGGGTACCGCAACCTCGCAGCCGATGGACGGGACGGGAGTCCGCGGCGGTATCTATGGCGGCTATAACTGGCAATTCGCGCCGACCTGGGTGGCGGGCGTTGAGGCCGATGTCGGCTGGGCGCGTCCGTCGGCGACGCTCAACGGCGTGTTTCTCCCGGGCAATGCGTTCCTCATGCCTGGCGATCCCAGTGCATCGCTTACGGCGCGCTCGACCTGGGATGCCGGTATCCGCGGACGGCTCGGCTACCTCGTCACGCCGGCGACGATGGTCTATGTCACAGGCGGCGCAGCCTGGCTGCATCTCGAAACCAGCGCGACCTGCAGCGTCCTGATCTGTGGCACGCCGGTGGTGAGCTTTTCCAATTCCTCGACGCCTGTTGGCTGGACCGTCGGCGGGGGCGTCGAGACCAGGCTGTGGGGCAACTGGCTGGCGCGGGCGGAGTATCGCTATGCCGATTTTGGCAGCGTCACCTATAGCGACGTCAGTCCGCTCGGAGTGACCGCCACCTACGAAGACAAGGTGAGAACCCATACCGCGCTGTTCGGGCTCGCCTACAAATTCGGACCTGGCTGGACGCCCGCCGGGCCTGTCGCACCGGCGTTCCCCACCAAGGCGCCGGCGATTGCTCCCGTCAACTGGTCGGGTGCCTATGCCGGCCTTGATCTCGGCCTGCGCTCCAGCATGACGAACGCGACCGAGAATGGTGTGACCATCAACGGCGCGGCGGCGCCCTGCGTGTTCGCCGGGTTCGTTCCGCCCCGGTCCTGCGTCTCCTCTGAGCCGATGAATGGATCGGCCTTCCGGCTCGGCGGCCATCTTGGTTATGACTGGCAAATCTCGCCGCAATGGCTGGTCGGTATCGAGGGCGATGCAGGGTGGGCCGATCGAACCGTCACCTTCCATGGCAGCGCGCTACCCGGCAACATCAACGGCTTCCTGTTTCCGATCGGCAGCTTCTCGGGGCTGCAGGGCGATTCCTTCAGCGTGAAGTCCACATGGGACGCAAGCCTGCGCGGCCGTGTCGGCGTGCTGGCGACGCCGTCACTCTTGATCTACGCAACCGGCGGCGCGGCGTGGCTGCATTTTGAATCGACGTCGTCATGTGGCCTCAGTCCGGTCGGCGACTGCTTCACCACCATGTCGCCACTGTCGATCACCAATGCCACGACCAAGCTCGGCTGGACCCTCGGCGGCGGCGGCGAGACCAGGCTGTGGAGCAACTGGTTCGGTCGTGCCGAATACCGCTATGCGGACTACGGCAATGTCAGCTACGTCAATACCGTCTTCAATGCAGGTTTCGGAGGCTTTGGCCCGTTCATTTACAACGACACTTACTCGCTGCATATGCGCACCCACACGCTGAACTTCGGTCTCAGCTACAAGTTCTGGGATGGGCCGCGCACCTAGTTTTTGCGCTTCGCCTCCTGGCCTTGTCGACACGTAACGGATTGCGGCCTTTTGACGTCTCTCGCCGGAAGCTCTTCCGCGTGATGACGGGTTGATGTAACCTCTTGCTAGAGCCGCTCCCGGGACGTGCCGAAGCCCCGGCAATCATGGCGGCGTCAGTGGCCACGGCGGCCCTTGCAATCTCTTCGATTTTTTCAAGCCTTCAGGACAGCCCGACCCTCACGTGTTGCGGGGAGGGACTTCATTTTTCAAGCCATATCATGCGGGAGTTATCACCATGCACTTCTGCCTCACCGGACAATACACCCCACGCGCTCTCAACAATATTCTGGAAAATCCCAATCAGAGCCGCTACGAGGCGGCCAAGAAGCTGGTCGAAGCCGCCGGCGGCAAGCTGATCTCGATGTATTCGACGGCTGCCGATGGTCCGGGCGTGCTGACCATCTTTGACGTGCCCGATCCCGGCGTAGCACCGGTCATCTCCGGCCTCGTCGTGAGCGCCGGGACGCTGCAGAACGTCAAGCTGACACGCCTGTTCACGCAGGACGAGATCGTGCAGGTCCGTCAGAAGGCCACCAAGCTGCGCGCGGCCTATTCGCCGCCCGGCGGCTAGCGGCGACAATATCGATCGTAGCAATGGATGCGAGGCGGGTGAGAGACGACAATTCGCTCGCCCCGCATGTCTTGCGATGCGCCAGCGCGCAATCCTCCTCCTGTGACATGTCGGCGAGCTTGCTGAGCAGCAGGTAACCCAGCCCGAGCGCAGCCGCGAGTGCGACAAAGAACAGCGCGAGCCTGCGGTCGGAGACCGGTCGCGGGCTCGTGTCGCCGTCCTGCGCGGGTGGCGCGCGCGAAGATTGATGTTCGTCCTCCCCCGGCACGGCGCTGCTTTCTTCTGATGTCTCCGCTACGTGGTCCCGGCCCTCGGGACGATGCGGATCGTTAGAACGCCGTATAGCCGCCGTCGATCACAAAGCAATCCGCCGTGTGATAGGACGACGCCTTGCTCATCAGATAGACCGCAATGCCGCCGAAATCGGACGGCTCGCCGAAGCGGCGCATCGGGATGCGGGGCATCACAGCGCCGACGAATTTGTCGTCCGCCATGATCTTCGCAGTCATGTCGCTCTTGATCCAGCCGGGCAGGATGGCGTTTGCGGTGACGCCGTAGCGGGCGAGCTCGACGCCGAGCGCGCGGCAGAGCGCGTTGAGGGCGGCCTTGGTCGCGGCGTAGTGTTCGTTGCGCGCGGTGCCAAACAGCGACGCGAGGCTTGAGGTGGCAACCAGCCGGCCGAATTTGTCGCCAGCGTTGGCGCGTTCGGTCATGTGGCGCGCGGCCGGCTGGAACGCATGGAACACGCCGTCCAGATTGGTCGCAAACATCGCGCGCCACTCCTCCTCGGTGCGCTCGATGAAGGCGCGCCGCCCGCCGCCGCCGATCCCGGCATTGGCAAAGCAGCCATCGACACGGCCAAACGCGTCCAGCGTCGCCTTCATGGCGTCATTGACAGATGCCGCGCTCGTGACGTCGCAGACGCGAGAGTCGACCTTGCCGGGGCCGCCGGCCATGGTCGCCACGGCCGCCTGGTTCTTCTCCGCATTGCGGCCCCAGATCGAGACATTGCAGCCACTCGACGCAAGTGCCTGGGCGATGCCAAGGCCAATACCGCCATTGCCGCCGGTGACGACCGCGACGCGACCGGTAAGATCGAAGATGTTCATGAGCGTGTCCTTGTTGAGCTTTTTCTGCGGGGCTTTTTGTTTGCATGACGCACGTCAGCCGTGCATCTAGAGGAGGTCGTTGTTCGCCGGCAAGCATGGACAAGGGCGCGGCAAAAATCAAATATGCGGTATGAAATCTGTGATGGTCCGCACTGCGGAATTCGGGTGCAACGGACCACCGCGCGCAATGATCACAAGGGATCAAGAGGAAACCATGCAATTCAAGCACTGCACGCTCGATATGGACGGAACGGTCGCGGTCCTCAGGCTCGATCACCAGGAGGTCATGAACGCGGTCTCGATGGACATGCTCGGCGGCCTTGCCGAGGCGCTGGACGAGATCGAGGCCAACAAGGCCAATGTGCGCTGCGTGGTGCTGACCGGCGCGGGCCGTGCCTTCTGCACCGGCGCCAATCTGCAGGGCCGCAACAATCAGCCGCAGAAGCCGGGCCGCAGCAATGCCGGTGCAGCACTGGAGACCGCGTTCCATCCATTCCTGCGGCGCATCCGCAACCTGCATTGCCCGCTGGTCACAGCCGTCAACGGACCTGCGGCCGGCGCGGGCATGAGCTTTGCGCTGCTCGGCGACATGATCCTGGTCGCGCGCTCTGCCTATTTCCTGCAGGCCTTCCGCCGCATCGGGCTGGTGCCGGATTGCGGCTCGACCTGGCTGCTGCCGCGCCTGGTCGGCAAGGCGCGCGCCATCGAACTGTCGCTGATGGGCGAGCGGCTGCCCGCGGAGAAGGCGCTGGAATGGGGGCTCATCAACCGCGTCCATGACGATGCGGTGCTGATGGAAGAGGCGATGAAGCTCGCGCGCGAGCTGGCGAGCGGGCCGACGGTCGCGCTCTCCTTGATCCGCAAGCTCTATTGGGACAGCGAGGAGAATTCCTTCGAGGAGCAGCTGAACCTGGAATATCAGTCGCAACGCGTCGCGGGCGCGACCGAGGATTTCCGGGAGGGCGTCGCGGCCTTCCTGGAAAAGCGCCCGGCGAAATTCGCGGGCAAATGATCGAGGAGGCGCTGAGCCGCTCGGTGCGGCGCTGGCATGCGGGCGCAACCGGCGTCGCTGCAGCGACAAAATTGTCCGGCGGCGCCAGCCAGGAGACCTGGTCGTTCGAGATTGTGCAGGCGTCCGGCAGTCTCGGCGCCATCCTGCGCCGCGCTCCGAAAGGCTATGGCGCATCGCCGACCCGCGCGGCGGGGCTCGGCGCCGAAGCGCGGCTGATGCAGCTCGCCTACGACGCCGGTGTGCCGTCGCCGCGCGTGCTCCATGTGCTGACGCCGGATGATGATCTCGGCACCGGCTTCGTGATGGCCCGCGTGGAAGGCGAGACCATCGCACGCAAGATCCTGCGCGATGCGGAGTTCGCCGACGCACGCCCGAAGCTCGCGCGGCAACTCGGCCGGATCGCAGCGACCATCCATGGGCTGCCGCGTGAAAAGCTTCCGGAGCTGCGGCGGCTGACGGCGACCACGGAAATCGCCGAGCTCGCGCGCGAATATCGCAGCCTCAACTGGCCGAAGCCGGTGTTCGAGCTCGCGCTGCGCTGGCTGAGCGAACACGATCCCGGCCCGCCGGAGCAGGAAACGCTGGTGCATGGTGATTTCCGACATGGCAATCTCATCATCGGTCCCGACGGCGTTCGCGCCGTGCTGGACTGGGAGCTCGCCCATATCGGCGACCCCATGGAGGACCTTGGCTGGATCTGCGTCAACTCCTGGCGCTTTGGCGAGATCGACAAGCCGGTCGGCGGGTTCGGCTCTCGTGAGGAGCTGTTCGCGGGCTACGAGGCGTCCGGTCGAAAGGTCGATGCTGACAGGGTCAAATTTTATGAGGTGATGGGCACGTTGCGCTGGGGCGTGATGTGCGGCGGCATGATGCAGCGGTTTCGGCTCGGCCCTGACCACTCCATGGAACGCGCGATGATCGGCCGTCGCGCATCGGAGACCGAGATCGATCTGCTGCGGCTGTTGGCGCCGAGGGGGAGTTAGGCGATGCAGGACGAACCGACTCCAACGGAACTGACCAAAGCCGTTGCGGATTTCCTCCGCAACGACATCGCGCCGACGCTCTCGGGCCACAACGCGTTCAAGCTCCGCGTCGCGATCAACATGCTCGATCTGGTGACGCGGCAATTGACGCTAGAGGAGGGGAGCGATGCCGCGGAAGCCACGCGGCTGCGGCAGCTGCTCGGCATGGAGGGCACGCTGCTCGAATTGAACCGCACGCTCGCCGACAAGATCGCGAGCGGCGAGATGGACCTGCAGACGCCGGGGCTGGCCGAGCATCTGTGGCAGACCACGATGGACAAGCTGGCGGTCGATCAGCCGGGATACGCGGCATACAAGCGGGAGTTGGGACGTAAGGGTTAGCCATAGCCGCATACTCCGTCATTGCGAGGAGCGAAGCGACGAAGCAATCCAGAGTCCAGCGCTCGGCCCCGGATTGCTTCGCTTCGCTCGCAATGACGGAGCAGGCGTCACCGCCCCAGCCATTTCGGCGGCCGCTTCTCGGCAAACGCCTTCGGTCCCTCGATATAATCCTGCGACTCCACCATCGCATTCACCGCCGGATAGTCGCGCTGCTCGGTCATCGCCTGTTCCAGCGAGACGCCGAGGCCCTTCTGGATGGTCTGCTTCGAGGCGCGGATCGACATTGGCGAGTTCTTGCAAATGGTCTCCGCCCAGCGCAGGGCCGCCGAGAGCGCTTCGCCCTGCGGCACGACCTCGTTGACAAAGCCGAGTTCGAGCCCTTCGCGCGCCGGCACGTGGCGCGCGGTCAGGATCATGCCCATGGCGCGCTTCAATCCGATTTGCCGCGGCAGCCGGTGCAGCCCGCCGGCAAGCGCCGCAAGGCCGACGCGCGGCTCGGGCAGGGCAAAGGTCGCGTTCTCCGAGGCGATGATGAGGTCGCAGGCAAGCGCGATTTCGAACCCGCCGCCCATGGCAACGCCATTGACGGCGGCGATGATCGGCTTGTCGCAATCGAAGCGCGAGGTCAGCCCGGCGAAGCCGCCTTTGTCCCAGCCGCGCTTTCCGCCCGCCGCCTGCCATTTCAGGTCATTGCCGGCGCAGAAGGCCTTGTCGCCGGCGCCGGTGACGATCGCGACCCATTGTTCGGAATCGGCCGAAAAATCGTCGAACACCTTGTTGAGCTCGAAATGCGCCTCGATATGCAGCGCGTTGTAGACCTCGGGCCGCGACAGCGTGACGATGGTGATCGGCCCCTTGCGCTCGACCTTCGAGAATTTCAGCTCCATGTTCGCTCCCTCGGTTTTTCTGCGACGCGGAATGCGGCCAAAGCCATGCTAGCTTGTTTCCGCAAGCCCAAGTCATGCAATTATGTCATTCAATCACGCTACGCCAGCTGGTCCGGCCCTGGGCGAACAACGATAAACTAGACTGGGAGAAGCGCCTTGGATTTCGCATTGCCCGCCGACCTCGTCGCCTATCTCGACGAACTCGACCGCTTCATCGCGCGCGAGATCAAGCCGCTGGAGGAGGCCGATGACAACATCCGCTTCTTCGACCATCGCCGCGAATGGGCGCGCACCGATTTCGAGCATGGCGGCCTGCCACGCCATGACTGGGAGGCGCTGCTGCGCAAGGCGAAGGACCGCGCCGACGCGGCGGGCCATCTGCGCTTTGCCATTCCAAAGCGCTATGGCGGCAAGGACGGCTCCAACCTGTGGATGGCCGTGATCCGCGAGCATTTTGCCGCCAAGGGGCTCGGCCTCCATAACGATCTGCAGAACGAGCATTCGATCGTCGGCAATTTCCCGCTCGTCACCATGCTCGACCGCTACGGCAGCGATGAACAGAAGGCGATGATCGAGGGCTCGCTCACGGGCAAGTACCGCATCACCTTTGGCCTGACCGAACCGCATCACGGCTCGGATGCCACGCATATGGAAACGCGCGCGCAGCCGGCCACCCGCGACAACGTCAAGGGCTGGGTCATCACCGGCGAGAAGATGTGGACGACCGGCATGCATGTCGCCACGCATTGCGCGCTGTTTGCGCGCACCTCGGGCAATGACGGCGACGCCCGCGGCATCACCTGTTTCCTGGTGCCGGCGAAATCGGCAGGCGTGAAGGTCGAAGAGTACATGTGGACCTTCAACATGCCGACCGATCACCCGCGCGTCAGCTTCACCGACGTGTTCGTGCCGGAGGATGCGCTGTTCGGCGAAGTCGGGCGTGGGCTGTCGCTGGCGCAATGCTTTGTCCATGAGAACCGCATCCGCCAGGCCGCAAGCTCGCTCGGGGCCGCGGTCTATTGCATCAATGAGAGCGTGAAATACGCGCGTGAGCGCAAACCCTTCGGCAAGGCGCTCGCGGAGAACCAGGCCATCCAGTGGCCGCTGGTCGAGCTTGCGACCCAGGCCGAGATGCTGCGGCTCCTCATCCGCAAGACGGCGTGGGAAATGGATCAGCTCACCCAGGCGCAGGTCGAGCACACGCTATCGGACAAGGTGTCGATGTGTAACTTCTGGGCCAACCGGCTGTGCTGCGAGGCCGCGGACACCGCCATGCAGGTGCATGGCGGCATGGGCTACTCGCGCCACAAGCCGTTCGAGCACATCTACCGTCACCATCGCCGCTATCGCATCACCGAAGGCAGCGAGGAGATCCAGAAGCGGAAAGTGGCGGGATTTTTGTTCGGCTACATGGGCGCGGGGAAGCATTGACGCGCGCTCTGTCGTCCCAGCGAAAGCCCCAAGAGAGCGTAGTTGTCGCGCACCCTGTCTCCTCCGTCATGCCCGGGGCTTGGGACAAGCCAGGACAAGCCCGGCCATGACGCGTGCGATTGGCTAATTCCCGTCTCAGCACTCCGTGGGCCGCGACCACAGCGTGTCTCAATTCACCTGCCGGTCCTTGCCTTCCCAATAGGGATCCCGCAATTGCCGGCGCAGGATCTTGCCTGAGGGGTTGCGCGGCAGCGCCGGCACAAAATCCACCGATTTCGGCGTCTTGTAGCCCGCGATGCGCTCGCGGGTGAAATTGATGATGTCGGTTGGGGTTGCCGTCTTGCCCGGCTTCAGCGCGACGACCGCCTTCACAGCTTCGCCCCATTTGTCGTCGGGGATACCGATCACGGCGGCTTCCGCAATGTCGGGGTGATCGCAAAGCGCGCTCTCCACCTCCGCCGGATAGATGTTCTCGCCGCCGGAGATGATCATGTCCTTGATGCGGTCGTGGATGTAGAGATAGCCGTCCTCGTCCAGGTAGCCGGCATCGCCGGTGCGCAGCCAGCCATTGCTGTCGAGCGTGCGCGCCGTTGCCTCGGGCAAATTCCAGTAGCCTGCCATGTTGGAGCCGGAGCGCGTCGCGATCTCGCCGACCTGGCGCGGCGGCAATGGCTTGCCGTCTACATCCAGGATCGCAAGCTCGACGCCGGCCATCGCCTTGCCGGCCGAGCGCATCCGCTCGGATCCCTCGACATGGTCCTCCGGCGGCAGCGCCACGATGGCGCCGGTGGTCTCGGTCATGCCGTAGACCTGCACGAAGCCGCACTTGAAAACCTCGATGCATTCCTTCAGCAGCGCCGCCGGTATCGGCGAGGCGCCGTACAGCATGTATTTCAGGCGCGAGAAATCCATCTGCCGCGCCCGCGGCTGGCGCACGACGAACTGCATTGCCGCCGGCACCATGAACAGTTTTGTAATGCCGTCCCTCTCGATGAAGTCCAGCACTTTGGTCGGATCGAACTCCCGCGCGATCACGCCGCGCGCGCCCTGATAGAGGCCCATCACGCCCCAGCCGGAGCCGCCGATGTGAAACAAGGGCATAGCGACCAGCGAGACGTCGTCGGCGGTCCACCTGTTCCATTCCGGCTGCTCTGCGTCATCGCCCGCGTTGACCAGGTTGAAGAAGTTGGCGTGTGACAGCATCGCGCCTTTTGGTTTTCCCGTGGTGCCGGAGGTGTAGAGCTGGATCGCGATATCCGTCGGCGTCACCTCGATGCCGGGGTCGGCATCGCTCTGTGCGTCGCGCCAGGCCGCAAAATCCTGCCATTCGGTTGCGCCGCCTTCGGTGGTGATGACGGTGCGCACGGTCCCGAGTTGCGGCAGGATGCCGCGGGCCAGTGCGATGAACTCGGGGCCGACGAACAGCACGGGCGCCTTGCAGTCCTCGACAATGAAGGCGACCTCGGGTCCGGCCAGGCGCCAATTGATCGGCGCCAGCACGATCCTCGCCTTGATCGCGCCGAGCATGAGCTCGAAAAAGATGTCGCTGTTCTTGCCGAGATAGGCGATGCGCTCGCCAGGCTGCACGCCGAGCGCCTTCAGCGCATTGGCAACGCGATTGGTGTTGCGGTCGAACGCGGCGAAGGTGGTGGTGCGGCCTTCGAACTCAAACGCGACCTCATTACCGCGGTTGTTGGCCTGCAGGCGCACCAATTCGGCCAGCGTCGCTGGCTGCACAATTGCGGACATGTTTCCCCCGTAAGGTTCGTTGTTGTCCGCAATACTGACGTCAGGCGGCGACAAAGACAATACGGGGAAGGGGGCTGCGCTATTTCAACACGGTCGTCCGGCCTCGCCGGGACGACCAGGTTGATGTATCACCCCCTTTGCGCCCGATCCTTCTCGTTCTGCGCCTTGATGGAGTCCCGCGCCTTGGCCCAGTCGTCGTCACTCCAGTCGCGCAGCTGGTAGAAATTGCCGCCCATGGCCAGGGCCTGGGCGCCGTCCATGGCGATGGTCTCGCCATTGATCCAGTCGCAGCCGCCGGAGATCAGGAAGGTCGCGAGGTTCTGCAATTCCTCCATGGTGCCGACGCGACCCATCGGGTTCATCGCCTTGGTGCGCGCGCCGGCCTCGTCGCCGGGCTTGATCCGCTTGCTCATGCCCTCGGTCGGAATCTCGCCGGGCGCGATGGTGTTCAGCCGAATGCCGTAGCGACCCCATTCGGTTGCGAGCGACATGGTCATGGCATGAACAGCGGACTTGCTCATGGCCGACGGCACCACGTAAGGCGAGCCGTTGCGCACCCAGGTCGTGGTGATCGACACCACATTGCCCGGCAGCTTGGCTGCGATCCAGCGCCGGCCGACGGCGTGGGTGACATAGAACGTGCCGTGCATGACGATATTGGCGATCGCATCGAAGCCGCGCGGGCTGAGCTCCTCGCTGCGCGAGATGAAATTGCCGGCGGCGTTGTTGATGAGATCGGTCAGCGGCCCCTCGCGAAAGATGGTCTCCACCATCTCGTCGACGGCCTGCGCATGGCGGATATCGACGCCATGGCTGGTGACCCGGCCGCCATAGAGATCCATCAGCTCGGTCGCGGTCTCGTCGCAGACGATCTTGCGGCGGCCGCAGATGTGGAGCTCGGCGCCGAGCTGGAGAAACCGCCCAGCCATTGCCTTGCCCAAACCCGTGCCGCCGCCGGTGACCAGGATGCGTCGTCCTGCCAGAAGATTGTCTTTGAACATGGGGGTCTTCCGTAAACAGACTGGTTGTTAATTGGTTGATTGACTAAATCCCTCCAACGCCGTTCTGTAAAGCTGCAACAACGGATAGGGCCCAAGGAGAATCTCATGGAGAGCCGCGTCTCGATCGCGATTGCGGAGGGCGTCGCCGATGTCCGCCTGGTACGCGCGGACAAGATGAATGCGCTGGATGCCGATATGTTCGAGGCACTGGTCGCAGCCACAGATAGGCTGGCGCGCGAAAAAGGCGTACGCGCGGTGGTGCTGTCAGGGGAGGGACGTGCGTTTTGCGCCGGCCTCGACATGGGCCGCTTCGCCGCCATGAAGGAGAAAGGCGGCAATGGAATTCCGGGTGGCGAAAAGCGCGACCTCACTGTGCGTACGCATGGGCTGGCGAATTTTCCACAACAAGCGGTGTGGGGCTGGCGGCAGCTTCCGGTTCCCGTGATCGCTGCCGTGCATGGCGTGGCCTTTGGCGGTGGGTTCCAGCTCGCGCTCGGTGCCGACATGCGCTTTCTCGCAGCCGATGCGCGGATGTCGATCATGGAGATCAAATGGGGACTGGTGCCCGACATGGCGGGCACGCCGATCCTGGCAAGTCTGGTGCGCGACGATATCCTGCGCGACCTCACCTTCACGGGACGGATTTTTTCCGCCCAGGAGGCGCTTAGCTACGGCCTCGCAACGCGCATTTGCGACGATCCGCGCGCCGCAGCGCTGGAGGTTGCGCGTGAGATTGCGGGGAAAAGCCCGGATGCGATCCGCGCTGCCAAGCGCATGCTGAACAATCTGTCGCTCGATCCGGGGCCAGCGCTGCTCGCGGAATCGGTCGAGCAGCAGAAGCTGATCGGCAGCGCCAATCAGACCGAGGCGGTGCGCGCGAATCTCGAGAAGCGCGCGGCGAACTTTGTCGATCCAGGTTGATATTTGCACCGTCATTCCGGGGCGGTGCGTAGCACCGAACTATGGTGCGCAATTGCGCACCTGAGAATCTCGAGATTCCGGGTTCGGTCCTTTGGACCGCCCCGGAATGACGGAGCGAAAAAATTCAAATCCGACCAAGATCGGCAAAACAATGAGTGAAACGTCCCAACCCTATCTCGGCATCATCTCCGGCGAGCGTCGGCGCAGCCATGCCGAGGTCGCCGACCGTGCATCGCGGATTGCCGGCGGGCTGAGCCGGCTTGGCGTGCGTCAGGGCGATAGTGTCTGCATGCTGATGCGCAATGACATCGCCTTCATCGAGGCGGCCTATGGCGCCATGCAGCTCGGCGCCTATGGCGTGCCGGTCAACTGGCATTTCAAGCCGGAGGAGATCAATTACATCCTCGAGGACTCCGGTACGTCCGTGTTGATCGGTCATGCCGATCTCTTGCATCAGCTGCGCGATGCGATTCCTCCACGCGTGACCGTGCTGAGCGTGCCGACCCCACCGGAAATCGTCGCCAGCTACAAGATTGATCCGGATCATCTCGCCAAACCCGATTTCGCGCGCGAGTTCGAAAGCTGGCTCGCCGAACAGCCGCGCTATGACGGGCCGGCCGTGCCACAGCCGATGAACATGATCTACACCTCGGGCACCACGGGCCATCCCAAGGGCGTCCGCCGCGCCGCGCCGACGCCAGAACAGAACGCGGCGATGGAGCGGATGCGGGCCATGATCTATGGCCTCAAGCCGGGCGCGCGGACGCTGCTGCCGGGGCCGCTCTATCATTCCGCGCCGAATTCCTTCGGCATACGTTCCGGACGGCTCGGCGGCGTGCTGGTGTTGATGCCGCGCTTCGAGCCGGAAGAGTTCCTGCGCTTGATCGAGTCCGAGAGGATCGACACCATTTTCATGGTGCCGACCATGTTCATCCGCCTGATGAAGCTGCCGAAGGAGGTGCGCAACAAATACGACATGTCCTCGCTGCGCCACGTCATCCATGCCGCCGCGCCCTGTCCAGCGGATGTCAAGCGCGCCATGATCGATTGGTGGGGGCCGGTGATCTATGAATTCTATGGCTCGACCGAATCCGGCGCTGTGACCTTCGCAACCTCGGACGATGCGCTGAAGAAGCCCGGCACGGTCGGCAAGATATCGCCCGGCGCCGAGCTGTGCTTTGTCGGCGAGGACGGCCGGGTGCTGCCGCAAGGGGAGATCGGCGAGATCTACTCCCGCATATCAGCCCATCCGGACTTCACCTACCACAACAAGCCGGAGAAGCGCGCCGAGATCGAGCGCGAAGGGTTCATCACGTCAGGCGATGTCGGCTATATCGACCCGGACGGCTACGTCTTCCTCTGCGACCGCAAGCGCGACATGGTGATCTCGGGCGGGGTCAATATCTATCCCGCCGAGATCGAGGCCGTGCTGCATGGCCTGCCCGGCGTCCATGATTGCGCCGTGTTCGGTATCCCCGACGCCGAGTTCGGCGAGGCGCTGATGGCCGTGGTCGAGCCGCAGCCGGGGGCGAGGCTCGACGTCGCTGATATCCGCAGGCAGCTGAAATCATCCCTTGCGGACTACAAGATCCCCAAACACATCGAAATTGCGACCGGCCTGCCGCGCGAGGACTCCGGCAAGATCTTCAAGCGCCGCCTGCGCGATCCCTATTGGGAGCGGGCGGGGCGGAAGATTTGAGGGGCGGAAGGCGTGGCCGAATAGACGCTGTCGTCCTGGCTTTCGCCAGGACGGCGAGACCGCCTCTTTCTTGATCTTGCACTGCGACAAAAAACTTGCAGACTGCGAAACTGCCGGGCAGTTGCTGGAGCAGTCGCCAATGTCCCCCCAGACCATGCCTTCCGACGCGGAACTGCGGTCCAATCGCGCCGATGAGGCGCAGGCGATCGAGGAGGATACCAGGCTTCGCAACGATATCCGCCTGCTCGGCCGCATCCTGGGCGACACCGTCCGCGACCAGGAGGGGGCCGATGTGTTCGACCTGGTCGAGCGCATCCGCCAGACCTCGATCCGCTTCCATCGGGACGAGGACCGCCTTGCCCGCCGGGAGCTCGAGACTATTCTCGACAGCATGTCGATTTCCGACACCGTGCGCATCGTCCGCGCCTTCAGCTATTTCTCCCACCTCGCCAATATCGCCGAGGACCAGAACACCATCCGCCAGATGCGCGCCAAGAACGGCGCCAAGGGCGCGCCGCGCGCTGGCGTGCTGGCGGAGACGCTGGCGCATGCGCAAGGCATGGGCTTGTCAGCCGCGGACTTGCGCAAATTCTTCAAGGAGGCGCTGGTCAGCCCCGTCCTGACCGCCCATCCGACCGAGGTCCGGCGCAAGAGCACCATGGACCGCGAGATGGAGATCGCCTCGCTGCTCGACCGGCGCGAGCGCGTCAAGCTCACGGCAGAGGAGGCAGAGGCGAGCGACGAGCAGCTGCGCCGCGCGGTGCAGACGCTGTGGCAGACCAATCTGCTGCGCCGGACCAAGCTGACCGTGCTGGACGAGGTCGCCAATGGGCTCTCATTCTACGATTACACCTTCCTGCACGAGGTGCCGCGGCTGATCTGCGCGCTGGAAGACCGGCTCAACGACGGCGATGAGGCGGCAGCCGAGATCGCGTCATTCTTAAGGATGGGAAGCTGGATCGGCGGCGACCGCGACGGCAATCCCTTTGTCACGGCGGACGTGATGCGCGGCACGCTGCGGCTGCAGTCGAGCCGCATCCTGCAGTTCTATCTGGAGGAGCTGCACGCGCTCGGTGCGGAGCTGTCGATTGCGGCCCATCTGGCCGAAGTGTCCGAAGATCTGCGCGTGCTCGCCGAGCGCTCGCCCGACAGGTCGCCGCATCGCAGCGGCGAGCCGTATCGTCTGGCAGTCTCCGGCATCTACGCAAGGCTGACCGCGACCGCCGCGAAGCTCAAGGTCGAGATCAGCCGCAAGCCGGTCGGGGAGGGCGCGCCCTATCAAAGCGTGAAGGAGCTGCAGGCCGATCTCGACGTGCTGCATCGCTCGCTGCTCGCCAACAACGCCCGCGTCATCGCGCGCGGACGCTTGAGGCTGCTCCGCCGCGCCGTGGATTGCTTCGGCTTCCATCTCGCCCGGCTTGATATCCGCCAGAATTCGGCCGTGCATGAGCGCACGGTTGCGGAGCTCCTGGATGCGGCGATCCCCGGCATGTCCTATCTCGCGCTCTCGGAGGAGTCGCGGGTCGGGCTGCTGTCCAACGAGCTGCGCAACTCCCGGCCGCTGGTGTCGAAATTCGTCAAATACAGCGAGGAGACGCTGGGCGAGCTGGCGGTATTCCAGGCGGCCGCCGAAGCGCATGCACAGTTCGGCGATGACGTCATTCCCCAATGCATCATCTCCATGTGCAAGGGCATGTCCGACATGCTCGAGGTGGCGCTGCTGCTCAAAGAGGTCGGCCTGATCAATCCGTCAGGGCGCAGCGGCATCAACATCGTGCCGCTGTTCGAGACCATCGAGGATCTGCAGGCTGCAGCCGGTATCATGGACCGCATGCTGTCGCTGCACGATTATCGCCGCCTGGTCGACAGCCGCGGCGCCGTGCAGGAGGTGATGCTCGGCTATTCCGACAGCAACAAGGATGGCGGCTTCGTCACCTCGGGCTGGGAGCTCTACAAGGCCGAGATCGAGCTGGTCTCCGTGTTCGAGCGCCATCATGTGCGGCTGCGCCTGTTTCACGGCCGCGGCGGCTCGGTCGGCCGCGGCGGCGGCCCGAGCTATGACGCGATCATCGCCCAGCCGGGTGGCGCCGTGAACGGGCAGATCCGCATCACCGAGCAGGGCGAGATCATCTCGTCGAAATATTCCAACGCCGAAGTCGGCCGTAACAATCTGGAGATCCTGGCAGCGGCGACATTGGAAGCAAGCCTGCTGCATCCGCGCCAGCCGGCGCCGAAGCGCGACTATCTCACCGCGATGGAGGAGATCTCGGCGCTCGCCTTCAAGGCCTATCGCGGCCTGGTCTATGAGACCGACGGCTTTGTCGATTATTTCTGGTCATCGACCGTCATCAACGAGATCGCGACCCTCAACATCGGCAGCCGCCCGGCCTCGCGCAAGAAGACCCGCGCCATCGAGGATCTGCGCGCGATCCCCTGGGTGTTCTCCTGGGCGCAGTGCCGCTTGATGCTGCCGGGCTGGTTCGGCTTCGGCAGCGCAGTTGAGGCCTGGATCGCCAACCATCCGGACCAGGGCATGCCGTTCCTGCGCGAGCTCTACCAGCAATGGCCGTTCTTCCGCACGCTGCTCTCGAACATGGACATGGTGCTCGCCAAAAGCTCGATCGCGATCGCCTCGCGCTATGCCGAGCTGGTCCCCGACGCGGAGCTGCGCGAAAAAATCTTCGGCCGCATCCGGCGCGAATGGCATCTGGCGATCGAGACGCTGCTCGATATCACCGGGCAGGATCGGCTGTTGCAGGGCAACCCGCTGCTGGAGCGCTCGGTGCGCAACCGCTTCCCCTATCTCGACCCGCTCAACCATGTGCAGGTGGAGCTTCTCAAGGAGCACCGTGCGCAAAATCCGGACGAGCAGGTGTTGCGCGGGATTCAGCTGACCATCAACGGCATCTCGGCGGGCTTGCGGAATACGGGTTAATTTGCGGCGTCTAAAATTTGCGCCGTCATTCCGGGGCGGTCCGCAGGACCGAACCCGGAATCTCGAGGTTCCGGGTTCGGCGCTGTCACACCGCCCCGGAACGACCGGTGGACGTCTTGCCGACCACGCGCACTACCCGCCGGTCACGGCTTCAGAGCACCCTTCGCGCTCGTGTACAGCCCGTACAGCGATGTCGAGCCGCAGATGTAGAGTCTGTTGCGCTGCTGGCCGCCGAAGCACAGGTTGGCGACGGTCTCCGGCAGATGAACCTTGCCGATCAGGTGACCTTCGGGATTGTAGCAGCGAACGCCATCCTCCTTGGGATCGCCCCAGCCCATCGAGCACCAGACATTCCCGTCGGTGTCGACGCGCATCCCGTCGGTAAAGCCCGGCGCGAAGTCGTTGGCGAAGACCTTGCTGTTCGATAGTTTCCCCGCATCGTGATCGACGTCGAACACGCGGATCCAGGCCGGATTTCCCTCGCCCTCGGTGAGGCCGGTGTCGATGACATAGAGCTTCTTCTCGTCGGGCGAGAACGCAATACCGTTGGGCATGACGAAATCGTCGGCCACGACCTTGACCTCGCCGGATTTTGGATCGACCCGGAAGACGTTGTGCTTGTCCTGTTCGAACGGCTCCTTAAGGCCCTCATAATCGCCCTTGATGCCGTAGCCCGGGTCCGTGAACCAGATCGCGCCGTTGGACGCGACGACAACATCGTTCGGTGCGTTGAGCTTCTTGCCCTGGTACTTGTCGGCAATGACGGTGATCGAGCCGTCAAGCTCGGTCCGCGTGATGCGTCGGCCGCTATGTTCGCACGTGACAAGGCGTCCCTCGCGGTCGATGGTGTTGCCGTTCGAGTTCATCGAGGGCTGTCGATAGACGCTCAGGTGGCCGTCATCTTCGCTGTAGCGCATGATGCGGTTGTTCGGGATGTCGCTGAACAACACGTAGCGGCCGGCCGGAAAGTAGACCGGTCCCTCGGCCCAGCGGAAGCCGGTTGCGAGGCGCTCAACCGCACCAGTCCCGGGGCTGCCTTTGAAGCTCTTGTCGAGCGCCTCGATATGCGCATCGGGGTAGCGCGTGCCGGGCAGCGGCCCCAACGGCATTGGCTGGGTGTCCCTGAGCCGAACGGCCGTTTCGCCGAGCGGCCGCTCGGTCGCGCCAGCAGAGGCCGCTGTCGCCGCTGTTGCGGCCAATGCCGCGGCGCCCTTCAGGAGGGTGCGGCGCGCAACGCCGCCGGACTGCTTGTCATTGTTGGGAAAGGTCAGTGGGCTTGTCATGGTTTCCTCCCATTTTATCGTTGGAAGGAAACCATGTGCCCGCATTCCGGCATAAAGCGGGCGATTGCGGCAGACAACCGGAGATAGTTTGGCCAACAGTCTCATTCATAGCGTTTTCAAGCAAAGTGGACGCCGGTTCGCGTGAAGAAAACGCGTCAAAATAACAAGCTACACCGGGTCCCAGCTGAACACGTCGGCGGAACGGTCGAGCTTGTAGAAGGACGGCTTCAGTGCCGGCATCGCATGTTCCGCGACCGTTGTCGGCGTCCAGCCTTCGCTGCGATGCACCGAACGCAGCGGACGCGACTGACCCATCAGGAAAATCTCGTTCATGCGCACTGCAAAAATCTGCCCGGTGACGTCCTTTGCGGCATCGCTCAGGAGATAGGCGACGACGGGCGCGATCTTCTCCGGTCCCATCTGCTGGATCTTTGCCACGCGCGCCTTCTCGGCCTCGGTCTCGGTCGGGATGGTGCCGATCATGCGGCTCCAGGCGAATGGGGAGACACAGTTCGAGCGCACATTGAAGCGGTTCATGTCGAGCGCGATCGATTTCGACAGGCCGACAATGCCGAGCTTGGCAGCCGCGTAATTGGCCTGGCCGAAATTGCCGACCAGCCCGGAGGTCGAGGTGAAGTGCACGAAGGAGCCGCTTTCCTGTTCGCGGAACAGCCGCGCCGCGGCATGCGAGACATAGAACGAGCCCATCAGGTGCACCTTGATGACAGCCTCGAACGCTTCCACGCTCATCTTGTGGAAGATCATGTCGCGCAGGATGCCGGCATTGTTGACCACGCCGTCGAGCCGGCCGAAATGGTCGGTCGCGCTCTTGACGATGCGGCTCGCGGGGATTGCCTCCGCCACGCTCTCGAAATTCGCAACCGCCGTGCCGCCGCGCTTCTTGATCTCTTCGACCACTTCCTCGGCTGGCGCCGCGCTCGAGCCCGATCCATCAGATGCGACGCCGGGGTCGTTCACAACGACCTTGGCGCCTTCCGCCGCACACAACAGCGCAATCTCACGCCCGATGCCGCGCCCCGCGCCGGTGACGACGACGACCTTGTCCTGCAGTAGTTTTGTCATGATGCTTTCTCCTGTTTCTTACCTCGCCCCGCCTGCGGGGAGAGGTCGGATCGCATCGAAGATGCGATCCGGGTGAGGGGCGCGCACCGAGCTCGTGGATAGAGCCCCTCACCCCAACCCTCTCCCCGTGAAGGACGGGGAGAGGGCGAGGAGAGAGCGGTGCGCGATTATTGCGTGCTCACTTCTCGTTCGTGAAAATGATCGTGCCGCTCGCCGCAAACATTCCGCCGACGCCGTGGCACACCGAGATCTTCGCATCTTTCACCTGCGCCGGCGCGATGCCGCGCATTTGCCGCACGCTCTCCTGCAGCGCGTACATGCCGTACATGCCCGAATGCATGTAGGACAGGCCGCCGCCATTGGTGTTGAGCGGCAGCTTGCCGCCGGGCCTGGTGTTGCCGTCGGCGATGAACTTGCCGGTCTCCTCATACGGCATGAAACCGAGATCGCCGAGGCCATAGAGCGGCAGGTGCGCAAAAGCATCGTAGATCATGAGATGATCGACGTCCTTATGGGTGATGCCGGCCTCGCGGAACGCGAGCGGCCCGGCTACCTTGAACGCGCGCGAGGAGTTGAAGGTCTCCATCTGGCTGACCATCGGCGTCTCCACGCTCTCGCCGGTGCCGAGGATGTAGACCGGCTTCTGCGGAAAGTCCTTGGCGCGATCGGCGGAGGTGAGGATCAGCGCGCCGCCGCCGTCGGTGACGAGACAGCATTGGAACAGGCGGAGCGGATAGGCGATCATCCGCGAGTTCAGCACGTCGGCAACCGTGATCGGCTCCTTCATGGTCGCGCGCGGATTCCTTCCAGCCCATTCCCGCTGCACCACCGCGACCATCGCGAGCTGCTCGTGGGTGATGCCGTAGGTCTTCATGAAGCGCAGCACCGGAATCGGAAACATGCTGGCCGGCGTGGTGACGCCGTAGGGCAGCTCGAACTGGCCGTTCAGGCTGTCGGCGCCGATCATGCGCGGCGTGCGGCCGATGTTGGATTTGCCGCTTTCGGCATGGGTGATCAGCACTGTCTTGCACAGGCCCGCCTCGATCGCCGCTGCCGCGTGGCGAACATGCAGCATGAACGAGCAGCCGCCGACCGAGGTGCCGTCGACCCATGTCGGCGTGATGCCGAGATAATGGCAGATCTGCTGCGGCGTCTCGACCGCGGTCGCAAAGCCGTCGATATCGGACAGTTTCAGGCCGGCGTCCTTGATCGCATTCAGCGCCGCATCGGCATGCAGCTGGATCTGCGACATGTTCGGGATCACACCGAGCTCGGTGGTCTCGGCCGCGCCCACAATGGCAACCTGGTTTCTGCGCATGCTCCTTACCCCTTTGCCGGCCGAAACAAAGGAAGCGTGATCTGCTCGTCGAGTTTTTCGAATTTCACCTCGAGCGGCATGTCGAGTGCGAGCGCTTCTGGCGTCTGCGGGCACTCGACGATGTTGCTCATCAGGCGCGGGCCCTCGTCGAGCTCGACCACCGCGATGGAGTAGGGCGGGGTGAAGCCGGGCGCGGGGCGATGATGGATGACGTAGCTGTAGAGCTTGCCCTTGCCGCTCGCCTTGTAAACCGAGACCTTGCGCGAGCCGCAGGACGGGCAGAACGGCCGCGGCGGGAAATAGCTCTTGGCGCAATCGTCGCAGCGCTGCAGGCGCAGCTCGCCCGCTCTGGTGCCATCCCAGAAATGCTGGGTTTCGGGGGTCGGTTTTGGTTTTGCGCGCGCTGCCTCGGCCATGTCGGCACGTCCTCCATCGGCTTGTTCCGATCTTGATGCGCCAGCGACCGGCAGGCGTCAACGGCTATGCGCACATGCGCCTGCGCGCCCAGCGTATTCCATGGCGCGCAAAATGTCGGAAGAGATCGTAGGTTGGGCAAAGCGAAGCGTGCCCACCATGCTGATACGATTGAGAAGTCTGGTGGGCACGGCGCAAGGGCGCCTTTGTCCACCCTACAAATTGTGGCGCTTACGCTCCATCCTCCCGCTTCAGGAAGCTCACCTGCTGCCGCGACAGATGTTCGGCGAACGCCTTGCTGAGCGGTGGCAGCGTGCGGTTCTTCTTCTTGATCAGCGACACCTGGCGGGAGAAATTCGGATCACTGATGCGCCGCGTGCGCAAGGTCGGCTCGGCCGATATCTCGCGGGCCGAAGCCGGTATCAAGGTGATGCCGATGCCAGCGCGCACCATGCCGAGCGCCGTCATCATATAGGTCGCCTCGGTCACCGGCGTCGGCATCAGCTTTGCGGTTCGGAAGGCGTGGTCCGTCACCGCGCGCACGCTGGTGCGGCTGTCCAGCATCACGATCGGATATTGCGCCAGGCGCTCGGCCGTGATGCGGGAGACTTTTTCGATCGGATGTCCTTGCGGAAATACCACCCTGATCTCGTCGCTGGCGCGAAACAGCACCTCGACATCGGGAAAGTCGACATTGCCGCCCGTCAGGCCCAGATCCACCTCGTCGGAGCGGACAAGGCCGAGCAGCGCGCTCGCGATCACATCCTTCACGGCGAAGGAGGCGCCGGGATTCCTGTTCCTGAATTGCAGGATCGCATCAGGCAGGATGCTTGCCGCAAACGACGGCAGTGCCGCGATCCGCACCACGCCAAGTTGCGCAGTGGAGACCTGCTTGACGTCAAGCAGCACGGAATCGAGATCCTGCAGCGTGCGCTCAAACGAAGGTAGTAGATCGCGGCCGACCCGTGTCAGGTTGACCGCCCGCGGATTGCGGTCGAAAAGCTTCAATTGTAGCGCCTCCTCCAGCCGCCTGATCTGCACGGTCAGTGTGGGCTGCGAGACGTGCAGGAATGCCGCAGCGCGCGTGAAGCTTCCGAGCTTGGCGACGGCGACGAAGGAGCGCATTTGCCGCAGGCTGATGTCCATAGAGAAATCGTATGGCTGAGATTGAATTATTTCAATCCTCGTATAGTTGATTTGTCCCCGCGGACGCGTCAAAAGAGCCGCGACAACAAAGGCGAGAGGAAACGCTCATGATCAAGAACAGTTTGGCTGCGCTCGCGGCGGCGGTGATGCTCGCCGCTCCGGCCTTTGCCGCGGACGCCCCGTCTGAAATCAAGATCGGCACGCTCTATGCGTCCTCCGGCCGTTATGCCTCGATCTCGATGCCGGTCTACAGCGCGCTGAAGCTCTGGGTCGACCAGAAGAACGCCGATGGCGGCGTCTATGTGAAGGCCTTCGACAAGAAGCTGCCGGTCAAGCTCATCTCCTATGACGACCAGAGCAACACGGCGACCGCCTCGACCCTCTACAATCAGCTGATCACCCAGGACAAGGTCGATCTCCTGGTCGCCGACTCCGGCTCGGTCTTGACCGCGCCGGCGGTTGCGATCGCGCGCGACCACAAGATGTTCCTGTTCGACCAGACCGGCACCGGCGCGAGCTTCTTCTCCAAGGACAATCCCTACATCGCGCTGATGGCGGACCCGGTCTCGACCATATGGCCCAAGCCGGTCGCCGACTTCGTCAGCCATGACGGTCCTGCGCTCGGCATCAAGAAGATCGCGATCCTGTATTCGACCAACGAATTCACGGGGACGCAGGCCAACGCCTTCCGCAAGTTCGTCAAGGACTCCGGCGCGCCGACCGAGATCGTCTATGACCAGGGCGTGCCGACCGAGACCACCAACTACACGGTCATCATCAACAACATCAACAATACAAATCCGGATGCAGTGATCACCTTCGGCTATGCGCCGAACGACATTGCCTTCCTGCGCAACGTCCAGGACGTCGGCGTGAATTTCAAGATGCTGTTCTCGATCTATGCCGGCCTCGAGACCGAGCTTTTGGAGAAGAACATCGGCGCCAAGGGGCTCGAGCACATCTGGACCTATGTGCCGCCGTCCGAGCTCGACTATCCCGTCAATTTCGGCATGACCATGAAGGACTACAAGGCGGCCTGGGAGAAGACCTATCCCGGCGGCAAGATCGAGTTCGGCTTCAACGCCGTCGCCGGCTACACAAGCGCGCTGGTGATCGAGAAGACGCTGTCGGTTGCGACCTCGCTCGACCAGATGGAGCTGCGCAAGGCGGTGTTCAGCCTGTCCGGCCAGCTCAAGACGCTCGATGGCACCTTCGCACTCGATGACATGGGCGGCCAGATCGGCGAGTTGACCCCGCTCGGCCAGCTCGCACTCGACGATCAGGGCCATATCAAATTCGTCTCGATCTATCCGCACGAAACCGCGACCGGCAAACCGGTCTATCCGGCGCCATAGGACGGCTGGGCGAGGAGCCAACAGCGGGGGCACAATGATCGGAGTTCGAGGAGTTGGAAACTCTGTGTCCGTCACCCTGAGGTGCTCGCGAAAGCGAGCCTCGAAGGGCGACGGCCCGGCTCTCGTATCGGGGCCGTGCATCCTTCGAGGCCTCCGCTGCGCTGCGGCGCCTCAGGATGACGGAGCGGGATTTGCCCGGCTCGGACGAGGGGCCGATCTCGGATGCTGACCTACGCGCTCGTCGCCGGCGTGCTGTTCGGGCTTTATTTCAGCCTGGTCGGCATCGGCCTCAACCTCGTGTTCGGCGTCATGCGCATCGTCAATCTTGCGCATGGCGACGTGTTGATGCTGGGCGCCTTCATCGCGCTCGGCGTGGTGACGCTTGCCGGCATCGATCCGTTATTTGCCGTGCCGCTTGCCTTTGTGGTGTTCCTGGTCGCGGGGCTATTGCTCTATTGGGTGCTGGTGCCGCGGCTGCAGGGCTCGGTGAATCCCGAGATGCTCTCGATCATCCTGTTCTTCGGCCTGTCGCAGGTGATCGAGGCCGTCACCACCATCTTTGCCGGCACCAGCGAGCGCTCGATCCAGAGCCGTCTGCTCGGCACGGTGTTCACGACCATCCAGGTCAAATGGTTCGGCGGCAAGCCGGGCAGGGGTGGGCCGGTCTCCATCCTCGGCCAGAGCTTTCCGGCGCCCTGGGTGATCGCGGCCGTGACCAGCCTGATCGCGATCGGCCTCGTCTATCTCTATCTCTATCGCACCCGGCTCGGTACCCTGACCCGCGCGGTGATGTCGCGGCGCGACGAGGCGCTGGCGACCGGCATCGATGTCGACCGCGTATCGGCGGCCGCGTTCGGCGTCGGTCTCGGCCTGGCAGCGGCCGCCGGCGTCTTCGCCCCGTTCATGTTTGGATCGGTGACGCCGGCCTTCGGCGCGGATGCGACCGTGACGTCCTTCGCCATCGTCGTGCTGGGGTCGCTGGGCAATCCGCTTGGCACCGCCCTCGGCGGCGTTGTCTATGGCGTCTGCTACATGCTGGTGCAGACCTATCTCTCGTCCTGGGCCGATCTCTTGCCTTATGTGCTATTGATCCTGATCCTGTTGCTGCGTCCGAGCGGGCTGCTCGGAAGGCAGGTGCGCGTTGCCTAGCGCTCTCCGCCATACGCTCTTCATTCTCGTGCCGCTGCTCATTGTGCTGGCGGTGCTGCCCCGCGTCTATGAGAACCACCTCCTGCTGTTCAACTTTGTGATCTTCCTGATCCTCGCGCAGGGTGTGAACATCATCTACGGTTTTACCGGCTACCTGCCGTTCGGCTATGTCGGCTTTTTCGGCGCCGGCGCCTACGGCTTTGCCATCATGGTGATGCATCTGCACGCGCCCGCCGTGGTTGCGGTGCTGGTGGCGGGCCTTGTCGGTGTCGCACTCGGACTGTTGCTGACGCCGCTGCTGCGGCTGTCGGGCGCCTATTTCGCCATCGCCAATCTCGCGGCATCGCTCGCCGTGCTGCACCTCGTCGCCAACCCGGCACTGGAGGGCATCACCAAGGGCCCTTACGGCGTGTCGCTGACCGGCACCTTCAATCCAGACTCGGCCTATATTGCCGCGCTGGTCGTGCTCGCACTGACGCTGGCCGGCGTGGTCTATCTGAAGAACTCGAGCTTTGGCCTTGCGCTGCAGGCGGTGCGCGAGGATGCCGTCAGTGCGGGCATGTCGGGCGTCAGCGTGGTGAAGATGCGCGTCATCGCCTGGCTTGTCTCGGCGCTGGTCGCGGGCCTCGCCGGCGGTATCTATGCCTGGTATGTCTCGGTGTTCTATCCCGACAACGTCTTCTCCGGCGACTTCTCGATCTTCGCCATCGTGTTCGCGCTGTTCGGCGGCGTCGCCACCATCACCGGGCCGATCCTCGGCGTGATCATCCTCTACGGCATCTACAATGTGATCGGCTTCACCACGCCGCAATATTTCCAGCTGATCTATGGCCTTCTGATCATGGGGCTGGTGCTGTTCCTGCCGGCCGGCCTGGTGTCGCTGGCGACGCGGAGGGGATGGCATGTTCCCTGAGACGACAAAGCCCATTCTCAATGTGACAGGCCTGGTGAAGCGCTTCGGCGGCTTCTCGGCGCTCGATGGCTTGAGCTTCCATGTCGTTGCGGGGGAAATCCTCGGCCTTGTCGGTCCGAACGGCTCCGGCAAGACCACGGCGATCAATGTGATTTCCGGACTCTACGCGCCCGATGGCGGCGAAGTGGTGTTCGATGGCGCGTCCATTGGCGGCGTCGCCTCGCACCGCCTGGTGCATAATGGCATCAACCGCACCTTCCAGGTGCCGAAGCCGTTCATGTCGCTGACGGTCAGCGAGAACATCAAGGTCGCGCTCGCCTATGGCCGTCCGGCGGTCGCGCCGCCCACCGTGGCAGAGCTGCTCGCGGAATATCGTCTCGCCGATGTTGCGGACCGTCCAGCCTCCGAGCTCAACAGTGCCCAGCAGAAGATGCTGGACCTCACCCGCGCGCTCGCCACCCGTCCGCGGCTGCTTTTGCTCGACGAACTCGCGGCCGGACTCAACCCGGCCGAGCTCGACTGGATCGCCGGCCGCATCAAGGCGCTTGCCGCAAGCGGGATTGCGATTGTCGTGGTCGAGCATCTCATGGGCTTCATCGAGCACATCACCGACCGCGTCATCGTGCTCAATGCCGGCAAGGAAATCTTCGAAGGCAAGCTGGCGGCTGCGGTGAAAGAGCCGCAGGTCATCGAGGTGTTCCTGGGAGGCGAGCATGCCGCCTGACGCCGCACCGCTGTTGGACGCCAGGGGCATCAAGGCCGGCTACGGCACCATGCAGGTGTTGTGGGGCGTCGATCTCGACGTGCGATCAGGCGAGACCGTGCTGCTGTTAGGGGCCAACGGCGCCGGCAAGACCACCTTCCTGAAATCGCTGGTGGGCCTGGTGCAGGCGCGTAGCGGCAGCATCAATCTCGCTGGCGAGGACATCACACGGATGCGCTCCAGCGACCGCATGCGCCGCGGCATGACCTACATGTCGGAGCTTGCCGTGTTCCCCGATCTCACCATCGAGGAGAACATCCGCATCGGCGCGCAGGCGCTCGGCCATGCCGATCCCGACAGCCGCATGGACGAGCTCTACCGGTTGTTTCCGGTCTTGCGTGAAAAACGCCGTCAGCTCGCGTCGAGCCTGTCAGGCGGCCAGCGCAAGATGCTGGGCGTCGCGAAAGCCTTGTCGGCGGACCCGAAGCTCCTGGTGATGGACGAGCCGTCCGCCGGGCTGTCGCCGCTGTTCGTGAAAGAGGTGATCCGCGTGCTCTCGAGCCTGCAGGGCCGGGGGCTTGCGCTGCTGATCGCCGAGCAAAATATCAGTTTTCTGGAAGTCGCGACGCGGGTGTTCGTGCTGGAAGGCGGCCACATCCGCTTCTCCGGCACGGTTGCCGAGATGAGCGGCAATGAGGACCTGCATCGCGCCTATTTTGGGCTGAAATGATGCGCACCATCAGGATAGGGTCCGGCGCCGGCTATTCCGGCGACCGTATCGAGCCCGCAATCGAGCTCGCCGAAAAGGGTGATATCGATTACCTCGTGTTCGAGTGCCTCGGCGAGCGCACGGTGGCGCTGGCGCAGCAGGCGCGGCTGAAAGATCCGGACAGCGGCTTTGATCCGTTGCTGGAGGAGCGCATGCGCGCCGTGCTGCCGCTCTGTGCCGCCAAAAGCATCAAGATCGTCACCAATATGGGCGCGGCCAATCCGGAGGCCGCGGCGAAGAAGACTGCCGACATCGCGCGCGCGCTTGGACTGACGTTGAAGATCGCAGCAATCGTCGGTGACGACGTGCTCGAGGCCTGCAAGCAGGGCGACCTGCCGATCCTGGAGTTCGAAGGCAGCATCAAAAAGCTTGGCAACCGCATCATCTCCGCCAACGCTTATCTCGGCGCCGAGCCGATGGCGCGGGCGCTGTCCGCCGGCGCCGATGTCGTGATCACCGGCCGCGCCTCCGATCCCGCGCTGTTCCTGGCGCCGATGATCCATGCCTTCGGCTGGGCCATGGACGACTGGAACATCCTGGGGAAGGGCACCGTCGCCGGTCATCTCCTGGAATGCGCCGGCCAGATCACCGGCGGCTATTTTGCCGATCCGCCCTACAAGGATGTCGAAGACCTGGCCCGGCTCGGTTTTCCGATCGGCGAAGTGGGCGAGGACGGCTCGCTGGTCGTGACCAAGGTTGCAGGTTCAGGCGGGGCGGTGACGGCGCAGACTTGCAAGGAGCAGCTGCTCTATGAGGTGCACGACCCCGCGCGCTATCTGCAGCCCGACGTCACAGCGGATTTCTCGCAAGTCGAGGTCGAGGAGATTGCGCGGGATCGCGTGCGCATCACGGGTGGGCGCGGCACGGCGCGCACGGAGACGCTGAAAGTCTCGGTCGGCTATGTCGACAGCTTTATCGGCGAGGGGCAGATGTCCTATGCCGGCCCCGGTGCGCTGGCGCGGGGACGGCTCGCCCTGGACATCGTCCGTGAGCGGCTCAAGCTGACCGGCGTTGCCGCAAGCGAACTCCGCTTCGACCTGATCGGCGTGGATTCGTTGCACGGGCCCGAGGTCTCCGCCCATGCCAACGAGCCCTATGAGGTGCGTATCCGCGTCACCGGCCGCACCGACAATCTGCGTGAGGCCATCCGGATCGGCAACGAGGTCGAGACGCTCTACACCAACGGCCCCGCCGGCGGCGGCGGCGCCTGGAAATCGGCGCGCGAGGTGGTGGCGGTGGCCTCCGTGCTGCTGCCGCGCGAGCAGGCGAGGCCCCAAGTCCGTTTTGTCGAGGGGTGATGCCGATGAAGCTGCGCGAGATCGCCCATTCCCGCACTGGTGACAAGGGGAACACCTCCAACATCTCCGTGATCGCCTACAATGCCAAGGACTACCCGCTGCTCCTTGCGCAAGTGACGGCAGAGCGGGTCAGGGCCCATTTTGCCGGCGTTGTCGAAGGCAGCGTGGTACGCTATGAGCTGCCCAGGATAGGTGCGCTCAATTTCGTGATGACGGAGACGTTGGGCGGCGGGGTGACGCGGTCGCTGGCGCTGGATGCGCATGGCAAATCGCTCTCCTCAGCGCTCTTGGATCTCGAGATCGAGGCGCCGCCCGACCGGCGTTGATGATTCGAAAGCGAGGTGTTCATGACAAAGCTTCCAACCATTGCCTCGCTCTCTGACGATCTCGAAGCCGGGCGTACCTCGGCGCGCAAGCTGGTCGAGGAATGCCTTGCCAGGATCGCCGATCCCAATGGCGAAGGACAGCGCACCTTCATCCATGTCGACAAGGATGCCGCGCTCGCAGCGGCCGACGCCATGGATGGCTTGCGCCGGGCCAAGGCCGCGCCGTCGCGCTTTGCCGGCATTCCGATCTCGATCAAGGATCTGTTCGACATCAGGGGGCAGGTGACCCGCGCCGGCTCGCGCGCGCTGGAGGATTCCGCTCCCGCCGAGGCCGATGCACCCGTGGTGGCGCGGCTGCGCCAGGCCGGCTTCATCGTCATCGGCCGCACCAACATGACCGAGTTCGCCTTTTCCGGCATCGGCATCAATCCGCACTACGGCACGCCGAAGGGCGCCTGGAAGCGCAGCGAGGGCCACATTCCCGGCGGCTCGTCCTCGGGCGCCGCGGTGTCCGTGCTCGATGGCATGGCGCACGGTGCGCTCGGCACCGACACAGGCGGCTCCTGCCGGATTCCGGCGGCCTATAACGGCATTGTCGGCTACAAGCCAACCCAACGGCGCATCCCGCTCGAGGGCGGCGTGCCGTTGTCGTTCTCGCTCGACAGCTACGGACCGCTCGCGCGCACCGTGAATTGCTGCGCGATCCTCGATGCAGTGCTTGCGGACGAGCCGGTCAGTCCCTTGCGGAAGCGTCCAATCAAGGGCGTGCGGCTCGCAGTGCCCTCGACCATTGTGCTCGACGAGCTCGACAGCGCCATTTCGCAAGCCTTCGAGCGCGCCTTGAGCACGCTGTCGAAGCTCGGGGCCGACATCGAGCATATCGAGGTGCCGGAGTTCCTCGACAGCATCACCATGAACAGCAAGGGTGGTTTCGCGGCGGCCGAGAGCTATGCCTGGCACCGCTATCTCCTGACCTCCAAGGGCGACGTCTACGATCCCCGCGTCTCCTTGCGCATCCTGCGCGGCGAGGCGATCAGTGCGGCCGATTACATCGATCTCATCGAGGCCCGCCGCTCGCTGATCGCGCGTATCAATGCGCGGCTTGCGCCCTATGATGCACTGGTGCTGCCGACCACGGCGAACACGCCGCCGCGGATCGCCGATCTTGCCGACGACAAGGCATTCACCACGGCGAACATGCGGTCCCTGCGCAATTGCGCGCTGATCAATCTGATCGACGGCTGCGCCATCTCGCTGCCGGCCCATCGTGAGGGCGAGGTGCCGGTCGGCCTGATGCTGGCGGCCCCCGGCGGTGCCGACCGGCGCATTTTCGAACTCGCCGCCGCCCTGGAGGGCGTGATCCGTGTTTGACCTGACCTTCACCATCGAAGCCCTGAGCGGGCCGATGCCGCTCACGCTTGCGATCGACCAGCTCGTGATCGCGGGCTGGACCGGCCGCGATCCGGTCGCGCGCGACAAGCATATCGCCGAGCTCGAGGCGATCGGCATTGCACGTCCGGCGACGACGCCGATCTATTACCGCGCCTCTGCGCGGCGGCTGACGCAAGAAGATTCGATCGAGGCCTGTGGCACCGACTCCAGCGGCGAAGTGGAATTCGTGCTGATCGGCTGGCAGGGCCGCACGTTTGTTGGCCTCGGCTCCGACCATACCGACCGCAAGGTCGAGAGCTACAGCGTCACCGTCTCCAAGCAGATGTGCGACAAGCCGATCGCGCCGGTGCTGTGGGAATTGGAGGATGTCGCCGCGCATTGGGACCAGCTGATCCTGCGCTCCCATGCGATCATCAATGGCAAGCGCGAGCTCTACCAGGAGGGCACGCTGGATGCGATGCTGCCGGTTGCGGAACTGATCAAGCGCGGCTTTGCAGGCGGCAAATTGCCCGACGGCTGCGCCATGTTCGGCGGCACCTTCGCCGCCAAAGGCGGCATCCGCCCCGCCGACCGTTTCGAATTCGAGCTGGAAGACCCGGTCCTCAAGCGCAGGATCAGCCACGCTTATGATGTGATCACGCTGCCAGTGCGGGGGTAGCCCGGGGGTAGCCTTCTCGGTCGTCCCGGCGAAAGCCGGGACCGATAACCCCAGGGCGGGGTTTGGGGCAAAGCTGGAACGGCGAGTCTTCGCAGGAACTAGGGCCTGTGATTATGGGTCCCGGCTTTCGCCGGGACGACGCAGTGTGCGACGTGGCTCCAGTTCCGTTCACATCATCAGGAATCGGGTGGTCCCACCCGCCGTGATCTGCGACACTGCTCGCATGATCGCACATGCCAAGAAAATTGATCCGCTGCCGTCGTCCGACATCTCCGCTCGCGTCGATGCGCTTCCCTGGCCGCAGGTCGAGGCCGATCTCGACGCGCAGGGCTGCGCGGTGCTCAAGCAGCTGCTTGACCCCGACGAATGCCGCGCACTCGCTGCGCTTTATCCTGACGACGCGCATTTCCGCAGCCGCATCGTGATGGGCCGCCACGGTTTCGGCCGCGGCGAGTACAAATATTTTTCGTACCCCTTGCCCGCGCTGATCGCGCAGCTGCGTCCGGCGCTCTATGCACGCCTTCACGGCATCGCTAACCGCTGGAACGAGGCGATGGGCATCGACATCCGCTATCCCGCGCAGCACCAGGCGTTCCTGAAACGTTGTCACGACGCCGGCCAGCCGCGCCCGACGCCGCTGTTGCTGCAATATGAAGCCGGCGACTACAACTGCCTGCATCAGGACCTCTATGGCGAGCACGTCTTCCCGCTGCAGGTCGCGATCCTGTTGTCGCAACCCGGCCGCGATTTCGAGGGCGGCGAGTTCGCGCTGACCGAGCAGCGCCCGCGCATGCAGTCGCGCGCCGAGGTGGTGGCGCTGGCGCAAGGCGATGCAGTCGCCTTTGCTGTGCATCATCGCCCGGTGCAGGGCACGCGCGGCACCTATCGCGTCAATCTGCGCCATGGCGTAAGCCGTCTGCGTTCCGGCCGGCGCCACACCGTCGGCATCATCTTTCACGACGCCAAATGACCGCTGATCTGTTCGACGGAGCCCTCGATGCCGGGCCTGCGGAGGAGAGGATCGCCGAAGGCGCGATCCTGCTGCGCGGCTTTGCGCGCGCGTTCGAGCACGATCTCTTGCCGGCGCTGCAGGCGATTATCGAGCAAGCCCCATTCCGCCACATGCAGACGCCGGGCGGCCATCAGATGTCGGTGGCGATGACCAATTGCGGCCATGTCGGCTGGGTCACCGACCGCAGCGGCTATCGTTACGATGCGCGCGATCCGCAGAGCGGACAAACGTGGCCTGCCATGCCGGAAGTCTTTCTCGGGCTGGCCCGGCAGGCGGCCGAGCGCGGGGGCTTTGCGGGGTTTGCGCCCGACGCCTGCCTGATCAACCGCTACGAGCCGGGCGCGCGCATGTCGCTGCACCAGGACCGTGACGAGCGCGATTTTGCCGCGCCCATCGTCTCGGTCTCGCTGGGGCTGCCGGCCATCTTCCTGTTCGGCGGTGCCAAGCGCTCCGACAAGCCGCAGCGCTACCGGCTGCAGCATGGCGATGTCGTGGTCTGGGGCGGACCGTCGCGGCTGTACTTTCATGGCGTGGCGCCGCTCGCCGAGGGCGAGCATGCCTCGCTCGGCCGCCGGCGCATCAATCTGACGTTTCGCAAGGCACGCTGAAATCGCTGTTACCGCGGTTGCGAAACTGTGAGCTGGCCGCATTTTCGCCGCCGCCGGTCTGGTCTATGCTTAGCCCCACGGAGGCCATGCCATGACCACGACCGAGCTGCCGCTCGCGACAAGCGCCGGCGCCAATCGCACCGGCCTTTATCTATCGTTTCTGCAGCTGGTGTTCACGCTGCTGTGGACCACCTATGTCATCTATCTGCCCAAGCTCGCCGCCCAGGTCGGGATCGCGCCTGCCGCGGTGATCCTGATCCTGATGATGGATCAGGCGATCTTCACCATCACCGATACCGCGATGGGCATGATCGCCGACAGGCTCGAGGCGCTGGTCGGGCGGCTCGGTGTTTTCGTGGGCGCGGTGACGCTGGTATCCTGCGCGGCTTTTGCCGCATTGCCCTTCGTCGCCGGCATCGGTCCGGTCGCGAAGACCGGGCTGATTGCGCTGATCGCGATCTGGGCGGTGACGTCCTCGGCCCTGCGCGCGCCGCCTCTGATCCTGCTCGGCAAGTATAGCGCCACGCCGCGCGTGCCGTTTCTCACAGCCCTGGTGATGCTCGGCTATGGCATCGCGGGGGCAGTGTCGCCCTATCTTGGCGTGGTGCTGCGCGACCGCGATCGTTCATCCTCTCCAGCGTCGTGCTGCTGTTCGTGGCGCTCGGCCTGTCGCGGGTCGAGCGCGACATCGCCAAGACTGCGCCTGCGAAACAAGCGAGCAGCCCGCCAAAGCCGCTCGGCAAGGCGCCCGTGTTGTTCATCGCGGCCATGGTGCTGCTGGCGCTTGGCTATCAGCTGCATTTCTCGATCAACAGTCCGCCGCTCTACCTGCGCTTTGCCAAACCAGACGATCTGCAATGGCTCATGCCGGTGTTCTGGATCGGCTTCAACATCGCGATGTTTCCGGCAAGCCGCGTGGTCAAGCACCGCGGCGGCCTTATCGTCATGGGTGCAGCCGGCTTGTTCGGTGCCGTCGCGCTGGTGGTCGGCGAGATCGCCGGCGGGCTGAACACGGTGATCCTGGCCCAATTCCTCGCGGGCGCGGCCTGGGGCTGCATGCTGATGAGCGCGGTGTCCGCGGCGCTCGCGATCGGCGCCACGGGCGCGGAAGGCAAGATCACGGGCCTGGTGTTCTCCGCGCTCGCGCTTGCGACTTTCGCGCGGATGGCGGCGGTTGCCGGCGGCCTGCAGAAGCTGCCGGACTATGCGCCGCTGTTGCACTGGGCGCCGGTGGCCTGCTGGTCGGTCGCGGGATGCGGGCTGTTGGTGCTGGCGGCGTCGCGGCTGCAGGGAGCGCGGGTCTAGCTAGTTGTCTTGCACGTCATTCCGGGGCGGTGCGTTAGCACCGAACCCGGAATCTCGCGCCACAACTTCTAGGTTCCAGGTTCGATGCTGCGTATCGCCCCGGAACGACGGAGGTCATGGCTTTGCCGGGTGGATGAACGTCCAGGGCGTGACTTCCGAGTCTCTAGGCACCTCGACCGAAATCAGCGCAGGCCCGCCAGCACCGAGCGCCTTTTCCAGCGCAGGCCGGAAATGATCGGGCGAGGTGACCCTGCTCGCCGCCACGCCGAAGGATTCCGCAAGCTTCACAAAATCCGGATTGACGAGGTCGGCGGCCACCACGCGGCCGTCAAAACGCTGGCGCTGGTCGCGGCGCACATTGCCATAGGCGTTGTTGTTGAACACCAGCGTCACCACGCCGATGTTGAACTGCACGGCGGTCGCAAGCTCCTGCACGCCGAACATGAAGCCGCCGTCGCCGGTGATGGCGACCACCGGCTTGTCCGGATTGGCGACCTTGGCACCCAGCGCGGTCGGGAAGCCCGAGCCGAGCGTGCCTTGATAGCCCGAGGTGATGAAGGTGCGCGGCTGGTAGATCGGAAAGCCGTACCAGGAGGCGAAGCCGACCTGCGACAGCTCGTCGGTAACGATGGCATCGTGCGGCAACACCTCGCGGAGAATGTTCAGATACGCCATCTGCGGCTGCACCTGCTGGATCTCCTTCTGCGCCGCCACCGTGGCTTCCGCAATCTCGCCGCGCCGACCGCTGGTCTTGCGATAGCCGACTTTCCTGACCGCCGCGAGCAACTCGGCCGTGGCCGCCTTGGCGTCCGAGATCACGGCGACGTCCGAGATGAACCGGCGCATCTCGACCGGATCGATATCGATGCGCACCGATTTCAGCCCGTCGGGCCGATACGGCCAGCGCGACATGGTCGGCAATTCCAGCCGTGTGCCGATGCCGATCATCAGGTCCGTCTTCGGCCAAAGCTTGTACGCGGCGGCCATGGTGAGACCCAGCTCATGCGCATTGGAGACGATGCCGCGGCCACTGCGGAAGGCGACGACGGGCGCATTGATCGCTTCCGCGAGCTCCAGGATCTCCTCGCGCGCATGGATCGCGCCGCTGCCGACAAAGATCATCGGCCGTTGGCTTCCCGCAATCAGTGCCGCCGCAGTCTTGATGCTGTCAGGATCGGGGAGCGGCGCGGGGAAGGGATCGAGCACCCTGGCCGCGCCGGTTGCGGCGCGCTGGGTGAAGACGTCCCACGGCATTTCCAGCGCGACGGGGCCGCGGCGCCCCGACAGCATTTCCTGGAAGGCGCGCGCGACCATGGTGGGCGCGATATCCGGATATTCGATGCGCTCCGCCCATTTCACGAAGGTGCGCAACGTCGCCAGCTGGTCCGGCATTTCGTGCAGGTGACCGCGGCCCTTGCCGAGGAACTGCGTCGGCACCTGCCCAGTCAGGCACAGCACCGGCTCGTTGCCGCCGAACGCGGTGAGCATCGCAGCACCCGCATTGAGCACGCCGGGGCCGGGCACCACGCTGAACACGCCGGGCCTGCCGCTCGATCGCGCGTAGCCGTAGGCCATGTAGCCGCAGGCCTGCTCATGCCGCGCGCCGATCACCTTCAGCTGGGCCTGGTGGAAGGCATCGAACAGCCCGTACACCTGCGCGCCGGGCAGGCCGAACACCGTATCGACGCCATGGGCCACAAGCCCGCTCACGATTGCTTCGCCGCCGGTCATTATCGTCATGTGCGAGAGTCCAGTTGAAGTTTGTTCTTACGCAGCTTCATCGATCACGCCATTGCGCAGCAGGCCGATGCCTTCGGCCTCGACCTCGACGACATCGCCGGGCTTCAAGTAACGCGGCGGATCGAAGCGTGCGCCGGCGCCGGTCGGCGTGCCCGTGACAATGACGTCGCCCGGCACGAGCGTGGTGAAGGTCGAGATGTAGCTGATGAGATAGCGGAACGGGAAGATCAGCCGCGACGTGCGGTCATCCTGCCGCAGCTCGCCATTGACACGGGTGGTCAGGCGGACATCGGCGATCTGCGCCTCGCTCTCGTAAGGCACGAGCCAGGGACCGAGGCTGCCGCTGGCGTCAAAATTCTTGCCCTGCGTGACGTTGAATTTCGCGTGGCGCAGCCAATCGCGGATGCTGCCTTCGTTGCACAGCGTGAGTGCCGCGATGTGATCGAGCGCGGCGGCCTCGGAAATATGCCGCCCGGGTTTGCCGACCACCAGCACGACCTCACCCTCGTAATCGAGCTGCTGAGAGGCGCGCGGCCGCACCAGGGGCGTATTGTGGCCGACGAAGGAGCGCGGCGTCCGCATGAACATCGACGGATATTTCGGCGCGTCCTGGCCGTCCTTGTATTCGGCGTTCCGGTCCGGATAGTTGACGCCGATGCAGATGATCTTTTCCGGCGCGGGGATCGGCGGCAGCCAGGTGATGGTGTCGAGCGCGTGGTCGGGGGAGTGGAGCGCGGCATCCTCTGCCAGTTTCGATAACGCGCCGGCCGCGATGACTTCGCGCAGCGTCGGGTAGTTGCCGCCGAAGCGCGCGGAGAGATCGACGATGCCGTTGTCGACGACAGCGCCGTAACGGCTCTTGCCGTCGATAGAGTAGGTCGCAAGGCGAGGGAAACTCATTCAGCTTTCTCCGTCGTCCCGGCGAAGGCCGGGACCCATACCGCGGAATTTATCGATTTGACTCGGTGCTAATTGTCCTTCGCCCCAACTGCTCCCTGGGGCTATGGGTCCCGGCCTTCGCCGGGACGACCCCGTGGGGAGGGCGTTTGCAAATCACAATCAATCCGCAATCGTCACGTCGGCCACGAACGCCGGCTCGCGCACCTTTTCACCCGTAAACGGCGAGCCCTGCTCGAACCAGGAGCGCGGCGCGGGGGCGCCCCACAGCGTCTGGCGGCGCGGGTCCTTCAGCGACCAGCGCAGCGGCGCGTGGTCGTGATCAACGGTGAGATAGTCGCAGGTGTAGAGCTCGAGCCGATGGCCGTCGGGATCGCGCACATAGAGGAAGAAGGCGTTGGAGATGCCGTGGCGGCCGGGGCCACGCTCGATATTCTTCAGGTATCCGCTGGAGGCCATCACGTCGCAGAGATGGATGACGTTCATGGCGGTCGGCACCCAATAGGCGAAGTGATGCAGCCGCGGGCCCTTGCCGTTGGTCAGCGCGAAATCGTGCACATTGCCCTTGCGATGCATCCAGGCCGCGGCCATGCGGCCGTTCGCGCCGTCTTCTTCCGCGTATTCGGTGAGCCGGAAGCCGAGCCGCGCATAGAAGTTCACGGTGTCCTGCAGCTCGGCGGCGAACACGTTGAAATGATCGAGCCGCTGCGGGTGACAGCCCTTGTAGAGATCAAAGCGCCTGAGCAGATGCGGCCGCTTCTCCATGGTGGCGTAGAGTTCGATCCGGTAGCCGAAGGGATCGGTGAATTGCAGGGTGCGGCCCTGGAACGGCTGGTCTGCGAATGCACAGGCAATGCCGGTGTCCTTGAAGAAGGTAGCTGCCTTGTCGAGATCGGTCTCGTTGCCGACCTTGAAGCCGAGCCTGTTGCAGGCAGGGGCAGGCGCCTTGCGCAGCACCAGCGAGTGATGCTGATGCTCCTCGACTGCGCGCAAATAGACCGCGTTGTCGTCGGCATCCTCGACATGCAGGCCGACCGTCGTCTCGTAGAACTCGCGGCTGAGCTTCAGGTCGGTCACATCAAGCACCGCGTGGCTGGCGCGGATGATGTTGAAGGGCGGGTCGAAGACGTGTTGCGGTACGGGCATGTGGTTTCCCCTCCTTGGTCATTCCGGGGCGATGCGAAGCATCGAACTATGGTGCGCAATTGCGCACCTGAGAATCTCGAGGTTCCGGGTTCGGTGCTGGCGCACCGCCCCGGAAGGACGGTGTTTCCTAAATTCCCAGTCTCTGAATCTTGTGCGTGCCCCGCGCGAGCGAGACATGCTTGGTCTCCATGTAGAAATCGAACGAGTAGTCGCCGCCGTCGCGGCCGATGCCGCTCGCCTTCATGCCGCCGAATGGTGTCGGCAGGTGGCGGACATTTTCCGAGTTGAGCCAGATCATGCCGGCCTCCAGCGCGTCGGCAACGCGCAGGGCCCGCCCCATGTCGGCCGTCCAGACATAGCCGGTGAGGCCGTATCTCACGTCATTGGCGATCGCGATCGCATCCTTCTCGTCGCGGAAGGGGATCACCGTCAGGAACGGCCCGAACACCTCCTCCTGCGCCACCCGCATTTTCGCATTTGCGCCCGTCACCAGCGTCGGCTGCACATAATGGCCGCCGCCAGGGCCGTCGTGCGGCTTACCGCCGACGGCGATCACCGCGCCGTCCTGCCGCGCCACGTCGAAATAGGAGCAGACCTTTGCGAGGTGCCGTTCATGGATCAGCGGCCCGATCTCGGTCGCGGGATCCAGGGGATGGCCGACCTTCAGTGCCTTGACCCGCGCCGTGAGCTTTTCGATGAAGCCTTGCGCGATGCTCTCCTGGATCAGCAGCCGTGACGACGACGTGCAGCGCTCGCCATTGAGCGAGTAGATCATGAATACGACGGCATCGAGCGCCCGCTCCAGATCGGCATCATCGAACACGATCACCGGGTTCTTGCCGCCGAGCTCGAAATGCACGCGCTTCAAGGTCGGCGCGCCCTGCGCCATGATGGCCGAGCCGGTCGCGCTTTCGCCGACAAAGCCGATCGCCTTGATGGCGGGATGCTCGGTCAGCGCCTTTCCAGCCTCCTCGCCAAAGCCGTGCACGGTGTTGAGCACGCCATCGGGAACGCCGGCGTCCTTGACGATCTTTGCCAAGAGATCAGCCGTCACCGGCGACCATTCGGCGGGCTTGTGCACCACTGTGCAGCCGGCGGCGAGCGCCGGCGCGATCTTCCAGGTCGAGAGCATGAACGGCGTGTTCCACGGTGTGATCACGCCGACGGGGCCGATCGGCACGCGCGTGGATATGTTCCAGTGCTCCTCGCTCGGCGTGTTGAGGCCGTCTCTGGCCTCGGCACATTTGTCGGCGAAGAAGCGGAAGTTTTCCGCCGCCCGGATCGCGGCCTTGGCCATGAAGCGATGGGCCTGGCCGGTGTCGATGCATTCGAGCACCGCGATATCGTCGGCACGTGCCTCGATGCAATCTGCCACGCGATGCAACAGCTTGCGCCGCATGCTCGCTGCCATGTCGCGCCAGGCCGGGAAGGCCTCGGCGGCAATGGTCGCGGCGCGGTCGACATCCTCGGCATTGCCGCGTGCGACTTTCGCCAGCACGCTGCCATCGACCGGCGATCTGGTCTCGAACGTGGCGCCCGAGATCGACGGCACCGTCTGGCCGTCGATCATGTGTCCGATGCCGTCCGCTTTCAATCTTGCGAGCAGGGGAGCCGCGCGGTCGAGATTGGCCTTGAACAGATCGGCTTTGGCCGTTGCCTTATCCATGGACCGCCTCCGCTTTCAGAGCGTCGTGAATGTTGTTGCGCTTCCAGCTGGTGTCCTTGTCGTTGATTTGCATATCGAACGACAGCGCGAATTTGCTTTGTGAGAACACCGGATCGAGATGCTGCGACAGGGCGCGGAAGATGTGCTCGCCGGCTTTCTTGCGCGTCGCGAGGTCGCGGCCTTCGCCAAGGCGCAGCACCATGTCGAGAAAGCCGTAATCCGCAGCACCATCGGCAATGGCATAGTGCTCGCAGCGGATGGCGCGAACGCGGATGCCGCCGAGCGGGAAAATGCCGGTCTCGACCGCGGCCTTGCGCACGACCTCGACGACCTTGCCCATGTCGAGGCGGGCGTCGAGGTTGGCGGAATATTCGATCGTGAAATGCGGCATGGCGAAATCACTCCACGTTTGATCTCAAGCGAAGTAGCAGCTCACGGTTCCATACGGACCATAATCGGCCTGGATCGTGTCACCCTTGCGGGTCTCGATCGGGCGGATGAAGGACCCCGCGAGCACGACCTGGCCTGGTTCCAGCGCAAGTCCCAGAGGCGCGATCTTGTTGGCGAGCCAGGCGACCGCTGTTGCGGGATGATTGAGCACGCCGGCGGCGAGCCCGGTCTCTTCCAATTGGCCATTGCGATAGCAGAGTGCACCGATCCAGCGCAGGTCGGCATCGAGCGGCCGCAACGGCCGTCCGCCGAGCACGATGCCGGCGTTTGCTGCATTGTCCGCGATGGTGTCGAAGATCTTTCGCGTGGCTTTTGTCTCGGGGTCGACGCGCTGGATGCGCGTGTCGAGAATTTCGAGCGCCGGCACCACGAACTCGGTGGCATTGAGCACGTCGAACAGGGTGCAATCCGGCCCGGCCAGCCGCTTGCCGATGACAAAGGCAAGCTCCGCTTCGACCCGCGTGGCGATGAAGCGGTCGCTCGGCACCAGCCCGCCATCGGCAAAGAACATGTCGTCGAGCAGCACGCCGGAATCCGGCTCGTCGATATTGAGCGCGCTCTGCATCGCCTTCGAGGTCAGGCCGATCTTGTGTCCCTTGATCACGCGGCCCTCGGCGCATTTGATCTCGATCCAGGCCTTCTGGATCGCATAGGCGTCGGCAATGGTGATGGCCGGGCATTGCTGCGACAGCTGCCTGATCTGCGTGCGCGACTTCTCCGCCTGGTGCAGGCGCTCGGCCGCGCTTCTGATCTCGTTGCTCGAAAGGGCCATGGACGGGCTGCTGTGTGCTCGACAAAAAGAGATGCAGGCCGGTACTTAACATGTTAAGTTTATCCGTGCAAACGCAATTGAAGCATGCTGCAGTGCAAAAGTTTTGATAGGAGCGCCGATGGCGAAAGGCAGGACAGATGGAGAGCACGCGGCACATCGCGTGCCGATGCGCGAATTCTCGCGCTCGCTGCCGATGGCGCTCTTGCGTGCGCGGGAAGCTGTCATGCGGCAGTTCCGCTCGTCGCTGCGCCAGCACGGTCTCACCGAACAGCAGTGGCGCATTTTACGTGCGCTCGCCGCGGTCGAGGAGAGCGAAGTCACCGAGCTCGCGCGCACCGCGTTCCTGCTCGGCCCGAGCCTGTCACGCATCCTGCGCGATCTGGAAGCGCGGCGCCTGATCGAGCGCAGAACCGCGGCGAGCGACCTACGGCGCGGTGTGGTGTCGATCTCGGCGAAAGGCCTGAAGCTGATGGAGGAGGTGGCGCCCTCATCGGAAGCGATCTATGCCGCCATCACCAAGCGCTACGGCGCGCGCAGGCTTGCGGAGTTGCAGGAGATGCTTGGTGCGCTCGAGGCCAGTCTTGCCGACCTCGATGGAGAGGACGAGAATGTGTCGGACGAGTGAACGCAAATTTGCATGATGATCTGCACCGGGACCTATAGCTGTAATTTCTGCAGGCCGTATCGTGCCCGGCGGTAAGCACGGCGAATTGTGGATAAGCATGCCAAAGCGGGTGCGTCGAGGATATAGCAGGCCGATTCATGATCACAATCAAACTTGAAAACCTCATCGACTTCGTCGCCGACGTCTTCAGCCACGCCGAATCGTCCTCTGAAGAAGCCCGCCGCATCGCGACTTATCTGACGACCGCAAACCTCACCGGCCACGACAGCCATGGCGTGATCCGCGTGCCGGTCTATATCCGCTGGAAGAAGACCGGCAATGTCGTGCCGAACCAGACCGCGGAAGTCGTGGTCGATACGCCCTCGCTTGCGGTGGTCGACGGCAAGTTCGGCTACGGCCAGACCGTGGCGCCGGTCGCCGTCAAGCTCGGCATCGAGAAGTGCAAGAAGGCGGGGCTTGCCGCGATCGCGCTGCGCAATGCCGGTCATATCGGCCGCGTCGGCGACTGGGCCGAGATGGCAGCAGCCGAGGGTTTGGTCTCGGTGCATTTCGTCAACGCAGCCGGCTCGCTCCTGGTCGCGCCGTTCGGCGGCGTCGAGAAGCGGCTGTCGACCGCGCCTTATTGTGTCGGCATTCCGCGCCAGGGGCAGGACCCGATCGTGCTGGATTTTGCCACCTCCATCGTCGCCGAAGGCAAGTGCCTGGTCGCAAGCCGCGGCGGCAAGAAGCTGCCGAAAGGCGCGCTGATCGATGCCGACGGCACGCTGAGCGAGGACCCGCAGGTGCTCTATGGCCCCTACACGCCGGACGGGCCGCGCGACCACACCAAGGGAACCGGCGCGATCCGCGCCTTTGGCGAGCACAAGGGCTCGGGGCTCGCATTCATCTGCGAGCTGCTCGGCGGCGCGCTGACCGGGACCGGCGCCACCGCGCCCAACCGCCGCTTTGCCAACGGCATGCTCGCCTTCTACATCGACCCGAAGGTGGTCGACCCCGCCCATGTCTTCGATGGCGAGATCACGCGCTATACCGATTTCATCCGCCAGACCAAGCCGGTCACGGGCGTCGATCAGGTCCTGATCCCCGGCGATCCCGAGCGGAAAACCCGCGCCGAGCGCACCAGAAACGGCATCCCCTTGCCTGACGATACCTGGGCGGCGATAGTGAACACCGCGCGCGAAGTGGGCGTCAGCGAAGCAAGCATCCAGCGGGCCACGGCATAACGAGGGCTTCGTCATTGCGAGCGAAGCGAAGCAATCCAGGACCGCCCGCGAGACTCTGGATTGCTTCGTCGCGGAGCCTGTCATCGGGCCGGCCATAGGCCGGACCCGGTGGCTCCTCGCATTGACGGGCGACGAGACAGGTAACAAGGGAAGGAACGAAAGAGTGGCAAACAACAAGGTCAAGCAAATCTGGGCGTCGGGCAAGGCGGTGGTGAATGCATGGCTGGCGATCCCGTCAGGCTTCACGGCCGAGGTGATCGCGCAATGCGGCTTCGACAGCGTCACCGTCGACATGCAGCACGGCGTGCAGGACTACATCTCCATGGTCGAGTGCTTCCAGGCCATGGGCGCCCATCCGGTGACGCCGATGGTCCGCGTGCCCTGGAACGAGCCCGGCATCATCGGCAAGGTGCTCGACGGCGGCGCCTACGGCGTGATCTGCCCGATGGTCAACACGCCCCAGGAAGCCAAGAACCTCGTCTCGTACGCAAAATATCCGCCGCAGGGCGTCCGCTCCAACGGTCCGATCCGCGCCGGCATGTACGGCGTCGCGGGCTCCTATCAGAAGACGGCGAATGACGAGATCGTGCTCTTGCCCATGATGGAGACCAAAACCGCGGTCGAGAACATGGAGGCCATCCTCGATGTGCAGGGGATCGACGGCGTCTATATCGGCCCCTCCGATCTCGGCTTCTCCTATGGGCTGGAGCCGAAGCTCGACCGCACCGAGCCCGAAATCCTGAAAATCTACGAAAAGATCGTCAGGGAGTGCGACAAGCGCAAGCTCAACCCCGGCATCCATTGCTCGGGCGCCGATGGCGCGCTGCGCGCGATCAACATGGGCTTCAAGCTGGTCACGCTGTCCAATGAAGTCGGACTGATGGCGACCTACGCCAAGATGCAGGTGGGCCAGACCCGCAAGGATTCGGGCGGCAAGGCGTAATCTATCCTCTCCCTCTCCCCGCCCTTCGCGGGGAGAGGGTTGGGGTGAGGGGCTCTCTCCGCGAACGCGGTGCTCGCAACAGAGAGCGTGCGATGCCCCTCACCCGGATCGCATCTGCGATGCGATCCGACCTCTCCCCGTGAAGGACGGGGAGAGGTGAAGAAACAAGTGAAGGAGACACCATCATGACCCCGGCACCCGTCATCCGCCTGCATCCTGACGACAGCGTCCTGATTGCGCGCGCGAGCCTGCCGCCCGGCATGGCGGTGGCGGAGGGAGTGACCACGGCCGAGCGGATTCCCGCCGGCCACAAGGTCGCGATCAAGCCGATCGCGCAAGGCGAGCCGATCCGCCGCTACGGCCAGATCATCGGCTTTGCGACAGCGCCGATCGCGCCGGGCCAGCACGTGCACACGCAAAACTGCGGCATGGGCGATTTCGCCAAGGACTATGCCTATGGCGTCGACGTCAAGCCCACCCCGAATTTCGATTTGCCCGCGACCTTCGAGGGCATCCGCCGTCCCGACGGCCGTGTCGCCACCCGCAACTATATCGGCATCCTCACCTCGGTGAATTGCAGCGCCCATGTCGCTGGCCTCGTCGCCGACGTCTTCAAGAAAAATCCCTTCACCGGCGACAACCCGCTGGCCGATTTTCCCAATGTCGACGGCGTGGTCGCGCTCACGCACAAGACCGGCTGCGGGATGACCCAGGACGAGCCGCTGGCGCTATTACGCCGCACGCTCGGCGGCTATGCGCGTCATGTCAATTTCTCCAACGTGATCGTGCTCGGCCTCGGCTGCGAGGTCAATCAGATCGGCGGGCTGATGGCCGAGCAGAAACTTGCGGGCCGCCTGCGCGCCATGGACATCCAGGAGGTCGGCGGCACCCGCAAGACGGTGGAAGCCGGCGTTGCCTTTGTGAGGGAGGCGCTGACCGACGCGAACAAGGTCAAGCGCGAGCCCGTACCGGCGAGCGAACTCACCGTCGCGCTGCAATGCGGCGGCTCCGACGGCTATTCCGGCGTGTCAGCGAATCCTGCGCTCGGCGCGGCCAGCGATCTGATCGTGCGCCATGGCGGCACGGTGATCCTCTCGGAGACGCCCGAGACCTATGGCGCCGAGCACCTGCTCACGCGTCGCGCGGTCAGCCGCGAGGTCGGCGAGAAGCTCGTGTCCCTGATGCGCTGGTGGGAGCAATACACCGAGCGCGAAGGCGCTGAGATGAATGCCAATCCGAGCCCCGGCAACAAGGCCGGCGGCCTCACCACCATCCTGGAAAAGTCGCTCGGCGCCATGGCGAAGGCCGGCAGCACCAACCTCGTCGACGTGCTGCACTACGCCGAGCCCGTCACCAAGAGGGGTTTTGTGTTCATGGATACGCCGGGCTACGATCCCGTAGCTGCGACCGGGCAGGTGGCCGGCGGCGCCAATCTGGTCTGCTTCACCACCGGCCGCGGCAGCGTGTTCGGCTGCAAGCCCGCCCCCTCGATCAAGCTCGCCACCAACACGCCCATGTACAAGCGCATGGAAGACGACATGGACGTCAATTGCGGCACCATCCTCGACGGCGAGGAGACCGTCCAGCAATGCGGCCAGCGCATCTTCGACCTGATCCTGCAGACCGCGTCCGGCAAGCCGACCAAGAGCGAAAGCTTCGATTTCGGCGGCGCCGAGTTCGCACCCTGGGTGCTCGGCGCGACGATGTAGCACCCGCAGGCCAGGCAAAGGCGTACCAGCTCACCAAGTATTCGCTGTCATCGTCCGGCTCGACCGGACGATCCAGTATTCCAGAGACAGCAGTGCTGGAGCCGATAGGCCGCGGCGTACTGGATCGCCCGCCTTCGCGGGCGATGACCACGGAGAGGGGTATCATCCCTCACGCCTCTCGCAATCATAAGCGTGTGACTCCGGCCGCGGGGCCTGCCGTATGACGAATCACCACGTCCGCCTATACTCCGGCCGCCTTCAGCGACCAGCCGGACCAGCCCATGAACCGCAAACTCCGTCGCGCCACCGAGGCCACCGCCCGGCGGAGCGGTGCGCCGTCTGATCCGCGCCTCGCCGGCCTGTTTTCCGCTGCCCTTGCCCATCACCAGGCCGGCCGGCTGGCCGAGGCCGAAACGCTCTATCGCGAGACGCTGGCACTCAAGCCGGATCATGCCGATGCGCTGCATCTGCTCGGCGTGCTCGCCTCCCAAGTCGGACAGCATGAGGTCGCCGTCGATCTGATCGGCCGCGCAATCGCGAGCGACCGCACCAACCCGCGTTATCATTCCAATCTCGGCCTCGCGCTTGCGAGCCTTCAACGCTTGGAGCAAGCGGTCGCAAGCTACGACCGTGCGCTGTCGCTGCGTCCCGACGACGCCGAGGTGCACTTCAACCGCGGCAATGCGCTGCTTGCGCTCGGACGGCTGCTTGATGCGATCGCGGCTTACGACCGCGCGCTGCGCGCAAGGCCGGATCACAAGGAGGCGCTGTGCAATCGCGGAGCCGCTTTGGCAGAGCTCGGACGCCACGCCGAGGCGCTGGCAAGCTACGATCGCGTGCTCGCAGCTGCACCCGATCATGCCGGAGCGTTGTCGAACCGCGGCAGCGCGCTGAAGGCGCTCGGGCGTCTCGACGAGGCGCTTGCGAGCTATGACCGCGCGCTGGCCGTGCGGCCGGACGATGCGCCGACGCTGTTCAACCGTGGCGTCACCCTGCACGAGCTGAAACGCTTCGAGGCGGCGCTCGCCGACTACGATGGTGCGCTGGCGCTGCGTTCCGATCACGCCGAAACACTTGCCAACCGCGGCGACGTGCTGCGTGAGCTCGCCCGGCTCGACGATGCGGTCGCAAGCTACGACCGCGCGCTCGCTGTGCGGCCCGATTACGCCGAGGCGCTGTCCAACCGGGGCAATGTGCTTAAAGAGCTCCGCCGTTTCGACGACGCGCTCGCAAGCTATGATGGCGCACTCCGCCTCAACTCGTCTTATCCCGAGGCGTTGTCGAATCGCGCCGTGACGCTGCTGGCACTCGAACGCCTCGACGAGGCGCTGGAGGCTTGCGACCGCGCGCTGGCGCTGCGCCCCGGTTCGATCGAGGCGCTGAACAACCGCGCCAGCGTGCTGCAGGAGCTCGGCCGCTTCGACGAGGCGCTGGCGAGTTACCACCACATCGCCACGCTCGCCCCCGATTTTGCCCAGGCGCAGCTGAACCGCGCGCTGCTGTTGCTGTTGACGGGCGATTTCGAGAGGGGCTGGCCGGCTTACGAATGGCGGCGCAAGCTGCCGAGCTGGGTCGAGCGCGGTTTTGCGCAGGCCGAGTGGTCGGGTGAGGACATCGCCGGCAAGCGGCTGCTGCTGCATGCCGAGCAAGGCTTTGGCGACACCATTCAGTTCGCCCGTTATGCCGAGCTCGCGGCCAAACGAGGCGCCACTATCATTCTCGAGGTGCAGCCGCCGCTCGCGCCGCTCATGAAAGGGCTATTCGGTGTCGAGGTGGTCGCGGCCGGCCGCGATCCGCTGCCGCCGTTCGATCTGCACTGTCCGCTGCTCAGCCTGCCGCACGTGTTCGCGACCGAGCTCGCGACAGTCCCGGCGTGCGCGTCCTACATCGTCGCGCCAGCCAATCGGATCGAGGCATGGGGGGCACGCCTGCCGGTAGACGGGTTGCGCGTCGGTCTCGCCTGGTCGGGGCACCGCGACAACGCGCGCGACATCGAGCGCTCGATCGCCTTGGAGCGCCTGCTGCCGCTCTTATCCGTTCCCGGCACAAGCTTCGTCAGCCTGCAGAAGGATGTCCGCGCTGGTGATGAGCAGGTTCTCAGCCGCTGCGCCGACATGCTCGACCTGCGCGCCGACTTGCGCGACTTCGCCGACACCGCGGCCGTCATTGCGCATCTCGACCTCGTCATCACCGTCGACACCGCAGTCGCCCATCTCGCGGGCGCCATGGGCAAGCCGGTCTGGCTGCTGCTCCCGCGCGTCCCCGATTTCCGCTGGCTGCTCGATCGCAGCACCAGCCCCTGGTATCCGAGCGCGCGCCTGTTCCGGAGAGGGCCGGCCGACAGCTGGGATGGGGTCATCGCGAGCCTGGCTGCGGAGCTTGCGGCGCGTGCGGGGACGCCGATGTAGGATGTGAGTTCCACCTGTCCGCAAATTCGGTGTTGCTTGCATCGTGGCGAGCGTGTCCTGGCTCGTGGCTCCCGCCTATGTCAGGCACAGCGTCGAATAGGCTTGGCTACGCGGGCGATGTAGGTCTGCTCAAACGGAACTCGGCCCGACCAAACCTTCGGCCTCTGCGGGGGCGCGCGAACAAGAAGCGCTGATCCTCAGCGTGATACCGATGGCGCCCAGCGCAACCGCGATGCCGGCAAGCACGTCCGCCAGATAGTGGCCGCCTCCCAGCGGCGTCGCGACGATCATCAGCACGTTCCAGGGGATGACCAGCGCTCTCACCCAGCGCAGCGGCCAGAAGGCCCACATATAGAGGATCCCTGATGCCGCGAGGAAGCTCGGAAACGTCAGCACGCCGACCAGATGCATCAGGCTCAACTCGCGCAGATGCCCGTCGCGCAACTAGTAAACGGCCTTTGCCGCAATTTGGTCGTGCCCCCGGCTATGATGATGCAAAGGTGCGCACGTCCGGAGCGGTACGTGATTTGCCCGACGGGTCGCGCTGCATAAATCCTGTCAATCCCTATGCGCAAAAATATTCTTATTTCCATAATTTCGGATTTGCCGTATAGTCGCTCCCGTTCCGCGCCGGCATGAGGGGCGTTACGCGTCGTCACGAAACGTGGTGCGGAATTGCGGTGGACGCGGATGTGCGCGCTTGACGAGCGGCACGGGCGCGGACGGCAAAATCGTGTGGTCCTGGCGCCCCAAAGGCTGGCGCTACGTTGGCGACGATGCTTAAGGCATCGCGCCGATCACGGTGGCAATCGGCAAGGTTCACCGAGGAGCAACTGTGTTGAAGTAGACCGCCGAGCGGCCGGCCTCAAGGCTGGCGCTGGACGCGCCACCGCCTTCGGCGGCTGACGGCCTTGACCCC
>Ga0070741_10000796_pt1 | contig 105609 bp, 100 predicted proteins | sample Coa_R1_4_FD_66440 | JGI IMG/M metagenome (GOLD analysis project Ga0070741, IMG submission 66440) | Surface soil microbial communities from Centralia Pennsylvania, which are recovering from an underground coalmine fire - Coalmine... | ecosystem: Environmental > Terrestrial > Soil >...
GCAGATCATCGAGCGGCTCGCTCCGCGCTCGCCGCTCGAACTCTGCTTGCTCCCGCCCGTCTTCCTGGACTATTACCTGAACGACTCAGGGGGATACGATGTGCCTAGGCTTCCCTAGAAACCCCCCGCGCACATGAAAAAACTGGTCTTCTAAAGGAGCGCCGGTAACCGAAAAATATCTTGGAAGGGTTCGAATCGTCAGTGGCTCTAGACTATTTCCACGCGAGGGCCGGCGCCTGCTGCGCTGGCTTCGGCGACGCGCGCCGCCACCGCTCGCGCCATGGCATAAAGGCTGCGCGCTTGCGCCGCATTTTCGCCAAGCGCGGCGACCGGCTTCCCGCTGTCGCCGCCGGCGCGAATGCCCGGATCGATCTCGATCTCGCCGAGCAGCGGAACTCCATAGCTTTCGGCAATACGGCGGCCTTCGCCGTGTCCGAATACATCGACGCGCTCATGGCAGTGCGGGCAGCTAAAGTAGCTCATGTTCTCGACGATCCCGAGCACTTCCACATTGACCTGCCGGAACATCTCGATCGCCTTGCGCACATCGGCCAGGGCCACTGTCGAAGGCGTTGTCACCACCACCGCCCCCGTGAGCGGAACGTTTTGGATCAAACTCAGTTGCACGTCCCCGGTCCCGGGCGGCAGGTCGACGATCAGGTGGTCGAGTTCACCCCATTGCACGCTGCGCAAAAACTGCTGCACCACGCTGTGCAGCATGGGACCCCGCCAGATCATTGGCTTATCCGCGGGAGCGAGCAAGCCCATGGAGATCATCTTCAACCCATAGGCTTCCACCGGCACGATTTGCCGTTCGCTGATGGCGCGCGGCTGCTCATCGGTGCCCAGCATCAGCGGCACGTTAGGACCGTAGACGTCCGCATCCATTAACCCGACCGCCGCGCCCAGGCGCGCCAGAGCGATAGCCAGGTTCACGGCAACGGTCGTTTTGCCCACGCCACCTTTGCCACTGGCGACGGCAATCAGCGTCTTGACGCCAGGAATGGGCATTTTCTCCGGCTGTCCCATGGGTCTCGGAGGTGTTGGAGGCATCGCATTCTCATCATAGGCTGGCCCCTTCGGCAGAGCAAGCGACGTTCGGCCGCGCGAATTGTATGTAGCTGCCGAGCAGGGGCCAAAGCGTCACAATGCAACTCATTTCCCTATACTTATTCACGCCAAGCCCGTACCTTTTTTTGCACCCTGCTAGCCCCATGGATATAATTATTTTTTCATGGTGCCTGCGGGTATGAAGGCGGCGCGGGCTGAAGCGCCGCTCCCTATCGGAGCATCCAAAAAGGAACATGCGCATAGAAGATATGGTGGACCGGGTTGTTTCCCGGTTTATCGGCACCAAACACGAGCGCGATATCAAGCGCCTGGCGCCCAAAATCGTCGCGATTAATGATCTCGCGGCCGAATACGAGCGCTTGACCGACACTGAAATTCGCGAAAAGTCCGCGCTGTTGAAGACTCAGGTGACCGACCGGCTCGGCAACGCAGATGCCGCCGAGCCTGAGTACAAGGAGCGCGTGGCGGAGGCACTCGAGCCCGCCATCGTTCCGGCGTTTGCTCTGGCCCGCGAAGCCGGGCGCCGCGCGCTTTCCATGCGCCACTTCGATGTACAACTGATTGGCGGCATGGTGCTGCACGACGGCAAGATCGCCGAGATGAAAACGGGAGAAGGCAAAACGCTCGTAGCCACGCTTCCGGCCTATCTGAATTCGCTCGCCGGCCGCGGCGTTCACATCGTCACGGTCAACGATTACCTGGCGCGGCGCGACGCCGAGTGGATGGGGCCGCTTTACCGCGCGCTCGGGTTGACCGTCGGTGTCATTGTGCATGATCTCGACGACGCGGAACGCAAGGCAGCGTACGGAGCCGACGTCACCTACGGCACCAACAACGAATTCGGCTTCGATTACCTGCGCGACAATATGAAGTACGACCTCGCCGATTGCGTGCAGCGAGGCCATCAGTTTGCCATCGTCGACGAAGTTGACTCCATCCTCATCGACGAAGCCCGCACGCCGCTCATCATCTCCGGTCCCGCGGAAGAATCGACGGACAAGTACTACCGCATCGACAAGATCATTCCCAAGCTCATTCAGGAAATCGATTACACCATCGACGAAAAGCACCGTACCGCTACACTTACCGAGGAAGGCGTCTCCAAAGTCGAACGGCTGCTCGGCCTCGGCAATCTGTATGATCCCGGCCACATGGAGACGATTCACCACGTTTACCAGGGGCTGCGCGCGCACACACTTTACAAGCGCGATGTGGATTACGTCGTCAAAAACGGCGAGGTCATTATCGTGGATGAGTTCACCGGCCGCGAAATGCCCGGCCGCCGCTGGTCGGACGGATTGCATCAAGCCGTCGAAGCCAAGGAAGCCGTGAAGATCGAGCGCGAAAATCAAACGCTGGCCACGGTGACCTTTCAGAATTATTTCCGGATGTACCAGAAGCTCTCCGGAATGACTGGAACCGCCGAGACCGAAGCCCCCGAATTCAACAAGATTTACAACCTCGACGTCGTGGTCATCCCCACCAACCGCCCGCTGCTGCGCCACGAGTATCCGGACGTTGTTTATCGTACGGCCGAGGAAAAGTATGAGGCCGTAGTGAACGGCATGATCCAGGATGACAATTCAAAAGCCAACGGCATTCGCCAGCTTCATGAAAAAGGCCAGCCTGTGCTGGTTGGCACGATTTCCATCGAAAAATCCGAGCTGCTCTCTGACCTTTTGAAAAAAGCCGGAATTCCCCACCAGGTGTTGAATGCCAAGCAGCACGAGCGCGAAGCGCACATCGTCGCTCAGGCCGGGCGCAAAGGCGCGGTCACGGTCTCCACGAACATGGCCGGCCGCGGAACAGACATCCTGCTTGGCGGCAATCCCGAGGCAATGACCCGCGATTATTGCCTGAAGAACCGGCTGGCTATGCCCTTTGCCGCTGCTTCTGCCGTAATCGGGGCCGACGGCGATGGGACCGGCGGCAGCGCGGCAAACATGGTGCTGTTCCAGATTGAAGGCAAGATCTTTCAGGTTCCGCGCGAACAGTGGCAGCCGATCTACAACCAATTTGTGGAGCAATGCCGTTCGGAGCGAGACGAAGTAATCGCCTTGGGCGGGTTGCACATTCTTGGCACCGAGCGCCATGAGGCCCGCCGCATCGATAACCAGCTGCGCGGCCGCGCAGGACGCCAGGGCGACCCGGGGTCATCCCGCTTCTTTCTTTCGCTCGAAGATGACCTGCTGCGCGTCTTTGGCGGCGAGCGCGTAAAAGCCTTGATGTACCGGCTCGGCATGACTGAGGGCGTTCCCATCGAGTCGAAGTTGATCTCCCGCCGCATCGAGAACGCACAAAAAACCGTCGAAGCGCAAAACTTCGAAGCCCGCAAGCACCTGCTCGAATACGACGATGTCATGAACAAGCAGCGCGAGACGATCTATGCGATCCGCCGCTCCGCGCTTGAAGGCAAAGACCAAAAGGAATACGCGCTCGGCATCGCGGAAGATATCGCCCGCGGTTTGGTCGATACTTTCTGCCCGCGCGAAGAACATCCGCAGAAATGGAATCTCTCCCAGTTCTCTGGCGAAGTGTTGAGCCAGTTCGGAATTGATCTGAAAACGGTCGGCCTCGATCCTTCCCAATTCAACCACGATCAGTTGGGTGATGCGCTGGTCGAAAAAGTTCGCGAGCGCTACGAACAGAAAGAAGCTCTTTTCGGCACGCCAATGATGCGTTGGCTTGAGCGCCGCATCATTCTGGATATCGTCGACACGCAGTGGAAGGACCACCTCCTCAGCCTCGACCACCTCAAGGAAGGCATCGGCCTGCGCGGTTACGGCCAGAAAGATCCGCTGGTCGAATTCAAGAAAGAGGCATTTACATTATTTGAGGACATGATGGAGCGGATCGATAGTGAAACTATCCGCTACCTCTTCCTCATCCAGCCCGCGCGTCCCGAGGACGAAGCGCGTGAAATTGAGCGCCGCCAGCGCCGTCAACAGCAGCAACTGCAATATCAAACCGGCCCTGCTCAAGCCGAGGCCCCCAAGCCTGTTCGCACGGGTGCCAAAGTCGGGCGCAATGATCCTTGCCCCTGTGGAAGTGGCAAGAAGTACAAAAAGTGCTGCGGAAAAGCCGCGTAGCCGCCCTGGCAGCGCCTTCCGCTAACGGATAGTTTCTACCCCTTCCTACAGAATAGGTTGCCACTGCTCGCACGCTCTTTAAGCATGTCCTTTGCCTTCAATCATCTGCGCTACATCCCGGCTGGCTACGGGCGTGCTCCATCTACACTGCCGCGATCGTGCGAGCGAAAGGATACGTGTGGTTGTCATCGCACCTGTTCGGAGTTGTCGTGTCGGAGCGTGTTCTGCGCCCATTCCTACGCAGCTCCTTCGCCAGGGTGTGTGCCTCACGCATTACCTGGACGACGTCTTTACCCGCATTTCCGCCGTGCAGGAAAGATCACGCCACAACAAGCCTCCGGATGCTCGTACGATCGCCTGGCTTCGACAACAGGGCGACTTTGCCGTGACGCTGCTCTCACGCGACAGCCTGGACGTCGCCGACGACCGCGCTCGCTTGCTCGAACTTCTGCTTTGTCTTGCCAATCTTCATGAGTCTTTACGGAGGCTGCAATCGCCGTGAGCCCGCGACCTTTGCAACACGCCCCCATTCAATCGACCCAGCCAAAAATCGCCCCGGAGATGCCGCGCATTCCTGGCGTGCCACAAGCAACGCCCTCGGCTCCCGGCCTTCAGCTCAGGCCGCTCCTCACCGTCATTACCATTGCTCTTGTTTGCGCCTCCGGGTTTGCGTTTTGGCTGTTGCATAGGCGCAGCGCTGACTCACAGACGGCGATGACCGGTGCGGCGGCGGCCCCTCAGGCACTCCCAAGCGCGCCGCCCGACACAGATGCTGATCAGGACGCAAACGCGATTGGCACGCTTTACGAACTCGCCGCCCCCTGGTCTTCGAAGAAGTTTCTGTTCGTCGACCCGAACACTCACCAAAGCGTACCGGCGATGGTCATTCACCTGCCCGGATCTGCTGAAAAACCCCTCTTCTGGGCGTTCGCATTGACGAATGAATTTTCGCGCTGCCAATTGCAATATGTGACGGATTTGACGGCGATTTCACAACGGTTCGCTTTTCCCGCGGATCATCCTATGGTGGTCAGCGATTGTGACGGCGTCTTGTACGACCCGCTCAAAATGGGCACCTTGTCCGACGGAACCTGGGTCCGCGGCGAGATCGTTCGTGGTGGAGGGATCAGGCCGCCCGTTGCAATTCAGGTCGAAGTACGAGGCCGTAATCTTATAGCCAAGCGCATCGAATAACACACGTCGGGCGCAAATACCCCGCCCCCGTTGTGCATCCTCACTCCGAGCGTGCCGAGCACGTTTTGCTCAAACAGCCCTTTCTGCCTTTCCACGCATCGAAGCACTATCGGCTCATTCTATAAGCGGGCATCAGTGCTGGCGTATACAGCGGTTTTAGCTACAATGAACGCCACCTGGTCCGCAAAATCAACTGCCCTGATCGCCAAGGGCGGGAGGAACGATGCGCCAGACTGTGCTTGCGGTGTTCGCAGTTGGGTTTGGGTTGGTTCTGGGCTGCTCGAAAGCGCGGAACGACCAAACGATCGCGACGGATATTAAAGCCGCCCTCTTTTCCGACTCGCAAACCAAGGGAGCCAATATCGACATTACTGTCAAGGACGGTACCGTCACGCTTACCGGCAATGTGCCGGACGAAAACACGCGTTACGAAGCATTCAAGGTCGCAAAAGAAACCTCGGGTGTCCTGAACGTTGAAGACCGCATGAGCCTGCCCTCGGCACCGGCAACCGTCGCGACGCAAGAGGCAACTGCGGCCCCGTCGAAGAAAGCCGCCGCCGACCCCAAGCCCGCACGTGCGCACCGCCTGGACTCCGATTCACTGCCTGTCAGGCCGCTCACCGGATTCAGAAACGCGTCGAGCAACGATTCGCCGTATGCTTCAGCGCCACGAACGCAACAGGAACCAGGCGCCCTGCCGGCTCCTGTCAACGATACTCCGGCCCCTACTGCAACCGCTGATGCTGCGGCGGCAGCTCCTGCAAATCCGGAGCCCGCCGCGCCACCCGCGCCTGTCGTTCGGCAAGTCAGCATTCCCTCGGGCACGCCGGTCCATATTCAAATGATTGACAGTGTGGATTCCGCCACCAATCACACCGGCGATCTATTTCGCGCATCTCTCACATTTCCAATTGTGGTCAATGGCGAATCGATCGTTCCAACTGGAACGGATGTCTACGTGAAGCTTACGAATTCCAGTTCCGCCGGCCGCCTCACCGGCCGCAGCGAGCTGACACTGCAACTCGCGCGGCTCGACTTCCAGGGCAAGTCTTACACGCTTTCGAGTGATGATTACCAGCAAACTGGGCAGTCCCGCGGCAAACGTACGGCGATTGGCGCAGGAGTGGGCGCTGCCGTAGGCGCCGCACTCGGTGGAATTTTTGGCGGCGGAAAGGGGGCTGCTATCGGCGCGGGAGCCGGCGGCGGCGCGGGTACGGCCGGCGCAGCGACTACAGGCAATACACAGGTACGGATTCCTTCGGAAACGAAACTGGATTTCACTTTGCAGCAGCCGGTCGATGTTGCCTATTCGCCCGATAAGAACACGAATACTTCCACGCGTTAGCTCGATTTTTCCAAGGGTCGATGCGCTGAACCGAGCTGGCCATCCTTGACCAACGCTGGCCCGACCCATACAATCTCTTTTTATTCATGACGCCGGAAAATTGGAACGAGCTGTCCTCAGCCCAGTGGCTCGCCGCTGGGCTGTGACGTTTTTCCCCTTGTTTTCCGAGCCGTTACGAGCAAGCAACTAGGAGAAAGATGGAAGGCGCCATTATCGAAGGGCTCACGTTCGATGACGTTCTGCTGCTGCCTGGAAAATCCTCCGTGCTCCCGGCGGAAGCGGACACTCGCACCTGCCTGACTCGTGCGATCCCGTTAAACATTCCCATGGTCTCGGCGGCAATGGACACCGTCACCGAAGCTCATCTGGCCATCGCCATGGCGCGCCAGGGCGGCCTCGGTTTTGTTCACCGGAATATGAGTATCGAGCGGCAGACCGAAGAGGTCGACAGAGTAAAACGTTCCGAGAGCGGAATGATCGTCGATCCAGTCACGATTTCACCGGAGCACACTGTCCGGCATGCGCTCGATCTGCTGAACAAATATCATGTTTCCGGTCTGCCGGTGACCCGCGGTACTAAGCTGGTCGGCATTCTGACCAACCGCGATCTGCGCTTCGAAAAAGATCTCGATCAACCCGTCAGCAAAGTGATGACGAAAGAAAATCTCGTCACCGTCCCGGTAGGCACAACCCTCGAAGAGGCCGAGCGGCTGCTGCAGCAGCACCGCATTGAGAAGCTGCTGGTTGTGGATCAACACTTCAATCTCAAGGGCTTGATTACGGTCAAAGATATCCAGAAAAAACTGGAATATCCAAAGGCCACTAAAGACCAGCACGGCCGCTTGCGTGTAGGTGCAGCCATTGGCGCCACAGGCGATTTCCTCGAACGCGCCGTCGAACTGGCGCGCTCTAACGCGGATGTGCTCGCGCTCGATACAGCCCATGGCCATTCCACGCGAGTCATGGAGGCAATCCGCGCTGTAAAACAGCGCCTGCCGAATATGCAAGTGGTGGCGGGCAACGTCGCCACATACGAAGGCGCGCGCGACCTGATCGCGCTGGGCATCGATGGCCTGAAGGTCGGCATCGGTCCCGGTTCGATCTGCACCACGCGGGTGGTCACCGGCGCCGGAGTTCCCCAGGTCACTGCAATCGTCGAAGCATCCCGCGCAGCGAAGGGTACGGGCGTTCCTATCATCGCCGATGGCGGCGTGAAATATTCCGGCGACATCACCAAGGCAATTGCCGCCGGAGCGTCAGTCGTGATGATCGGCGGTCTTTTCGCCGGCACCGAGGAGGCGCCCGGCGAGACAATTTTGTATCAAGGCCGCACCTTCAAGTCTTATCGGGGCATGGGTTCGATCGGCGCCATGGAAGCGGGATCAGCCGATCGTTACGCACAGGAAACGGCGGACCGCGGCAAATCCGTCCCGGAAGGCGTCGAGGGTCGCGTGCCCTATAAAGGCCCGCTCAGTGGACTTGTCGATCAGCTTACAGGCGGCCTGCGCAGCGGAATGGGCTATTGCGGAGCGGCGAATCTGCGGGAACTGCAGGAACACAGCCGCTTTGTGCGCATCACCTCCGCCGGCCTGCGTGAAAGCCACGTTCACGACGTGATCATCACCCGCGAGGCGCCCAACTATCAGGTGGAATAATCCCGGATTCGCCCGATTCCGGGCATGGCTGCTTGTCGCCATCTGGGCAAGCGTCATTTTTACTGCTTCGACAGACACCTTCTCGAGCCAACATACACAGGGCCCGATCATCGGCATTTTGCACGCACTGTTCCCGTATTTCGCCGACAGTACCCTGCTTGTCCTGCATGAGTTCATCCGCAAGTGCGGCCATTTTTGCGAATATTTCATCTTGGGTCTGCTGCTCTTCCGTGCGATTCGCGGCCCGAATCAAGGCTGGCAATGGCGCTGGGCATTCCTCGCTATTCTCTTCGCGGCTTTTTATGCGTCATCGGACGAAATCCACCAGATTCTTGTGCCCAGCCGTGGTGCATCTGCCTGGGACGCGCTGCTGGACACCTGTGGCGCTACGGTCGCGCAACTGGCATTGTGGATTTTAAATCAGGGAAGCCGCCCTGAAATCGAGCGGAACGCCCGTGCTCGCATCTCTTGACGAACACAGCCGGAAATTTGTCATTCCGAACGGAGTCGCGCGCTTCTTCCCGCCCTCTTTCGGGCGGCGCGTGACGGAGCGAGGAATCTGCTGTTGGTTTTCTTTCGTGCTTCTTCTATGAAGAACGGGCCCTGATACCTGCCCAGTTTCAGTTACCCTTTGGTTTCAGCCTTTTCAGCTGATTCCTCGCCTTGAGCCGTTGCCTTCTGCTTTTCCTTCTTTTCCTTCTTCTTGAGCTTGGAACCTAGCAATTCCAGGATCGCAAGCTGCGCGCCGTCTCCGATGCGGAATCCGGCGTGAATGATGCGCGTGTAGCCGCCGGGGCGGTCGGCGAAACGCGGCGCGATATCGTCGAAAAGTTTCCGCGTTGCTACCGGCGTGAGCAAATAAGCGGCTGCCTGCCGGCGCGTATGCAGGGAGTCGCGCTTGCCGAGAGTAATCACGTGTTCGACGAGCGGCCGCGCAGCCTTGGCGCGGCGAATGGTCGTGGTGATCCGTTCTTTCTCGATGACGTTGGTCACCAGGTTGCGCAACGTCGCGCGCCGATGCGCGGGATTGCGCCCCAGCTTGGCTCCTGAATTCAGATGTCTCATGTCTCTGCCTTTGCTTAAACCTAACTTGACGTGCGTTTCAACGGCGCGCGTTCCACGCTCGCGTGTTGCCTTGGCGGTTTACAGCCCCGCCGTCTCTTCCGGCGTAGGCGGCGCGGTCTGACTGGGCAGCGGAGGCCAGATAATGCGCCCGTGCTCGTCGAACTTCATCCCGAGACCCAGGCCCATGCGCGTGAGAATTTCCTTGATCTCGTTCAGCGACTTGCGGCCAAAGTTCTTGGTCTTCAGCATTTCGTTTTCGGTCTTCTGCACCAGTTCGCGAATCGTCTGAATATTCGCGTTCTTCAGGCAATTGTAGGAGCGCACGGAAAGCTCGAGTTCCTCGACAGAACGATCGAGATGTTCGAGGCGAGGATCGTTGTAACTTTCGACTGATTCTTCCGGGAGTTCCGCGGGCTCCTCGAAATTGATGAAGATGCTCATGTGGTCTTTAATGAGCTTGGCGGCCAACCCGATTGCATCCTGCGGCGTGATGGCGCCATTGGTCCACACTTCCAGCATCAGGCGGTCGTAGTCCGTCATCTGTCCGAGTCGCGCCGCTTCCACCGAGTAATTCACCTTGCGCACCGGAGAGTGGACGGAATCGACCGGGATGTAGCCGATGGGCAGATCCTCATCGAAATTGCGGTCGGCCCCGACGTAGCCGCGCCCGTTCTTTACCCGCATTTCCAGCTGCAACTTGCCGCCTTCGCTTACGGTCGCGATGTAAACGTTCTTGTCGAGCACCGCGAAATCCGCATCCTCCTCGATCATCGCCGAGGTCACCACACCCGCATTTTCGGCATTCAGCGTGATCGTCTTCGGCTGATCGTTGTTCAGCTTCAGCGGCACCTGCTTCAGATTGAGGATGATGTCCGTCGCGTCTTCCACCACGCCGGGAATCGAGCTGAATTCGTGCAGCACGCCCTCGATTTTGACGGCGGTAATCGCCGCGCCTTCAATCGAACTGAGCAGCGCACGCCGCAAGGCATTGCCGACGGTGGTGCCCCAGCCACGCTCGAACGGCTGGGCCGAGAATTTTCCATATTTGTCGGTCAACGAATCCAGCTCCGCCGCCAACCGCTTCGGTTTCTGAAACCCTTTCCACATAGTTCCTTATCCTTCCTCCCCGCGTGGCGGGGCACAAAATTCCATTCGCAGCCGCCGCAGGGCTACTTCGAGTAGAGCTCCACGATCAACTGTTCGTTGAATACCGGCGTCTGAATATTTTCGCGCTTGGGCAGAGCGACGACCCGCGCCTTAAAGTTATCGCGATCGATCTCCAGCCAGGTAACCGTGTTCTGGCTCTGCGCCACGTTTCGCGCCTCGAGCACCATCGTATTCTGGTGCATCTTGGGATTGACGGTGATCTCTTCACCGACGGCTATCAGGTACGAGGGAATGTTGACCTTTCTGCCGTTCACGTTCACGTGTCCGTGCAATACCAGTTGGCGAGCCTGTGCGCGAGAACCCGCAAAACCCGCGCGGTTCACCACGTTGTCCAGCCGTCTTTCCAGCATCACGATCAGATTCTCGCCCGTCGGCCCTTTCGCTTTTTCTGCCTTGCGGAAATACGTGCGGAACTGCCGTTCGAGAAGCCCATAGGTGCGCTTCACCTTCTGCTTCTCGCGTAACTGCAAGCCGTACCCGGCAATCTTCGCCCGTCGCGATTGCCCGTGCTGTCCAGGCACAAAATTCCGCTTTTCGATCGCGCACTTCTCCGTAAAACAGCGCAGGCCCTTCAGAAACAGCTTCTGGCCTTCCCTCCGGCAGAGGCGGCATACCGCTTCTCGATGTCTCGCCACTTCGCTTCTCCTTTAGTATCCGGCTCTACACGCGGCGGCGCTTTGGCGGCCGGCAACCGTTGTGAGGCACCGGAGTTACATCCTTGATCTGGGTAATGTGCAATCCCGCGGACGCGAGCGCCCGAACCGCCGATTCGCGGCCCGATCCGGGGCCTTTTACGCGAACTTCGATGCTCTTCATCCCGTACTGATCGCGCGCTGCCGCCGCCGCGGTGACGGAAGCCTGCTGCGCTGCATACGGCGTGCCTTTGCGCGAGCCTTTGAAGCCGATCGACCCGGCGGAAGACCAGCAGACGGCGCGCCCATCAGGCGCGGTGATGGTAACGATGGTGTTGTTGAACGTGGCCTGAATGCACGCCATTCCGTGCGGCACGACACGCCGCTCCCGCTTTTTCTTGAACTCCTTCTTGCGCTTTGCAGGTTTCCCTGCTGCCGGTGCTGCTGCTCCCTCGACTGGTTCCTTGGCCAATTTCGTCTCCCTCTCGCGTTACTTGCGAGCCATCACTTTCTTCTTGGCTGCAACGGCGCCCTTGCGCGGTCCCTTCCTCGTGCGGGCATTTGTATGCGTGCGCTGCCCGCGCACCGGAAGGTTCCGCCGGTGGCGCAGTCCGCGGTAACACTGAATTTCGATGAGCCGCCGGACATTCATCTGAATCTCCTTGCGGAGATCGCCTTCAACGCGGCCCTCGGATTCGATCTGCTGGCGAAGCTGATTCACCTCTTCTTCCGTCAGATCTTTCACCTTTTTGGTTTCGTCTACCTTCGCCAGCGCGCAGATCGACCGCGCGCGGGGCTGCCCAATCCCGTAGATCGAGGTGAGGCCGATCCACAGCCGCTTGTTGTTCGGTAAATCAACTCCTGCAATACGCGCCATGAAAAACTCCTAACCCTGGCGCTGCTTGTGCTTCGGATTGCTGCAAATCACCCGAACCACGCCGCGCCGATGAATCACTTTGCACTTATCGCAAATCTTCTTGACCGAGGCCCGTACTTTCATTTTGCTCCATTCTTCCGTGCAACGTTGAAAGAGATCGCTCGCCGCGCTCCCTCCGGCTCGAAGGGTCACTTGTACCGGTAAACGATTCGCCCGCGTGTCAGATCGTAAGGCGAAAGCTCGACCGCCACCTTATCGCCCGCCAGAATGCGAATGAAATTCTTCCGCATCTTGCCGGAAATATGCGCCAGCACCTGGTGCTTATTGTCCAATTCCACCCGGAACATCGCGTTCGGCAACGGCTCGATAACCGTGGCCATCACCTCGATCGCGTCTTCCTTCGGATTACCCGAATCCGATTTTTTCTTCTCTGACTGCGGCGGTTTGGCCATAAGCTCCGATTCTACCAGGATGCTCCCACGACCTCGCGAGGCCGCGTCAGAATCCAGGGACCATTTGCGGTAACGGCGACTGTATGTTCGAAATGAGCGGACCAGCTTCCGTCAGTCGTCACCGCGGTCCACTTATCGCTAAGAATCCTTACTCCCGGGCCGCCTGCATTTACCATGGGTTCGATGGCGAAAACCATGCCTTCTTCCAATCTCGGCCCATGCCCCGCATCGCCATAATTCGGCAGATTCGGTTCTTCGTGCATCTTGGTCCCGATTCCGTGGCCGACAAATTCACGCACGACCGAAAAGCCATGCTTCTCCACCCACTGTTGCACTGCGGCGGAGATGTCGCTCAGCCGGTTCCCGGGCCTGACTTTTTCAATCGCTTTGTCCAGCGATTCCCGCGTCACGCGCAACAGTTCACAAATCTCCGGCCGAATTTTACCGACCGGCACCGTCAGCGCCGCATCGCCATAGTAGCCGTTCAGTTCCACTCCAAAATCCAGCGAAATAATGTCGCCTTCCTTAAGCCGCCGCGCTCCCGAAGGGATCCCGTGCACAACCTCCTGATTGATGGAGGCGCACAACACGCACGGATAGCCGCGATAGCCCTTAAACGCCGGCCGAGCGCCATGCTCTTCGGCACCCTGAACTGCAATCCTCTCTAAATCCAGCGTACTCATGCCCGGCTGCACGGCTTCCCGCAGCCGCTTCAGTACATCCCACACAACTAAACCCGCGCGGTGCATGGTCTCCAGTTCCGCGGCGGATTTACAGACAATCATTATTTCTGCCCGAGCAACTCCAGCACGCTCTTCGTCACCGCCTCGGGCGATGCCATGCCGTTCACATCCTTTAGCACGCCTCGCGAACGGTAATAATCGACGAGCGGGCGCGTCTGGCGCTCATATGCCGTCAGCCGCTCTGTGATTACGTCTTCGCGATCATCGGGGCGCTGCACAAGCTCTCCCCCATCGCGGTCACAGCGGCCCGGCACCTTTGGCGGGTGGTCATAAACATTATAAATCTCGCCGCCGATTTTGCACGTCCTCCGCCCGGTCAGCCGCCGCATTAACTGATTCTGATCGACCACGAAATGCACGACCAACGGTTCGGTCTCGAATCGCCTCCGCAGAATTTCGTCCAGGGCCCCCGCTTGCGGCAGCGTCCGCGGAAATCCGTCCAGAATGAAACCTTCGTTGCAATCCGGGCGGGAGATCCGGTCCTCGATCATGCTCAAAACCAGATCGTCGGGAACGAGCTCACCCCGTTCCATTATGGGTTTGGCCCTCAAACCCAGCGCTGTTCCGCGACCAACGTGCTCGCGGAACATGTCCCCGGTGGAAAGATGTGGCACCCCGTAGGTTTCAGCAATCTGCCTGGCCTGCGTGCCTTTGCCTGCGCCGGGGGGCCCAAGGAAAATGACCGCGCGGCCCAAGCCCCTTGCGGCGACACTCGCTTCAGGCATATCGCCGGCTCCGCAGTTTTCCTTTCTTTACGAAGCCCTCGTAGTTGCGCATCACCAGCTGCGCTTCGATCTGCTGTACGGTATCCATGGCCACGCCCACGACGATCAGCAGCGACGTTCCGCCGAAGTAGAACGACACGTTCAATCCCTCCAGCACAAATCGCCACATGTGCTCGTCGAACCAGCCGCCTAATGCCCCGGGCAAGTGATTGAGGTGAATACCCGCTATCATCCATTCCGGTAGCAGGCATACGGCCGCCAGATACACGCCGCCGACGAAGGTTAACCGGCGCAAGATGCGATTGATGTGCTCGGAGGTATTCCGCCCGGGACGTATGCCGGGGATAAATCCGCCGTATTTGCGCATGTTGTCCGCGAGTTCAGTGGGGTTGAATACGATGCCCACATAGAAAAACGCGAACAGAATAATCAGCAAAATGTAAATCACCGTGTAGAGCGGCTCGCCCCAGGACAAAGCCTTCGCCACTTTGTCGAACGAGGGGAATCGCTTTTGCATTACCAGATCAATGGTCCCGGGGAACGTCAGCAGAGAGCTCGCAAAGATCGGCGGAATCACCCCGCCTGCGTTCACGCGCAAGGGCAGGTAGGTCATCTGCCCGCCCATAACGCGCCGGCCGACCACTCGCTTCGCATACTGCACAGGGATGCGCCGCTGGCCGCCTTCCACGAACACGATAAAACCGATAACCGCCAGCATCAGCGCGACAAGCACCATCAGCGCCAGACCGGTGAACGGCCCCCACTGCTGCGTCGAAGCCTTCTCCCACAGATCGAAGATGCCTCGCGGCAATCCCACCACGATGCCCGCAAAGATAATCAGCGACATGCCGTTGCCCACGCCCCGCTCGCTGATCTGTTCACCCAGCCACATGATGAAAGCGGAGCCGGTGGTCAGCGTCAGGATGGTCATCAGAGTGAACCCGATGCCCGGGTTATACACAAGCGATGCGCCGTTGGGGCCCGACTGATGCTGCAGCGTGAAAGCAATCGACAGCGACTGCAGCACGCTGAGCAAAATCGTCAGATAGCGCGTGTATTGCGTGATCTTGCGCCGCCCCAGTTCGCCCTCTTTCTGCAGCCGCTCGAGATACGGCCAAGCCACAGTCATCAGCTGCAGAATGATTGACGCCGTGATGTAGGGCATGATGCCCAGCGCGAAAATCGTCAGGCGCCGGAAATTGCCGCCGCTGAAAAGATCGATGATCCCAAGGACCGAGCCCTGGTTCTGCTGGAAGAGCTGCGTCAGGACATCGGTGTTGATCCCGGGAGTCGGGAGAAAGGCGCCCAGCCGGTACACGGCAAGAATTCCCAACGTAAACAGGATCCGCTTGCGCAGATCCGGGATCCGAAACATGTTTGTGAAAGCTTCAAAAAACTGGTTCATGATATCCGCTCTATCTTGCCGCCGGCGCGTGTGATCTTTTCCTCCGCCGAACGGCTGAAGGCATGCGCCCGCACGGTGAGCGCCGCATTCAACTCACCATCACCGAGAATCTTGACCGGGCGCGTGGCGCTGTGCGCCAGGCCGCGTTCGCGCAACGATTCGGGGCTTACCACCTCGCCCGCCGAAAACACCTTGAGAGCCTCGAGATTGACCACAGCGTATTCTTTGCTGAACGGATTATGAAATCCGCGCTTCGGTATGCGCCGGTGCAGCGGCATCTGGCCGCCTTCAAACCCCGGCCGCCGCGAGTAGCCTTTCCGCGATTTCTGTCCCTTATTCCCGGCGCCTGCCGTCTTCGGCATTTTCGAACCGATGCCCCGGCCCACGCGCACCTTGCGGTGACGCGAGCCGCGCGGCGGCCGCAGATTTGACAAAGTGGATGCCATGCCTACCTCAATCTTTCCAGGGAATTCCCACTCACTCGACCACAATCACCAGGTGCCGCACCTTATCGACCATGCCGCGAATCGCAGGCGTATCTTCCCGTTCCACAACCTGCTGCAAGCGGCGGAACCCTAAGCCTCGCACCGTCTGGCGCATGTCGCGCGTGCAGCCAATCGCGCTGCGCACCCACTTCAGTTTAACCGTTCCTGATTTCTTCGCCATAAACTCTGTTGTGCTCCTAACGCAGCTCTTCCACCGGCTTTGACCGCAATTCGGCCACCCGGCTCTCATCCTTAAGCCGCAGCAGAGCGTCGAACGTGGCCTTGATGACGTTGTGCGGATTCGAAGTGCCGATCGACTTCGTCAACACATTCGAAATCCCCGCCACTTCCATGACGGCGCGCACCGGCCCGCCGGCAATGATGCCGGTGCCTTCCGAAGCAGGCTTCAACAGAACCTGTCCCGAACCATAAAACCCGATCACCTGATGGGGTATCGAGGTCCCCTTCAGATTTAGGCGAATCAGGTTCTTTTTCGCCTGCTCGATCGCCTTGCGAATGGCCATGGGAACTTCCCGTGCCTTCCCCATGCCGAATCCGGCATGGCCGTGCTGATCTCCGACGACGACCAGCGCGGAGAAGCTCAGGTTCTTGCCGCCCTTCACCACCTTGGTCACGCGCTGGATCGAAACCACCTGATCCTTCAGATTGTTCGCGCTGACCTCCACCGGACGGCGCACCGACAACGTATCTCGCAGAATGTGTTTGGACATGTTAGAACTTTAATCCCGCCTCGCGGGCGCCATTCGCCAGCGCCTGAACGCGTCCATGATACATGTAGCCCCCGCGGTCGAATACCACCTGCCGAACCCCCGCGCCGAGCGCGCGCTCCGCGATTGTCTTTCCCACGATTTTTGCCGCCGCGATATTCCCGCCGCCCTTCATCGCCGCGCGCGTGCCCTTGTCCAGCGAACTGGCCGACGCTAGCGTACGCCCGCTCTGATCGTCGATCACTTGCGCATAGATGTGATCCAGCGAACGAAAAATACACAGGCGGGGGCGTTCGGCTGTGCCGATAACGCGCTGGCGCACGCGCCGGTGTACCTGCTGGCGATGCGCATTGCGTGAAACCTTCAGAACTGATTTTGTAGCCATTCGTTCCTTTCAGCCTGCCTGTTCCATACCTGCTCTAGGACGCAGATTAAGCAGCGGTCTTCGCCGCGCCAGCCTTGCCGGCCTTCTTCTTCAAGCGCTCTCCGACCAGCCGGATACCTTTCTGCTTGTAGGGATCCGGAGGCCGCAGTCCGCGAATATTCGCCGCCGTCTGGCCGACCCGCGCGCGATCCGCTCCCGATACCACCACGCGCGTCTGCTTTTCGACCGCGATCTGAATCCCCTCGGGAATAGCAAACTCGATAGGATGCGAATATCCCAGAGTGAACACCACATTCTTACCTTTGACTTCAGCGCGATATCCCACACCGACGATGTCCAGTTCCTTCTTGAACCCCTCGGTAACTCCGCGCACAGCGTTGGCCACCAGGGCTCTCGCAAGCCCATGCAGGGCGCGCCGCTCGTCAGAGTCGCGCAGCGCCAATAGAGTGCCGTCCTTTTGTTCGAAGCGAATTCCCTGCGGCACGCCGATGCTCAGCTTTCCTTTCGGCCCTTGAACTTCAATGGCCGCCGGCCCGATCTGGATCTTGACCCCCCCGGGCACCGCAATCGGTTTTCTCCCAATCCGTGACATAAACGTTTGCCCCTTACCAGATTTCGCAGAGCACTTCGCCGCCCAGACGCTGCTTGCGCGCGGCGCGCCCGGTCATCACTCCGCGCGGAGTGCTCAGGATGCTTACGCCCAAGCCGCCATAAACCCCGCGAATCTCCAGCGCTCCGACGTAGCGCCGGCTACCCGGCTTCGAAACCCGGCGGACGTCGCTGATGACCGAACGCCTGTCCGGCGTGTATTTCAGGAATACGCGCAACGCCTTCCGCGTCTTCGATTCGTCCACTACTTTATACGTCGAGATAAACCCTTCTTCTTTAAGCACGCGGGCGATCTCAATTTTCAGCTTCGAAGCCGGCAATTCCACGCGGGCATGCCGCGCCTTTGAGGCATTGCGGATTCGCGTCAGCATGTCGGAGATAGGATCGGTCTGCATGGCTACCAGCTCGCCTTTACCACGCCAGGAACTTCGCCGCGCAATGCGAATCCGCGGAAGCAGATGCGGCACATCTCAAATTTGCGGATAAAACCGCGCGGCCGACCGCAAACACGGCAGCGGTTCCGCATGCGGATCTTGAATTTCGGCTTCTTTCGGGTCTTCGCAAATTGCGAAATTCGCGCCATATCTCTCCTTAGCCGCGCAGCGGCACTCCGATCAGTTTCAACAGCTCGCGGCCTTCTTCGTCATTCCGCGCGGTGGTAGTCAGGGTGATATTCATGCCCTTGATTTTGTCGACGCGGGTGTAATCAATCTCCGGAAATACCAGTTGATCGCGCAATCCCATGGTGTAATTGCCGCGCCCATCGAACGCGTTCGGACTGAGCCCTTTGAAGTCGCGCACGCGAGGCAGCACTACGTTGCAGAGCCGATCGAGAAATTCATACATGCGATCGCCGCGCAGGGTCACGCAGCAGCCGATGGGCATGCCCTTGCGAATCTTGAAATTGGCGATCGATTTCCTGGCGCGCGTGATCACCGCTCGCTGGCCGGCAATCTGCCCCAATTCCGCCGCGGCTACATCGAGCAGCTTGATATTCTGGCTGGCCTCGCCCAACCCAATGTTGACCACCACCTTAGCTACCTTGGGAACCGCCATGGGGTTCTTGTATCCAAAACGCTTCATCAGCGCCGGAACCACTTCACTTCGATATCGGTCATGCAATCGGCTCGCGGCCATGCTTATTTCTCCAGTGTCGTTCCGCAGCGCCGGCAGATGCGGACCTTGGTACCGTCAGGCATCAGTTTCTTACCCGCGCGCGCGTGTTTATTGCACGAGGCGCAAAAAAGCAGAACGTTCGAGATCCTTATGGGTCCTTCCTTCTCCACGATTCCGCCTTTGACATTCTTCGAAGGGTTGGCGCGCGTATGCCGCTTGATGATGTTGGCGTGCTCCACGGTCACCGTGCCCCGCCGCGGATTCACACCCAGCACGCGTCCGGTCTTGCCTTTGTCGCGCCCGCTCATCACGCGCACCTGATCGCCCTTGCGGATACTTGCATTTGTTGCTGTTGCGTTCATGAACTCTTCTCTTTCCTCAGCTTTCGGTTACCAAACTTCGGGCGCGAGAGATACGATTTTCGCGAATTTCTTTTCCCGCAGTTCCCGGGCGACAGGCCCGAAAACACGCGTGCCCACTGGTTCATTGGCGTCATTGATCAGCACGGCCGCGTTATCGTCAAACCGTATATAAGTACCATCGCGCCGGCGATGCTCCTTGCGCGTGCGCACGACGACGGCGCGCACCACCTTGCCTTTTTTGATGGGACTCTCGGGCGTGGCTTCCTTCACCGCCGCAGTAATGATGTCGCCTAGGCCGGCTCGGCTGCCGATATCGCCGCCAACCGGCAAAATGCACATCAGGCGACGCGCCCCTGAATTGTCGGCCACCGTCAGCCAGCTTCGCATCTGAATCATTGCCGTGCTCTCCTCGCCGTAACGGCGCTAATCCACGCTCGTGCGCCGGGCGAGCACTTCCGCCAGCCGCCATCGTTTGAGCTTGGATATAGGCCGCGTCTCGACGATGCGCACCACGTCTCCCGGCCGCGCCTCGCCTTCCTCATCATGCGCATAGAATTTCTTCACCACATGGACGTAACGGTCATACAACGAATGTTGAATCTGCCGCGTCACCCGCACCACGATGGTCTTTTGCATTTTCGAACTGGCTACCACGCCGATCACTTCATTGCGCCGGCGGCGCTTCTGCGGCGCATTGCCCACTGCTGTGGCCATCAGCTTTTCCTCAATTCCTGCTCGCGCAACAGCGTCTTTACGCGCGCGAACTCCTTTTTCGCGATCCGCAGCCGGCCGACTGCTTCAGCCTGTCCCGTGGTGAGCTGAAAGCGCAAGCGGAAAATCTGCTCGGCCAGCTCCCGTTCGCGCGCCTGCAACTCAGGCTCGCCCAGATCCCGCAACTTTTCGACTTTCTTGGCCATTACAGCTCTCCCGTGCGGCTGACGAACTTCGTTGGTATGGGCAGCTTGTGCGCCGCCAACTCCATCGCCTGCGTCGCAGTGGCCAGATCGACTCCCGCCATCTCAAACATCACGCGTCCCGGCTTCACCACCGCGACCCAGCGCTCCGGAGCCCCTTTGCCTTTACCCATACGCGTTTCCGCCGGTTTTTTCGTGAACGGCTTGTCCGGGAAAATGCGGATCCACAGTTTGCCGCCGCGTTTGATGAACCGGGTGATGGCTACGCGAGCGGCCTCGATTTGACGGTCGGTAATCCAGGCTGGTTCGAGAGCTTTCAGACCGTATTCGCCGAAAGACAACTCGCCGCCCCGCCAGGCTTTGCCTCGCCGGCGCCCGCGCTGCTGTTTCCGGTACTTCACTTTCTTTGGCATCATCATGACGCGTTTCCCTTGAACCCTAATCCGCCGCTACCGCGGCGGCCGCCGGAACTTTGCGCTTGCTGCGCTCAGGGATGTTTTCGCCTTGGTAGATCCAGCACTTCACCCCGATGACGCCATACGTCGTATATGCCTGGGCGAAACCAAAGTCGATCTCCGCGCGTAAGGTCTGCAGCGGGAGCCTTCCTTGCAGATACCATTCCTTGCGCGCGATTTCCGCCCCGTTCAAGCGCCCTGCCACACGAACCTTGATTCCCTTGCAGCCGAAGCGCAACGCCGAATCCACCGCCTTGCGCATCGCCCGCCGGAAAGCGACGCGTTTCTCCAGTTGCAGGGCGATGGACTCCGCCACAAGCTGCGCATCGAGCTCCGGCCGGTGAACTTCCTGGATGTCGATGTGCACTTCTTTCTTCGTGCGGTTCTGAACTTCGTTCTTCAGCTTGTCGATTTCCGCCCCTTTGCGGCCGATGATAATCCCCGGGCGCGCGGTGTACAGCCGGATGACCAGCTTATTGGCGGCACGCTCGATGTCGATGGCGCTGATGCCGGCGGACTTGAGCCGGTCCTTCAGCTGCTTTCTGAGCACAACATCTTCGTGCAGCAGGTCTGCATAATCTTTCCCCGCAAACCAGCGCGACCGCCATGGTTTGTTGTACCCGAGCCGAAACCCGTATGGATGTGTTTTCTGTCCCAAGCAATTCCTCCGAAGTTATTCCTGGCTCTTTGGCTTCCGTGCCGGGGGCTTTTTCCCAGCCAGCGCTTTCCGTGCTTTCTTGACCGCGCCGCGAACACCCTTCTCCGATGCCGCCGCGGCTTCGGCTGCCGCTGTCCGTTCGGCCACGGCTCGGTGGTGCTCCTCAACCGCTACGACAATATGCGCGGTTCGCCGCTGGTACCGGTAAGCGCGTCCCATCGGAGCAGGCCGCAACCGCTTCCACCGCGACCCTTCGTTCACGAAGCAGCGCGAAACGTAGAGTTCGTCCACATCGAGCGAAGCTCCCGCATCCTCGGCCTTGCGTTCCGCATTGGCAATGGCGCTGCGCAATACTTTCTCGATGTCCCGTGCCGCTCGTTTTTTCGTATAGCGCAGGATCTGCAGGGCATCTTCGGCGCGTTGCCCGCGGATCAGGTCGATCACCAGGCGCGCCTTCTGCGGAGACATGCGCACGTGGCGCGACAGCGCACGCGCTTCAATCGCCGGAGTAGCCGCAATCGTGACGTTTGTAGCCATTGTCGGTTATGCCTTTGGACCAGGAGCGGCCGGCGCTGCACCGCCCGCCGGAGCGCCGCCACCGGCACCCGCCGGAGCTCCCGGCGCGCCCGCCATGCCTGCCGCTTTCTCGAGCGCTGCTTTGACCGCATGCCCCTTAAACGTCCGCGTCGGCGCGAATTCGCCCAGCTTGTGCCCGATCATCTGTTCGGTAATGTACACCGGAATAAATTTCTTGCCGTTATGCACGGCGATGGTGTGGCCGATCATCTCCGGGACAATGGTCGACCGCCGCGACCAGGTCTTCACCACTTTCTTTTCGTTCCGCGCGTTGAGTGCCTCCACACTGTTCCGCAGAGGCGCGTCGACGAACGGTCCTTTCTTCAACGAACGAGCCATTGACGTCCTTCCTTACCTACCTTCGGCCAATCACAAACTCTACTCATCCACCCGCCGCAGCTTGATCCATTGCGCGCGCCGCACCTTGCGGAAGCCGCGCACCGGGCCGGATACGCGGTGCGATTGCGGGCAAAATGGGCAAACAAAACGCGTGCCCTGCTGGCTCGGTTGCCGTTCCACCAGCACCGCCCATCCCGTCTTGCAGAACCGGAACAACACCGGCTCCACCGGAGCCGTATGCGCCTTTGTGGCCTTCCTAGCCGGCTTTGAAGTTCGCGATGACCTGTCCGTCTTGCGCGCACCTGAAGGGCGTCGAGCGACCGATAAACTTCGCGATGCTCTCATGGTTACTCTCTCCGTGACCCGCCGCGCCCGGATCATGATTGCTTTGTATATCCTCAGATCAATTTTACTAATTCGTACTGATTACTTCCAAGCTCCGCAGCTAGGGCTTCCGACGCTGAACGATCATGCGCTCGGTGCGGCGGTTATGCCGCGTCTTTGCTCCGAGGGTCGGGAAGCCCCAGGGCGTCTTGGGGTGATTGCCCTTCACCCGGCCTTCACCGCCGCCATGCGGGTGGTCCACCGGATTCATGGCCACGCCTCGCACCGTCGGCCGCTTGCCATGCCAACGCGTCCGCCCAGCCTTGCCGTAGGTAACGTTTTCGTGGTCCAGATTGCCGACTTGGCCGATGGTGGCCATGCAATCGACGCCAAAGCGCCGCACTTCACCGGACGGCAGCTTTATCAGCGCCAGATCGCCTTCCTTGCTCAACAATTGCGCCGAGCCGCCGGCCGCTCGCACGACTTGCGCACCTTTGCCCGGCGAAAGCTCGAGATTATGAACCTGGGTGCCGGGCGGGATAAACCGCAACGGTAGGGCGTTTCCGGGAAGAATGTCGGCCCCTTCGCCGGTCTGTACGGTCATGCCCACCTCGAGCCCGATCGGATGCAGAATGTACCGCTTCTCACCGTCCGCGTAATGCAAAAGCGCCAGTCGTGCCGAACGGTTTGGATCGTACTCAATGGCCGCGACCCGAGCCGGAATCCCCTTTTTGTCCCGCCGGAAGTCCACCACTCGATACTGTTTCTTGTGGCCTCCGCCGCGATGCCACATCGTGAGCTCGCCCTGCGAGTTCCGCCCGCCGGAACGCTTCTTCGGTTCGAGCAGAGACTTTTCCGGCGTCTGCTTGGTAAGTTCGCTCTTGTCGAGCATCGTGACAAAGCGTCTCGATGCGGTATAAGGGTTGAAGCTTTTCAGTGCCATTTCGAGCTACCTTCCTGCGGCGCCATCAAACTGCACGGCGCCTGAATCTCCGCGGCAAGAAATTCGTCAGAGATTCTCCGCGTATTCGATCATCTTTTCGTCTTTGCCCAACCGGACATAGGCTTTTTTCCAATCGCGCCGATGTCCTTCCGAACGGCCGCGCCGCCGGAACTTGCCGTGATAAATCGCCGTGCGTACATCGTCGACTTTCACTTTGAAAATCTGCTGCACAGCCTCTTTGATCTGCGTCTTGGTGGCATCCATGGCCACTTCGAAGACGACCGTGTGCTGCGTCTCTTTCACGCCCAGACCCTTTTCCGTGATGATCGGACGCCGAATCACTTTATAAACGCTCGAATCCATGCTCTTTTCCTGTGGGTCTTAATTCCTTCTTAGTCCTTTTCCTTTTCCTTACTCTTACTCTTGCCCTTGCCCTTCGCCCTGGACTTGCCCTTCGCTGCCGCGGAGGATTTCGCCTTGCCGGCAGACTTTGCTTTCGTCTGCGTGGCGGGCTTGCTCCGGCGGGATTTAGCCGCAGGCGCCGGCGCTGCCGCCGCCTCAACTGCTTGAACACCGCCATTCTCGCCAGCCGCTTCACCCGTTCCCGCGCTTTGCGGGTTCAGCGAACGGCCCAGCCGCACCGCCGTATCCTGTGAGAGCAGCAGCCGGTCGTGCCGCAGAATGTCATACGCCTGCAGCGCAGCCGGAGCGACCACTTTTACTCCCTCGAGATTGCGGCTGGCCAATTCGAGATTGCGATTGCCCGGTCCTTCCACCACCAGCATCGTCCGCGTGTCACCGTCGAGCTTGTTCAGCGCTGCCCGGAACTCCTTGGTCTTATGCGAATCGAGTTTCCAGCCGTCCACCACCGTCAGTTTCTGGTCCGCCACCTTTGCAGACAGCGCCGAACGCAGCGCGCCCAAAATCATTTTTTTCGGCAGCCGGTATTCATAACTGCGCGGCTGCGGGCCATGGACCGTTCCGCCCTTGCGCCAGATCGAAGAGCGGATGGAACCTACGCGCGCGCGCCCGGTGCCCTTCTGCCGCCAAAGCTTGCGGCCCGAGCCCGAAACCTCACCTCGCCCTTTCGTCTTGTGCGTTCCCGCGCGCTGCCCGGCCAGATACCAGCGCACTGCTTCATGCAGCAGGTGTGGATTCACCTCCGCCGCAAACACAGCGTCCGCCAGTTCCACCTGGCCCACGGTCTTGCCCTGCAAATTTCGAACGTCAACGACGGCCATAATCCCTGGGCTCCTTATGCCCTACTGCGCGGCTTTCTTGGCCCGCTTCGATTTGCGGATCAGCAGATAGCTGCCGGTCGGTCCCGGAACCGCTCCCCGCACGAGCAGCAGATTTTCTTCCGCATCGATCTTGACCACGCGCAGGTTCTTGATCGTTTTGCGCTCGTGCCCCATGTGCCCGGGGAAATGCTGTCCCGGCCAGACCCGCGAAGGAAACGAACTCGCGCCAATGCCGCCCGGCGCGCGGTGGAACATTGAACCGTGCGTCGCGTCACCGCCGCGATAGTGCCAGCGTTTCACGCCGCCCTGAAATCCCTTGCCTTTGCTCACGCCGGTAACGTCCACCAGTTCGCCGGGAGCAAAGCGGTCCACCAGAACGCGGTCGCCCACTTTCGACTCGTCGTTCGATTCATCCAGCCGGATCTCCCGAAGCATGCGCATGGGCGCCAGATCCGCTTTCTTGAAGTGGCCCGTCATCGCTTTTGTTATGCGCTGCGGCTTCACAAATTCCACCAGGCCCAGTTGCACGGCGTCGTATCCGTCGCTCTGCCTGCTGCGGCGCTGCACCACCACGCACGGTCCCGCCTGCATGACCGTGCACGGCACCATGGCCCCGTCTTCCGCAAACACCTGGGTCATGCCCAGCTTGATTCCAATGATTCCGTTCACTGCCATTCGAATCGTCCTTTAGGCTGCCTCTTGGCTACGAGATCCGTCGGTCGCGATGCTCCCTCGGGATGAGCACCCTGATCGGATGCTCACTTGACCGCGTGCTCCCGCCCAAACGCCTTGATCTCCACATCCACGCCCGGAGGCAGATCGAGCTTCATTAGAGCGTCCACCGTATCCGGTGTCGGCTCGAGAATGTCGATGAGCCGCTTGTGCGTGCGCATTTCGAATTGCTCCCGCGACTTTTTGTCCACGTGCGGCGAACGCAAAACCGTCCAGCGGTTGATGGTGGTGGGCAACGGAATCGGCCCCGCCACGTCGGCGCCGGTGCGTTTGGCCGTATCCACGATCTCGCGCGTGGACTGGTCGAGAATGCGGTGGTCGTACGCTTTCAGTCGAATGCGAATTCGTTCTCCGGCTGGCATAGGTTACTCGATGATCTCCGTTACAGCTCCCGCGCCCACGGTGTGGCCGCCTTCGCGAATCGCAAACCGCAACCCGCGCTCGAGCGCCACCGGCGTGATCAGCGAAATCTCCGCCGATACGTTATCCCCCGGCATCACCATCTCCACCCCCGCCGGCAGCTTCACGTCTCCGGTCACGTCCGTCGTCCGAAAATAAAACTGCGGCCGGTATCCGGTGAAAAACGGCGTGTGCCGCCCGCCCTCTTCCTTGGTCAGCACATACGCCTCGGCCTTGAACTTGGTGTGCGGCGTGATCGATCCCGGCTTGGCCACCACCTGCCCGCGCTCCACTTCCTCTTTTTCCGTCCCGCGCAACAGCAACCCCACATTGTCGCCCGCAATCCCTTCATCCAAAAGCTTGCGGAACATCTCCACCCCAGTCACCACCCGCTTGATCGTCGGACGGAAGCCCACAATCTCCATCTCTTCCCCAACCTTCACCTTGCCGCGCTCGATTCGCCCCGTCACCACCGTCCCGCGGCCTGAAATCGAAAAGATATCTTCAATGGGCATGGCGAACGGCTTGTCTACATCCCGCTGCGGCAAAGGTACGTTCTTGTCCACCGCCGCCATCAGCTCCAGAATCGTCTTCTCCCACTTCTCTTCCCCGTTCAGCGCCCCCAGCGCCGACCCCCGAATCACCGGCACCGTGTCCCCAGGAAACTGATAGCTCTTGAGCAGCTCGCGAACCTCCAACTCCACCAGTTCCAGCAGTTCGGGATCTTCCACCGCATCGCACTTGTTCAAAAACACCACGATGTAGGGCACCCCGACCTGCCGCGCCAGCAAAATATGCTCCCGCGTCTGTGGCATCGGCCCGTCGGTCGCCGCCACCACCAGAATCGCGCCGTCCATCTGCGCCGCCCCGGTGATCATGTTCTTGATGTAGTCGGCGTGCCCCGGGCAATCGATATGCGCGTAGTGCCGGTTCGCCGTCTCGTACTCCACGTGCGCCACCGCAATGGTGATCCCCCGCTCGCGCTCTTCCGGCGCGTTGTCGATGCTGTCAAACGCCCGGAACTGCACCTTGGGGTTGTGTTTTGACAATACCTTGGTGATCGCCGCGGTCAACGTCGTCTTCCCGTGGTCGATGTGCCCGATCGTGCCGATATTCACGTGCGGCTTGCTGCGCTCAAATTTTTCCTTGGCCATCGCTTCTTTGAACCTCTCTCGCGTGACTGGAGCGGGGGACGGGATTCGAACCCGCGACCATCGGCTTGGAAGGCCGAGACTCTTCCGCTGAGTTACCCCCGCCAGCCTTCCACTAAACCTGGAGCCTGGGACCGGGATTGAACCGGTGACCTCGTCCTTACCAAGGACGCGCTCTACCAACTGAGCTACCCAGGCCAAACCCGGCGCCCGGAACCAACTTACCCCTTTACTCTAATACGACCTCTCGTTTGAATTGTGCAGCACCTGCGTCATTTTGCGTCGTGTGCTTGCTGCTCGACTCCGGAAACTTCCGGACTCTTCGGCTAGCCGCCTCAACATACAGGGCTACGTCCAGCTGGTGGACGGGGGAGGATTCGAACCTCCGTAGCCCGCAAGGAGCGGCAGATTTACAGTCTGCTGGTTTTAGCCACTCACCCACCCGTCCGCATGGGAATCCGCAGTCGCATCGGCGCTGCATGTCTGCCCTGAAGAGAGACACCGACTCGCCCGTGTCACTCACGCAGAATGCAGTTTGTCCCTTTGTGTTTTTCGGAGATCGCCGCCCAACACCGCTGCAATTCTAAAGATCAGCTGGCGGAGGGATTTGAACCCCCGACCCTCTGATTACAAATCAGATGCTCTACCAACTGAGCTACGCCAGCGCAGCTCAAACCGAACGAAGATATCAAAAGGGCATCGTAATTGCAAGGACACCATTGGCCACCAAGCAATTGAGATACCCCAACGAGTTCTTTTGAAAATGGAATTGTACAACTTGAGAACAGGTCAACGCAACTCAGAATAACATTTCAAAAACAAATTGAACCAGGGCAGCCTGGGATACCTGTGGAACCTTCAGTCTGCTTCGGCGGAAGAGGTAAATCGGAGATACCGCATCGGATTCACCGGAGCATTGTTAATGCGAACCTCATAGTGAACGTGAGGACCGGTTGTGCGACCGCTTACGCCTACGTATCCGATGAGGTCGCCACGCTTCACGTGAATCCCCGGCGGAACGTTGAATGTCGATAAATGGCCGTACCAGGTCGTCACCCCAAAACCATGATCGACGATCACCAGGCGGCCGTAACCCGAGTGCAACCCCGCTTCAATCACCACCCCGTCGGCAGCGGCCCTCACTCCTTCGCCGTATTCCGCTGCGATGTCCACACCCGTGTGAAACGCGCCTTCCCCACTAAACGGATCAAGCCGTTCACCAAAATTGGCCGTGATACGGCCCACCACGGGCCACAGTGTTGGGCTGAATGTCATTTCGCCCAGACCGAGTGTGGGAGTCAGTCGAGGCTCGCGGCTAACCAGAGAGGCGGTCGTGGCGTTCTTGGCCAGAAAGTTAAACTCCTCCAGGGTGTGGTCCAGCGGGGGTTCGTCGTCGACTGCCGATTCCCGCAGCCCGAAGGGACTGGTGCGCAGATACATGAACCCGTAAGTCATCGCAACTTCCGTTGCGAGCGATTGCAGTGAGGAAAGCCGTTGGTCCGTATTCTTAACTGTATCCTGCAGCTGCTGATATTGCTGTTGCAGATGATCTTGTTGCCGGAGCAGCGCTTCGTAATTGCCTACTTTCCACAACATCCGCGTGTAGGAGCCAACCGCCGCAGCCACTGTAATCCCGCCAACGACCGAGAAAAGCACAAGCAGGTGTAGGACATACAAGGGAATCGTTATGCGCCGCACCTTTCCGCGGTGGCTTGAGGCAACGAAAAGCGTGTATGTATGTCGCTTCATAAATGATTGACAAACGCGACGAACTTCGGAATCACATAGGCCGATGCCACAGGCTCTAGTAAGCAGCTTCCCCCTGGGCCGGCAAACGCAGTACGGAAAAGCTTTGGACCGCGAGCCTTGGTCCGAAAGCGAGGCCAGTCTAAAAAACTCAATCGGCTGCGTCAACCAAATTTTAATGCAAGGTAAACGCCCATTAACCTGTGCAAAAGTTGAATTGTCGGCCAGCTGTCCTATAGTACCTGCCAAACTGCACTGAGGTACGTTTGCTCAGCCGGCATGGAAGTACCAAGCACGCCAGCTTCGCAAATCTCGAATTCGATAGCTTGCGCTGAGTATAATTTGCGTCGAGTTGACCCCCGATTGCGAATTGCTGAAGACGAGCTAATTGACCGCATACGCCGCCGGCTTCCATCATCAACTGGTGGCACGCTGCGGCTTGGAATCGGCCATGATGCTGCGGTATTTCGGCCGATGAAAAAAGATTGGGTGGTAACCTGCGATCAGTTCCTTGAGGGCGCACACTTCACTGCCGATAAGCATCCACCGGACTCGGTCGGATATAAAGCGTTGGCGCGGGCCACGAGTGACGTGCTGGCCATGGGCGCAAAGCCACGATTATTCCTGTTAAGTCTCGCGCTCCCTTCTGACAAGACTGGCCATTGGCTTGACCAGATGCTCTCAGGCATGTCCCGCGCCTGCCGGATTTTGGGTTTGAGATTAGCTGGAGGCGACACGGCCCGCAGTCCGCAGCATTCGGGTGTGGCGCTTAATGTGATGGTGTTGGGGGAGACTCCCCACACACGTGTAATCGGTCGCGCAGGCGCCGGCCCCGGCGACGGAATCTACGTTACGGGTGTGCTTGGCCGCGCCCAGTTGGGTCTCGAACTGCTCATGCGCGGCGTGAGCAATCGACGCAAATACGCAAGGTTGCTCGCGCAGCATTTGTATCCGTCGCTCCCGCTCGATCTCGCTGTCTGGCTCGGCCGCAACCGATTCGCGTCGGCAATGATGGATCTTTCTGACGGACTTTCGACCGATGTTGGGCGGTTTTGTAGGGCAAGCCGCATCGCCGCGAACATACACGCCGATCGAATACCGGCGGTACCTCTTCCGCGTGCGATCGAGCAGCGATACGGGCTGGATCGACTCACTCTGGCCCTCAACGGCGGGGAAGATTACGGCCTACTCTTCACGATTCCGAAGCGGTTCGAATCGCGAATACCGAAGATTTTCCGGCGTACGCGGATTACGCGCATTGGCGACATTGTCAGAGGGTCAGGAGTCCGCATCGTGATGCCGGACGGCCACGCATCCCCGCTCGCGCCGCACGGATGGGACCACTTCGCGAATCCCTGAACGCATTCAAGGATGCAATCGAAATGCGAGCATGACTGTACTTACTACGTCCACCGGATGCCCCTCCACCAGTGTGGGTGCATACCGCCATTGCTCCACCGCGCGCATGGCGGCACGCTCGAGGACTCCCGGTCCGGAAAGAGGTGTGATCACGCGGATAGTTCCGTCGCGGCCGACTAAGATCCGCAACATCACATCGCCATCGATTCCGGCTCGCTGCGCCACGCGAGGATATTCAGGTGCAACGAAAGCCAACAGCCGGTTCTGCTGCTCGGCGGGTGGAACCCGAATGCCTCCCCAGACAAAAGCATCGAATAGGCGTGAGAATTCATTAGCAGTTATAAATCCGTTCGGAAACGAATCTGGTTCGCCCGGCATACGGCCATGCGGCACCTCATTCGCGAAAGCATCGAAGGCTTGCCGTGAAAGCTGTGGCCGCGGCAGCGGCAGCTTGCCTGCTTCGCCAATTTCGACGTGCCCGCCTGCGGTGTCAGCCCACACAGCACCGTCAATTTTCTGCGCCACAATGTCGCCGCCTCCGGTGCTGAATTGAGCGGCTCCGAAAACGCGGCCAATATGAATGTCGCCCCCTCCGGTACGCAGCACAGCGGCGCCATGAACGTTCCCGGCGCGGATTTCGCCGCCTGACGTTTGCGCGCGAAGACCGCCCGCAACATTTCCGACGCAGATGTCGCCGCCTGCTGTTTGCAGGGTAGCCAGGAAGCGTTCGCTACCAATATCCGCGACACCCGCATCGGGTTTGGCGATATTCCCCACCACGATATCCCCACCGCCAGTGGAGACGGCGGCTGAGCCGTCGATATCTTCGATTCTAAGATTTCCGGCCCGCACGGAAATATCGAGGTCGTAGCGCTGCGGCGTATGAATTTCATAAATCAAGCCCGTGGCGCACTCGCGTGCAAGCGCGTTGGGAGCGATCATGGTAATCGCTTCCGGAGTTTTTCGGACAATGACTGAAACTGCCGCAGCAACGCCTGAAATTTGTCCGTCTCCCCTAACAAGGTATTTCACTGCATCGGCGGAGTCGGCGAAAATATGCACATCCCCGCAGATAGCCCGGAATACCAGACGATGGCCGGCCTGCGTGGGGATGACTTTTTCGTGCGTTGAACTCTGTGCCGCGGTCTCAGCAGTTGAGGATCTGGGGCGAGCCGCCATTTCGCTTTCCGGTGCTGCCGCGGGAACGAAGAGAAACACCTGGAGGGCGATCAGCACGAATCCCCAGCGCATGAAGATCGCTCGCCGGTGCGTTGCGTGCTGAAGCGGGCTCAAGGATGGCGCCCTCCGCCCGGCTGAGAATCTTCATCCATGGACGCGAGTTGCCCTAGCGCATCTGCGCTGCGGGATCGAATGTAGCTGTTCGAGTCATTTTGCATCCGATCGCGCAGAATGATGAGAGTGCGGCTGTCGAGCGGAGTGCGCGAGAGTTCACGATTCTTCATGCGCTCAAGCAGCGTGTTCAACGCCTGAATTCGCACGCCGGGGTTATCGTCATCCGAGAGTGCGCCGAGGATCGCACTCTGTACATCCGGCGCTGCATCAGAGCCTCGAAGCGCTTCGATGGCCCGCAAACGCACGGCCGGATTGGGATCGTGCCGCAGAGCATCGCTCATCGCGGCCCGCACTTGAGGATCGTCAGCTTCCGAGCGCAATGCATCGATCGAATCAAGTCGCACGCCGTCATCGAATTTGCTGCTGTGCCGGACCACGTATGCCAGCGCGTGCCGGATCTCCGCATCATCCGGCGTTCCCTGAACAACCCGTGGCTCGGGCGAGCGCACTTGCAACTCCACTTTGGGTGCCGCAGAACCACTTTGCGGCTCCAGGCGAATGCCGTCGCTGCCGATTGCTTCGAGTTCTTGCTGCGTCAACGGCGCAGAGGCGGAAATTGTAAGAACCGGACCACCCGGCAGCGGCGCCGCAATCTGCCGATACCATTCCCGAGCTGCCGTACCCGCAAGTGCTCCGACGAGAATCAGAGCAGCGGCGCTCCATCCCGGATGAAATGCAAACGCATGCCGGAAACCGGTAAACCAACGCCACGGCGTCAAAACCGCAGCCCAATTGCGCTTCGGCAACGCAGCGGCATCGTCCAATGCCTCGAAAAACTGGCTGCGGCAATGCGCAAGCAGCAACTCGGAGCGATCAAGCGTATCAGCCGGCTGCACGCGCGCCGCAAGTGTGTTGCGCAATTCAATCTCACGCGCCAACAGGGCAGCGCAGCGACCGCATTGATCTGCATGCGCCTGAACTGCGCCGCAGTCTTCTGCGCTCAGCTCGCCGGCGGCATAGAGGATTGCCTGCTCCTCAAAGTTTCCGCAATGCAGCTCGTGCAACATAGCGCCGTTACCTTAGGCCTTCTAGTTGGGTCCGCAACTTGCGCGTGGCGCGGAAGAGTGAATTCTTAACGGTATCTTCGGTCGTGCCCAACATTTCGGCAATAGCCCGTAGCTTCATCCCTTGATAATGCCTCATCTCAAAAACCATCCGCTCGCGAGGGGAGAGCGATTCGAGCGCCGCTTCAACTTTTCGTCCGAGTTCATGGCCAAAAACCTGGCGTTCCGGATCCGAGTACGTACCGTTGCCTTGCTGATGATCGAAGAAATCGCCGTCGCGCTGTTCTTCAGAATGCGCTTGGCGCACGAGTGGCGGCTGCTCTTCAGGGTGGCTCCGGCGGCGGCGCAAATGATCCATGCAAACGTTTGTTACAATTCGATACACCCAACTGTAAAAAGCACATTCGAAGCGGAAGCGATGCAGATTGCGGTAGATCTTTAGAAATGCCTCTTGATAAACGTCCTGAGCATCTTCCGCACTGCCCAAAACGTTGAGTGCAAGCCGCAGTACTTGGCGGTCATAGCGCTGTACCAGCAGCTCGAAAGCCCAACGGTCTCCCTCTTGTGCGTGCTCGATGAGCGTACGGTCATCCGCGGCAGCAAGCGCAGCGCCTCCGCTACGAGCCAGCGGGGCACTGGCACCTGACGCCACACCCGGCAATGATTCAACTGATAGGGGACCTGCACTAACGTCCGACATAAATTAAATAGCGACGTCCAGGGCGGCGGGCTGGCTGATGCCAGCGTACCGCCGCCGGCTTCGTCTTAGGCCTTCATGTACTTAGACGCGATATCTCGCAAAAACGTAAGCATGGTGTTCTCGTTGAATCTAGGTCACTTAGTTCAGTCTGTTCAAAACGCTCAAGCGCGCGGCCCAGGCGCGTCTGTGATATAACGCGGCCGTTATGCACGGTCCCGCCTCCTCAGTCGCTGAGCGCAAAACCGCCCGCTCGCGACGGCTCACTATCCTGCCTCTAATCGCCACCACTTACTTCATGGTTGCGGGCGGGCCCTATGGACTCGAGGATTTGATCGCGAAGGCGGGATATCACGCCACATTGGTCATTCTTCTTCTCACACCTTTGCTCTGGAGCTTACCCACCACCTTAATGGTCAGCGAGCTCGCCGCCGCTCTTCCTTGCGAGGGCGGGTTTTATGTCTGGGTACGGCGAGCCATGGGGCCATTTTGGGGGTTTCAGGAATCCTGGCTCACGCTTACTGGCAGCATTTTCGAGATGGCGTTATATCCGACTCTGTTTGTTGCCTATCTCGGCAGGTTTGTGCCTCAATTTGCCAGCGGGTATCCAGCATTAGCACTAGAGCTCACGCTGATCGCTGTTTGCGCCGGATGGAATATTCTTGGCGCTCGCGCGGTCGGCGAGGGTTCCATCTGGCTGAACGCGTTATTGTTTTCTCCCTTCCTCGCGATTATTTTCATCGCTCTAACCCATAAAGCGATCGCAGCGCCCCTGTCGCCTTTGCGGAATTTGGATCTCCTGGGCGGAATCGTGATCGCCATGTGGAACTACATGGGTTGGGACAACTTGTCCACCATCGCCGACGAGGTGGATCGGCCACAAACGACATATCCGCTGGTCATGTGTGGTTCTCTCGTTCTCGTGACTGTCAGTTACTTGCTGCCGGTGATCGCCGTCTTCGTGGCACGGCTCGATCCCGGCCTCTGGATGACCGGCAGTTGGGTAGATGCCGGTCAGGCGCTGGGAGGATCAAAGCTGGCATTGGCAGTTGCCGCCGCCGGAATGATTGGCGCCTTCGGAACCTTCGCCAGCTTGATGCTTTCGTTTACCAGATTGCCGGCCGTGATGGCCACCGACGGATTTCTGCCGCGGCTATTTACGCGCCACCATAAGAAGACTCACGCGCCGTGGGTCGCGATCCTGGCCTGCTCGGTGGCTTGGGCGGCGTGTCTGCCGCTGGGCTTTGTACGCCTGCTCATGCTCGACGTCTTGCTCACCGGCTTGAGCATCTTGTTGGAATTCGGCGCTCTCATTGCACTGCGTTTTCGCGAACCGAACCTGCCGCGACCCTATCGCATACCGGGGGGCATCTTAACGACCATCGGCATCGCCATACCGCCGGTGGCCTTGCTCGCTGTCGGCTTGTTTCGAAATGAAAGTGAACAAGTAGGAAGAACAAACGAGCTGATGATGGGACTCGCCATTATTTTACTGGGCATTCTGCTCTATTACATCAGCCCGGGATCACGCCGAAAGAACTGACCTCAGCGCCGTCAGTCGCGGTGCAGCCCTGAGCCGCGAAATAAGCGCACCACACCATACAAACCGACACAGATCACGAAATCCACCGCAAGCCCCGCATCGATCTGGAACATGCGGTGACGCAAGGCCGTAGGCAGTCCGGGTTCTATAGCCAGATAGACAATATTCCCCCCGAGAACCGCTACGAGATATTCGGCCCATCGTCGCGCCGTGGACACTTGGTTTTGCGGTTCTGAATCGGTCTCTTCGCGGCCGCGCATTGCCGACCTTTCCTAAATGGTTTACACCGGCACTGCGTCTCTATCTCCAACCTCGCGCCGTCGTGCCGCACTACGCAACCAAACTGCCGGCATTGCAAGCAGAAATGCGACCGCTGCAATTAGTATCACGCCATTCGTACGATAATACAGGTTCGGCTGCCGGATGAGTGCATCGATCGCGGGCGACAGCGACAACACAATCCCGAGCAGGAAATATCCTAAAAAATTGAGTTTCACTACGTATCTTATCCCCAGCCAGAGTACTGCGAATTCCACGAACTTTAAGAGCGAGTTCTGGAAAAATTCGCCGGCGCTCCCCCAGCGACCAGCAGAAAGCACCGCAAATGCCGCAAGCAAAATCATCTGAATCCATCGCGAGCGTAAATAACGAGCGGCGAAGCCCAGCGATAATGCGACCACGCCGACGCCAACAAAAGCGTACGTGACGGCATTTGCAAAAGCGCCCAGCGCAGGCCAGTTGCCATCGAGACCTTGCGGCACGTTTGCCGCGAATGCGTACCGCGGCACGGCCCAAATCGCGCCGAGCAGATAGCCCAAGCGCTGCAAGCCGACGATAACGGCCCAACCGCACGCCATTACTATCACTGCATCCCGGTAATACGGGCCGGAAAACTTGTAGGAAAAGGGCCGGCAGTCCAGCCCATAACCACGAAGCAGGAGGAAAACGCCCAGTCCTATCACCAGTATTGCGGCCGAATAGGAAAGCGTGGCACCCAGCGTCTGCCCGATTGCCAATTGCGCGAGGAAGGTCGAAAACGGCTGCTCGGTGCGATACGTCAGCAAATAGAGAGGTTCGAGCGTGACGAACTTCACCAACGATGCTCCTAATACAACCAGAGACCATAGGCCAATGCGTCGCCAGGGCACCGCCGCAATTTCAGGGCTCTTCAAGTTTCTAAGAAAGATAACGAGAAAAGCCACGCCAAAAGCACCAAGAAATCCGAGAAATAATACGATCTGGCCTGTTTTGGCAAACGTGGTTTCATTCTGTCGCCGCAGCCACTCTTCGGGCACGTGAATGAATATGCGATAGCCAGAAACCTCGTCTCCCTGTACGACAAGAGAAATGCGTATATGTGCGGCTTCTGTGCCGGGCGTCGGCGCATTCAGAGGTTGAATCTGCTCCCAAACGAAATTGTGATCCGTACGTGATGGCAACTTTTTGGATTCGGCCTCGACGAGTTTCCACTGGCTGAGGTCGATCTTTTTTGCATCGCGCAGGAAATCTTCGGCGCGGCCTTGAGCTTGTTCTTTCGTCAGATTAGCGCCCGGTGCCGTTTCGGCCAGCGTGTGATGGATTGAATGCGGTGCTCCGTCGGTCCGCAGAACGACGAAGTACTCCTCTTTTTGCGAATCGCGGAAAAACCGGGCAGTCCAGAAGGCAGCCGGTACTTCGTCCCGGTAGATTCGATTTGCAGCTTCGACTCCGATTGTCCGCCGGAGGTATTCGTTTACCAGCGGATCCAATGTGTATTGAATTGTGACCGCGCGATGGTAAGTCGCGGGATTTTGTCCAAGCTGTCGCAGTATCTCGTCGGCTCGGCCGGCGGCTTCGCGGTTGTTTAGGGGAAATCGAACGAAGTCGCCGATCGTTTTTGGTTTTACCAGCAGGAGCAACGCGAGGCCGATCACGCCTGCGGTCACCAGCAGAGCGATGGCTCGGCGGCTTAACCCGTGATAAATCGATACCGGCTGCGTAGGCGCCGTAGTTTCCTGAGGTACCGTGGTTGTCTCGGCCAGCGGTTGCGCAGCGTTGAGCAACGGCCTCTCATCGGCAAAGGCGCCACGCTTGAGATAAAAAACTCCCGCTATAGCAACGGGTATAACGGCGGCAAACCCAACCAGACTGCCGGAGATGCCCATATACAGGTCTCCTGAACGCATCAACGACAGGCTGGTCAGAAACGCGTCCACCGTGTAGTGCCAGGTGAGCGTGGCGAGGATTCCCCACCGCAGCATCACCCATCCCGCGACGATGCCGATGGTGCCGACCTCAATTCCTCGGATGTATCCCGGTTCCTGCGGATAATTCGAATGCAGAAATCCCCAGGCAAGCGCCGGCACTATAACCGCCAGAATGGGCGATTTCGTTAGCCGTATCAGAAAACGGATCGAGAACATGCGGAATAAGAATTCCTCGCTGGCAGCGGCGTAGATGCCGATGGTCAGCGGATAAATCCACGGAAGCGTAGTGCTCAGGCTATCGGAATACTGTAAATCTTGCGGCGCCCATACGCCGAAGCGTCGGCCCGCCACGTAAAAAGCAACTACAAAACCGATATGCACGGCAGCCAGGCACAATCCAATCACGGTCGAAGTGAAAAATTGCCGCGTACGCAAACCGGTCCAGGTAAATGCGCTGCCCAGACGCAGTTGTTTCGGCTGACCAGCGCGATACAGCGGCTCGCCAGGAGCCACAGCAATGACCACCAGCAGGGCCAGCGCAATGCTCTCCAACAATGCCTTCGCCAGCTCGGCGGTAAAGAAGCTCGGGTACGAATCATTCGTGTTATAGCTGGCGCGAATAAGCGGCCAGTTATTCAGCTGCATCGCGAAGTAAAGGCCGGTAATGAAGATTCCCAGTGCGAGCACCCATTTCCAGCGGACCAAGCCGCGCCGGGCGAGCATCATCATGATCGAAAGAGCTGCGCCAATCAGAACTGCGTAGGGAATCAGCGCGATGGTTTCAATGAAATTGTTTGACGAGCGCAGTCGCGCATACGCCCTCTGCCATCCCTCTGGAACCTTCAGAAATTCCACATAGCCGCCGGGACGATCTCCTTGGATCGTGACCTGCAGCCGATAAGGCGCATCCTTCACGCGGAACTCTTTCTTTTCCCACGTAAAACTCCAATCGATCCGATTAGGACGTGCAGTGGAGTTGGCCTCTTCAGGCAAAAAAGCATAGTTCGCGAGCTCGGTATGCAATGTTTGCGTAAGAAACTGCTCGGCTCGACTCAGCGCAGCGGTGCGATCCAGTCGCGCTCCCGGTGCCGCTTCCTCCAGGACGTGTTCGTAACCAACGACACGCCCCTTGGGGTCGATGCGTACACGGATCTCTCCCTTTTGCTCCGGCCGGAAAAAACGCACTTCCCAATACCAGACGCTGATGTCCGAAGACATCAGCCGGTTCGCCTCAGTGAGCCCTGTTTCGCGTTCCAGGTAGGTCTTCGCATCGTCGTCGACATTAAAAACAACGGCGGATTGATAGCCTGGCAACGTGATGCCCTGCGATGCAGCAAACGCACGGGCACGCTCCAGCGCCTGGCCTCGCGTGACCTTGAAATCGACCGCGGCTTCCGGGAAAGCGCGGAAAAAATATCGATACGCAACCGAGGCGCCGATGAGTGCTGCCACAAGCCAAAGCAGGATGGCCCGCACATCGCGCCCCGTGAGAACATTTGCCTTGATTTCTTGATTTATAGCAGCGGACGACAAGTGATCTCCGGCGAGCCCAAGCTGATGCTGATCGATCTCCCTGCAGCCAATCTATGTTTAGCGGAGCGTGAATGCAAGCGCCGGAGATGCGCTTGTGCAATGGTATATATAAGAAGCAATGAACGTAACTTGGTCAACTGAGGTGACCTATCTCAAAGGCGTCGGTCCGCAGCGCGCCGCACTCATGGCATCGCGCGGTATTCACAATGTGGCGGACTTGCTGCTGTATCTCCCCTTTCGCTACGAAGATCGAATTCGGTTCAACCAGATCGGCGAGATCGTCCCCGGCGGCACCTATACGGTTCACGCCACTGTGGCTGACGAAGGCGTCGCGCGCTTCACACGGGGCAGAGGAGCGCTCTTTCACCTCCTGATTCGGGACTCCACCGGAACGTTAGCGTGCAAATTCTTTCATGGTGGTTACCTGCAGGGGCGCTTCCGCGTAGGACAAGCCTTGGTCGTCCACGGCAAAGCCGATCTCGATCCGCGACGCCCGGGCCGAATCGAAATGATCAATCCGCAATGCGAAGCGGTCGGCACAGACGCGGCGGACTCCACCGAAATGGGCCGGATCGTTCCGATCTACGAAGCGATCGGTAACATAAGCTCGCGCGTCTTGCGCCGAATCATCTATGGCGCCCTGCAAAACCTTTCGGCACCTCCGCCCGATGCGCTGCCGCCATCACTGATTGCAAGATATGGATTCCCCAACCGCGGCGATGCAATTCGCTTCGTTCATTTCCCACCGCCCGGCGTGCCGCTTGATTCGTTAAACCAGTTTTTCTCCCCCTCCCACCGTCGCCTCATTTTCGAGGAATTGTTTCTTTATCAGTTAAGTCTGGCCTTGAGGCGAAAGGAGGTGGAGCAGCGGCCCGGAATCGCGTTCCGCGTTCGCGAACCGCGTATCCGCGAAGCGTTGAAACGCATTCTGCCTTTCAAACCCACCAATGCCCAGAAACGAGTTCTTGCTGAAATTGCCGCCGATCTCGAGAGATCCACGTCGATGCATCGCCTGCTGCAAGGCGATGTAGGCAGCGGAAAAACAATTGTCGCCCTCGAAGCCGCTGCCATCGTCATCGAGAACGGGTACCAGGCGGCACTGATGGTGCCTACTGAAATTCTTGCTGTGCAACACTTTCTTGCCGCTCGGCGCATCTTTGCCGCCTCGGGTTATGCCGTGGAACTGTTGATCAGCGGGCTCAAAGGTCGCCAAAAGCAACCCGTGCTCGAGTGCATTCGCAGCGGCAAGGCACAGCTCGTCGTTGGCACGCATGCCCTGCTCGAGGATCCTGCGGAATTCGCGCGGCTCGGGCTCGTTATCGTTGACGAGCAGCACCGGTTCGGAGTCTTGCAGCGTAAGCGGCTGATGGAAAAAGGCTCGGCGCCGGATGTGCTCGTCATGACGGCCACGCCAATTCCGCGGACTCTGGCGCTCACGTTATACGGTGATCTCGACGTTTCCGTCATCGACGAATTGCCGCCCGGCAGAACGCCCATCCAAACGCGCTGGTCTGCACCGGAACACCTCCGGGGAGTCTGGGATTTTGTCGGCAGGGAAGTAAGCAGGGGGCGCCAGGCATATATCGTTTATCCCGTGATCGAACAATCCAAATCCGCCGAAGCCCAGCTTTCTCTCAAATCAGCCATGGTTGAATACGACCGGCTCCGAAAATCGGTCTTCCCCCGACTGCGAGTCGGTTTGCTTCATGGACGCATGAAGAGCGACGAAAAAGAGCAAATCATGAAAGCTTTCCGCCGCGGCGACATGCAAATCCTGGTGTCCACGACCGTAATTGAAGTGGGCGTTGACGTCCCCAATGCCACCGTCATGGTCATCGAACACGCGGAGCGCTTCGGCCTCTCGCAGCTTCATCAACTGCGGGGCCGCATCGGTCGCGGCGCCGAAAAAAGCACCTGCCTTCTCATTGCCCCGAAGAACGTCTCCGATGATGCCCGCCAGCGGCTCGAAGCGATGGTCGCGACCAATGATGGCTTTGCCATCGCGGAAACCGACCTGAATTTGCGCGGACCGGGAGAATTCTTCGGAACTCGCCAGCACGGCTCGTTGGGATTCCACATCGCCAATCCCTTGCGCGACCGCGAACTGCTCGAATTGGCCCGCAGCGAAGCTTTTTCGCTGCTGGAAAAGCCCGAAGAAGAAAAGGAGCGCCTCGATCTATTCCAGAGACTCGATCCAAATTGGCAGCTCCGGTACCAACTGGCGTCCGTCGGTTAAGCGGCAGACGTAAATAGCAGCCGATGAGATCGGAGCCCAATTGCGCGTAATCGCCGGGAAATATCGCAGCCGCCGTTTGCGAACCCTGCGGGGAATGGCGCTGCGGCCTTCGAGTGACCGCTTAAGGGAAACTCTCTTCAATATCCTCGGTCCGGCGCTGGAAGATTCCATTTTCCTGGATCTTTTTGCTGGCTCAGGCGCCGTCGGTATCGAGGCGCTCAGCCGCGGGGCGCGTGCTGCAATCTTTGTCGAGAATCACCCCGCTGGCGCAGCGCTGATCTCGCGGAATTTGGCCTCGCTGGAGATTCCGATTGCCCGGCAGGTTGCGACTCGCAAAACTTTTGCAGGCACTGGCGAGATCCTTCGAATGGACGCGCTGGATGCGCTCGAACTGCTCACGGATGCAGGCGCACGGATCGACTTTGTATTTGCGGACCCGCCGTATGCAAAAACTCGTGCCTATGAAGAGATCCTCGGATTCCTCGGCCAATCCGAATTGCTGGCGCGCAAGAGCCGCGTGATCGCCGAGCACCGCCGGAATCGCGAACTGCCGCCCATGGTTGGGTATCTCGAGCGCACTCGCGTCCTTGAGCAGGGCGACACGGCTTTGAGCTTCTACAGTTCCATACTCGCGGCCTGACTTGAACGCCGCACTCGAACTGCGGCTTCTCAGAAGTGGTCGCGCAGTCCCCGAAAGCTGGAGACGATCAAGAGTTTCCCGGTCCCGCTTTGCAGCTCACTGGTATCCCTGTTCCAGCTCGGAGCATGCGGAACAAACGCGGCATTGAGTCCTGCCTGTAACGCCGGATTGATCTCCTGCTGCGCGCTGCTGCCGATCAGCCATCCATGCGATTTGACGACGTGGTGTTTGTCGATCAACTCGCGGTAAACACTTGTGTTCTTGTCCGCCACGATCTCAATCGAGTCAAAGAAACCCTGCAGGCCTGAGCGCTCCACCTTTGCAGCTTCTTCCGCCTGTTCGCCTTTGGTGAACAGAATCATCCGATGCCGGCTCGACAGATAGGCGAGAGTCTCCGGCACCCCGTCGAGGATGCGCGGCGGCGTATGCTCGAGCTCGGTTACCATGGAAGCCACTTCGGCCAGCGCGCTCCGCTGAGCCAGACCTCCAGCCAGCTTCATGTAGCTTTGTTCTAGTGAGCGCGCGAAGCTGCGCACCCCATATCCGTGCTGCTGGATATTCTGCCGTTCGGTTTCGTTGAGGATGTGCCGCGCGTATGCCCGCGCATAACCGAAGGGCTCGACAAGCGAGAAGAAGCGCTCCAGGGTATTTTCGAAAAAAACGTTACTTTCCCAAAGCGTGTTGTCCGCATTGACCAGCAGGCTTAGCCTCCGCACGCCCGCACCTGTAATTCGCCGAGATGTTGCCGCGGCGTCATTCGTCTTTCGCCTTCCTCAAATGTGAGCCTCTGCACTCATGTGCGGGCACGAGCCGGGTGAAGTCACGCTAATATTCAGGCGTGTTGCAAAAGAGTATTGTACTGCGGTTCGCGAAAAACAAAGCGCGGATGCTCAGACCGATGCGGGAACAAATTCGTAACGTTCAATACGCGCCGCCACACCGCAACTTGTCTCCTGGCGGTCGACGCGGATGACGCGCCCGAAGCAATGAATTCTTACATCGCGGGTCGTGGTCATCTCTTTTGGCAAAGTGAGCACAAATTCGATAGGAACATCGGCCTCGAATTCTTCATCCGTCCAGAAATACAAACCGCGAAAGCTGACATCCCGGGTTTCTGCGACTGTTTCTGCAGGACCTGCCGATTTCTGCAGGTACAGCGTAAGGGGAAGCGCCATGGTGTAACGCCGCGAGGCACGGCGCTCAGTGGGATCGGCCATTTCTCCCCCGAAACAACTGCAAAGTTCAACAGAAAGTTAACACCTGAACGGTAAAAACCGCAATGAAGAGGACCCTACCGTGGTGCTCATCAAAAGCAAATTTGTAGCTGAGCCCGCATCTACTCTGGCCGGCTGCTGCTTTCTGGCGCAAGCAATCGCCTGCACGCGCGAAGGATACGCCGGTACGGCCAGCCTGCAGGGCGCGCCTCGCGAAAAAAGATTTCTCCTTCTCTTGGACTCGCGTAAAACCAGCGGGCCAGCAGTGCGAGATGATCTTCCAATTCTCGAAGTTGTGCAGTTCCCGGCCACGATGGCTCCGGATCGGTTTCGTCTCCTTCCGATGAAGAGGGCTCGAGTAATTCGCGAACGATTTGTTCGGCGGAGCGCGGTTGTCCGGCTGATTGGCCGAACTGCAGCACCAATGGTTCCCGAATCCTTCCATGCCGCACCGTAAACAGTGCAATGCCGTCCCGCTCAGCCGCTCGCACGACAACGATCGCCTCGAGGCTCTCGATCGGGCGCACCAGCTCCGGAATAGCTCGCCGTACCTCCTCTACTTTCTCCAGGCGTTTGTGCAAGGCCGCAGCACGCTCGAAAACCAATTGCTCGCTGGCCGATTCGCGCTCCCTGCTAAGTTGATCCGAAAGGGAACTGCCGCCGGTCCGCAGAAAGGCGGCTGCGCGGCCGGTTTCTTCAGCGTACTCCTCCGGTGTGCATCCGCCGAAGCATGGCGCCAGGCACATCTTCATCTCCGAATATATGCATCCTGGAAATTTTGGGTCGCGACGGATTTTGATCTGGCATCGTCTGATCCGGAAGAGGTCAAGGTACGGCTCGAGAAAGTTTTCGGCAGCCCGCCGCGTAGCAAAAGGCCCGACGTAGAGACCTCCCGTTCCCAATCGCCGCGTCACATACGCGCGCGGATACGGATTTGCAAGATTCAGCTTCAGAAACGCTGGGGCAAACAGGTGCAGTCTTTGGCGGTAATTCCCAGGCCACAGCGCACGAGCCTGCCACCAATGCACCAGCGTCTGTTCGAAACGAGAACCTGTCACTCGGAAGCGGATCCTTGCGGCGTAGTTTTTTAGGTTCAGGCGTTTGGAGACCGTCTCAGGGTCACCCAACAACGCACGCATGCGCCGCCGCAAATCGGCCGTGCGGATCAATACAGGCCGCGCGCCTTTCAGGTTCTCGCGAGGCTCGATCAGAACGACTGCCGGTCGCGCCGGCAAGCCTTCGAAAAACTCTTCCGGCCGAGCTGCGTCAAAATCGATTTGCTGCTCAAGCTCCATGACAAAACCAGCATACACGCGCTCGGCAACACTGACTCGAAGAAACGCACGAGTATCGGCAGGATCTAAGCGCTGAGGGCGGCACGCATACGTTGGTAGGTGGTGGTCAATTCTTCCGGCTGAACTCGCGTCTCACCCACGGTAGTCATGAAGTTGGTATCGCCGATCCACCGTGGCAAAACATGCAGGTGCAAGTGCCCAGCAATCCCCGCGCCTGCTGCGCGTCCGATATTCATACCTAGGTTGCAACCATCGGGGTGGTACAGCGTATCCAGTACTCGCTCGAGCCGCTGCGCGAGCAACATCATCTCCGAAGATGTCTCCTGGGGCATGCCCGCCAGCTTCGGTTCATGTGCGTAAGGAACGATCATGACGTGGCCTGATGTGTACGGATACCGATTCAAAATCACAAAATTCCTCCGCGCGCGTAGCACGACCAGCGACTGGGCATCATCCTGCCCCTCTGCTGCCGCGCAGAAAATGCACCGGTCGTCTTTGACGCCGCTGGCAACATAGCTATACCGCCACGGCGTCCAGAGATAATCCATTTTGAGGAACTACTGCGAAGGCGTCTGCTGTGGAGGAACTGCCGCTGCTGCTGCGGCTGCTTCGCCGTTTACAAAATCTTTGAGTTCCTTACTGGGCTTGAAAAAGGGAATGCGCTTGGGAGGAACCTCTACCTTCGCGCCTGTCTTCGGATTTCGGCCCGTCCGGCCGCGGCGCTGGCGCGTGCGGAAGCTGCCAAAACCTCGGATTTCGATCTTGTCGCCGGTCTGCAGCGCCTGAATGATGGAATCGAATATTGTCTCTACGATAGCCTCGGATTCCTTGCGGGGCAACTCGGTAGCTCGTATGACCTCTTCGACCAGATCGGCCTTGGTCATGGTCGTGTCATTCATCGCTGTTAACTCTCCCATAATCCAGAACTCCAGGCCCCACAACGAAATTCTAAACCGCTTGCTCTTCTGATTAGTTAGAAAGAACGCGCGAGAATATCATAGCTGGGCAAGGATCAGAGACTTTCGCGTTTCGCCAGAAGCGCGTCTCCAATCGTCGCTGTCGCGCGCGACTTCGACGACCTATATTCCTCCATCTCGCGATGTTCCGCCTGGCGCACCGCAGCGCGATAACTTAAACCGATTTTGTGCTGGTCGGGATTGATTTTTACAATCTTGAAATCGTATTCACGGCCGGGAGCAAGAAGCGAGCCCGAAGCAGCCTGCTTACCAGTCTTTTCCTTTTCCCGGTCGCGCCCGCGACGCTCTTCGATCTCAGAGATATGGCAGAGGCCTTCGATACCATCGGCCAACTCGACAAATGCTCCGAATGTGGTCAGCCGCGAAACTCTACCGCGAACGACGTCGTTCAGCTTGTGTGCCGCAAACCAGTTCGCCCAGATGTCGTTTAGTTGCTTAATCCCTAACGAAACACGCCGGTTCGCGGCATCGATCTTCAACACCTTGGCCGTTACCGTATCGCCCTTTTTCAGAGCTTCCGCCGGATCCTTTATCTTTCCGGTCCAACTGATATCGCTCACGTGGATGAGCCCATCAAAGCCCTCTTCAATTTCCACAAATGCGCCGAAATCGGTGAGATTGCGCACTTTGCCGGTAACTTGCGAACCTACCGGATACTTTTGCGCCAACTCGAGCCAGGGATCCGGCTGCGCCTGCTTCATGCCCAACGAGATGCGCCTTTGCTCCGGATGCAATTCGAGGACAACGACCTCTACCGCGTCGCCGACTTGCACCAATTTCGAGGGATGCTGCTTCCGTTTGGACCAGCTCATTTCGGAAACATGCACAAGGCCTTCGACCCCCGGCTCGAGCTCCACAAAAGCGCCGTAATCCGCGACTCCCACCGCTTTTCCTTGTACCCGTGTCCCGACTGGGAATCGTTCCGGAACCGTAGACCACGGGTCCGGCATCAATTGCCGGCGCCCAAGCGAAATGCGGCCCTTCTCGCGATCGAATTTGAGCACTACCACATCCAACTCGTCGCCCGGCCGAACCACATCGACTGGATTCGCCACACGCCCCCACGAAAGGTCGGAGACATGAAGCAGACCGTCCACTCCGCCGATGTCCACAAAAACGCCATAACTGGTAATGCTCTTCACTGCGCCGTGGAAGGTCTGCCCTTCCGTGATTGAATCCATCAATTTCTGACGGTGCGATTTCTGCTCGTCTTCCAGAATCGCCCGCCTGCTGACCACCACGTTACCGCGCTTCCGGTTGAGCTTCAGAACTCGAACTTCGACTTCACGGTCCTTCCACTCCTCGAGTTCGTGCACGGGACGAAGATCAACTTGAGAAGCAGGAAGAAACGCACGCACACCGACATCCACCACGAGTCCGCCTTTTACGCGATCTACGATCTTGCCGGTGATCGTGCTCTTGTCATGGTAAGCCTTGTCCAGATTGGCCCAAACGCGCCGGCGGTGAGCACGTTGATAGGAAACGATCAGGTACCCGTCTTTGTGCTCGCCTGTAAGCTGAACTTCGATGTCTTGTCCGGGATCAAGCCGAATCGGGTTATCCGCCTCCATAAATTCACCGGCGGGAATCAATGCCTCGGTCTTGCCGCCAATATCCACCACCGCGCCAACATCAGCTATCGCAACCACCCTGCCCTGAACAATTTCGCCTTCGGTAGGCGCTTGCTGGGGTGCGGCGTATTGATCCATCAACTGATTGAGTTCTTCATTCGACGGCGAACCGGACTCTGGGCCGGCTTCCTCGCCGGACCGCGCATCAATAGCAGGCACTTCAGAACTCGCCGAGCCCTCTTGTCGCGGCTCACCATCCGCGCTATTTGCGGATGCATTCGCCGCAGCCGCTTCAATCGTGGATGCCTCGTGATTGGGGGCCGCCGAGTCGCGTCCAGAGCTCGGCTCACTAACGGCTTGCGCCTCCGCTTCGGAAGCACGAGCAGCTGCATATGATGCCGGCGCGCCTGACGGCTCGATGCTTGGCACGTCGTAGTCGGAAAACATAACTACAGGCCTCCCAGGGAATAGTTTGCCCGCTCGGCTGGCGAACTTCCTTACGGAATCCCGCTCATGGAGCTTAGAGCAAGGAGGGAAAAACCACTCCGCTATAAGAGCTTATCAGCCGCGATCATACCGGCTTCACCAGCCTATGTCAATGAACCCGGCGGCTTATTCGTCCGTGATTTTCTGCGAACTTCGGGGGCCTGGAGCTTACGATCGAATGCCTCTTGAACGGCGAATTTCCTGCCGCCAATCCGCCGACGAAATCTCCACTTTGCGGCACATCTCGTGCAGCCGGGAGCGCACACGCTGGCCGATTCTGTCCACCAAGCTTTCTTCTCGCGTCGTGCTGATTCTCTGGCCCGAGGGCAGGGGAATAGCAGTCTCGCTGTCAGACTGATCGAGGTAATTCGTCGTGAGCAGCGTGACCCGCTTGTCGTTGTATCTCTTGTTGAGAATGTGCCCGATTGTGTCCAGAGCCCACGGAGAAGGTTTGCTCGCGCCAATGTCGTCAATCAATAGGACTTCCGCCTTGAGTACCGGCTCCAGCACACCCATTTCGCTGACCGGATGATCGGGGTCGTAGCTGGCTTGGAGGTCCTTCAGCAGTTCGCGATAGTCGTAAAAACGCGCCTCATGCCCGCGCACCATCAACTCGCGCAGCGCCGCGACCGCCAGATGCGTCTTTCCCACTCCGCAGGGTCCCATCAGGAGCAGTCCGGTCTCGCCGCCAGCCGGGTAGTTCCGGGCAAACGCCTGCACCACGAGTTTGGCCTGAGCAAGGCTGCGATCCCACGAGCCGCCCTCCGGACGGTCCCCTTCCCACAAATCAGTCTCGAAATTCTCAAAATCGCAGTGTTCGTATCTCCGCGGTATGCGGGCTCGCGCCAGGCTGCGCGATGCACGGCTGCTCTCCGAACATTCGCAAGGGATCGCCCAACTTAGCTTCGGCGGCCCTGCCGACGCCCCAGGCGTGGCGTGTTGGCGCTCAACGACGCGCTCGGCTTTCTGATTTGCATCCACGCGCTCGACCACGCGCCACCCGGTTCCGCCACACATTGCACATTGCGGATCAGCCATGGCTCGGAAGCATAGGCTCTGGCTGCCGCGGCTTGCAAGTCGGCGCGCTGGTGGAAAAAAACGGAAATGTGAAAAATAACCGGCAAGAGGAGGGAGGTGGCGAACTACTTGTGAACGCGGATCACGCGCGGAGCCGGGACGCGCGCGAGGGCATCGCGCGCCGGCTTGTGCTGTGCCGAACGCAGGCCGCGCGACAGCTCGTGCTGCACGAATTCAGCGAAAGCCTTCATCTGCCGCTGCATTTCGCTCATTTTCTCGCGCATGTTCAGGATGATCTCGATACCGGCGAGATTGACGCCCATCTCGCGTGTCAGCGTCAGGATGACTTCGAGTCGTTCGAGATCTGCCTCGGTATAAAGACGAGTATTTCCCTCCGATCGCGAGGGCTTTAGCAGTCCCACGCGTTCATAAAGACGCAGCGTCTGCGGATGCAGATTATAAAGCTCGGCTACCGCGCTGATCATGTAACCCGCGCGGCTCTTCTTTCTCGGCATTCGCATTGGCATAGAACCTCTCCTGCTCGTCACGCTGTCGCGCGCGCAAAAAGATCCTTGCGCGGGTCTTCCGGTTCCAGGCGCGCTAATTCGCGCAGCAAATTGCGGACGCGTTCGTCGATCGGCTTCGGCACGACCACCTGTAATTCCACATACAGGTCGCCCCGTTTGCCGGGCTGGCGCGCCGAAGGCACGCCTTTTTCACGCAATCGGAGCTTCTGACCGCTGCTCGTTCCCGGAGGCACGCGCAGCAGCGAACGTCCGTCCAATGTCGGCACTTCGACCTTTGCACCCAGCGCCGCCTCAGAAACCGTGATCGGCACCCTGATGTAAAGATCGTCGCCCTGGCGTTCGAAATAAGGATGCGGCTTTACTTCCGTGATGAAATAAAGATCCCCCGGTGGAGCGCCGTGCGTCCCGGCATTTCCGTGGCCGGGCACGCGAACGCGCGAACCGCTCGCCACTCCCGCCGGAATCCTCACCTCGATTGTGTCCGCGCGACGCACACGGCCATCGCCGCCACAAATGCGGCAGATCTGGCGAACCTTGCCCGTGCCCCCGCACCTCGTACACGCAACATTGAAGCGCATCCGCCCGCTCACCTGCGTGACATGACCCGTGCCCCCACACAGTTCGCAACTCTGCGGCGTGCCCACTTGACCCGAACCGCCACACGTGGTGCAAGTTTCGAGCCGCGAAATCGTAACCTTTTTCACTGTCCCGCGAACGGCTTCCCAGAAACTAATCTCGATTCCATACTCGAGATCAGAACCCGGCTCTTCTTCGGGAACGGCGGCTCCTGCTCCCCCGCGGAAAAATTGGCTGAAGAGGTCTCGGAAATTCGTCCCCGTTCCGCCGCCGAAATCAAAACCGCCGAAGTCAAAATGCGTGCCGGGTTCCTGTTCCGGGGGAACAGCGGTCCTGCGCTCTGCATCAAACCCGAACTGATCGTACATCTGCCGCTTCTTCGCGTCGGAAAGCACATCGTAGGCTTCTTGAACCTGCTTGAACTTTTCCTCAGCTGATTTGTCGCCGGGGTTCAGATCGGGGTGATATTTCCGCGCCAGCTTACGGTAAGCCTGGCGAATCTCCTTCTGGCTCGCTTTGCGGCCGACGCCCAGCAGTTCGTAATAATCTTGCTTCGTCGTGGTCGGCATAAATTCTATGGCTCTTCAACAACTTGGCTACAACTTAGACCAGCGCGTATTCAAGTCCGTCAGTTCGGCCTGTTCGCGCGATAACTCCTCGCGTCGCCGGCGCCTCTCTTCGTCGAGCCGTCCGCCCATCGCCGTCTCTTTCTGGTTGGCGCGCTCGATCCAACGGTCAATCCACCCAACCTTCTGCTCTACGCTCGCCGCATCAGACCGAAAGCGAAGTAGATGGCTGCTGATTTCTACGGCTCGGGGCGGAAATTCAGGGGGAGGCGATTGCTGCGCATCATAGAAAAGGCGTTTCCAATCTGCCGAAGGCGTTTCCGTCAGCGACACCTGAACCAGATAAAAATTGTCGCGCAGCTTCTGCAACGCAAGCGGCGGTCCCGCTCGCCTGATGCCCTCAGCCATCGCTTGCTCCCGTGGAATCAGCAATTACGACCTGCGCGGGACTGTCAAACCGCGCGTCCCGCATAACGTCGCAGGCCTTAGTTCGGCTTCTTCGATTCATCGACGTCGACGTACTCGGCGTCGATCACCTCGCCTTCGCCGCCCTTCTTGCCGCCGGCGTTCTGGCTCTGCCCGCCAGGGGCTCCGCCCGGCGTACCCTGACCTCCGGCCGCGCCTGCTGCGGCGCTGGCTCTGTATAGGACCTCAGCGAGCTTGTGCGAGGCCGCTTCCAACTCCTTCGTGGCCGACTGCATGCTCTCGAGATTGCCGCTGTTGAGTGCGCTCTTGGCACTCTCGATGGCGGCCTCCACCGGCTTGACATCGCCGTCAGCAAGTTTGTCGCGATTGTCGCGAATGAGCTTCTCCATTTGATAGACGCGCGAATCGAGCGTGTTTCGCGCCTCCACTTCCGCTAGTTTGCGGCGGTCTTCGTCAGCATGAGACTCCGCCTCCCGCCGCATCTTTTCAGCTTCGTCCTTGCTCAGGCCTGTCGAAGCAGTGATCGTGATCTTCTGCTCCTTGTTGGTCGCCAGATCCTTAGCCGAGACGTTCAGGATGCCGTTGGCATCGATGTCAAACGTGACCTCGACCTGCGGCATGCCCCGCGGCGCCGGCGGAATTCCCATCAGGTGGAACTTGCCCAATGTGCGATTGTCCTGCGCCATCTTGCGCTCGCCTTGCAACACATGAATCTCTACCGATGGTTGGTTATCCGAAGCCGTCGAAAATACCTCGGACTTGCGTGTCGGTATGGTCGTATTCCGCGGGATCAGAACGGTCATCACACCGCCCAGCGTCTCCACACCAAGCGATAGTGGCGTAACATCGAGCAGGAGAATGTCCTTCACCTCCCCGCCAAGCACGCCGCCCTGAATGGCAGCGCCAACGGCCACCACTTCGTCCGGGTTGACGCCTCGGTGCGGCTCCTTGCCTCCGAATAGATCCTTCACAATCTGCTGGACGCGCGGGATTCGCGTCGAACCGCCGACGAGAACCACTTCGTCGATCTTGTCCGACGTCAACCCCGCATCCGACAGCGCTTGCTTTACTGGGCCGATGGTGCGCTGCAGCAGATCTTCCATCAACTGCTCCAGCTTGGCCCGCGTCAGCTTGATCTGCATATGCTTCGGACCGGAGGCATCTGCGGTAAGGAACGGCAAGTTGATGTCAGTCTCCTGCGTCTGCGAAAGCTCGATCTTCGCCTTTTCAGCCGCTTCGCGCAGTCGCTGAATCGCCATGCGATCCTTGCTCACATCAATGCCTTGGTCTTTCTTGAACTCGGCTACCAGCCAATCCACGATCCGGTGATCGATATCGTCACCTCCGAGATGCGTGTCGCCGTTCGTGGACTTCACCTCCACCACTCCTTCGCCAACCTCCAAAATCGAGATATCGAAGGTGCCGCCGCCTAGGTCGTAAACGGCGATCGTTTCGTCTTTTTTCTTGTCCAGGCCATAGGCCAGAGCAGCCGCCGTCGGCTCGTTGATAATTCTCAGAACTTCAAGTCCCGCGATTTCGCCCGCCTGCTTAGTCGCTTGACGCTGGCTGTCGTTAAAGTAAGCGGGAACGGTGATAACCGCCTTGGTGACCTTCTCGCCCAGAAAATCTTCTGCTGCAGTCTTCAGCTTCTGCAAAATCATCGCGGAAATCTCAGGCGGGCTGTAGCTCTTGCCAAAGATCTCCACCCGCGCGTCATCGTGCGGACCACGCACAACTTTGTAGGGAACTCTCTTCGTCTCGTCGCCGACCTCGTCGTAGCGGCGACCCATGAAGCGCTTAATCGAATACACGGTATTTTCAGGATTCGTAACGGCCTGGCGCTTTGCCACCTGCCCTACCAGCCGCTCTCCCGTTTTCGTTATGCCTACCACAGACGGTGTCGTCCGCGCCCCTTCTTGGTTCGGGATAACCACCGACTCTCCGCCTTGCATCACGGCAACCACGGAATTGGTGGTGCCCAAGTCAATGCCAATGATCTTACTCATCTGTTCCTCCGTCGTTGCCCCGGAGCGTGGCAGCGCGGTCGGGGCGCGATTCCAGCATAGTGTATAGCTTGAGTGTATTTATGTCAAGTTGGTTGACAACGATAATAAGTGGCCTTCTTCCAGATAATTGCGCTACTGTCTCCCTCCTGACCACTGCCCCGGTACCATATTCCTACTTCATTCCTACTTCATTCCTACTTCATTCCTACTTCGCTCGCCACCCATCCACATTGTCACTCCCCGACGCGTCGATCTATCAAGCTTCCTCTGTAAGCTTCCTCCGGAAACTCAACTGCCCCGGTCTCGCCACCCCCGCCCGCAAAATTTTTGAAGCCAAACACTACTAAGTCATGCCGCATCCTATTACAATACCGCTTCCCATCGGATGGAATCTCTAGGGAGGGCACGTGAAACGTTTTTGGTTCCAGGTGTTTGTATTCGCCGCGCTGGCGGCTTTGGTTCCGCTGCTCGCCAATGCCAATGGCCGTCAGGCGCCGGCCAAGGCTGCCGCCGCTAAACCGGCGGTTGCGCAGGATCTCACCGCGCTCAAATCCGCTGGTTCGCGGGAGGCCCCCGTCACGATTGAGGTTTTCAGCGATTACCAATGTCCTCAGTGCCGGGTCTTTTATCTTGATACGGCGCGCCAACTGTTGGACACCTACGTACCCGCCGGCAAAGTTTATTACGTTCACCGCGATTTCCCCCTCTCCATGCACTCACATTCACGTGAAGCCGCTCGTTGGGCCAGCGCCGCTGCTATCGCCGGCGTTTTTCCTACTGCGGAACAGGCCCTCTACACTAAGCAGGACGAATGGGGCGCGACCGGGAAAATCGAAGACACCCTGGCAAGCGCGCTCTCGCCTGCCGACATGAAGAAAGTGCGTACGATTGAAGCGACTGACGGCGCCCAAATTGACGCCGCGATCGCCAAAGATATGGCGCTCGGCGAATCGCGCGGCGTAAATGGCACGCCTTCAATTTACGTGTTCCACAAAGGGCAGATGACGCCTCTTCCGCCGGGCGGGGTTAATTACTCCCTGCTGAAGCAATATATCGACTACCTTTTGCAACAGCGTTAAAGCATGAGTCAGACTTCTCCGATTGCGATTGCGCAGCCCCGCGCGCGCACGAAACTAGCCAGCATTTTGCTGGCTCTCGCGCGGATACTGCTCGGCGCAGTTTTTATCTACGCAGCGTACGCCAAACTTCACTTTAATGGCGCTTGGCATTTGCGTGACTACTACTTCTTCTTCGCGATGGGGATCGATTCGTACAAGTTGCTGCCGCTCACTGCCGTGCAGTGGATGGCAAAAATTTTGCCCTGGGCCGAACTGACACTCGGCGCCATGCTGATGATCGGGGCGGGCGTCCGCTGGGCCGGGTTGCTGGTGAGCGCTCTCCTGGTCATGTTCATGGTTGCTCTGGCCCATGCGGCTCTCGGTGGACTCGAGATCAATTGTGGCTGTTTCGGCAACAACAGCGTAAAACCCGGAACAGAGCTTGTTCGCGACGTAGGCCTGTTGGCGGTCGCTGTTGCCGTTACCGTTGGAGGATTTCTCTCGCATCGCTCCGGGAAGGCGCAGGTCTAACTTCTCATCGTTCGCTGGTCGGCTTCGCTTCTCTCCTGCTCAACCCGGCGCAGGCAGTATCGACTGAATTCAAATGCAACCATTGCCTTCGATCAGTTTCCAGATTCACGGCCGCAGACTCGCAGGACGCCTGGCATTTACGATACTTTTTGTGGGTGTAGTTCTTTGCGGGGCCGCCGCAGGTTTGTTGTTCGTCTATTCCACGGACCTACCCGAGATTCGGGCTCTCGAAGACTACCGCCCAAACGTCGTCACGGAGATTTACTCCGACGACGGACAGCAGATCGGAAATTTCGCACTGCAGCGGCGCATTCTCCTCACCTGGGAACAGATTCCGCAGGTACTCATAGACGCCATCACTTCCACCGAAGACCAGCATTTCTTCGAGCATTGGGGTGTTGATCTGCCGCGTGTCATGGAAGCCGCGTGGCGCAACGCCATTCGCGGCCGCATTCGAGAAGGCGCCAGCACGCTTACCATGCAACTCGCCGGCGGCTTGTTTCTCGACCGCTCCGACCGCAGTTTTCGCAGAAAAATTCAGGAGACGCTGCTGGCCATACAGATCGAGCGCAACTACACCAAACAGCAGATCTTTACGATGTATGTCAATCAGGTCTACCTGGCGCATGGCAACTACGGATTCGAGGCCGCGTCCGAATTCTATTTCGGCCGCCCTGTCGGCAAGTTGACTTTGCCCGAAGCCGCCTTGCTCGCCGCTCTCATCCGGGGCCCGACCTACTCTCCCATCATGTATCCGAATCGCGCTCTCGAGCGCCGCAACCTCGTGCTCGATCTCATGCAGCGCGATGGCAAGATCACCACCCGACAGGAGCGCGAAGCGCGCCAGCAACCGATCATTCTCAATGTGCAGTCACCCCGCAATGAGTTGGCGCCTTATTTTGTCGAAGAGATCCGCAAATATCTGGAGTCGACCTACGGCACCGAAGCGGTGCACGAACGTGGCCTTCGCGTCTACACCACTCTGAACGTTGCCATGCAGCGTGCCGCCAACAGCGCCGTCCGCGACGGTCTGCATGCGTATGACCGGCGCCACGGGTGGCGCGGCAATCTGCCGAATGTCATTCGCGACCAGCATGCCTCATTACAGAATTATGACAATGACGATTGGCATCACTCGATTTCCAAAGGTGATTATGTGACCGGCCTGATCGTGGCGGTCGACGACACAGCTGCGGTTATCAAGATCGGTCCCTACCGCGCCGTTCTGACGCAACCGGATTTTGCCTGGACCGGGCGCCGCCTGCCGACTCAATTGCTCCACGTCGGTGATATCGCGCAGTTCTATATTCGCGATCTGAGCGGCAGCACGGCGCACGTAAACCTCGAGCAGGACCCTGGACCGCAATCGGCTCTGGTCGCGATCGACAATGGTTCGGGCGAAATCAAGGCCATGGTCGGTGGCTATAGTTTCGAAGATTCGAAATTCAATCGCGCCACACAGGCCCAGCGGCAAGTAGGCAGCTCCTTCAAGGTCTACGTCTATGCCGCCGCCCTTGAGAAAGGTTTCACACCGTTCGACACAATCCTCGACGCGCCATTTACGGTGATGAGCGGTGGGCAGGCGTATTCACCGCATAATTACGATGAACGCTACGAGGGGATGATCACATTGCGCCGCGCGCTCGCCGGCTCACGCAACGTGCCTGCCGTGAGACTGGCCGACAAGCTCGGCATCAACGACGTGATAGAAGTCGCTCGCCGTTTTGGCATCACCAGCCCTTTGCCTCCTTATCTTCCGATTACCCTTGGTGCAGCGGATTTAAATCTGATGGAGCACGTGTCAGCGTTTACGGTTTTTCCCGATGATGGCATCCGCATTGACGCCCATCTGATTCGCCGTGTGACCACTTACGACGGCGCCTTGCTCGAAGAGGCGCGCCCTCCCGTGCACGATGTCATTTCGCCTGAAGTAGCACGCACCATGGTCGCCATGCTCGAAGATGTCGTCAACTTTGGTACCGGCGTTGGCGCCAAAGCTTTGGGTCGCCCGTCCGGCGGCAAGACCGGAACGACAAACGATTTCACCGACGCTTGGTATATGGGATTCACGCCGCAAGTTACCGCCGGAGTTTGGGTGGGATTCGACGATAAACAGAAATCACTTGGTAATGGCGAAACCGGAGCCCGGGCGGCGCTGCCGATCTGGCTGCAGTTCATGCAAAATGCGCTGGCGGGCGCCCCTGTCGAAAATTTTCCAAACGTTGTGCCGCTGGAGCAAGTGGCTCTGACAAAAACGGTCCATGTAGATACGCCCGATAGTGCGCCTACGGAAGGATCAGAAGAGGGCAAAGGTCATAATGCTCCGCAGCCTCCGCTTCCGTCACAACCCGCAGTAGCGCCACAGCCCGCGCCGCCGGACAATCCGCCGGATCCGCCCTCGAGTGGTACGCAAACGCCATCCAACCCCAGCGGCCAATAATCACGTCTCGTGAGGTGGTTTCCAATCGGGATGACGGTCACGCATCCACCCATGGATCGCGCCAGCCACTTCGTCGAGGTGATCCGTGAAAAAATGGTCTGCCATGCGCACAAAAACCACGCGGCTCGCCGTAGCGGCTTGCGGACTAAATGTGCCGGCGAAATCTTCGAAATGAGCTTTCGCGGCGTACTGATCGTTTTCTCCTTGAATCAACAGCTTTGGTTTCGTGCAGGTCCTCAAGTAACTAAACTCGAGCTTTCGATCGTCAATGGGGAGCCCCAGACCAATCATTTCGATCACTCGCGCGTCCATACAGCCTGCGCGCAAGCCCACCCATGCTCCAAAACTGAATCCCGCCACGAGAAGAGGAACGCCAGCGAACTGATCTTCCAGATAATCGATGGCGCTGCGCACATCCTCTTCCTCGCCGCGACCCCGATCGTAGCTTCCCCCGCTCGTCCCCACCCCCCGGAAATTGAAACGCAGCACTGGGATTCCCAGAGAGTCGAGCGCCTTTGCCGTCCGGTAAACCACTTTGTTGTGCATCGTGCCTTGATACAGGGGATGCGGATGACAAACAACTGCCGCCAATCGGACCTCATCCGGTTGGTGTGGTACCCACAGCAAGCCTTCCAGTTCGCCGCCTGTGCCGTGGATGCTCACTTCTTTGTGGGTTGCGTGCATTTCCGCCGAATGACAAATCCTATCTCGAAACGCGGCCTGCGAGGCCGCCAGCTATGAAGCTTTGCAAGTTATTGTGACGCGTTGCCCTGATTGGCGGGCCTTGCGCGATCTTAGGAGGCGAACTACTGCCGCTCTATGACAACTTTGGCCGAGGGCACTTCGAGCCGGACTAGATGCAGTTTCTCGTCAAAGTAAATTTGAATGTCGAGATCGGTTGAATGTACGCGCAAGGCTTGCAGGCTTGCTCCATCAGCGTTTGTACCGCCGATAGACTCCACATCGATGCTTCCGGGCGTCGCGTCTTGAGGAATCAGGACGGGAAACGTCTGCTTCCCCTTCGTGTTCCAATCGTAGAGTCTCCCCAACACCGTGTATTGCTCGTATAGGTTGTTATCGAGTACCGCCACTCGCGGCGAGGTAAACTTGAAATCGCGCAGCAGGGGCTGTTTGGCCCCGGCAAGTGTCGCGGAAGTTTTGGCCGTACCGTTTTCAAAATCCACTGAACCTGATGCTTTCTTCTCGCCTTCCGCACTCCAGCTATAACGCTGCGGACTCCCGTCGGCCGCAACGTGCAACTGGCCCCACGTCCGCATCGCCGCGCTCCCGGATACGTGAATGATGGTTTCACCTTGAATCAGCCAGCCGTTACCAGCGGGCTCGACGCTGAAATCCTCAGTGCCGGCCTCGACGTTTTGCTGCAGAATACGAAATCGGCCCTTGTCTGCGCTGAAGCTGGAATCGGCTGCGGCGCCCGCAGCGCGCAAAATCGAGCCCGCCGTGCTCACGAGTAAAATCACTGCTGTCAAGCCGGCACACCACAACGCTGCTCGAGTTTTCACTTCTTTATCCGTCGCCCTGAACTCGCCCAGGTGCATTTGTGACTCGCTTGGCAAATGGAGCCAGTGCCAGAATCGTCGATACTACCCGAACCGGATCCTCGTCGGCTCCTACTCGGTAGTCGGCCTGTTGGTAAAAAGGCAACCGCGCCGCCAGAAGGCTCCGAAAACTGGCCTCATCGCGGAAAAGCGGGCGATTGTTCATTGTGGCGCATCGTGACAAAAGCAATTCGACCGGGCAATCGAGCCAGATGACGGTCGCACCGAACTCGCGAAGTCTTTCCACCATGCCGGGTTGCGCGTAGGTTCCTCCGCCCAGCGCCAGCACGATTGGCTCTCCCGATTCAGCAACGCGGCCGAGTGTTTTTTCGAATTGCTCGCGCTCGATTTCCCGAAACGCCGCCTCGCCGCGCCTTTCGAAAATCGTGGAAATGGCCAGCCCTGCCGATTGCTCGATTCGTGCGTCCAGATCCTCAAAGCGCCACGCCAGTTGCCGAGCGAGCAGTGTTCCGACCGTCGTCTTGCCCGATCCCATAAAGCCCGCTAGGCACACTAACGGTCTGCTATTCACCCGCCCCGCAGTCATTCGAGGTTGCATACCGTTGCGATGTGTCTACTGCTGTTTCCAAGATGAGCAGCGCGATTTCCACGCCTCATAACTCGCATCGCGCGAAAATCGCGCACTTTTGCGAGCGGGATCTCCGATGCGCGGCGGCTTTGCGCGTGTCGCGGTTCAAGAGGACGAGGAACCTTGTGCGGAGTCCCCGTCGCGCCTCTTGAGGGCGCGCACGCGCGCCTTAAAAAGTCGCGCCAAGAAGTGCCAGCGGCGGCACCGCCCCGTCGCTCTAAACTTTCACTATTTTGTGCAACGGTCAGCCGACCGCATCTTGCAGGGGAAAAATGCAGCACCGGCGCGAAGTTTACTCTCGCTTTGAGATCTTGATAGTGCCGTTGAATGAAGAGAGCTCGACTTTCGCACGGCCATCGTTCATTGTACCGAAGAGGCTCTTCGCATAACTGTTGCGAGGTGCAGGCATATTATGCCGGTCCGGGACAACCGGCGCCTGGTTGATGACGTTCCCGTAAAGGGACGTCGCCCGCACGTCAAACGAATCGTTGGTTGAAAACCGCACTTCAATCGTGCCGCTGTAATTCTTCAGAACGTAGATTCCGCGATTCATGAAACTGCCGTCGAAAAGAATGTTGCCCGACGAGGTCTGCACGTGCACGTTGTCCATCGTCGGCTGAAGCAGTTGAAAATTCCCGCTGATCGACGTAGCCTCCAGCCGCCCGGCACATCTTGTGCACGTTGTAGAGCCGCCGATGCTCTTCACCATCAGATAACCCTCGACGTCTTGCAATGACAGGTTGGCAGCGACAGTGTCAAACGACATATCTCCGTGCACGCTGTCAACCGTTACGTTGCCCGAATCACTGCGAACCTGAAGTTCCGATTCCATGGGCACGCTGATGTCGTAATCAGCCCTCAGCGTATCAGGATTCGCATTCGCCGAGCTCACCCGTGTAGCGATGTCGATACGGTTTCCAACCTGCTCCGTATCGACTTCAACATTACCACTCCCGCGTTGCCCGGTGATCGACACCTCTTGCCGATCCCAGGCCTTTACCTGTATCCGGCCCGTCGCGTTTTGTATGGTGATTACCGGTTTGCCTTGAACCGTAAAGTGCCGTTCGAACCGGCGCGTCTGAGCACTGCCCGCGTCTGCCACACAAAACGCGAGCAGCGCTATTCCCGCAACCCGCAAGCACACAGAACCTACCCCGCCGTTCATTGTCCCTCCGAAGCACTGCGGTCCGTAGCCGTCGCTAGCAATACGGCCTTCTGCTCATACGCACCATAAAGATAATCGCGCGCCATGGTATCGTCAGGTTCTTCGCGAACGGACTTCTCGCAGTCAGCGATCATGTCATCGATGATGCCCAGGTTTTCCCGCAACGAATTCGCCAGGGCAGGATTGCTCTCTGGCAGCGAATCAAACACTCGTTTCACGTCGCCGTCAAGCGTTTTCCCAAGGTCGGCCGCGATCAATCGGGGGCTGGCGGTCGAGGTACTCAGGTGCAGCGGAAGTATTGTCGCTGATTTCGACCCAGCGTGCTGATAACCAGCCAGGAACGCGGCAATCACCAACAAAGAAACCGAGGCGGCCGCTACAGTCCATCGGGGCGCTGCCCCAAACCAGACCCACAGCCACCCAGCCTTCGCCGGCCTCTCTCGTATCAGGCCCTCGGATTCCAACTGCCGCCGAAGCGACGCCCACAAATACTGAGGTGGTTCGACCTCCGCACTACCCCACTCTGCTCCCGCTCCCCGGATCGCCTCCAGATCGATCCACAGCGCATTGCACTTCCCACAGCTTTCCAAATGCCTCGTTGCCCCGGCGCTTAAGGGGCCGTCCGGCTGCTCTTCGAGCATCCGTTCGAATTGCTCGCATGGGCTTGGGCTCATCAACTCTCTCCAGCTCTGGACCTGGTTGGCCTTTTCTGTTTCTCGATTGCGCTAATGACCGCCGCCTGATCCGCCTTTAGCCGCCTGCCGCTCTTCACGCGCCCGGCTGCGTTCAAATTCCTGTAACAGCTCCCGCAATCGCATACGAGCCTTGTGCAGCTGCGATTTCGAGTTGCCAATCGAGCAGTTCATAATCACGGCAATCTCGTTGTGTTCGTAACCCTGAACGTCGTGCAGCACGAAGATCGAGCGATAACCTGGCGGAAGTTGATCGACAGCACGTTCAAGATTCACCCGATCAACCGAACCAGAAAGCCGCAGATCGGGTGCTCCGATATCTTTCCGTGGGCCGCCGCTTTCCTCGTCGGGCTCGGTCGCCTCATCGAGCGAGGTCTCCGCAAGACTCTTTTTGCGAAGACGCATCAATACCACGTTCACGGCCAGCCGATGCAGCCACGTGGAAAACGCCGACTCACCCCTAAACGTTCCGATCTTACGGAAAAGCTGTAAAAACGCCTCCTGAGTAAGATCTTCCGCCTCTGCGGTGTTCCCTACCATTCTCAGGCAGAGCGCGTAAACTCGGCGGTTGTGCAGCCGGTAAATGCGTTCAAAAGCCTCGGCGTCACCCTGTTGTGCCCGCCGAATGGCCTCCGCTTCACCTAACTCGCGGACTTCAGTTGGTCTCGTTCGGGCCACCGGTCCCGTCGGGACGCATCGGTACTATCGATGCCATCCCTGCTCCTCAAGGTTGTCCAGTAACACTACTTATTATTATCTAACACGCTCGGGCGCGTTTCGCTTCTATGGGAGCGCCGAGCAGGTGTTGTTTTTTCTGTCGGCGCCTGGGCCCCCGTTTTGCGGGAGCTTGGCTCTAGTTTGGGAATAAGCGCCGCGGGCCGCTTATTGGGATGCAACGGTTTGGGACTGAGCGAGTTGGCCCTGCGGCGAAATGCGGCCAACTCTGCGATGGGAAGCGCGCACAAAAATGACTTCAAAACGATTTCCACTTCTCGAAGGCTGGTGTTCAGGTCATAGTCTAGAATCTCCAGGCAGTTCCACTGCTTGCTCCAGCCTACTGCGGTGCCCTCGGCAACCTCCTGTGCTATTTCGCGCGCCTCCCGTTGAAGCCCCGCTACAATCTCTTCCAGTGCTCCCAGCTTCCGGAAAAAACGCGTGCGGGTCCGAAATCGTATCAGCGCCAACAAGCTATTCGACCGTGCCACCTGCCGCGCTCGCTCGCTTCGAAAGAAGCCCGGCCGCAAAGGCGCTGTATTCGCAAACGTACCAAACTGCCGCCCGTGTTCATATAAGCAGCGTAAAACCGCTCGTACCCTCGCTGCCAGGCGCTCGAATAGTTCACCGAACATGCGAGCCTGCTCGCGTGCAGGCACAAGCTTCCCTTGCCGGCACGAATTGAAGGCGTCGTTCAGCGTAACACTGAGGATGCTGTAGGAAATCTCGAGTTCGTTCAGGATAGAGTCAAAAAGGCGGTCTTTTTCCTCCGGCAACCATGCCGCCCAGTCTTCCTGCACACTTGCGGTGCGGCGGAATCCCCGATTGGCCACTTCACCGTCCAAACCGCACCTCCTGCGGGGAATGGGATGATATCACAGCGGGTTAAGGTAAGCGTTTTCTTGACGCTCCAAGAAAGCCATCGGTATACTGCGGAAGAGGTCAAACGGAAAGCCTCCTTGCCCTTCGAACCTCTCGATCAGTATCTCCAACGCAAGAAAAAGCTCGCCGAGATCGAAGCGTGCGGCGAAGATCACTATCCGCATAACTTCGACCAAACCTCGACCCCGGCCCACATCGTTGCCGCCTATGGACAAAGCGATGCGGCATCCCTTGAAAGCAACCGCATTACTATACGAACAGCGGGACGTATTTTGACTTTGCGGCTGCACGGCAAAGCGGGTTTCGCCCACATCCAGGGGGACGGCGCCCGGCTCCAGCTTTACGTAAAACTCGATTTCGTTGGCGAACGAACCTTTCGTCTTTTCCAATTGCTGGATATGGGCGATATCGTCGGCGTTTCCGGTCATATTTTCCGTACCAAGACCAATGAGCTGACGATCTGGGTCCATTCCTTGAAACTCCTTTCGAAAGCTTTGCTGCCGCTGCCGGAGAAATGGCACGGACTTGCCGACGTCGAACTCCGGCACCGCCAGCGCTACGTCGACCTCATCGTGAATGCGCGTGTGAGGCAAACCTTTCTTCGTCGCGCCGAGATCCTGCGCGCAATCCGTGGCTTCTTCGATGCGCGTGGCTATGTCGAGGTGGAAACGCCCATGATGCAAACCATCGCCGGCGGCGCCGCGGCTCGGCCCTTTGTCACCCACCACAACACTTTCGACATCGATCTTTACCTGCGTATCGCACCGGAGTTGTATTTGAAACGCCTGCTGGTCGGGGGTCTCGACCGGGTCTATGAGATCAATCGCAATTTTCGCAATGAAGGCGTCTCCAGCGAACACAACCCCGAATTCACTATGCTCGAGTTTTACCAGGCCTATAGCGACTATCGCGACCTCATGGCCTTGGCGGAAGAGTTCTTCGCCACCCTCGCGCAAAAAATATGCGGCTCAACTGAAGTCACATTTGGCGAACATAAACTCGACTTCGGCCGCTGGCAAAGGCTCTCGATGCGCGAGGCCATCGTGCAACATTGGCCTTCTCAGGCAATGCCGGCGCCTTCGGTTTCCGAATTGGCCGCGCCTGGTGGTCCGCGCAAGTTGGCCGAGCGATACAATGAATGGCTTAAACACACGATGCAGCCGCCCAGCCCGCCGCTGGCCTTCAACTCCATGTCCGATGGGGAGATCACCGGCCTGCTGTTTGAAACTTTGGCCGAGCCCAAATTGATGCAGCCAACCCTGCTCTACGATTTTCCGACCGACATTTCGCCTCTGGCAAAATGTCGGCCCGATGATCCATCGCTCGTCGAACGCTTCGAGGTGTTTGTCGCCGGCATGGAGCTCGGCAATGCTTTCTCCGAACTGAACGATCCTGAAGAGCAAGAACGCCGCTTTCGCGAGCAGGTCGCGCGCGGTGGCGAGGAAGTGCCGCGCGAAGTCGATCTCGACTACATCCGCGCACTCTCGTACGGCATGCCTCCAGCCGCTGGTATGGGAATTGGCATTGACCGCTTGACGATGCTGCTCACGGATTCTCACTCCATTCGTGAGGTCATCCTTTTCCCGCTGCTGCGTCCGCAGCAGGATTCCAACCAATGAGATTTGCCTGGCTGCTGGCGAGGCGTTATTTGCGATCGCCAAATCGTCCCGCCGTGCTTCGCCTGGTTACTTTGCTGGCGGTTGTGGGTGTCGCTTCAGGCGTGGCCACGTTGGTCATCGCCCTGGCAATGAATAGCGGATTTCGCACCACGTTGCAGGATCGTCTCCTGGGCGTCACCGCTCACGTCACTCTTTCCCGAGCAGGATCGGAAGCCCTCAGCAATTACGCACAACTCGCCGACCGTTTGAGCCGGATCCCAGGCGTGAAAGCAGTCGCCCCGGCCATCTACATCACCGTGCTCCTCTCATCGGGCGGGCGCGCTCACGGAGTCGTGGTGAAGGGAATTGATCCCGCCATGGAAGCCAAGCGCAACGAGGCGCTGCAACGAGTCATTCAGGGGAGCGCTAGTTTTTCGCCTGACTCGGAGGGTTTCGATTCCGTCGTCCTTGGGAAAATGCTCGCGAATGACTTGAACTTGAGGCCGAACGATTACGTCACGCTGACGAGCCCGGCCGGCCACATGACGCCATTCGGAATGATTCCCCGGTCCGCCCGCTTCCGCATCAGTGGCATATTCGATTCCGGATTCTACGATTATGATGCCAACTGGGCCTTCGTAACACTCCATGCGGCGCAGAAACTCGCCGGTGTCGGCGACGTCGCCAGCGTCCTCGAGTTCCGCATCAGCGATGTCGATCGGGCGGAGCAAATGGCCCGAGAACTCGTCACCGACGCCGGAAAAGAATACACAACCACGACTTGGATGGATGAAAATCGGGCGCTGTTCCGCGCGTTGAGTTTGGAAAAATTAGTTACGGCCCTATTTATTGGTTTGATAACTTTTGTTGCAGGCTTGAATATTCTTGTCGTGCTCGCCATGACCGTGAGTGATCGCGCTCACGATATCGCCGTTCTCATGGCCATGGGCGCGCGCCGCCGCCAGATTCGCCGCATTTTTGTCTTACTCGGTATTGCCGTCGGCGGCTTTGGAACAGCGGTGGGGCTCGCCGCCGGCTATTCGCTCGCTTGGGCAGCGGGCGCCTACAAGCTGATTCCCCTCGATCCTCAAATCTATTCTGTGCCTTTTGTCCCCTTTCAGCCGAATCCCGCGGACGCCCTCTGGATTACCGCCGCCGCTCTGGCCATCAGCATTGCTTCCACTCTCGTCCCGGCTAGATCTGCATCCCGCATTCAGCCCGTCGAATTACTCCGTTACGAATGACGCCGTATACGTATTTTCCCCTCAACCAAATACGGTCGGTGTGGGCGTGTCTCTGGTTTGGCTCGTTGCGTGCTCCTTCCTTTGTAGCCCTCCTCGGAGGTGAGGCAAGACAAGCCATCGGCGCTCGCCGCACTAAAGTTCATCGGCCCCAATCGTCACAATTACAAGCGTTTGTAATGACGCGCAGCGTCGCCGATAATACTCTCTGGTGACCAGAGGCAGTTTTTGGCAGAAAAGGGGAAACAAGTTGGACCGCAAACTGGCGAACTGATGCTAGTCTGCAAAGTTCGGCATCCAATGGAGTAGGGATGCCCATGTGAGGGAAGCGTGAACGCGCTGGAAGAAACCCTGGCCCCCGCCGAGCGCGCTGTTCCGGAGAGCGACCCCGGCGGCGTGCTGTTGGAAGCTCGCTGTCTTCGCAAAGTATACGGAAGCGGCGTCACTGCCATCACGGTTTTGGATGGGGTCGACCTCTCGCTCGCGCAAGGCGACATGGTCGCCGTCGTCGGACCGTCAGGCTCGGGAAAAAGCACGTTCCTTCATTTGCTGGCTGCGCTGGACACCCCAACAAGCGGTACAGTATACTTTCATTCGAAAGCGGTGGCGGCGGAGCAAAGCGATTCTCTCGCCGAGTTCCGAAACCGGCGTATCGGCTTCGTCTGGCAGCGGCATCATCTTTTGCCCGATTTTACAGCGGCCGAAAATGTGGCCATGCCTCTACTGATGCGCAACGTTGGTTTTGGCGAAGCGCTCCGCAAGGCGCATGAAGCACTTGATGAAGTCGGGTTGGCTTCTCGTACGCAGCACCGAGCCGCCGAGCTGTCCGGGGGAGAGCAGCAGCGCGTGGCCATTGCGCGGGCGCTTGTGACCAGACCGGCTGTCTTGCTGGCCGATGAACCCACCGGCAATCTCGACGAAAGCAATGCCGTCGCGATTATGGATTTGATCGAGCGCTTGCATCGGAATCATCTGCTGACCTCTGTCCTGGCAACTCATAATCCTGTTCTGGCCAAGCGCTGCGGCCGCGTTCTGCGGCTGGAACATGGCGTGCTCCGGCCGGACGCGGCTTACCAACAGGGCCCTTTACCAGTAACCGAGGGAGAAAAGAGTTGAGCCGTGTTTGAACGATATACGGAAAAGGCGCGTCGCGTGATCTTCTTCGCGCGTTACGAAGCCAGTCAATATGGAAGCCCGTACATCGAGACTGAACACCTGTTGCTCGGTCTGATGCGTGAAGACAAGGCGCTCGCGAACCGTTTTCTGCGCACGCATGGCTCCATCGAGTCGATTCGCAAGGAGATTGAGTCGCGCATCACCATCCGCGAACGAATCTCCACCTCGGTCGAAGTGCCCTTGAGCCAGGAGTGCAAGCGCATCCTCAACTACGCCGCCGAAGAAGCCGAGCGCCTCGGCCACAAGCATGTCGGCACCGAACACCTCCTGCTCGGTATCCTGCGCGAGGAAAAGTGCTTTGGCGCAGAGATACTTGCCGAGCGCGGTCTGCGCCTCTCTTCTCTCCGTGAAGAACTCGCTCGCAGCGCCGGTGAAAAAGTGCAGGTGAATCGGCCCAAGGAAACTTCGCTTCTCGCTGAGTTCAGCCGGGATCTCACTCAGGCCGCGCTCGAGGGCCAACTCGACCCGCTCGTCGGCCGCGAGAAAGAAGTTGAGCGCGTCATCCAGATCCTCTGCCGCCGTACAAAAAATAATCCTGTGCTGATCGGCGAACCCGGCGTGGGCAAAACAGCAATCGTGGAAGGCCTCGCACAATGCATCGCCGACGGCGACGTGCCTCCATTCTTGGCGGACAAGCGCATTTTGTCCCTCGATCTTTCCTTGATCGTCGCTGGCACGAAGTATCGCGGCCAGTTTGAAGAGCGCCTTAAGACCATCATGAAGGAACTGATGGAAAGCCAGAACGCCATCGTCTTCATCGATGAACTGCACACGCTGGTCGGCGCCGGCTCCGCCGAGGGCTCCCTCGATGCCGCAAATATCCTGAAACCCGCCTTGAGCCGCGGCGAAATTCAATGCATCGGCGCCACTACGCCCGGCGAATACCGCAAGTCCGTCGAAAAAGATCGCTCGCTCGAGCGCCGCTTTCAGGCCGTAAAGGTCAACAGCCCGAGCGAAGAAGAAGCCATTCGCGTTTTGCAGGGCGTCCGCGAGCGCTACGAAAAATTCCATGCCATCAGCTACACCGATGAGGCCATTCAGTACGCTGTCTATCTGTCGAGCCGCTACATCCCTGACCGCTTCCTCCCTGACAAGGCTATCGACCTGATCGACGAAGCCGGTGCGCGGGTCAAACTCCGGCAAGCCACCCTGCCCGACGAAGTCGCGGAAATGCAAAAGCGCGTCAAATTCATCACCCACCGCATGGAAACGGCAATTGCCAATCACGAGTTCGAGAAAGCGCGCTTCTATTCGGAAGAAGAACGCAAAGAAAAAGACAATCTGCGCCAGTTGCGCGAGCGTCTGAAGCTCGATGACTCCACCACCGGAATTGTCGCCCGCGAAGATATCGAAGAGGTCGTCTCACGCTGGACCGGCGTTGCCGTCACCTCGATCAAGGAAGACGAACAGCAGAAACTTCTGCGCATCGAACAGGAACTTCACAAGCGTGTCATCAGCCAGGAAAAAGCCATTACCGCTTTGGCCCGCGCCATTCGCCGCAGCCGCGCCGGCCTAAAAGCGCCCGGTCGCCCCGTTGGCTGCTTCCTGTTCCTTGGACCCACCGGTGTCGGCAAGACCGAAGTCGCACGCCGTCTCGCTGAATTTCTCTTCGGCAGTGAAAAATCCCTGGTTCGCTTCGACATGTCCGAATACATGGAGAAGCACTCGGTGTCCAAGCTGATCGGAGCGCCTCCAGGGTATGTCGGCTACGAAGAAGGTGGCCAGCTCACCGAACGCGTCCGGCGTACGCCTTATTCCGTGATCCTGCTCGACGAAATTGAAAAGGCCCATCCCGATGTGTACAACATCCTGCTGCAGGTATTTGAGGATGGCCAACTCACTGATGGCTTGGGCAATACCGTCGATTTCCGAAACACGATCTTGATCATGACCTCGAATCTCGGCGCTCGTCATCTGCAGAAGCGTGCCTCTCTCGGGTTCCAATCCATGGGCGAAGAAGGCGCGGGCAAATCCATGGACGAGATGGTCATGGGTGAGGTCAAACGCGTCTTTAATCCGGAGTTCTTGAATCGCCTCGACGAGATCATCTTGTTCAATCCGCTCACCGACGACGATCTCTTGCGCATCATCGATCTGCTCGTGGGCCAGATCAATGACACGCTGATTCATCGCCAGGTGCAAATCGTCCTTACTCCGGAAGCGCGCCAGTGGATTCTCGAAAAGACCTGCGGCGACCGCAGCTATGGGGCAAGGCCGTTGCGACGGGCATTGCAACGGTATGTGGAAGATCCGCTGTCGGAAGCGCTGATCCAGGGAGGCCTGCAGCGCCCGGCGACGTTGGAAGTGCACGTCACCGCTGATGGGCTCGGCTTCCGCCCGGTCGTCGAAGCAACCCCGGTTACCCACTAACGAATCTTACGCCCGCAAGTCGCCCCGCGAAGTCTGTGGGAAGTCGGCCTTTCGCGTCTTTTGTGCAGGTCGAAGAGGCCGTGCGATAGGCGCATAATTCGGCGCGTACGGCAGCGGCGCATTTGTGAGTGCCGGTTTATTCGAAAAAACCGCGCCGCCATATTGTGCAGCGCTCTTGCGCCCGCTTTTTTCGCGCAAGGTAGCTAACAGTCGGGAGAGCAAACAATTTTCGCTTGGGGGGTGCGGCCTTGACATTTGACATGGCCGCACATAAGAATTCCTGCCTGTTTCCTGAGGTCAACATTTCGAGGTTGCTTGCGCTCCTGCTGTGTCTGTTTGCGCTCGGCCTGCCGCTGGCTGCGCAGATCACTCCCGGCGCTCCGGTCGCTCCGCCTGAGCCCGAGCCACAGGTGACACCGGCGCCGAACCCTCAACAAAACCAGCCTCCTTCCGACATGCCCACCATTGCCCAAATCAGATTCGAGGGGAACCGCCGCATCCGAACCGAAACTTTGCAGGCGCGCATCTTCAGCCGCGTCGGCGATCCCTACAACCAGGACGCATTGCGCCGCGACTTTCAGGCGTTGTGGAATACCCAGTATTTCGAAGACATTCGTCTCGAAGTCCAGGACAGTCCCGATAAGCCCAATGGCAAGATTGTGACGTTTTACGTCGTCGAGCGCCCGATCATCCGCCGTATCGAGTACCACGGCATAAAATCCATCACCGAGTCAGACATTCTCGATCGATTCAAGGATCGCAAGGTCGGCCTCTCGGTCGAAGGCCAGTTTGACCCCACGAAAATCAAGAAGGCCGAAGTCGCCATTAAGGATCTCGAAGCCGAGCACGGCCACCAATTCGCCGTGGTGAAGCCGACATATGAAAAGATTCCCGCCACCAACGCCGTCAAGCTCGTTTTCACGGTCGATGAAGGACCAAAAGTCAAAGTCGGAATGATCACCTTCCAGGGCAATCACGCCTTTTCCAGTAGGCGGATCATCAGGTCGATGAAACTTAGTCGTCCCATCTCTATTCCCTTATGGTTCTTCGATGTACCCATCATGCACAAGACCTTCGACCGCCAAAAGCTCAACGAAGATCTCGAAGCCGGTATTCGCGATCTCTATCAAAGCGCTGGCTATTTCAAAGTGGTCGTCAAGGACCCGATCCTCAACACTGTGGACGTCAATCGCCCCGGCCTGGGTCCGTTTCCCATCATTGGGCATGAGCACGGCAAAGCTACAAACATCACCATTCCCATCGAAGAGGGCGAGCAATACCGCATGGGCAAGCTGGTGATTCGCAGCGCCGACCCCGAAAAGGGCCTCTCCTTGAAACGCGAATATCTCGAGGCCATCTTCCCCCTCCACCAGGGCGACATCTTCGATATCAGCAAGATCCGCAAAGCGATCGAAAACTACAACAAGCTCTACGGTGTCTACGGTTACATCGATTTCACCGCTGTTCCCCTTCCCGATGTCCACGATGACACGAAGATCATCGACCTGACGCTCGATTTCGACGAGCAAAAGCAATATTTTGTTCGCCGCATCGATTTCTCCGGCAATACAACAACTCGGGACAAAGTCATTCGTCGCGAACTGATGCTGAGCGAAGGCGACATCTTCAATAATCACGCCTGGGAACTCAGCCTGTTGCGCCTCAATCAACTGGATTACTTCGAAAAGATCAAACCCGAAAACGCGGAAATCAAACGCAATACCAAGAACTCCACCGTGGACATCCTCCTCAAGCTGAAGGAAAAGGGGAAACAGTCCATCAGCCTCACCGGTGGCGTCAGTGGCATCGCCGGCAGTTTTATCGGCCTCAGTTATCAGACCAATAACTTTCTTGGTTTGGGCGAGACGCTCACGTTATCCGGACAAGTTGGCGATATCCAGAAAAGTGCGCTTTTCGGTTTCACCGAACCTTATCTGCTGGACCGGCCGATCGCCACTGGTTTCACGGTTTCTTATTCGAGCTTCAACTTCAATCAATCCCGGCAGGAATCGATTCTTTTCGGGCAGCAGATTCAGATCAATCCGAATGTCGAGCAGGACTACACTCAAAACACCGTAGGCGGCACCTTTTTTGCCAGCTATCCGCTGCGCAAGTTTTCCTTTGCTCGGCTCGGAATGACCTACGGCTATTCCCATACTGACATCACCGCTTACAGCACCGCGTCGACCGATCTTTTTGAGGTCTTGCAATTCCAGTCCCTCGGCGGACCTTCGGCGCTCACCGGCATCGATTCCAGCTACATCATGCCTTCGTTCACCTACAACACCGTGAACAACCCGATGAATCCTTCGACCGGAAAATCATTGTTTTACTCCGTGAAACTCGAGGGCGTCGGCGGAAATGTGAAGGCTGTGACCAATGTCCTCGAGGCCAAGTACTTTCGCCCCACCTACCATAAGCGCAATGTCCTGGCGTTCCATTTCGTCGGTTCTTTTGTAAGCGGTTACGGCGGTCTGGTCACTCCTCCTTTCGAGCGGCTCTTCCTGGGCGGTGAGCAGGACCTGCGCGGATTTGATATTCGCACCGTCACCCCAATTGCCTTCATCCCCATCGCCACCACCACTTCGTTTTCTTACGTCGATCCGACCCACCTCGATATCGCCGGCAACGCCACGGTGCGCACCACTCCGGCCATACCTGTGCTTACGTTTGAGCCTTCCTTCCCTGGAGGGGACACCTCGGGCGTATTCAACGGCGAATATCGCATCCCCATCGTTGGGCCGGTCCAGGCTTCCGCGTTCCTCGATGCCGGCGTGGTCGGCGCATTGCGGACCAACCAACTGCAGATCAATTCGCAAGGGCTTGGCACCATCCAGGCATTGTTCCCGAATTTCAACAGCAAGGCTCTGCTGCTTCAGCCTGGAACAAACTTCGCACCTCGTGCCTCAACCGGCATCGAGTTTGTCGTGCAATTGCCGATCATCAATGCGCCCTTCCGGCTGTATTGGGCCTATAACTTCGCGCGCGTCGAGCAACAGATTGCGGCGCCTATCGCCAATTTCCAATCGAATCAACTGCAAGCGATTGAAAATTCTGTCGGTTCCGGCCTATGGAATTCCCAGATTTTGCCGCAATTGCAGAATTATCAGGTGAATAGCCAGCGGATCAATTTCTTTGAGCCGGCCTCAACCTTCCGCTTCACGGTCAGCCGGACATTCTGAATGAGCGACGTGCGCGCCCCGTCTGGGCAGGAAAGGTCACGCAAATTGGAGCGACAAGCATGAACGCGCGGTGGGGATCTCTTTGCCTGCTTGTGGCTGCCCTCGCTGCCATAGGCTGCGGAAGCAGCAACTCGAGCAATGCCACTCTGACTATCTCGCCCACTTCCGCAACAGTATTGCTCGGCACCAGCCTGCAATTCGTTCCCAACGAAGCGGGCTCGAGTAATGCCATTACCTGGAGCGTGAACGGGGTCGCCAACGGCAATGCAACCGTCGGTACGATCAGTTCAACCGGTCTTTACACCGCCCCCGCGACACGCCCGGTCCAGGCCTCGCCTGTGCCTGTTCCCATCATTTTTGCCGCCGCCAATACTTCGGTCCCCGGCTCCGGCATCACGGGTTCTGTCATTGAACTACAGAGCGGCTTTGACTTCACCAATTTCTCCCCCGGAAACACAATTAACATCTCCAACAATTCCGTAGCCGGCTGGAATGGTTCATTCATCATTGAAGCGGCCGGAGTTCTTCAGAACGGCAATCTCGGAGTGCAAATCGCCACTCCCGCCGGGCCGCCTGCAAACGGCGTCGGCGGCACCGCCACTGCCATCCCAAACATCACCATCACCGCCCAGGTCCAAAACACAAACGCCATTGCTTCCGCCACAATCACCCTGGATTCGGGCATCCGTGTAGCTTTCGCGCAGCCCTCCTGCAGCATCGGAACCGGCGAAACATTCTTGTTCGCCTCGCTGGTTTCGGTCTCGGGCACCTCCAATCAGGCTGTGAGTTGGACCCTCAGCGGCGCGGGCAGCATCGATCTCAATTCCGGCCTTTACACCGCGCCCTCCACCACGGGAACTGCGACGATTACGGCAACATCTCTCGCCGATCCCACCGAAAGCGCCAGCGCCACCATCACTGTTGTTAGCGCCGCCGACCCGACGCTTGCTTCGGTCAGCCCATCCACAGGAGCGATCGGCGCTGCCTTTGAAAATGTCTATCTCTCCGGATCAAACTTCATCTGCACCACCGCCGTCTTTGTAAGTAACGGCGCGACCAACGTGGCTCTGCCGGTTGGCTCAGTTTCCTCCCTGTCCTCCAGCTCACTTCTTGTGGTCCTCCCCAGTTCCGTACTCTCCACGCTGCCATCCTCGGGCAGTACCGTCACACTGACTTTCACGGTGGAGCGCCAAAACGGCTCACCCCAGCAATGTTCTCCATCGCCGTGCGTCGTCACTCTATCTCCGGTTCGCCCGGCAATTGTGGGGATCACTCCAGACAGCGTGCGGCAACCGTCCAGTGGGACTTTCAATGTGACCCTTGATGGCGGATACTTCGGCACGACCAGAACGGCGGCGAACGTCACAGGCACGCCAGTAGTGAATTTTCAAATTAATGGGCAGGCGATCGCGGCGCCCACATTTGCCTCCGACCGACAGGTGGTGATGGCTGTGCCGGCCGGCAACGTCAGCGGCGGACCCGGACTGTATCCCATCACAGCCACAAACAAGACGCTAGGTTCAGCCAACGGTTCGATGGCCGCTGTTAATTTCTCGGTGCAGCCCTCTCTTTCCTCTGCTCTTGTTCCGACCTCGATTGCTGTCGGCGCCGCTCCGGCATCGATCGCGATTAATACAGCCACGGGTACAGCTATCGTTGCCGATCAGAATTCAAACGACATTGCTTTGATCGATCTCACCCAATCTCCGCCAGTAGTCAAAGGGTTTATCTGTACTGGGACGGTCGGAGCTGTTCTCAATGTAACGGAGACACCCTGTGCGACAGCATCGAGTCCGGTCAGCGTTAGTGTTGACAACATTCGAAATCTCGCCCTTGTCGCCAATAACGCAAGCCCCACACCTACCCTCGCCGTGGTAGACCTGACCGCGCAGAGAGTGACCGCGCTATTGAGTTTCCCGTCGGCGGATTCCAGCGGCAACGCTTTCCCCCTTGGTCCAGTGGCTGTTGGCATCAACCCGACAACAGGGCGCGCGCTTGTGGCCTTCACAACTCTCAACGGCACGAATGGATCGAACGTTGGAGCCGTATTGGATCTAACACAATCCCCTCCTGCACTGGTCACCGTCGCAAATATCAATAACGGCCCTAAACCCCGCATCGCGGTGTCCGCAAGACTAAACTGGGCCTTGGCCACTCCCGGCGGCGCCGGATCGCTTTCCATAGTCGATTTGAGCCGGCAAACTACAAACGCGATCACTAGCGTAGCCCGCATCAACGCGTCAACAGTGTCGGCCAATACTTCAGCTGTGCCATCATTGCAGGTGGGCCAGCCGGTGTTGATTAGCGGTGTTGGCGATCCGAGTTTCGACGGGATCTTTCCCGTGACGGCGGTGTCGAGCGCTGGCTTTCAATACGCCCAGCAGGGTGCAAGTGGCGCCTCAAGCTCCGGGGGCACTGCCTCCTACGCTAACCCTGTGGCCACCCTCGCCACTCCAGCCAACGTGCGGGGGGTTAGCATAAACGACGAAACGCAGAAAGCTCTTCTGGTTGATTTCAATGGCAACGTGCCTGGTTTCGTATTCGGTATCCTGGACCAGACCTCCACGTCTGTAAACGCACTCTCCCCGGCCACGAGCAATACGGCTACCGCGATGAATCCACTGACGAACGTTGGTGTCATCGTAAACAGCGTAAGTAACCAGGCATTCATAATTGATCCGTCGGTTCCGACGGTCATTACTTCGGCAACGTTCGCCACTGGCTCTTCACCAGTGGACGTCGCCATCGACCCGGCCACTAACACCGCGCTTATCGTGAATCACGGCTCCAATAGTGTGAGCTTTGTTTCGCTTGGCGGAACCCTGCGTTCGGGTTCGCCCCAGATCATCCAGACCAGCTTTTCGCCCGTGAGCGCCCCCTTGCAAACCTCGTCGCAGGTAACGATCACTTCCTCTCTTGGGTCGCAGGCCGCCTCTCCAGACCAAAATGTGACCTTAATAGGAAGCTTCACCGCCAGTTCCGTCCCACGCCTCGACGGCGACAGTACGCTCATTACCAAAACGGGCCTGTTTCCCGCGGGTTGCGGCTCCGCTCCCAATATCTGCCGCGTTATGACCGCCACAATTTCTGGCGCAACCTTGGCCAACAATGGTCCGCGATACTACGCCATTGACGTCCAGGATTCCGGCCCAACATTCTCCAACGTCGCGCACCTGCAGGTAATTCAGGCAGTGAACTTAATCAGCGGTTGCCCTAACCCCTCGCCCCAAGGTGTGGCCATCGACGCTGTTCGTAACGTTGCACTCGTCACCGAACCCGGCACGCCTTCCCAGCCGTGCGGCAACGTCGCTATGGTTAGTCTCTCCTCGAGCAACGGCTTCACCGTCGGGACGGGCTTTGGGGGAGCTCCCGAACTCGCCGTCGGCACGAATCCGCAGGGTGCAGCCGTCTATCCACAGGCAGGTTTAGCTGTCGTTGCTAACTCCGCCAGTAACAATGTCTCGATCGTTGATATCGTCAATGACGGTGTGCCTGCAACCTTTACGACCGATCCGCTTCCCACCGGCGTCGCCGTTGATCTTGGCAAGGGCAACGCCGTCGTAACCGCCAACGGCGCCAGCGTAGTCGATCTCTTTCCGGTCACCACAACCGCGCAAACGCCAACTACGATCGGCGTTCAGAGCGCGCCCAGTGGCGTCGCTATAGACCAGGTCAACCACGTTGCCGTCGTTGCCAACACCAGCAGCAACACTGCGAGCGTCCTTAACTTGAGTTCGAACTCAGCTACGAACACGAGCGGTTCCATCAGTTCCCCTCAGGGTGTCGCCTTCGATCCGATATCCGGCAACTTTCTGATCACCTCCAGCGCAACAAATCAGGTTGTGGCGCTCGATCCCAACTCCGTTTCCTCCACCGCCATTCGCGTAGGCATAGATCCGAGCTCGATCGCCTACAATTTCGAGAGTGGCACGATGATCACCGCCAATAATCTGAGTCAGACGATCACCGTCGTCGATTTCATAAATCGGACCGTTCGGGGCGTGTTCTCGTTGCGCTCATCCACGCAATTCGCGGTCGATATCCACCCGCAAACGAATCTGGCCGTCGTCGCCGACACGCCCGATAACCAGTTGTTGCTTGTGCCCTTGCCTTACTGAATGGTGCTCTTCCCGATGCAACAAAAGGCACTTTGCACAGCATCTTATGGCCAACCGAGTTGACGCCCCGAAAATGCGGTCGATATAATTCCCGTTTCTATTTTACGAAGGAGACAGTAATGAAAGTTCATCACAACACAAAACTATGGACGCTTACACTGGCGCTGCTGTTTTTTTCGGCTGCGGGCGCCTGGGCCCAAACGGCTGGCGGCGCCGCTCCTTCGGGTCAGCTCAAGATCGGCATTTTGAATGTACGCCAGGCCATCGTCACTACGGGCGAAGGCAAGCAGGCTTCCGCGCAGCTTCAAACCCAGTTCGCTGCCCAGCAGAGCGACCTGCAAAATATGCAGAAGCAGATCAATGATTTGCAAAATCGCATCAGCAACAGTCACGGCACTCTGAGTGACGATGAACAGGCACGCCTGCAGCGCCAGGGCGAACTCCTGACCCGCCAGTTTCAGCGCAAGCAGGATGATTTGAATGAAGCGGTCAATGCCGCGCAGAGCGATGTCATCGACAACATCGGGCGCAAGATGCTCGATGTTCTCGACCGCTACGCGCGCGAAAATGGCTTCACGGCCGTATTTGACACTTCCGCGCAGGGCTCGCCCGTCGTTTACGCCTCCAGTCAGATCGATATCACTCAGGAGATAATTCGACTCTACGATCAGGCCTATCCGGTAAAGGTCAGCAGCAATGCGCCGGCTCCCAGTTCTGCACCGGCAGCCGCGCCAAAGGCGCCGGCTTCAACCGCGCCCCGCAAGAATCCGTAACGGCGTTCTGACCGCACGACCCTACGGCGGTCCGGCAGTCGAGGTAAACAGCGTCGCCCGGTGGTCCCCATGGGGCGACGCTGTTAGCCTGTTTCTTCGGCTACAGCGTTCCTCCCCTCCCTTGCTTTTGCAGGTCCCGGCAACTATACTGAATCTTCGTCCGAAGCCGGTCGCATGTTCTAGTGGGCGCGAGCCCACTTTTTTGTTGGTGAAAAATCCCTGCGGACGGTCGGCCATCGATGGATTTGGAACGCATACGCGACGCCGCCGAACGCGCCGCACGGACGGCCGGCGTAGAAGTTGTTGATGTCGAATGGAAAATCGGCAAGCAACGATTCTTGCGCGTTTACATCGATAAGCCGGAAGGCATCAGTCACCGCGATTGCGAGGCTGTCAGCGAGCAGTTGGGTGTGCTCTTGGATGTAGAGGACCTGGTTCCCGGTCCCCGTTACATCCTGGAGGTTAGTTCTCCGGGCCTCGATCGCAAGCTGACCAAGGCCCCCGATTTCGAAAGGTTTGCCGGCCGCTTAGCCCGGATTTCAACGGTCGACCCGGTCGAAAATTCGACTTTTTTCGAAGGCCGCTTGGCGGGCTTTAGCAACGGTTCCGTAAAGCTGGACGTCAAAGGCCGCATCATTGAGTTGCCTCTAGCCGGGATTCGCAAAGCGAACCTGGTAGTGGAGTGGTAGGAGCAACGGAATGGCGAATCTGCTGGACCAAATGATTGAGCAGATCAGCCGGGAAAAGCATATTGAGCCGGAGATCATCGTGGCCGCCATCGAAGACGCCATGGTGGTTGCGGCGCGGAAGTATTACAAAACCGAAGAGAATCTCCGCGCCAAGTTCAATCCGGAAACCGGCCAGGTCGACGTGTATTCGGTTCGCACCATTGTAGACGAGGTCGCCGATCCCAAAAACGAAATGACGGTTTCCGAAGCTCGCAAGCACGATCCTCATCTCGAGGTCGGCGGCGAATTATTGATCGCCAAACCGACTGGCGTGCTGGGCCGCATCGCGGCACAGACCGCCAAACAAGTCATCATGCAGAAAGTGCGTGAGGCTGAGCGCGACACCATCTTCAACGAATACAACGGCCGCGCCGGAGAATTGGTAAACTGCATCGTGAAGCGCTTCGAGGGTCCTGACGTCGTCGTCGACATGGGGCGAACCGAGGCGCGCCTCCCGAAGCGCGAGCAGTCGCGCCTTGAAACCTATAACCTCGGCGATCGTCTTCGAGTCGTTATCAAAGCCGTGGACCGCGCTGCCAAAGGTCCGCAAGTCATCGTTTCCCGCGCCGATCCAATGTTAGTGCAGCGTTTGTTCGAAATGGAAGTTCCCGAAATCTATGACGGCACGGTGCAGATTCGTGCGGCCGCCCGCGAAGCCGGCGAGCGCACCAAAATCGCCGTGGTTAGCCGCGATAAGGACGTGGATCCCGTGGGCGCATGCGTGGGTATGAAGGGCATGCGTGTGCAGTCGATCATTCGCGAACTGCGTGGCGAAAAAATCGACATCATCCCTTATTCCGAAGATATCGTTGCCTTCGCGCAAAAATCGCTGAGCCCCGCAAAGGTGACGCGCGTGCAAATCGTCGATCCGGAAAACAAGCATCTCGAAGTCATCGTCGAGGATACTCAGCTCTCGCTGGCAATCGGCAAGAAAGGCCAGAACGTCCGCCTGGCGAGCAAATTGATCGGCTGGAACGTCGACATCAAGAGCGAGGAAGAAAAGCGCCAGGAAATTGAAGCGCAGATGGCCGCCCTCACCGCGCCGGGCACCCCTCTTTCGGAACTCAAAGGTGTCGGGCCAAAGACGATAGAAAAGATTGAAGCTGCTGGTGTCCCCAGCATCGAAAAACTCGCCGATATGACTCCCGAGCAGTTGACCGCAATCCCCGGCATCGGCGAAAAAATGGTCGAGAAAATTCAGCTCGCCGTCGCCGCGCACTTCCAATCGCTGGAACAGCAACAGTCCGGCGAGTCGGCTCAACCCGCTGCACTTGAGGAACTCGAAGAGCAGCCCGGCGAAGCTGAAGAGTTGGTTTCCGAAGGCGCAGCGCCAGAAGAACCGGCTCCCGATAAGCAGGGCGCTTCCGCTGAACAGTACAACGAAGCCGGAAAGCAAGCCTCTGTGGAATCTCCATCGAGTCAGAACGAAACGGCGGTGGAAGAGTCCGCCGCATCCGAAAACGAAAACGTCGAAGGGGAAAAGAAAGCAACGCACGAATGACGGATTCAAATCAGATTCGTATCAATGAGCTGGCGCGTGATCTCGAGGTAAAGGCCAAGGCCATCATCGACTATTTGCCCGAGGTTGGCGTCACTGAAAAGAAGACGCACTCAAGTTCCATCGACGTCGCCGCTGCCGAAAAAGTACGGGCTCATTTCCGCAAGCTTGCCGAAGAAGAAGCCGAGGCTGAAGCAAAGGCCGCTGCTGAAAAAATCGCCAAAGAGGCAGCCGCCAAAGCAGCGCGCATGAAACCTGCTGCCCCCGCCGCTGCTGCGCCTCCTCCCGGCACAGCTAAGCCGGCCGTTCCGGCACCGGCAGCTTCGGCGCCCGCGGCCGTCGCTGCTCCGCCAAAAGTTCCGGCTCCCTCTCCGGCTGCTGCAAAGCCGGCCGTTTCAAAACCAGCGGCGCCTGCAGTTCCCAGTGTTCCAAAACCCGCTGCGCCGGGCATGCCTGCGCCCGCTCGGCCTGCTGCAGCACCTTCGGCTCCGAGTACAACTCCCGCTGCCCCTGCGCCACCACCTGTAGCCGCCCCACCGGCGAAACCGGCATCCGCGCCGGCAGCACCGGCACCCACGCCGCGACCGGCATCACCGTCGACAATACGCCCAACTGCGCCTGGTGCTCCGCCCGTCGGTGTGCCTCGTCCACCGATGCGTCCGGCGGCACCCGGAACGGGTGCGCCGACTGGCATCCGTCCCGGTGCGCCTGCTGCTCCCGGGTTTGCGGCTCGTTCCGGAACCCCCGCCGGAGCCCCCGGCAGCGCCCGTCCGCCTCTTGGCGCCCCGGGCAGTCGCCCGCCGATGCGTTACCCGGGAGCGCGTCCCGGAGCGCCGCCGATGCGCCCCGGCGGACCGCCACGGCCTGGCCAACGGCCGATGCGCCCGGGAGGGCCGATGCCACTCCCGGTGGTCCCGCCTCCAAAAGCGGAGCCCGGCAAGCCGATTTACGAACGTAAGCCTGCCGCTCGTGCTCGTCCCACGCTCGAAAAACGCTTCGAAGAGGGCGAACGCAAGCTGCACCCGGTCCGCACGCGCACCGGTATCACCGAACGTCGTGCCACACGCGTCGAGCCTGTCGCACAGCCGCCGCGGCCTCCGCGCGAAATCACCATCACCGAAGGCATCACCGTCCGCGAACTCGCCGAAAAGCTCGACGTCCGCGCCAAAGACGTTCTCAAAGAACTTCTCGATCGCGGCGTTTTTGCTTCGATCAATCAGGCGCTCGACGTGCCTACCGCCACGAGCCTCGCCGAAGCCTTTAGCGGCATCGTCAATGTTGTCTCTTTCGAGGAAGAAGTCGTTCAGGAAGTCGCCAAAGAAGAAAAGAAAGAAAACCTGCAGCCCCGCCCTCCGGTGGTCACCGTTATGGGCCACGTCGATCACGGCAAGACCAGCCTGCTGGACGCAATTCGCCGGACCGACGTCGCCGCCGGCGAAGCTGGCGGAATCACCCAGCACATCGGAGCCTCCGTTGTTAACGTCGACGGTCGCCGCATCGTTTTCGTCGATACTCCGGGCCACGAAGCCTTCACCCGCATGCGCGCTCGCGGCGCCAAAGTCACCGACATCGTTGTGCTCGTGGTCGCGGCCGATGATGGCCTCATGCCGCAAACTCTCGAAGCCATCGACCACGCGCGCGCCGCCAATGTCCCCATCGTCGTCGCCATAAATAAAATCGATAAGCCCGAAGCGCAGCCCGAACGCGTCAAGCGCCAGCTCGCCGACCGCGGGCTCATGCCCGAGGAATGGGGCGGCGATACCGTCGTCGTGGAAGTCTCCGCCCGCGAAAAGACCAATCTCGACAAGCTGCTGGAAATGGTTCTGCTCGTTGCCGATTTGCGCGAGCTTCGCGCCAATCCCAATGCCCCCGCCAGCGGCACCGTGCTCGAATCACGTGTCGACAAAGGCCGCGGGCCTGTCGCCACCGTTATCGTCCAGAACGGCACTTTGAATACCGGCGACGTCTTCATCGTGGGCGCCGTTTACGGCAAAGTTCGCGCCTTATTTGATGATCACGGCCATCCGGTCAAAAAAGCTGATCCCTCCACACCCGTGGAAGTTCTCGGTTTGCAGGGCGTGCCCGAAGCTGGCGATCAGTTCCAGGTGGCCGACGAGGCCAAGGCTCGTCATATCGTCGATTACCGCCAAACCAAGCTCCGCGAGGCGACCCTCGCCCGCAGCGCCGGTGCTCGCATAACGCTCGATCAGTTGCACGAGCAACTGAAGAGCGGTGAAACGAAAGAGCTGCCCATCGTCATCAAGGCTGACGTTCAGGGCTCCGTCGAAGTCCTCAGCGAGTTGCTCCCGAAGCTTTCCACCGATCAGGTCAAACTCAAAATCATCCACGCCAGCGTCGGCGCCGTCACCGAAACCGACGTCCTGCTCGCTTCCGCTTCTGGCGCGATCATTTATGCTTTTAACGTGCGGCCCGATCGCAAAGCTATCGACCTCGCCCAGCGTGAAAACGTCGATATCCGTACTCACTCCATCATTTACGAAGTCACTGACGAAATTAAGAAGGCTATGGCCGGCCTGCTCGAGCCGGTTTACAAAGAAACCCATCTCGGCCGCGCTGAGGTTCGCGACACTTTCCGCATCAAGGGTGTGGGCATGATTGCCGGTTGTTATGTTCTCGACGGTATCATCAAACGCGATGCCGAAGTGCGCGTCGTCCGCGAAGGCGTGGTGATCTACACCGGCCGCGTCAATTCGCTGCGCCGGTTCAAAGAAGACGCCAACGAAGTACGCTCCGGCTTCGAATGCGGCGTGGGCGTATCGAATTTTAACGATATCAAAGTCGGCGACGTGCTCGAATGCTTCGCCATGCAGAAGCAGGTCCTCGCCGAAGCCACCGCATAGCCGGTTGTTTCGGCTGTCATTCCGAAGAGTTCGCGCAACTCGAGCGGAAACCCGATTTTGGCTTCCGCGAGAACAAAGGCGCGGACGCCGAGGATTCTGCAGTTGCTCTTATGGGTGCCTCACCCCTCGTGTTTAGGGGTGGGGCTGTTAGTCACGCTGCGGAAAGTTGCGATGGATTTTTGAACTCTTCGCAGCGCGAAGCGTTGTCATCACGAGCGCGCTTCACGCCAGAGCGCCACTTACGCCGTTTGAAAAAGCTGTGCCGGATACCGAAGCCGCGGGTGGGCCAGAGATCCGCGGTTGGGTTAGGCTGTCCGACGACGATGAACGAAGGACTTCCTGTAGTTCTAGCGGCGCGCGGAAGCTCTCATCATGAGGTCGCCAGCGGCGACCCAGAGATCTGCAGTTGCTTTTCGAGCCCCTGCTGCTAGCACTGAGCTGAATACCATGCCTGTCGGCTTGCTTACCCTCGAAATCTACATCCCCGATTCCCATTCCCTTAAGGATAAACGCCAGGTCCTGCGCAGTCTCAAGGACCGACTCCGCGCCCGCTTCAACGTCGCCGTCGCCGAACTGGACCATAATGACACCTGGCAGCGCGCTCAGGTCGGCGTGGTCACCGTTTCTAACGACGCCGCGCACCTCGAGCAATCACTCCAAGCGGTCTTCAACGAAGCCGAAAATCTGCTCGGCCGCGATCTCATCGACCACAACCTCGAACTCCTCTGACAATCCCAATTCTTCTCTTTGCGCGGTTGTTGCGCGTGCGGGGCTGAGAGTCACGCGATGGCGTTAGATTTTGTAGCTCTGGTCGTACCTGCCGAGTTTATCGGCGGGAGACCTGAAGTTTTTCGCGCTCAGCCGGCGCATGGCAGCCGGACAGCGGATTAGAGCTTTAGCCCTGACAGCCCCCGGCACCTCATCGCCGCTTTAGCGGCGACATTAAGCCCCTCGCAATGCGAGCGGCTTTAGCTGCTGAGGTCATCGTTCGCGAATTCTCGCCAGGCTCTCTTGCCCCGGCCGTTACATTCGCCTTGTCGCGCTCATCACGAGGAAATTCGCTCGCATATGCGAGCGAATGACGAGGGATCTGCTTTTGCTTTTTCCGGAGCCCCACCGCCTTCCGCAGTGGGGTAAAGCATCGTTCCTGAAATCTGGGCCATAAACAGTCGCTGTCTTTTAGGGGCGGTTCTTCGGAGAGCGATTACGCCGGGCTACATTTCCCTCGAAATCCTCCTTACCTTTGCGATTGCGTCACAGAGCAGCCCCGTGAATTGTTTTGGAATAAACTATTCATATGACCGTTCCAGGCCATCGCCACGAACGCGTTGCTACCGAAATCCAGCAGGAAATCAGCGCCATGCTGGCCGGAGAATTGAAAGACCCGCGTATCTCCACCTTCGCTGCCATTACCGAAGTACGCGTCTCCCCCGACCTTAAACAGGCCAGGGTCTACGTCAGCGTTATGGGCCCTGAGAACGAACAAAAAGACACCATCAAAGCTCTTACTGCAGCCTCCGGCTTCATTCGCCACGAACTCACCGAACGCCTCCAGCTTCGCCGCTCCCCCGAACTGTTGTTCGTCCTCGATCGCTCCGAGGAATACGGCCGCCACATCGACGAACTCCTCCGCCGCACCAAATCCGGCTAAATCGCGAAGAATTCCCTCCGTCCTGTAGCCGCCGGGCGCATCCATCTGCTTTCAACAAAGCGCGACGCTTGCATAAGCGTGTCATCATGAGCGCGCTTCAGGCGAAAGCGCTGCTTTCGCCGTTTCAAAAACGCGCGAGGGATCTGCAGTCGCTGTTTTGCCTGCCTGCGGCGCCAACACGCCCTGCATTTGCGTCTCTTGGGGGCCGCTTCTTGTCCGTCGCGGCCTGCCCGGCGTAAGATCGCCTCCGTATGAAATACTCCCGCCGCGACTTCATGAGATCGAGCGCCGCCCTCGGCGCGGGTCTTTCGCTGCTGGCCGCCTCGTCCGAACTCGCATCGGCCGCGCCTCAATCGCCGCGTCTTGAAACTTTCACCGACTGGATTGCGGCCGATCGCGAAACCCGCAAGCGCGGCTTGCAGCAGTGCCTCGATCGCATTCGCCAACTCGAGCCTTCCATCCACGCCTGGGTCGTCGTTCAGCCCGAACGCCCCACCGGCGACGGCCCGCTCGCCGAAATCCCTTTCGGCGTGAAAGACATCGTGGAAACCAAAGGCATGGCCACCGAATACGGCTCGCCGCTTTACAAAGGACGCGTTGGCACCGAAGACGGCGCGATCATTCGCGAACTGCGCGGCCGCGGCGCCGTCCTTCTCGGCAAGACCGTCACCACCGCATTCGCCTATCGCACTCCCGGGCCCACGCGTAATCCACGCAATCTCGAACATACGCCCGGAGGCAGTTCCAGCGGCTCCGCTGCTGCCGTCGCCGCCGGAATGGTGCCTTTTACCGTCGGCGAACAAACCCGTGGCTCCATGATCCGTCCCGCATCGTTTTGCGGCGTCACCGGATTCAAGCCGACTTACGACCTTCTGCCCACCGAAGGCATGCTGCCCTTCGCCAAAAGCCTCGACACCCTCGGCCTTTATACGCACACGCCCGCGGACATGATCGCTCTCTGGAAAGCGATGGGTAAGCCCGTCGCGAGCGAGGAGAAAGTTGCCTTCGGAGTGCCCGATCCCATTCCCGAATGCGATCCGGAGATGGCCAACGCATTCCGCAAATCCATCGAACGCCTGCGCACTTCCGGCATCACCGCAAAGGCCATCGATATCGCTGGCGAACTGAAGAAGCTTGTCGAAGCCGGCGACGTCCTCGAAGCCTACGAAGGCGCTCGCGTCCATGAAGCCCGTCTGAAACAATTCGGCGATCGCCTCGATCCGAATATCGCTAACCTTGTCCGCAGTGGACTGAAAATTTCGCGCGACAAGTACGATGACGCAAAACAATTCATTGCCGCGAGCAGAAAACGCTTTGCGGAAATATTCAAATCTACGCCAGTGATTCTCACGCCTGCCGCCGTCGGCCCCGCGCCTCTCGGCCTATCCACCACCGGCGATCCGCGCATGAACGCGCCCTGGACCGCCCTGGGCACTCCCGCCGTCTCCATCCCCATGCCGGTCACCGGCCTGCCTCTCGGCCTGCAATTGACCGCCGACCTCAATCACGATTCGCGCCTCCTCCCCGCCGCCGCCGCGCTGTATGCGCGCCTCTCCTCCGGCCCCAGGTTCTTGGTCTGACATACGATATCCTCGGCTCTACTTTTCGGCCCGTCTTTACTTGCGCTGTAAAATAGAACATGCTCGAAAACTGGCGCATTGCCATCGGCACGCCTGACGCGGTCTCCTCCAGGTGGCATAACCACGCGTGGCTGCGCAGGTATAACTTCGTCGCCGCTGCTCTGCGGAACTTCGTCGTTCCATTTGCGGCAAAGAATCCGAGAACGCGCGTTCGGGTGGAGCGCCAGCGCCTATTCCCAAACCTTTTAGAATCACATCCTTGCGGGATTGGCGCCACAACTGCCTTAGAATCACATCCTTGTGCAAAAACCCGGAGGGTACTCCCCCTCCGGCGCACTTTCGTTGCCATCGCTCGGGTTCCAACGCTAAGACGGCCGCCGGGCAACGCAAGTGCCACAACTCTTTTACAATGTGCACTTATAAGAATAAGGGGAGGGGGGTGCAACCCCCTCGGGCCGCGACATGCCGCGTAAACCGCGACCGGCGCTATTCGACGGCGCGCTGGTTATCGACAAGCCGCGCGGCAAAACCTCGCACGATGTCGTGGAAGCCGTTCGCCGCGCTCTCGGCTTCCGGCAGATCGGCCATCTCGGCACCCTCGACCCGCTGGCGACCGGCGTCCTGGTTCTGTTGCTCGGCCGGGCTACCCGCTTCGCGCAGTTCTACGGCGGCCGCCGCAAGCGCTATGAATGCGCCGTCCGCTTCGGCTTTGCGACCGACACCTACGACGCTGACGGCACGCCACTCGGGCCCGACTCCAGTCCGATTCTGAATAAAGCGGACCTCGAACGCCTCGCCGCCGGATTCACCGGCAAATTCCAGCAGATGCCACCGGTTTACTCCGCCAAAAAGATCCATGGCCGCCCCGCCCACGAACTCGCGCGCAAGCAAAAACCGGTTGACCTCAAACCGGTGGAAGTCGAAGTTTTCGAGTTTCGGCTGCTCGGCATCGAAGGACCCATCGCACGCTTTGCGGTCGAATGCGCCGCCGGAACTTACATCCGCTCGCTCGCGCACGAGATGGGCCGGCAACTGGGCTGCGGCGCTCATCTCGCCGAAATCGTTCGCACCGCCGTCGGCGAATTCACTCTCGATCGCGCCGTGCCACTCGCGGACTTCGTCACCGCCGCGCAATCGGGCCAGGCTGCGGAGTGGATTATTCCTCTCGGAAACTTGCTTACGGAATTGCCGCGCGTCTCCGTACTGCCGTTTATGGAGCGCCGCGTGCGCCACGGCTCGCGGTTTCAGGTCTCGCTTTCGCAAGTGCAGCCCGGCCGCCGTGAAATTCCGCAAGGCGCGACGGCTGAGCTCGATTCCGGTGAGCGCAAACCTCCCCGCGTGCGCGTCTTTAACCAGCAGGATCAGCTCATCGCCATCGCTGAGGCCGTCGTGCCGCGCACCTATCAGCCGGTGATCGTGCTCGAAGCTGAAGCCTGAATAGATTTGTCATCACGAGCGAGCTATGCCGCAATCCCACAGTGCGGTCGAGGGCATGCTGCGAGCGAGGGATCTGCAGTTCGCTACACCGCGGTCGCAATGGTTTGCCGCCGCGTCAGTGATTCAGGGCGACTTCGGCGGAGTCCGTCAGCGTTCCTGATTCGGCGGAAGTTGAGGCGCGGGTCCCGGCTGAACTTCGTTGGGTGTCGGCGGATTTGGCGGTGGATTCGGCGGTGTCGTTGGGAGTTGTTGTGGCGCGGCGGCTGGATTCGGCACACCCGGCGGCAATGCGCCTGGCGCAGGCGGCGCGCCGGGAACCGGAGCGGCCCCCGGCTGTGGCGGCAACGGTGCTGCCGGTGGAGCTTCCGGCGGCGCGGCCGTGCCTACGCCACGCCCGGCATAGAAGGTTCGGTCCTGCCGTGGCGTGAGCCGCAGTTGCCGCGGCGTTATAGCAATCACCAGTTCGGTATCGCTTTGCTGCGTATTGTGATCGCCGGTAAGCGGACCGAGAGCGGTGAGTCCCGGCCAGCCGTTGATGCTGCGAATTTCGCTCGATTGGATGATTCCGGAAAGAAGACTCGTCTCGTTTGCGCGCAATCGCACCATCTGCTCTATGGCGCGATTGCTGATGATGGGAATGCCGTTGACGTTTTGCCCGCTCAGCGACGTGATCTCAAATTGCATGTTCAGAGACACTTCGCCATCGGGATGCACGCGCGGCGTAGTGTGCACTTTGAGGCCAAGGTCGACGTACTCCGATGCGGGATACGACGTGAGCGGCGCATTCAAAGATTGCTGATTATTAACGGGATTCACAAAGACCGATACGGTAGCCGATGCATTGTTTGCGACGGCGACGTCGAGCAATCCATTTCCAACGAAATCGCCGTCCGCTATCGCCACCGGGTTATTTCCGGTTGGAATACTAACGGGCGTGGCGAAAGAGCCGGCGCCGAGTCCGAGGAAAAGATCGATGGTATTCGCGGATTCGCACGCCACGATTAAAGACGGCAATGTGCTGCCGAAATTCCCGGAGATCAGCGCTGTGGGACCGCTGTCCGTTGTGAAATTCGTCGCAGCTCCAAACGTCCCATCGCCTTTGCCGGGAAATATTGTCAGGGTATTGTCGACTTTATTCGTGACGGCGAGATCGAGGATGTTGTCTCCGTTGTAGTCGCCGGCGGCGATGGCCGAGGGACCAACGCCAGTACCCAAATCGATGCGCCTGGAAAATGTGCCGTTAGCGTTGCCCAACAACACCGAAACCGTGTTCGAACCGCTGTTGGTTACTGCGACGTCGAGGTTGCCGTCCGCATTGAAGTCGCCCGTTACAAGCGCGGAGGGACTCCTGCCAACCGTAGTGTTGACCGGAGTCGCGAACGTCCCGTCGCCATTGCCAAGCAATATTGAGACCAGCCCGTCCGCCTGGTCGAGAACGGCGAGATCGACCCTGCCCGTATGCCTGAAATCTCCCGTGACCATCGCCGCCGGATTTCTAATCCCCGTGATCGTGCCCCCCGACGCAAACGTACCGTCACCGTTGCCGAGAAAAATCGAGATGGTGTTGTCAGAAAAATTGGCCACGGCCAGATCAACCTTGCCATCTGCATTGAAGTCGCCCGATACGATGGCGCTTGGCGCTATGCCTGTCGCCAGCGTCGTCTGCGACAGGAATGTACCGTCGCCATTGCCCAAGAGGATCGATACCGTGTTATCGCCTTGGTTGGTAACCGCCAAATCCAGCTTGCTGTCGCCGTTCAAGTCCGCAACGGCGATGGATGTGGGGGAATGTCCCACGGGAAAGTCGGTGCGCGGGAGGGCGCCGGCGAAATTGCCGGTAATCGCCGAAGAGGAGAGTTGTGACGTGGGAGCAACCAGGCTGGCGGAAAGCAAGCCAAGGGTGATCGGGAAATGTTCCCCGACGAAAAACGTGGCGGGACGCCCATCCTCGACACGCAGCAGGACGCGCTGGGCCCTGCGCGTCATGCTGAGCGCGCGCGCAAAATTTGCCGAGGCGCCCGGCAAAGTCGCCAGGAAGATTGTATGGCCGCCGCCGAAGGCGATGAGCGGCGGTATAGCCGCGGCCGCGCCGCTTGAAGCCGCCAGTGGATTTTGACTGCCGAAGATGCTTTGCAGAGCCTGCAAAAGCGTTCCCGAATTTGCCGCCTGTTGCAGTTCACGGATGACTCCCGTAGGCACGGAAAACGTGCTCGCGCTCGTTGGCGGCGAGATGCCCAGGTTGAGGAGCGACTGGCGATCGACTTCCAACAGGTCGACTTCGAGCAGAAATTCGCCGGGCGCCTGCTGCACGTCTTTAAGGATTGCTTCGGCTAACGCCACATTAGCGGGCGTATCGCGAACCGTTATGGTGTGCGTCTTTACATCGAGTTCGGTCCGGCGGAGGCCAACGATATCGCGAATCACGCGCATGGCCTCGGTCATCTCGTCGTTCGTCTCGGCTGCTGGAAGGGGAATCGTTTTTTTGATTTCCGGATCGTAATCACGGCGCTTATTGGCCGTATCCGCGGCTACAAAAAACGTTTTCGCGTCAACGGCGAACCAGAACGTGCTGGTCTCTTCCGAAAGCGAGCGCATGGCAGTATCGAAATCGACATCGGATACGCGGAACCGAATCTGGCGGTCGGGCAAATCTGGGTCGAATGCCGCAATCACGCCGAATTGGCGCGCCACCTCCTCATATGCACCGCGCGTGGGTCCGTTGTAGTCGAAGTTGTGCGTACCGGGGTTGGCTTTAATCTCCGGCAGCATGCCCGCCAAAGTTTGGCCGCCGAGAGAGGTTGGAGCGCTCGACTGAGTCAATTCCTGGAGCCGTTCTTGCGCTACGGTATAAGTTGGATCTGCCTGGATCGCGGATTGCAGCAGGGCTCGGGCCAGAGCCGGATTGCCGCTCACGAGTTGCCGCTCGGCCTGTTCCGTACGCGGCTGTGCGAGAGCGGAGCGCGCAAACTGCGCTCGAACCTGAATGACACGGTCATTTGGCGCGAGACCGGCGGCCAACCGATAATCCTGATAGGCCACGTCCCAGTCGCCGGCTGCTTCCGCACGCTGGCCTGCTTCGTAGGCCTGGCGCGCGTCTTTACCCGCGGCATTTGGAGTTGAAGATGGGTTATGCGAGTTTTGGGCCGCCAACGATATCGGAGCAAACGCCAGGGAAATTGCCGTCAAAATGATGGCTGCGCCGCGCCCCATTCGAGTCGCGGAGTGCCACATTTGCAGGGCTGGGTGGCTGATTTCGGACGAAAACATGAGCGCATATTGTAACCGGCGCGAGAGGATGAAACAGGGGCAAAATGCCTTGACTGTGTGACTTGGAGGCACTAGACTGTTTTTGTTACTTGCAACTGGTTTGCAACTGGGACTTGCCGTTTGATCTCTTCCTTCCTGATTGCTCTGCGTGAAGGCGCCGAGGCCGCTTTAGTTGTCGGCATTGTACTCGTCTATCTGGATCGTACCGGACGTTCCCGCCTGGCGCGGTTCGTGTGGAGTGGTGTGGCTTTGGCCGCCGCCCTGAGCCTGGCCGCGGCAATTGCGCTGGAACGATGGCAGATCAGCGAAGACGGCTTCGAAGGCCTTCTGATGCTGCTGGCCGCCATCTTCGTTGTAAGCATGATCGTGTGGATGAATCGTATCGCGCGGCATCTGCGCAAAGAGATCGAACAGCGCGTGGAAGCGTTTGCGCAGAAAAGCGAATTCGCGGCGGGGCTTGGCCTGGGCACATTCGTTTTCCTCATGGTCCTGCGTGAAGGCGCGGAGTTGGCCCTGATCCTGCGCGCGGTGGAGCTTTCGGCGGAGGGCGTGGCCGTCTGGATCGGAACCGGGCTGGGCCTTGCGCTGGCAATCGCCGTGGGGTTTTTCTTCTTTGAAGGCACGTTGAAAATTCCATTGGGCCGCTTTTTCGCGGTGACGAGCGCGATCCTGATGATCGTGGCCTTGCAGCTGGCGTTGACCGGATTTCACGAGCTCAGCGAGGCCATGTGGATTCCCTCCGGCAAACGCGAAATGGCGATCGTCGGTCCGATCGTCCGGAATGAATACTTTTTCTTCGTGGTCATTCTTGGCGCGGCAGCCCTGCTGATCCTGCGCGAGTGGCGTTCGATGAAAACGGCGGCTGCGCCTCAAGCTCTGAATTCAGCAGAGGAACGGCGCATTCGCTGGGAGCGACGCAGTCAAAGCCGCTGGATGTTTACGGCGGCGGCGGTTTTCGTTGCGGTGATCCTCACGCTGACGGCGGAATTCGTATATGGGCGGGTGGCCGCGGCGGCACCGGAAGCGCAGAGCGTAATCGCACAAAATGGTATCGTGCGCATCTCCACAGCCGGTATTGGCGATGGCAATTTGCACTTTTTTCAGGTGGCGGCGGGAAACACATCCTTGCGGTTCATCGTCATACGTAAACCCGATGGAAACTGGGGAACGGCGCTGGACGCTTGTATGATTTGCGGATGGGCCGGTTACCGGCAGAGCGGGGAAAACGTTATTTGCCGCAACTGCGCTTCGGCGATTTACATTCCCAGCATCGGGCAGAGCGGGGGTTGCAATCCAGTGACGTTTCCGGCGCGCGTCGATGGCAGTGATCTGCTGATCGACGTCTCCACACTCACCGACGCCGCGCGAAAAGTTCCACAGTAGGTCCTTGTGTTCGTCAGACTCATCACGGATTCGTTCAGGCGGCAGGCGCGCCGCAAGCTGCTGACCACGGCCGCTCTTGCGCTCGGCACAGCAATAGCGACGGCAACGCTGACCGTGGCGTTGGACGTAGGCGACCGTTTAGCACGCGAATTCCGAAGCCTGGGGGCCAATCTGGTGGTGACTCCGGAAGCCGACACGCTTCCGCTGGAGATTGGGGGCGTTGATTATCGGCCTGTGGATTCCGGCGTGTTTTTGTCTGAAAGCGATCTGGGGAAGCTGAAGACGATTTTCTGGCGCAACAATATCATCGGATTCGCGCCCTTCCTGGACGTGCCCGTAACCGCACTTGTAGGGAGTTCGCGTGCAGATAGCGGACGTCTGCGGACGACGTTAATCGGCACCTGGTATCGCCATGATGTGGCAGTTCCGGGGGGCGGCACTTTTGCAACGGGGATTTCGGCGACGAATCCAGGATGGAAGTTGAACGGGCGATGGTTTTCTGACAATTCGGCCGAAGCCGTGGCAGGCGCGAACCTCGCCCGGCGCGCGGGCATCCACACCGGCGATTCGGTTACCGTTCAGACCGAAGGCGCGAGTTCGCAGTTGGTGGTGACGGGAATCATCTCAACCGGCGGGCAGGAAGACGACGCGATTCTGGCGCCGCTTACGGTCGCACAGGCGCTCGCGCACAAACCCGGCGACTACCGGCGGCTGCTCGTGAGCGCGTTGACGAAACCGGAAGATGCGTTTTCGCAGCGCAATCCCAAGTCCATGAGTCCCGAAGAATTTGATCGCTGGTATTGCTCGCCGTATATTTCGTCGATCTCGCGGCAGATTCAGGAGCAGTTCCCAGGCGTGAACGTGCGGGCCATACGCCAGGTGGCGGAGGGCGAGGGGCAAATCCTCTCCCGTGTGCAGTCATTGATGTGGCTGGTGACATTCGCGGCGTTATTGGCCGCGGCGCTTGCTGTAGCAGCGACGGCCGGAACCACCGTCCTCGAAAGGACCGGCGAAGTTGCGTTGATGAAGGCGCTGGGAGCGCGCCAGCGACTGGTGGGAGCATTCTTTCTCGGAGAACAGTGGTTTATGGCTATCGTGGGGGGGGTGCTGGGCTACACGGCCGGGCTGGGGCTTGCGCACGCGCTGGGCCAGCGCATCTTTGGAATCGCTCCCGGCGCACGGCTCATTTTGCTGCCGGTTGTGTTAGCGCTTGCAGCCGCGGTGGCGACTATCGGAAGCCTGCTCCCATTGAGAAAAATAATGAAATTGGACCCGGCGCCCGTCTTACGCGGCGAATAAAACAGGTAGGCGCACGCCGCCGCGAGTTGTAACCCGGAAAATGTTCTGGCGTATTCTTTGGCGATTGTTGTACGCGAGCCGCGGACGGCTGGCTCTGGCCATTCTGGCTGTGGCGAGCGGCGCGGCGGTGTGCGCGGCTTTGCTGAATGTTGACCTTGATGCCACTGACAAGCTGACGCGCGAATTCCGCGCGCTCGGCGCGAATGTGGTCGTGTCCGCAACTCAGAACGGAGATGCCGCGGGCACAATGGATGCCAACCTCATAGGTCAAATCAGTGACCTGCACCTGCCAGACGTGGTCGCGGCTGCTCCGTACCTCTATCTTTCGGCGAATGCCAAAGCCGGCGAGAACAACTCAGGCGTGATTGTTGCCGGAACATTGTTTGATGAAGTGGCGCGAATGAATTCATGGTGGAAGGTCGATGGACTCTGGGTCGCGTCGCGCGACGATCGCACACAATGCATGATCGGAGAATTGGCCGCATCGCGGCTCGGGCTCACTCCGGGAAAAAGTGTCACCGTGACTTACGCCGGGCGCGCAGTGACTCTGCAAGTCAGAGGAATCGTTACCACGGGCAGTTCGGAAGATAGCCAAATATTTGTAGTGCTGCCGGTGGCACAGGAGCTTTCGGGTCTGGGGGATCGGATAACGCTGATTCAAATTATGGCGCGAGGGTCGGCGGCCGAAATCCAAGGGGTGATTCATCGGCTTTCTACCGCCTTGCCCGCCGCGCAGGTGCGCCCGCTGCGACAGATCGCAGAAGCGGAAGGACAACTGCTGGCGCGAATTCGCGGGCTGCTCGCTGGCACGGTAGGCTTGATCCTGGTGCTCACGGCACTGGGCGTACTGGCAGCAATGGCCGGACTCGCGGTCGAGCGACGCCGCGATGTCGGTCTGATGAAGGCGCTGGGCGGGCCGGTGCGCAGGATCATGAGATTTTTTCTGGCGGAGGCGACAGCGATCGCGTTTACCGGCGGCATTGCGGGCTGCCTTGTGGGAATGGCCCTGTCGGAGTGGATCGGTGAGCGGATTTTCTCAGTCTCAATAAGTCCGCGGCTGATTGTCATCCCGGCGACACTGGCGCTGATGATTGTGGTGTCGCTGGCTGGAGCGCTTCCGTTACGTTTGCTGGGGCGGGTGCGTCCTGCGGAGATTTTGCGCGGCGAATGATGGCAGCGCTTGTTCAGGTCGAAGATCTCTCGAAAATTTATGGAGGAGTACGCGCGCTCGACAAAGTCAGCTTTGAAGTGTACCCCGGAGAATGGATCGCGATCATGGGTCCTTCGGGCTCAGGCAAGACGACTCTCATCAATATTCTCGGCGGCCTGGACCGGCCCACGAGCGGCCGCGCGCTCGTGGATGGCGTGAACGTGGGCACGCTCGGCGAGCGCGAGCTAACACGATACCGCGCGGAAAAAGTCGGGTTTGTTTTTCAGAATTTTCATCTCGTTCCATATCTCTCGGCGCTCGAGAACGTGATGCTGGCGCAATATTTCCATAGCATCGCGGACGAGAAAGAAGCGGCACAGGCACTCGAGCGCGTGGGCCTGGGCGACAGGCTCGATCATCTGCCGGGCGAGTTGTCGGGGGGAGAACAGCAGCGCGTCGCGCTGGCACGAGCACTGATCAACCATCCAAACCTGCTCCTGGCGGATGAGCCCACCGGAAATCTCGACGAGGCGAACGAGCAGATGGTGCTGGAAATTTTGCGGGAGCTGCATGGCTCCGGCCACACGATTTTGCTGGTGACGCATTCGCAGGAGATCGGCCGGATGGCCGACCGGAGGATCGAACTGGCGCACGGGCGGCTTGTGCACATCGTTGCGAATGTCAGTTAGCCCGGCTTAAGCGATGCCCATCCCAATCGACGAACGAAAAAAGCCGGCGGATGTGAAGGTGCGCGTCTCAACCGGCGCGGGCGTGGATATCGTCTGGTCCGACCAGCACGCCAGCCATTACGACTTTGTGTATCTTCGGGAGCAATGTCCCTGCGCAATGTGCAACGACGAGCGAAACAAGAAAGAAGAGATGAAGTTGCACGGCGGCGGAAGTGCGGGGACGGTTCTGCCACTTTTTAAGCCGCGCCCCACCGCGCGTGCGGCGAAAGCCGTGGGGAATTACGCGCTGCAGATCGACTTTTCCGACGGACATAGCACCGGAATCTACAGCTACGATTACCTGCGGACCATCTGCCCGTGCGAGGAATGCGCAAAAGCGTTTCGCGCCGGGGCAAGCTGATCGGCCGCCGCACGAATCCCTGCCGGTCGCAAACTGCAGATCCCGCGTTTTCCGCTCGCATGAGGACATCGCGGGCGAACTGCCTCGGGAGGACACCGTGTGTCTGTGTGCCGCTCGACGCAATGCGGTTTGAGCGAGACTGAATGAGAGCGATAACTCAAACGAGTCCTGACGGCTGAATAGCCGAGGCCGTCGTTTTGCGGCCGTTCAGCCGCCGTAGAAGAATCCGGTGTCGCGCAGGGTGAGCGGCTCGGCATCTTTGCGAACGCCGGCGTCGATCACTTCGGCGACGAACGTAGTGTGATCGCCGCCGGTCACGTCGCTGGTAACGCGACATTCGAACCAGGCCGGCGGGTCGGCTAGCAGCGGCAGGCCATCGGGCCGGCCTTCGAGGCGATAGCCGTTGAGGCGATCTCCAACAAGTTCGGTGCTCCGAAAGAAGGCCGTAGCAAGGTCTTTCTGATCTTTGGCGACAACGTGGACGATGAACTTGCGCGAGGCGACAATGGCGCGGTGCAGGCCGCTATCGGCTTTGATCGCGATCATGATCAAAGCAGGCGTGAAGGAGCACTGCGAGATCCAGTTGATCGCGCCGGCGGCGGGGCCGGAAGCGTCGCGGGAAGTGGCGACGAAGAGGCCATAGGTGATCATGCGCAGGGCTTTCTTCTTTACTGCTGGATCCATAGCGCTTGCTCCTTTCGCGAAGGGACCTCAGGAATTTCAAGCCGAACGAGCCATGATGGCGGCTGACACAAGTCCTCTGAGCACGAAAATGCCGCCGGTCGCGAGCAGCAGCCATCCTGCATAACGAAACGGCGCCCAGGCAAGAGACAGCATAATGAGTCCCGCGACGATCAGCGAGCCACCGCCAATTTTGGTGACGAGCCGTTCGTTTGCCAGCCGGCTGTGATGCGCGCGACTCCACGTTCCCACGCCCCAAAGCACGAGGACTACTGACAAGGCGATCCATGCCGGACGGCGAGGATTGAATAGATAACGGCCGGTGAGCGCAAACAAAGCCAGCAGTGCGCCGACCAGCATAAAGACGAACTCGTTCATCACGCGAAACATGTGGCCGGGATTGGACATAGGCAGCTCCGCCTCAGACGCGTTCGATGCGGACGTGCTTGAGAACCACCGGCGTGCGGGGACGGTCGCTCGAATCGCGCGGCACCTTGGAAATTTTATCGGCGACGTCCTGCCCTTCCACGACTTCGCCGAAAATGCTGTGCCGCTTGTCGAGCCACGGTGTGGCGGCCACGGTGATAAAAAATTGGCTGCCATTGGTATTCGGTCCGGCATTAGCCATGGAAAGCTTTCCCGCCGCGGAGTGGCGCAAGGAGGGATGAAACTCGTCGGCGAACTTGTAGCCGGGTCCGCCGGTGCCGCTTCCCAGCGGGCATCCGCCCTGAATCATGAAATCGGGGATGACGCGATGAAAGGTGAGTCCATCGTAGAAGGGGCGTTTTGTCTTTTGGTTGATCTTGGGATCTGAAAATTCCCTGGTGCCCTCCGCAAGGCCAATGAAATTGGCTACAGTCTGCGGCGCCTCTTTTTCGAAGAGGCGGCAGACAATGTCTCCCTGCGAAGTCTCAAAAATGGCGTATGTTCCGGGTGTACGCGGCAAATTAGCCTCCGGGATTACTATCTAATTTCTCAAGTCAACATATCACGAGCTGGCGATTGCGCTGAAATCATAAACACTGACAAAGGCCAGGCGCAACGCGCGGCCAGATCGTGAATCGTTTAAACACGACCGCCGGATCGTTGTGAGGCGCGGGATGTTACACTACAACGCTTTGCAACGGGCACGACGCGCAAATTGGCCGGCTGCTCGATGGATCCAAGGAGGAATCCTGTGCACAACGTGGTCATTATCGGGAGCGGGTGCGCCGGGCTGACGGCCGCAATTTATGCCGCGCGCGCCAATCTGAAGCCGCTGGTAATCGATGGCTACGAGCCCGGCGGACAGCTCACGCTGACCACCATGGTGGAGAATTTCCCCGGTTTTCCGGAGGGCATTCTCGGGCCCGAATTGATCGAAAGGATGCGCAAACAGGCGCAGCATTTTGGGGCGGAATTCCGGGCGGGCGCGGTTACGGCGGTGGATTTGAGCAAGCGGCCGTTTCAAATCACGGCAGGGAAAGAAAGTTTTCGGGGTAAGACGGTAATTGTGGCTGCGGGCGCTTCGGCGCGCATGCTGGGCCTGGAGTCTGAACGGAAGCTGATCGGCCACGGAGTTTCCACCTGCGCTACATGCGATGGATTTTTCTTTCGCGGAAAAGAGATCGCGGTGGTCGGCGGAGGCGACACAGCAATGGAGGAAGCGCTTTTTTTAACCCGCTTTGCTAGCCGTGTGCACTTGCTGCACCGGCGGCGGGAGTTTCGCGCCAGCAAGATCATGCTGGACCGCGCGCGAGCAAACGAAAAAATCAACTTCGTCACGCCGGTAATGATCGAGCACATTTCGAATATCGAGAAGAGTTGCGTGGAGGCTGTGTCCTTACGGAACACCGAGACCGGCGAAAAATCGGAATTGCTGGTGGAAGGCGTCTTTGTCGCGATCGGGCACGAGCCGAACACAAAAGTATTTCGTTCTATTCTGGATATGGACGAGAACGGATATCTCTCGACTCACAACGGCAGCAAGACGAATATTCAAGGAGTGTTTGCGGCCGGCGATGTGCAGGACCACCATTACCGGCAGGCCGTGACCGCTGCCGGCTCCGGGTGCATGGCGGCAATGGACGCGGAGAAGTTCCTGGAAGCGACAGGGCAATAAGAACCTTTCCAGGAAGCGAATTCCGTTGAGGTGAGCCAACTACATGAGGAATTCTTCCTCGCAACGCTCCTCAGAATGACAACGTGGCTCGGCTTGACAGTTTGAAGTTGGCCGCCGTATCGTCTTTCGCAACCCTAGAACACGGATTCACGTCGAAGTGAGCAAGGAGGATCGCCATGGCTCCTAAAAATACCGCGCGCACAAATTTCAGCCGCCGAGCACTCTTGAAATCGTCGCTTGTGGGCGGCGGGGCGGCGCTGGCGGGAAATTTATTTGGCGGCTTCGTTCCGAATCTCGCCTGGGGCGCAGACATTGCGGCGAAATACGAGACCGCCGTCGTGGAAACTGAATCAGGAAAAATCCGCGGCGTAATGCAGGCCGGGGTGCAGACCTTTCGCGGAATTCCGTACGGCGCATCGACAGCGGGCGCCAACCGATTCATGGCTCCGCGAAAGCCCGAGCCATGGACCGGCGTGCGAGATGCATTTCAAAACGGCCCCACCGCGCCTCAGCTCGGCGGCGCCCCAAATCCGCTGATCCTGGGCCACAGCGCTCCGACGTTTCAAAGCGAAGACTGCCTCGTCCTGAATGTATTTACGCCGGCGCTGAGCGGCAAGCGACCGGTGATGGTGTGGCTGCATGGCGGGGGGTATGCGGGGGGCGCGGGTTCGGCGCATTCGTTTGACGGCAATTATCTGGCGCGCGGGGGCGACGTGGTAGTGGTCAGTGTTAACCACAGGCTTAACGTATTCGGGTATCTGTATCTGGCTGGTCTGGGCGGTGACAAATACGCAGATTCGGGCGACGCTGGATTGCTCGATGTGATCGCGGCGCTGCAATGGACGCGTAACAACATCGCGCGTTTTGGGGGCGATCCTGGCAACGTGACGCTGTTTGGGCAATCGGGAGGCGGCGCGAAGGTGAGCACTCTGCTGGGCATGCCGGGAACGAAGGGCCTGGTACACAGGGCGATCATCGAGAGCGGCTCGGCGCTGAAAGGCGTCAGCCGGGAAAATGCCGGCAAAACCACCGAGCGACTTCTCAGTAAGCTGAGCCTGCAGCCGAATCAGGTCGATGAGCTGCAAAAACTGCCGATGGAGAAACTCTTGGCCGCTATCGATACCCGCGGTCAAGGAGCAGCGGGCGGCGGGCCCTTTCAACTGGCTCCCGTAGTAGATGGTAAGAACCTGCCGCGCGATCCGTGGGACCCGACAGCTCCCGAAGTTTCCGCCGAGGTACCGGTGATGATCGGATCGGTCAACACGGAAGGCACGTTTTTCATGCCACCTCAGAATCCGCAATTCGCGCCGCTCTATTCGCTGGACGAAGCCGGATTGAAGGCGCAATTGACGCAGCGGTATGGGGACGCAGCCGAAAAGCTGATTGAGGCGTACCGCAAGGAAGCGCCCGATGCGAGCCCGAGCAAAATCTTTTTTGAGGCGCTCGCCTTTCCGGGCGATGCGATCAAGCAGGCCGAACGCAAGTTCGCGCAAGGGAAAGCGCCAGCTTATATGTATCTCTTTACGTGGGAGACACCGGTCGAAGGCGGCAGGCGGCATTCTCCACATACGATCGAGCTGCCGTTTGTGTTTGATAATCCTCAGGAGCAGCCAGATGAAGTCGGAAACGGTCCCGATCTGCAGCCGCTGGCCGATCGAGTCAGCGGGGCGTGGACGGCGTTTGCGCGGACGGGAGTTCCAAATACATCTCTGACGCCGAAGTGGCCAGCCTACAATCCGGATCAACGCGCGACGATGATCATCAATGACGAGTGGAAGGTGGTAAACGATCCGCGGCATGAAGTGCGCATGATCATGGATAACCTGAAGGGAACGAGGAATTCGTAGGCTGTCGCAACGATGCAAGCCGCGGATTTTGCACCATTAAAAACCAAGGTGGCGCGCAGCCTTAAAACCAACTGCAGATCCCTCGATCGCTAAAGCGATCTCGTGATGACAATTGTTGACATTTTCGCCAGTCCGATACCGTTGCTGCCTGACGGTCAGGGCAGGCGAGGAACGGCCAGTTTCATGCAAATGGGTAAGAGTCGCATTAGCGGTTGAGCAGAACGAATTTCTGAGCGCGCTTGCCGGTATCCACTTCGCCGGTGTACAGGTTCCCCTTTGAATCCGATGCAATGTCGTGCACGTGATGGAATTGACCTGCATTGCGGCCGGCGTGCCCGGTGCTGCCCAGGATCGAACCATCACTGCGGCGAAGGGTCCAGATGACATTGTTTTCACCGTCAGCGACCAGCAGGAAATTCTGATTCCGGTCGAGTGAAAATGCGAGGTCGTAAGCAGAACCGTTGCCCAGGGTTTCCTTGCGCAGGAAGAATTCCTTCAGGAATTTGCCCTCTTTCGTAAACACCTGAATGCGGTCGTTTACACGATCGCAGACATAGACCAATCCATCATTCGACAGATGGACGCAATGCAAGGGAGTGCGGAATTGTTTGTCTACAGGCGCGCTCGGATCGTATGGGCCGGGATTGTTGTCGTCGGGCATGTTTCCGTAGGCGCCCCACATACGCTTGAATTTTCCTGTTTCCGAATCGAAGACAATGACGCGGCGATTGCCGTAGCCGTCGGCAATGTAGATTTCGTGGGCCTTTTCGTCCAGATCAACGCCGGCGGGTCGGCCGAGCAGAGTCGTAGCGAGGCTATCGATCGGCGCTTTGGAGGAATGACCTATTTGCATGAGGAACTTCCCATCATTTGTGAACTTGAGCGCCTGCCTGTCGCTCACGCCATTTCCAGTGATCCAGACATTATTCTGGGAATCCACGAAGACGCTGTGCTCGGAAGTGGGCCAGTCGTAGCCGGAACCCGGGCCGCCCCAAGATTTGAGTAACTTTCCCGCGGCATCGAACTCCAGCACCGGTGGCGCAGCAAAACAGCACTGTGAGACCGGCGGATTTTGCGCGGCGGCAAGATCATCTTTGGCGTTCGAGCCAGGACGCTGCAAGACCCAGATATGATCCTGGCGATCAACAGCAATGCCGCTGACCTGGCCCATGATCCAGTTGTTGGGCAACTGCTTCGGCCAATCGGCGTCGACTTTATAGGAGGGCAGGTGATCCTGCGCCCGGAGGGAAATGCAAACAGCAAGAGCGAGGACAAACGCAAGGAGGGACAATTTTCTGAGCATCTTCCACCTCTGCGTTACTTCAACCGATAGATACGAATGGCGTTCCCGGTTCCGATTTTCTGGCGCACACCGGCAGGGAGTTGGTTGAAAAGCGCCACGATAGCCTGCCAGCGCTGCGGCCCCGAACTCATGGGGTAATGCTGGTCGCTACCGATCACAAAGCGGTCCTGAAAGTCCGTAAACAATTTCAGCCACTCGGGCTTGATCTTACCGGAGGCGCCATCAGCAAGCGGTGAATTCTTTTCCACGTCGAGGGGGTCGAGTTTGATTTCCATGAACAAATTGGGATGCGCTTCGAGCAGCCGGCGCGCCAGTTCCGGCGTGCGATAGCCGGTGGTATCCCACCCGAGGTGAGCCCAAACAATTTTGGCGCGTGGATTATGCGACAGCAAACGTTCAAACGCGGCGATATTGGCATGCAGGCGGGAGGGATTGGGCGGAGATTTTAGCGGCGCCGGCAAATCGATATCCTGAGGCACGGCTTCCATATGAATGGAAATGGGCACGTCATGCTGCGCGGCAACATCAGCCAGCAGCAAAAGGAGGGGACCATCGGCTTCGGCGTGCTGATAGGGAGTCGAGGAGGGGAAATGCTCAGTGGTCATCTCGCCGAATCCGACAGCACCGGCCGCGAGAATGGCCTCGGCGCGCTCTTTGAATTTTTTCTGCACTTCCGGGCCCACATTTCCGGTACGAGCCGCTTCGATGAGCATGGGGTTGAGCGTGCCACCGCCTCCGAGGACGTATATCTTACCGGGGTACTTTTTCGCCGCAGGCATGAGGCGTTCGACGTCAAAACGGCTGGCATCGGCCAGGGTGAAGGGCGAAGGCATGAAAACGATGTTGGCAAGATTCTCCTCGGGCATAGCGCGGATCGCGGCCGCCATTGAGGCATCGACGTTCGTTTCGTCCAGATGCGTGTGCACATCAATAAATGGGCTGACCGCGGCAACCGATTTCGGCGCCGACTGCGTTTTTGCCGGAGAGGGACGGAGAAACCAAACGGCGGCAGTTATTATGCTGACAAAAAAGAGTGCTTTACGGCGCGAACTTATGTGCGTTTCGGACATGGCTGCTCCTCGACCAAAAGACGGATCGACGCTACCGAGTTGCGGCGTCTTCGATTCGCGTCTGGTAGCTGGCGGCTTCCATCCAGTGGCCGCCGCGCTTAATCCAAACACGCGTGATGTGCACGGGCTTGGCATTTTGTGGCTGATGGCGGGAGATAAGAATGGCGGCGGTGCCGAAATCGAGCACGTGCATATCCACCACGGGCATGGGCGTATAGCCGGCCATCTTGCTGCGCGCGAGGTCTTCCATGCGTCCGCGCTTGGTTAGCGTCTGATCACTATTCGAATTGGCTGCTTCGAATTCGTCGGCAACATACAGACCCCAATTTTTCGAATCATGCGCGACAGTGTAGGTTTGCAGGGCCATGAAGCCGGCAATGACATCGCGTTCGTTTTGAGTCTTGGGGTCGAAGGGCATCGTTTTGCAGGGATTCTGGCAGGCGGCGCGCGTAACTGCCGCCGGCGGAGGCGGCGCGTCGAGCAGGTGAACTTCCTGATACACCAGCAAGCGCCATCCCGCAGAGCGATTCACCCACACATGCAGCGCATGATCTTTGCCGTTGTGAATCTGGATGCTTTCGAGACTCCCGTAATTGTGGGCGGTCATCTGGGCATTGGGATCGCCGATGGCAGGCTTAGGGAGCTGCTGAAGGAATTCCTGCCGAGACAGCGTTTTGCCGCTTGCGTCTGTCCAGGTAAAACGGGTATCCAGCAATTTATCAAGCGAAGCTGCGTCTGATTTCAGGGCCGCCTCCGCGAACGCGTGGTCAGCCGCGACGGAAGCCTGCTCAAACGATGCTTTTTGCTCCGGCGACTGACCGGATTCCTGCGGCGCGGCTGATGCGGCCCACATGCGCGGCAAATCCGGCACTAAAGTAATTGTTACGGCGGCGGTGATAGCAAACACAAAATTGAGCCGGCGATACATGGCTCCTCCTATTGGACAAAGCACGCGCCGCATTCTGGGGAAAGCAGAGCGCGGGCAACAACTGGGATCAGTTTAGGTCATTTATTCCGCGGAGTCAGCCAAGCCATGCGGTCGGCGCCAAGGCAGCGATGTCGCTGGCAATATCGATGACCGCAGGTTTGCCGGAGGAAATCGCTCGATCGAGTGCGGGGCGCAAATCGCAGGCGCGTTCGACGCGGATACCGACGGCCCCCATGCTTTCGGCAATTTTTGCGAAATTCACTTTGGAAAAGTGCCACATCTCGCCCTGCTTTTGGGAGGGGTGACCATCATATGCCGCGCGGAAAATTTCGGTTTCCTGATTCAAGGAATTGTTGTTGTTAATGCAGGTAACCGTCGGAATATTACAGCGGACAGCCGTCTCGAGTTCCTGCAGGTGATACCAAAAGCCTCCATCGCCGGTGAAACAGATTACCGGACGATTGGGCAGAGCGCATTTGGCGCCGATCGAAGCTGGGAAGGCCCAGCCCAGCGAGCCAGCCGCCCTCAGGAAATCCCAATCGGCGTGATTAACCCAGAGCTGCTGTGCGCACCACATGCCGGAGTGGCCGGTATCGCAGACGACGACGGCATTTTGCGGCAGCCACTCACCGATTTCTTTCAGAATTCTCTCGGGACGCAGAGGCGAGGCGTCTGAATTTCGTAAGGGTTCAACCTCGGCTCGCCACTGCTTAACAAGGGCTTGTGTTTCGCGTATCCAGGAGTCGCGGTTCGCGGGCGGACCGGCTGAGGCGATCAACGATTCAAGCGTCAGTCTCGCGTCGCCGAGCAGCGAAACAACATTCGGATAGTTGCGTCCGAGATCGCTGGGATCGATTCCGATTTGAATGACGGGCGTCCCAGCGGGCGGGATATGCCAGAAATGCGTCAGGAGACCGCCGGTTTGGCTTCCGACGAACAAGACCAGGTCGGCACGCATCAGAATTTTGTTTGTGCAGGAACGCGAATACGTGCCCGGTACACCGATGTAGAGGGGATGATCCTCCGGGAGGAGCGCATACGCGTTGAGCGAAGTGGAGATAGGGATTGGAAGCCTCTCCGCAAACTTGAGTGCTTGCGGACCTGCGTTTGACCATCGCGTGCCGCCGCCAATGACGATGACCGGGCGTTCGGCACGCTGCAAATGGCGGAGGGCTTCTTCGATGCGAGGAGGCTCAGGGACCGGCCTATGGGCGGGGACGCGAACAAATTCCTGCTCGGTCACGAGAGGCTGATCGATGGGCTCACGTTCGATTTCTCCCTCTTTGCCTGCGAGCAGCAGGTTTACCGGACCTGGAGTGCCGGAAGTCGCTTCGCGAAAAGCCTGGCGCAACAGGTCGGGCAAGCGGTCGGCCACGTCGACTTCGAAATTCGCTTTTGTCACCTGCCGGAAAATCGGGTAATCGTCGATTTCCTGGTACGCGCCCTTATATTTTTGCTGGGCCACCCTGCCTCCGGTTAGGGTGATCACGGGGCTGTGCGCCATGAAAGCGTCGCGCAAACCCGCTGCAAGATTGGCGGCGCCGATAGCCTGCGCCGCGCAAATCCCGGGACGACGCGAGGCGCGGGCATAACCATCCGCCATGTACGCGGCGGCCTTTTCACCGTGGGTCAGCACGCGTTTGATCGGCAGATCGTCCATTGCCGCCAAAGTGCGGCTTATTATCGTCGGAACAAAGAATATGGCGGTAACGCCATAGCCTTGCAGAAGCTCCGCGATGTATTGCGCGCCTGTAATCCTGGGCAATTTTCTCTCCGAAGTACGCCTCGGCGGTTTTTTGTGCGATTCGGAGCCAAACCATACGGGCGGGCAATATAGGTGTCAAGCCCGTAGCGAACGGATACTGATGCGTGCATCGCCTGGGCTCAAATCCAGTGCGCGCTTGTTGACTCGGAACAGCGGCCAGCATATGGTTTGCGTTTGCGCCGGTAAAGACGAACAAGGGAATCACGCCATGACCAAAGCGGCTGAAGCAAAGATCACGCTTGATGACATAAACTCCGCCGCGAAACGGCTGAGCAATTGGGGAAGGTGGGGAGCAGACGACGAAATCGGCACGCTGAACAATGTCACGCCGAAAGACATCGTCGAAGCAGCGCGGCTAATCCGAAAGGGAAAAACTTTTTCGCTGGCGTTGAACTTCGACAATCAAGGCCCGCAAACAGGACTGTGGGGCAATCGATTCAACCCCATACATACCATGCTGACCTCCGGCGTGGACGCGGTGGCGGGGCGGCAGGAATCGATCGGCGTGCGCTATGCGGACGATATGGTGACGATGCCGTTGCAATGCGGTACGCAATGGGACGCGCTGGGACACATTTTTTTCGGGGAGAAAATGTGGAATGGCTATGACGCGCGATTGGTAGATTCCAGCGGCGCTCACAAAAACGGCATCGAAAAGACGAAAGACAAGATGGTCGGACGCGGAGTGCTTTTGGACATTGCACGTTTTAAGGGTGTGCCATGCCTGGAGGACGGTTATGGCATCGGGACCGATGAACTCGAGAAGTGTGCGGCCGCGCAACGCGTGGAAATAAAGCGCGGAGATTTTGTTATTTTCCGTACCGGCCAAATGGAGCGCTGTCTCGATTCCGGCCAGTGGCGCGGCTATGCAGGAGGCAATGCGCCCGGGTTGCGGTTTGAGACAGCGGATTGGATTCGGGAAAGGGATCTGGCAGCCATTTGCGCGGACACCTGGGGTTGTGAAGTTCGGCCGAATGAAACGACAGTCGCGAGTCAGCCGTGGCATTGGGTCGTGATACCGATGATCGGCATCAGTATGGGCGAGATTTTTTACCTGAGAGATCTCGCCGCTGATTGCGCACAGGACGGAGTCTACGAATTTTTTTTCTGTGCGCCGCCGCTGCCGATCACGGGCGCGGTGGGGTCTCCGGTTAATCCAATTGCCATTAAATGACCCGATGGCAATTCATAGAGGAGGTTGGCTTGCCTGTTATTCGCTCGTGCGCGCAGTGCGGACAAAAAAACCGCGTTGCGGCCAGCTATCTCGCCCGCACAGGCCGATGCGGCGTGTGTAAGGCGCCGCTGCCGCCGATTGCAGAACCGATCGCGGCCGATGACACGCTGTTCGATGAAGTCATTCAGCATGCCTCCGTTCCCGTACTTGTGGATTTTTGGGCCGAATGGTGCGGACCGTGCCGCATGGCGGCTCCGGAAGTGGCGCGCACCGCGGCGGATATGGCCGGACAAGCTGTGGTGCTGAAACTCGATACGGACAAATTTCCTGAAGTTGCAGCGCGGTTCAACGTGCGCGGCATCCCGAATTTTGTCGTATTTTCCGGTGGGCGCATCGTATTGCAGGAAGCAGGATTGGTGGACCACTCACAACTCGAGCGGTGGCTATCTTCCGCTTCAACCTAAGCCAATAATCTTTGCTGCCGATTGACTCTCGGGCCGAGAATGCTTTAATTCAGTGGACGGCTAGTTCTGATCGTCTGAAACGCGATCAGCGATGTTGCTTCGGCCCTACGAAAAATCCTGACGGCATGATACCGTTTAGGATTGCTGCTTCATTGCGAACGGGCGCAAGCCGGTTCGTTAATCAAGTCGGGGCGTAGCGCAGCCTGGTAGCGCACCTGGTTCGGGACCAGGGGGTCGGAGGTTCAAATCCTCTCGCCCCGACCACCTCCAAAATCCTGCCCGTCATTGGTTTACGCTACCTTTTCTGATTTCATCGCAACCACGTTTTGTGGCAGCGGCCTCTCGTAACGTTCCAGTTCGCCTAACTCCGCAAGCTCCGCATTGGGACGCGTCAGTTCCCGCGTATCGAGCAGGTGCCGCACCGCAGCCGCATCAGTCGCGCCCAACTGC
>Ga0070741_10000797_pt1 | contig 105588 bp, 99 predicted proteins | sample Coa_R1_4_FD_66440 | JGI IMG/M metagenome (GOLD analysis project Ga0070741, IMG submission 66440) | Surface soil microbial communities from Centralia Pennsylvania, which are recovering from an underground coalmine fire - Coalmine... | ecosystem: Environmental > Terrestrial > Soil > Unclassified...
CTTACATCGTTCTGTTGTCGCTGCTGACCGCGCTTGCCGTTTATCTCGGACCGGAGACCTATCGCAGCGACATCCACGCCGGCCCGCCCGAGGTGAAGAAAGCCTGATGCGCGTACTGCCCGCTGGTTCCCCTCTCTCGCGTACCCACGATGAAGCGCTCATCTGGGGCTGCACATTCAGCTTTGCGATTCCCTAGTGCGCGACACCTTGCGCAAATGTCCACCGTAAAGGGCAGCCGGGATCAGCAAGAGGTTGCCTAGGACTCGGTAAGCAAGGGGGTAATCGAGGGGGGAGCCCAGCATCATCAGCTCACCGAAGATGAGCACGGCGATACCGGTCAGGAGCGCATGGTAATACTCGAGCCGCCCGGCGACCCAGGCGCTGACGTAACCACCGAGTACAGTGCAACCCAAGCCCGCGATCATCGAGACCAACAGGTAGGCGTTGGACGACAGCAGCGCGCGCTCCATATCTCGCGGTGCCGTGCCCTCGGCAACGAGACGAGTGCCCAACAAGGAAAACAGCACTACGCTCAACACCGCCGTCGACAGAATGTCGGTAAACAGGCCGAAGGCAACCGCCTTCCAGTTGAAGGCGGCAAGCGGCGGAGGTCGCGCACTGCTGCTGGACCGATGTTGGGGATCTTCGCTCATGGCACATCGAGAATGGTGGAGTCGGATTATGCCCGACGCCGTCGTGTGGTTTGGAAATTGCGTCAGGCGCGACCCGATCCGCGCTCAGACCGCGCACCCTGTCCTGCGATCACGCTCTCGTTCCAACCCCACTCGCCACGCTATACGATGAAAAGCGCTCTCGCCTTGTTGAGCCTTCTGTTCGCCTTCCTTTTGGTTCAAAGCTACGCACGCACCGAGCAGAATGGCGCCTCCACGCGCACCGGCAAAGTCGAAGCCTTGTACGAGGAAGTGCACCCGGGCGTATATGTTCCGCATCGACTCACCAGCCGCGAAAGCACGTCGCTTTGGGCTCACGTGCGCTTCGACCGACCGCTCGAAGACGGCCGCAACTTCGTCGTAGCGGCTTTGCCGCAGGGTATGGCGGTCAAGATCAACGACATGGTCGAGATGCAACTGGGCGACATGGCGCGGTTCGACGAGCGCGGACCTGACCGCAATGTCGTCACCGCAGTATTCACATCGTCACTTGACGAATTGCGGCATTAACCAACGCGGCAGCGCAAGCACAGCGTCGGGAAAGACGATCACGAACAGCAGAACGCCGAGCATCGGCAGCAGCAGGATCATCACATCGCGTAGGGCGTCGCGAATGTCGATTTCGCCGAGCGCGCACGCGATCATCAGGCACAGGCCGTAGGGCGGGGTGACCAACCCGAATGCGATCGAGATGACGCCGACGATCGCGAAGTGAACGGGATGCATCCCGACGCTCGCCGCCAGAGGCGCCAGAATGGTTCCAAGGATGATGATGGCGGGGATGGCATCGATGAAGCAGCCGATCACCAGAAAGGACAGTGCGATGATGAGCCCCACGCTGATCGGCCCGATGCCCCACTTCGACACCACATCGACGAACAGCTGCGGGACGTGGAAATAGGCGAGCAGCCAACCGAAGGCCGAGGCGGTGCCGATGCAAAACAACGAGATCGCCGCAAACCGCGCCGACTCGTAGAACACGCGCGGAACACGTCGTAGCGGCAGCGCACGGTAGACGAACACGCCGAGCAGCAAGGCATACAGCACGGCCACCACCGAGGCCTCGGTCGCGGTGAACAAGCCGCCGATGATGCCCCCGACGATGATCGCCGGCGTCAACAACGGCAGAAGCGACTGGGCGAGAGCGATGCCGAACTCGCGTAGCGAGGCCCGCGGATAGACCGGATAGCCGCGCACCTTGGCGTACAGATAGACCGCGCTCATCAACGACAGCCCGATCAGCACGCCGGGCACCACGCCGGCGAGAAACAACCCGCCGATCGACACCGAAATAACGCCGCCCCAAACAATCATCAGGATGCTCGGCGGAATGATCACTCCCATCACCGCCGCACAAGCGGTGAGCGCGACGGTGAACGGGGCGTCGTAGCCCTGCTTTTTCATCGCCGGAATCAGCACCCCGCCCACGCCCGCTGCGTCCGCGGTGCTCGACCCCGAGATGCCGGCGAACAACATGCTCACCACGACATTTACGTGTCCGAGCCCCCCGGGCAGGCTCCCGACCAGAGTCCGGGCGAGATGGATCAGCTTGTCGGTGATGCCGGCGAAGTTCATCAGGTTCGCGGCCAGCAGAAAAAACGGCACGGCAAGCAGGATGAAGGAGTTGTACGACTTCAGCATCTCGTTGAGCAGCAGGAAGGGCGTGAGCCGCTCGTCTAGAAAGAACACCGGGATGCAGGCGAGCCCCAGGGCGAAGGCCACGGGTACGCGCAGCACCACCAGTAGCGCGAAGCCGCCGAACAGGATCAGGGCGACTTCGGCGGGGCTCATCCTTGTTCGGTCAGAAGCGCGCAGCTGACGAACAAGATCAGCGCAACCTTAGCGGGGCTCATGCTCGTTCGGTCAGAAGCACGCAGCTGACGAACAAGATCAGCGCAACTTTAGCGGGGCTCATGCTCGTTCGGCCAGAAGCACGCAGCTGACGAACAAGATCAGCGCAACTTTAGGGGGGCTCATGGTCGTTCTGCCGTCAGCGCCAACTGGCCGACCCTCTCAACGCGGTTCATAACCGTCGCGGCGCGGGCGCTTCACATCAGCGACCAGTTTCTCGAGCAGAAAGAGCGTGAATACCACGCCCGCGCCGGGCCACGCGATGTGGATCCACAGCATGTTGAGGCCAAGGAGATCGGATTCCTGATCGTTGCCGAACAGCGCGAACTGCCAGCCGAACGCGACGAAGGTGAGCGCCATGATCAGCATGGCGGCATGCACGATCAGGCGCGCGATCACCTTGCCCGCTTGGGTCTTCGGCTTGGGCAAGACGTCGAGATGGAAGTGCGAACCGTCGCGCACAGCAATCGCGGCGCCGATCATGATGATCCAGATGAACAGGAAGCGCGCAGCTTCTTCGGTCCACGGATAGTGGGGAGTCGCTTCGGTGAGACGTGAGCCGATTTGCAGAATCACCGGAATCATCAGCACGATCATGAGCAAAGCGAGCAACCCTTGCAGCGCGCGGTAGATGAGGGCGTTAAGGCGCTTCATGACCTATTTTCTAGCCCACACCGCCCCGGCGCCTCTCGGCGCCACCCCGCCTCTTGAGAGGCGGGGCGGCGGCAACCGCGCGCCTGGGTGGTCCGAGGCGGGAAGGCGGCGGCAAGCGCGCCCCGGGTGGTCCGAAGAAGGCGGCGGCAACCGCGCGCCTGGGTGGTCCGAGGCGGGAAGGCGGCGGCAAGCGCCAGCGGCTTGTCGGAGGCGGGGGCAGGCTCACGCTCTTCCCCTCCTCGTCGAGGAGGGGTCCGCCCGCAGGGCCGGGGGGTGGTCGCCCGCAGGGCGGGGGGTGGTCGCCCGCAGGGCGGGGGGGTGGTCGCCCGAAGGGCCGGGGGTGGTCGCCCGAAGGGCGGGCGGCCTCGTCAAGCAGGAGTCCGCGCGAAGGGCGGGAGGTGGTCATCTCACTTCGCCGCATTGATGGCGTTGAACACCGCTTCCGCGCCCACCTCCTTGGCATAGGCCGCGCGTAGCGGCTCGGTGAGCTTGAGCAGCTGATCGCGATCGACGAAGTCGATCAGCTTGAGCTTGCCCTCCTTCGCCAGCCGCTCCAGGCGCTGCCTGTCTTCCGACGACTCGAGGTTGCGACCGAACTCGCCCGCCTCCTTACCCGCACGGCGCAGCGCGGCTTGCAAGTCCGCAGGCAGCCTGCGAAAGGTCTTGGCGCTGAAGCAGATCGGCCGCACCGTGATGGCATGACGGGTCTGCGCGATGTTGGGCCCGACTTCGTAGAACTTCATCTGCTCGATGCCCAACGCTTCATTCTCCGCCGCCTGGATCACGCCGGTTTGGATCGCGTTGTAGATTTCGGCGTAGGCGATCACCGAAGGCGCAGCGCCGATCGCTTGAAACGTGCGGGTCTGGATCGGCGCGCCCATCACGCGCACTTTCAAGCCCTTCAGCTCCGCCATGTTGCGCACTGGCTTGTTGACGATGAGATTGCGCACACCGCCGCCCGCGTAACCGAGAATGAGCACGTCGGCCTTCTTTGCTACTTCGTCGGCCAAGGGTCTGAGCAGATCCTGATCGAGCACCTTGCGCCAATGCGCCTGGTCTCGAAACAAAAAAGGCATGTCCATCAGCGGTGCCGACTTCGCGAAGGTCGACATGTGCGAGGGCGACACGATGCCGTAGTCCACCGAGATGCCCTGGTTCATGTAGGCGAAGTAATCCTTCTCCTGCCCCAGCTCGCTGTTGCGATGGAGGGCGAAGGTGACCGGCTTGCCGTAGTACTTCTTGGTCAGCTCTTCGAACTTGAGCAGCGTCTTGTTGAACGGGTGCTCGTCGGCGAATTGCACCGCGCCGTGCAAAGTGATGGTCTGCGCGATCGCGGGCGCAACGAGCCAGGTTACCGCGCCGAGCGACAGTGCGCGCAACAGCCGCAGGGCCATCTTCCAACGCAACATGTTCTCCCCCTTTCCGCCACAAGCATTGCCGTGCGCTGCTGTCGGCGAACATCGAGTGAGGATATCCTAGTCGGAGCAATCAAGGCGAGCAGGCGCCCGCCGTGACCGGGTTCGACCGCGCCAGGGAAGCCGTGGAGTATGCCGATGATCAAACCAGTGCAGGATGCTCGTAACATCGCGAGCATCGCCGATCCGACCCTTCAAGAGCTTGCGAGCCTTGGAATCGTGCGTTCTTATCGCAGGGGCACGACGGTCATCAACGAGGGCGACATCGGCGACACCGTATACGTCATCCTCGCGGGCAAGGTGAAGGTTTTTGTATCGGACGACGACTTGCGCGAGATGATTTTGGGCATTCGGGGCGCTGGCGAATATGTCGGCGAGCTGTCGATAAGCGGAGGCGTGCGCTCGGCTTCGGTGATCTGCCTGGAAGACTGTACGTTTTCCATCGTCACCCGCAAGACGTTGAGCGACTTCATTCGCGTCAACCCCGACTTCGCCATGAACATGATCTCGAGCTTGATCTCGCGCGTGCGTCTCGCCACCGATCTGGTGAAGGATCTCGCGCTGCGCGATGTCTACGAGCGCGTCGCGCGGCTATTGATGCAGCTCGCCGTGGAACAAGCCGACGGACGGCTCGTCGTGTCCGAGCGCTTGAGTCAAGCCGAGATCGCCAAGCGAGTCGGCGCTTCTCGCGACATGGTGAATCGAATCTTCCGGGAGCTGAGCATGGGTAATTACATCAAGCTCGAAAACGGAGCGATCATCCTCCTGCACAAGAAGCTGCCGATGTGCTTCTAGAAAAGGCGCGGCTGCCCGCCTCTCACGATGCCATATGCATTTCACGGCGGGCTCGGAACTACTCGTTGGGTCTGATCAGGTCGCCTCCAGAAGGTGGCAGGCCTCCCCGTCCCATCAGAGTGAACGAGCTGGTCGTGCCGATTTGGCACAAGTCCTGTCCGAGAAATCCGAACTCCGCCGGAATCGTCAGACCCAGCAGGCTGCCGGAAATGTCGAGCTGCGGTGTGGTGATGGAGAGATTTCCGCTCACGCCGTTGGGCGCCGCGGCCTGAATGACGTTGAAGCCTGACACGCCGGTGCGAAAATCGAAGATCTCGTCCCCTCCGACGAACACGTTATTGCCGTCGGGCAGCAGCACATCGACGTCAACGAGCACGTTGCCACCGCTCGCCCGCGCGGCGCGAGTATTGGCCTGAATGAATCCAGTTTCCATCACGAGCGCGTGGGCGGAGATGCTGATATCCCCGCCATTGCCGGAAAGGCCGGTGACCGATGTCGTGATCTGAGAGTTATCCAGCCGCAAGAGCCCGTTCCCCTCGATATCGATTGCGCCGCCGTTGCCATCCTTCGCGCTGGTAGTGATGCTGCTCGGGTCCAACGCCAGGCGGTCGGTGAACTTCACTCGGATATCGCTGGCCGAAACGTTGCCGGTGGAAGCGGCCGTGATCTGTGCATCCTTCAGGGTGACGTTGGGCGATACAACCGATAGCAGCGTCGGTGTCAGCGCACTTGGAACGGGCACCGTGGCATCGTTGCGGATCGACACGGCTGCGCCGTCAGACAAGATTAGCGCGCTCGTCGCATCGAGAGTAAGGCTGCCCGTTTGACCAGAAGAATTCTCTCTCGCCTCAGCGAGAATCGCGCTCGGACCCTCGACAGTGATCTCTTTTGCATGCGCTTCGATCGACCCCGCAGCGCCCTTGCGCGAATTCGTCGAGGAGCTAACGATCGCTCCGTCGAGCAGCGTCAGGGGCCCGCGCAAATTGATGGCGATGTTGCCGGCATTACCGCTCGATGCAGCGGAAGAATTGCTCGATACTTCGGCCGCGTTGAGGAGCAGACCGCGCGCGTCGATCAACACATGACCCGCGGCGCCGGAGCCTAGCGTATCGGTGGCGATGCGAGCACCGCCGGAGACCGACACATCGCCGTCTATTTGCAAATGGACGGTGCCGCCGCTGCCCGATCCACGACTGATCGCGGAAAGCCTCGCACCGTCTCGCAGTGCCAAGCTGCCGGCATGCACGGTCACATCGCCGCCAATGCCGCTCGCTTCACCGCTTCCCTGCACTGCGGGCACGGCGACGTTATCCGCGCTGATGGTCGAGCGCAACGTCCCGCCATCGGGAATCGTTCTCGGCCCAGCGCGTGAGCGGAACGTCTGATCGCCAATCTGCAGCGTCCAGCTCTGCAGTGTGCCGACGTTGCCGTCCGTTTGATCGCGAATGTTCAAGGTCCAGTTTCCGGCGGCCATTTCGTTGATCAACTGAGCGAGCGGTTCACGCGGCCTGAATGTGCCGGTGAAGGGCGCAGCACCCGAGGTGATGGGCTTGGTGGCGCGATCGCTGAACCGAGTGTCGGTAAAGTCAGCACCCGCCCCACCCACGCGCGAGAGCAGCGCGACACGCGTTCCGCTCGGGCTATCCAACAGCACCACCAAGTCTTCGTCGTTGGGGTGGATGATGTTGATCGTGACGGTCAGGTCGGCGAACGGGCGCAGCGTGTCGGACGTAATCGCACTGCTCGTCCCGTCCAGGAGCACGCGAACAGCCTCGACGACGATCGTGCCACCCCTGCCCGAGCCGCTGGTGCTGGTCGTCACCGTGCCGCCAGACTGGACAAGCAGCTGATCGGCCGCGCGCAACGCGATGCTTCCGGCATCACCGTCGCCGCCGGTCAACGCGCTGATCGCGGCATTCTCGCGCACCGTGATGTTCTTCGCGATCAGCGTGATGCTGCCGCCCTTGCCATCGCCGCGCGTGGCATCCGAAGTCAGGCGCGTGCTGCTGCCCGCAATGACGATGTTCTCCGCCGCCGTGATCGTCACCTCACCCCCGGGAGCACCGCTCGTGGTGCTGCTGTCGATCTGGGCACCGCCATCGAGCACGAGATTGGTGGCGGTTATCGCGATGTTGCCGGCCCTTCCGGCTCGGGCCGCGCCGCCCGACGCGCCTGGGCGCGCGTTGCCGCCGCCCCCGGATGCGCCGGCTCCGCCGCCACCGCCTGTACCCCCGCCCGGGCTTTGCGTCTTGGCGAACAAGCCGCTGCGCGTTTGGCCGTCAGCGCTTATCCCCTTCACCGATACATCGCCGGTCATGGTGACGGTAATCGACCCGCCTTTCCCCTCGGCCGCGGTACCGGCTTCGATGCGTCCACCGCTCGCCACGGTGAGACTGGCCCCGCTGAGTGCGATGTCGCCGGCATCGCCTTTCCCTGTACTTTCGGCGGTGATCTTCGCCAGCTGCTCGACCCGGGTTTGCGCAGCACTGACGTGAATGTCGCCGCCCCGGCTGGCCCCACCGGTCGCGGTCGATACGCTCGCGCCTCCGCTCAAGGCAAAAGTGTCGGCCGTGATGGCAACACCGCCGGCATTGGCGGAGATTACCGCGCCGTTGCGCAGCGCGACTCGTCCGCCTGCCAGGGCGATAGCACCAGCTCCGGTCGTCGACAGCGTCGCATCATCCGCTTCGAGCGAGCCGACAAGCGGTACGACGCCCGCACCACGGATTGGCACCTCCGCCTTCGCGTCTCCGGTCGTCGTAATGGACAGATCTCCATGCGATGCGGAAACGTCGGCTGAAGCGAATTGAACAGCCCCTGCCGCGATGGTCATCGGGCTTCCGCCTTTGGTGGTCAGCGCAGTTCTTTCCGATGGACTGCCGTTGCCATCGATGTTGTTGACCAACACGGAAGCAGCCGAAGTGCTGCCGAGGAAGCCGAAGGCTTGCGGTGGCGCAGCGCTCAGAACGCTACGCGCCGGCGCGTTGGTGATCCACACGGAGCCGTCGCTGAATTTCATCTGCTGTGCGGTGCTGACAGCGAATCCCGCCGGTACGTCGATCTGCGCACCCGCGCCGAAGACCACACCCGCAGGATTGACGAAGAAGAAATCGGGATGCGCACCGCCTGCCGCTCGCAAGCTCAAGGGGCCATGGATGTACGACGCTTCGCCTCCCGTCACACGAGTGATGACGTTACGAATCGAACTGGTACTGGTGGTAAACGTTGCCGACTCACCGGGGTCGATGCTGAAGCGCGAAAAGCTCTGAAACAGATTGCTGCCGGTGCGCTTACCGAGTGATTCGGGCACGGTGAAGTGACCCGAAAGCGCTTGAACGGCGCCCACCGATCCGTCGGTGAGTGCGCCGGCGTGCGCGACGCAACACCATGCCGCGCACGCGCTCAGTGCAAGCGCGTCGCGCGAGAGCGTTCTCCATGCACCATGCCATATGCGTGCGCTCATTGCCAGTCTCCGACGAGAATGAAAGGCGCCCAGTAGAACGGATGAGAAAATTCCGATCCGGCGATCAAGCTGAGTTGGGCCTGGCGCAAGGCGCCAATTTTGGTCATGCCACGCACTGCCAGATTCTTGTAAAAGCGCGACATCAGCTCGGTCGTCGCGTTGTCCTCCACCGGCCACAACGTGCCCAGCGCGCTCTTCGCATGGAACCGGATCGCGATGCCGCTCAAGCCCAAAGGCGCGCGATCGTCGCCTTCGGCGCTATGGCATGCGCTCAAGGTAATGAGATCGATCGGTCGCGGCGATTCGGCGGCTCGCAGCATTGCTTGTAAGCGATCCAGCGTCAGCAGCTCGTCATAGGTCAAGACGAAGGTCTGTTCGCTGCTACTGCCCAAAAAACCGTGCGAAGCGATGTGCACGATGCGATACGAGTTGTGCAGCATCTGTTCCGTGAGGCCTTGCAGCGTGAACGACTCGTCCAGCAATTGCGTGCTGTGACTGCCCGCCTGCTCGATGTTCCTGATTTCTTGCTCGATGCCGCACAAGCTCAGTGCGCCGCGCAGGGCCTGCGTTCGATCGCTGAAATCGGTCGCTGGCTGCGGCAACGCCGCGGTCGTCTCCGAATCTTGCAGGGGTGCGTGCGCGCGGCAAGACCCCGCTCGGCTCTGCCGAAGCAGAACGCTTGTGAGTGAGCGCGGCAGCTTGTTCACCACGGGGCCGGGTTCGCTCAGCCCAGCCAGCAGTATGCCGTTGCCCGGCCGTTGAGACTCGATGGGGCTGCCGAAGGAGAGCCCGGGCGCGACGGCAATAGCAAAGCGTTTCACGAGGAAGTCGTGACCATCGTGCAAGGCACCCAGCGGAACCAGGCGCAGAAAGCTGTCGGGCACGCTCACCACAGTCTTGATGCCTCGTTTGGCCAAGATCGGTTCGATCGGCTCGATCAGCCACCGATAGAGCTGGAGGGCGTGCTGTGCATACGGACCGCGTGCGCGCAACGCGCCGAGGAAGGCGCGCACCTCGGCTTGCAGCTGCTTGGCTGTCACCGGCACCGGGGCACCGGCCGGCTCGATACCGCCGCGATGCTCGATCAGAAACTCGAGCCGATCGGGCAGCACGATCGGATAGTAGATCGCAGTGCCAGCCAGCAGGCTTTGCCGCCCGGTCACTCGCGCCGAAGCGACCGTGCAGCGGTCGCGCAAGTAGTCGTCGAGCTCGGTCTGCTTGATGCGCTCGAGCTGTTCGCGCGCCTCGCGCCAAAGCACCTCGCGCTGCGCGGGATCGATGTTGCGCGAGCGCTGCAGCAGCAAGTCGGTCAGCTGGAGGTAGATCGGCCCCAACGTGACGCGAAAGGAAGAGCTGCCGTCTTGATAGTGAATAGGGATGTCCGAGCGAATGGCTTCGACTGCGCGCACCGCTCTGCGGTAGGCGGCCAACGCCCGCTCGTCGTCGCCTCGTCGCTTCAGCAAGCGTCCGAGCCGCCACTCGAGTTGGATGATCGGTTCTTGCGCATCGACTCGGCGTGCATGCAGCAGCCCGCGCTCGCTGAGCCGTATTGCATCGGTGAAGCGCTCGGCCTTCTCGTACAAGTCGGCGAGGCCATCGTAGGCTTCGGCAGCGAGCCGATCGTCACTCAACTGCGAAGCTTCCGCGCGCGCAGCGTCGAGCGCGCGAAACGCCAGCGCGAGCGCGCCCGCGTGCTCGTCGGCCCCCAACGTCTCGTCCCGCGACACCGTCCGCGCCGACAGTCCGATGTTGAGCGCAAAGCGGGCGCGCTCAACGGGGTCCATCAATGCCGGCAACTGCCGAGCGATTGCGCTCAGCTCGGCCAAATGCGCGGCACTACCGAGTTGCCGCGCGCGATTCAGCCGAACGCTGAGCGTCAGGGGCAGATCGTCCGGCGCCAGGCGTACAGCCTCGTCATAGCGCACGTCCGCCTCTTCCCAGCCGCCCGAGCTTGCATATAGGTTGGCGAGATCGAGCGCGACGAGGGCACGGGCGCGCGGGTCGCTCAGCGCCTCGAGCGCCTCGGTCAGACGCGCTTCTGCACGATCGTTGAGGTTCATGCGCGCGTACACCTGGCCCAGCGCCGCGGCGGCTCGGCCTCTGCTCGTCGGATCGTCGGCCCGATCGTAAGCAGCGCTCAGCTTTTCCGCCGCCAACACGAACTTGCCCTGACGGCGCAACTGGTCGGCCTCCTTCAGCAGGGCAGAGAATTGCTGATGCGTCTGCGCCCAGCTCCATGCGGGAGGCAGGGCGAGCGCAACGCTCGCGGCAACGAGAGTGAGCAGAAGTCGCGCACGGGACCAAAAAACGCAGCGAGCAGACCGGCGTCGCGAGTACCCCGAGGCGGAACAAGCGGGGGACGGGAGCCAGCGCGTGGGCGGCCCGTACGGGAAGATCGCGAGCGTCATGCCCCCGCGAATCGAGCCCCCGCCTGGAGGCTCGAACCGCCTGTTAGAAGTTGTAGCGCAACTGCAGATGGATGCCATGGTCCTGCAGGTCTCCGCTCGTTTTTACCGGTGCTGACATGAGGCGCAAGCCGTAAAACAACTCGCCTTCGAGCTTTTCGTATTGACCTCGAACGCCCAATCCGAGCGACGCGAGAGAATCGGCCGGCTCGCCACGATCCGACGCGCGACCGAAGTCGAGGAATGGTGCAACCAGCTCCAAGCGCCGCCGCGCGCGGCGATCGCCCACGGCCGGCCACTGCAGCTCCGCAGTCGCATAGTAGCCCTGGTCGCGCACCAGTGTATTCTCGCGGTAGCCGCGCACCGAGAAGCGCCCGCCGACGCTGAGTTTCTCGAGCGGAACGAGTCTGTCCCAAGCATACTGAACCGTCGCACGCAGGACGAGATCCGCTTTCGCGTCCCATAGTGTCGAAAGCGTCTGCGCCTGTCCGATCCACAATCGATAATGCCGCGCTGCCTGACCGGGGATCAGGGCTTGCGCGTCGAGATTATTGCTGCCCCAGGTCAACGCGGAACGCAAGGCGAGCACATGCCCGTCGAAACGTTGCACCAGCTCTTGAGTAAATCTCCAGTCTTCGACTTTGACGCGCCCGCTCGACTCCCCCGCCACGAAGGAGAAAGGTTCACCATCGAGCGAAGTGCGATTCACGCGCTGGCTGTAACCGACGCCCAACACGAGCCGGGTGCGGCTGCGGTCGATCACCGGGTGAGTGATTCCGATCTCTCTGGTTTCGACGATGCTCTCGATGTTCAAGTCGCGGAGCGGCTCCTCGATCACCGAGGACGAGGCGTGAGCCAGATGGACATCGAGCATCGTGGCCTTGGCGAACAGCGGCAGGCTCCAGTTCAAGTCGTAGTTGTTTGCGTCGCCGGCCCGATACGCGGCGAGCGCGAGCACATCGCCCCAGCTTGTCAGATTCGACAACGCGCCGTCGATGCCCGCTACCGTCGAGCCCACCGCCGGGGCGCGGTAGTTGTTGGCGAACAGGCCCAGCCGCCAAGCACGCGCGCGCACGATGTCGACGTCCAGAATCGCACTGCCCAACTCGGCGCCGGGCGTCAAGCGCGCGTTAACGCGATCGAACAGCGGATCGGTGAGCAATAGGCGAAGGCGCTCCTCCAAGACGCTCATGTTGAGCGGCTCGCCTGGTCTGATCAAGCGCGAAACCACGTAGTCTTCGCGCAGCCGGTCTTGCCCGCGAATGCGCGTCTGCGCGATCTTGCCCTCGACGATGGACACGCGCAGCACGCCATCGGCATAGCCATCTCTGGGAATCACGGCACCCGAGTTGACATAGCCTCGCTCGATATAGAACTGCGTGATGGCTTGCCTGAGCGCCTCCACGTCGAGAAGGCGCAGGGGGCGATTGCGATACGAGGCAGCGATGCTCTGCAGTGCTTGTTCTGGAATCGCTGTATTGCCCTCGAAAACGAACTGCCGAACGAGGAAGGTGCGCGCATCCGGGGAAGACGGCGCTACAGATTCGGGAACGGGTGGAAGCTCGAAGGGTGTCGCGGATGGCGGCGCGGAGGCGTCTGATGCCGGATCGGCTCCTGTGTCACAGCGGCTCTCGACGGGCAGCAAGAGTGCCGCGCCGACGAGGATGCAGAGAGTCTTCAAGTGCTCTGCTCAAGCTCAAAGTGGAGGAGTCGTCGCGGACGACTCCGCCATCTTCTGACGCAGCAGGATCTCTCTCAGGCGCTGTTCAGCGCCGCTTAGCGGCTTGTCGTTCTGCTCGATGCTTTGCGCGAGCGCTTGCAGATCGGGCGCTGCGATGGCGAACTCGAGCCATCGGTTCATCACGTCGCTTGGCGCAGAGCCTTCTACCGCGCGCCAAAGATAGGCCTGGCCGGGCTCCAGATGGATCTCCGCGGGAAGTCGGAACGCGCTGCCTTCGGTTACGACCTCGAAGAGCACACCTTGGGTCTTCTTGGCCAGTTGGAACCGGTATTGCCTGACATCGGCAAGCGCTTTCCAACGAAAAACGACATCATTGGCCGACAGGAGCACACCGCTCGGGCCCACTAGAACCGGAAGGTCCGACGCGCCGGCATCGCGCATGACCTGACCTGCCGGCGCAAGGCTATGACGATTGATTTTGATCGCGCGAAATGCCTTGTTCAATTGCATGCGCAAAGGTGATGCGGCACCGCGTAGCGGTCGCACGCCGTCCTGCTCGACGGCGTAACTACCCGGGCCGCTCAGCTCGAAGGCCACTGCGCCGGAGGGATAGAACAAGGTCGCGCGCGCTCCACTTTCCAGGGCAATCACCGCGCCGCGCATGAGGCTTTGTAGCAGGTCGACCGGCTCGGGCCTCGACGTGCGCGTGGTCGCAGTCGAAACCTTACCGGTGAGATCGACCACAACGCTCACCCACTCTTGCGCACGTGCCAGAGCGCAGTAAAGCTGCGCGGCCAGCATCAGGACGAGCACTAGCGTTTTCTTATTCATCCTTGTCCTCCGTCGGCAACCCAAATCCGAGTACCGGACTGTGGCCCGCCAAGTCGACCTGACCCAAGGGCATCAGCCGAAGATCGTCAGCACACACCGCGGCGATCGCCTCCGTCGCGATGAGTTTCATCTTCATCGGCTTGCATAGCGATTGCAATCTCGCCGCGACATTCACGGCATCGCCTACCGCGGTATAGCCGTGGCGATCGGCAGCGCCTACATGGCCGGCGATTGCATCGCCTGCCGCCAGCCCAATTCCAATTCTCACTGGGTCGCGACCTTCCTTCACCAGCGCCTCATTCAGCACCCGGAGTCGGAGAAAGATATGGCATGCAGCCAATGCGGCGCGCCGCGGGGCGTCGGGTGCGGGACGCGGCGCGCCGAATATCGCCAAGATCCCATCGCCCCGGAAGTTGTCTATCGTACCGTCGAAAGCATGGATGGCAGGCGTGATCGCCTCGTAATATCGATTGAGCAGAGCAATCACCTGCTCTGGCGGAAGCTTCTCGCTCATCGTCGTGAAACCGCGAATATCAGCGAACAAGAAGCCGAGCATCTCGTACTTGCGCGGACGATTTCCGTCGATCTCCCCCGCCAACAATGCCTCGAGCACGGAGCGGCTGACATAGCCCGCGAAGCGGCGCTCGATGGCCAGCCGCTCGCGTCGTTGTTCGAACGCCTCTCGCGCCGTGCGCAGCGTAGCGCCGAACAACGCCGCTGCGATGGGCGCAGATGGGGCGATGAAGATCCCGGCCAGATATGCCTGATGCACCATAACGAGCACGCCAGCCACGGCCACGGCGCAGATCACCCAGAGGCGAACGAGGCCCGCCATCGAGACCATCATCGCGGCCACAGCAGTCAACCCGGCAAGGGAAACGGTGGATAGTTCCTGCAGCATGCGTCCCGATTGCAAGGCGCGCACGATTTGCGCATGCGCCACCACCCCCGGCGGTGCGATCGCCTCTGGATCCCAGGCGGCAAGCGAGAGGGGTTGGCGCACGCTATCCTCATCGGGCATGACACTGCCGAGCAGTACGATCTTGCCCTGAAAAGCTTTTCGCGCAAGATCGTCGCGGTCGGTGCGTTGCCAAGTCAGAACCTCGCGCAACGCGATGTACTGCAGCGGTCGGCCGCAAGCGAAGTCGATGAGTCCGGCGCGCACGGGCACGTCCACGGCGTCGGCAATGCGCGCTGCGAGAAAGAGCTGATCTTCGGTCTCCCGCGCGGCGGGTCTAAAACGACGCACCGTGCCGTCGAGATCCTGCTCAGCGTAAGCAAGGCCGGTTGCTTCTGTGCCGATCGCCGCCAGCAGCATGTCGTCTATCCTCCGCAAGCCGCCACGTGCGTCGATGCGCTGCCCGACGACGAAGCGGTCGTGCTGTCCGACTGCGTCTTTCACCGCCCGAAACGCTCGGATGAGGGCCGCGTCGAGCCCGGGTTTGATCGCGTCGAAGGAGCGATCGGGCAGGACGATGTCCATCGCCACCAGCTTCGGTGCCCCCCGCGCAATGCCCTTCAGCGCGGCGGCGAGCTGTTCATGCCACATGCCGAACGGTTCTCCGATCGACTGCTCCGTCGCCTCGTCGATTCCGACGATGACCACCTCTTCGATCGCCGGCAGCGGGCCGTTGTGACGAATCAGCTTGGCGACCGAATCGAACGCGATCCCGTCCAAGCGCGCGCGCAACGGGCTAACGAAAAAAGCGGCGCTCATTGCCAGAACGACAACGACACTCACCACGCTCGCCCGGCGATCGGGTGCAGTCTGCCGCGCGGGCTTCCCAAGCTTCTCCGACACCTGTTGTCTCATCGAGCGCCCAGTGAAGCGAAGCGCAGGAAACCGCGAACGATTTCGCGCACCTTCGCTTTACCGAATGCGCAGAGGGTTCGCCCTTTGATCGTCCTATTGAACCATGAACCGACATTGGACCGCTTGCGTGAGACGCGCCTCGGCCCGATCGACGCTGCTCGCCGGCAGCGCAGCCGAGGCGCTCGTGCGGCGCTAAGTCATTTCGCGTTCACAGGCCGGAGCAGGCGACGTGGCGGCAAGTGACGCCGCGCCCATCCGAACCGTAAGGAGGCACCGGAGGTGGCGTTTCGTTGTTGATCATCCCGCCATACACCTTATCCATCTGCTCGATCGATAGCTCGAGTGCTGAGCGATTAGCGAAACGAGCTGGTTCGGATCGGCCTCGCACGCCATCCAATCTCCGTTCGGCGAGCGCTGCTCGCGAGGGCGCGCGCAGATCGCGCTGCGACTGCATTGCCTGTGCACGTTGATCGTCCGGCGCTGTACCTGCATACGCCGGGGACGAGGCCGCCAGGATTGCCATCAAGCTGAGCGTGGTGACGAGCGTTTGCTGCGATTTCATATGAGCCTCCGATGGTTCAGAAAGACGACGATAGTGTCCGCTGCTCACGCCCGCTCGCGTTGCTCCATAAGAGATCGAGCAGGCCGCGGTTGACGTGAGATACTGCAAGGACGAATCTATTGGAATGACGGCGCCGCGGGTGTCGAATATTCGGATCGCGACGCGTCGAGAATGCCCAGATCGGCTCGCTTGCGGAAAGCGAGCACAATGGCATACCGGCGTGATTACCGATTCTGAAACAGTGGATAAGTGCCGTGATCCCGCTGCCTCCGTCGTCGGGGCGGAGGCAGCGAACCAGCAAACGGCTGCCTTTGCAACAGCTGCCTTTTCTACAAGGCGGCAAGGAAGACGACCAAGTCGGCGATCTCTTTCGCAGTGAGCCCGATGTTGAAGCGCGCGTTGTAGAAGTCGAGCACCGTGCGCAAATCCTTAGCCGAGCCGTTGTGAAAGTACGGAGCGCGCGCAGCAAGGCCGCGCAGGTTTGGGCCTTTGGTCTTGCCGATATCGAACCAGCGTCCCGAGATCAAGGCCCGTCCGGGATCCGTTACCCGCACCGTCGTACCCCCGGAGCCCACCAACGTATAGACGGGCAAATGCGCGGTGTCGAGAATATGGTCGATCGGCTTGCCGTTGTTGTCCGTCGGTACGGCCATCGTAGCGCCGATATTGATCGGCAACGACGTCGAATGATTGCCGACGTTGATGGTGTTGTGACAGGTGCCGCACGTTCCCGTTATCGGGGTATTGGCGAGCGGATCGCTCGGGTTGTAGAGCGGATCGCCGCTTGCGCTGTTCAGTCCCGCCACATTCGCAATCGTGAAGGTCTTGGTGTTGAAGATTCTCTCTCCGCGGCCGATGGCCGCTTTGATGCCTCTGGCTGGCGGGACTTGGTCCGGCTCCCAACTTTGGTAGAGCGTGAACACCGTGCTAGTAAAGTCGTTTCCAAGCGGATCGTTTTGCCCGATGAAAAAAGCCGGTGCGACGCTTTGCGCAAGATAAGCAGGACCACCGTTGCTGGGGGTCAAATCCACGTTACCTAGGCGCAGCTGGGCAGTGAATAGATTGCGCTCGAATGCGAGGATGTCAGCCTGCGCTTTGCTGGCGTTGATTGACCGCGCGCCCTGTGCGTGTCCCAGCGTTGCTGCGTCTGCTTGGCTGGCGAGGTTCGAGACAAGCGCTTCCATACTGGTCAGACTCAGTCCGGTGTTGATCTGGTGATGCGTCTCACGGCCATCCCACATGACGCTCGATAGAAAAGAAAGGTTGCTTGTCGGCAACGGCCGCCGAAACAGAAACAGCTCGTTACGAATTGCGGCATCGCCCGGCGCGATCGTGCAATTTTGCGGGTTGGTTGCGCCGGCGAGGGAGAAGTCTGCGCCCACCGGCACGGCCAATTGCACGCGGATCACCCCAAAGCGCAGCAACAGAGACGAGTGCCTGGCATCGGCAACCTGATCGGGCGTGAGCGGCGGGCAATCGGATCCGTCGACCGGTGCGAACAGCGGATCGTGCGGAGTGGCAGCGGCAACGCGACGGGCGTGGTGGGGCGTGAGCGTTTCGGCTTGATCATGCACGTGGCAGCTCGCGCACGTCCTGCCATTGCGGCCGAGACTCGCGAAGAATCCATTGCTCGTGCCCGTGTCGAAGTTGTTCGTGGATAGAATGCCAAGGTCGCCAAAGCGGTTGCGCGTGGCGAGCGACGCTTGCAGCGCCGCTTCATCGCTCCATGATGTAGGAATGCCGCTCGCGAACAGCGCCGCTGCCGTGACGACCGGCAAAACGCGGTCGGTCATGATCGCGGTCGCGACGGGCCTGCATTTTAGTTGCGGTCTCATTTCTCCCTCCTTCAGCTCTAACTGAAAGCACGGCTGGCAAATGCGCCGTGTGATGCCAGCCAACCTTCGTTCTGAGGTGGCCGCTTGAGGCGCTGCACCCATTTGGGCTTTGCCGCTGCTCACTCGTAGATGTTGAGTCCATGCTCCATGATCAGGTTGACCACGCAGTCCGGACAGATGTCGAACATGAAAGACCAGAACGGATTAATCGCCCCCGCATTCACTTTGTCCATTTGCTCGAGCGACAGCTTATAGCTCGGCCGACTTTCGACTCGGCGCTGATCAGCTTGGCTTTGCGTCGGCTGCGATGCTCCCCTTGCGTCGACCGTTTCCTCTGTATGCCGCGACGCATGAGCGTATGTCTCCGTGTCATCCGCGGCGCGGGCGGGGACACTGCTCAATGCCGCCATTAGGCCAAGGACTGTGATGAGCGTTTGCTGGTGATTCATTTGATGTCTCCTTCAAGGGTGCAGATAACCGAGAGACGGTGAAGCGAATGACTGCTCACCGTCTTCGCGTACGACCCAAATCAATTGGGTCGCCTCAGCGGGGCCAGATGATTACGGGTCCGTCGACGCCGCTGTTCCAGATCACTGGGCATTGCGAACAACCGGCTCCGCTTGTTGGACCGGGTGTGTGATGCACGCATATGTCCGGCTCGCATAGATTGATCCGGCCGCCTCGCACTTGGTCCATCTGCTCGATCGACAGGCTGTATCTGCCAGCGTCTTCTGCCTGTCGCTGCTGTGCGAGCTGCACCACGCCCTCCGATGCGCTTTGCTCCTGTGCTACAGCGGGAAGACCGTAGAAGGCGACCACCAGGCCAAGCGTTGTTGCGAGCATTCCCTGAGATTTCATGTTTCGCTCCGTGTGGTGATTAGGACAACAGCACTGCAAGGTGATCTGGGTTGGGCTCGCGTCCGTCGGGATCACTGCATCGAGCTACGGTCCCGGATTCACATCTTGCAAACCCAATCTAGACGAGGGACTCGATCGGATGTGTCGAATAATCTGCCGCCAATTAGGCGAGTCGCCGTGCACCACAGCGATCGTGCGCACGCGGGAAGTCAAGGCCGTGACCCGTGGACGCTCGATGTTGGTGGACAGCAAGGTCGTCCTGGATGAAGTGCGGCGCGAGTCGCCGCGGTCGGAGCTGGCAGGCGTGGCTCGACGCTCGGGCGCCTTAGCGGCGAGCTTGGTAATCGCCTCTATGCCGAGCTGTCCCTCAACCTATGGGCGCTGTTTAGTTCTTGCAGGGAGGACGCGAACGAGGACGAACGCCGACAATAACGCCGTTGTTCGTCGTGTCAGAACGGCGCATGGCGCCGCACGAAATTAATGATCGCGAACGCCAAATCGTCGATCAGGAACAGACGCTTCTGTTCGCAGTCATCACAGGTCCGAATCGTATCGGCGATCTCGATTTGGATCGAGTTGATGAACGCACCGTAGCGTTGGACCGTGAATCCGCCATCCACTGAGCTGTTTTCTTGCGCTTGCGCATCGTCGGGTGAGAGACGGTACTGAAAGATCGGCGCCGGCGCTGGCCCGGTTTCGCGGCGAACCGACTTCAGCAGCCCCTGCAGTCCGTGTTGCATGAAAATGCTGGCACGATCAATCCGGGCACCAGACTCTTGCCATTGTCAGTGCCCAAGTAGATGTCCGCTGGATCATCGGGGATCTCGACCTTCCCGTGAATGTCGAACAGAAACCCATGATTGCTGTTTTGACCACGGATCTCGTTGACGAAGCCGGCGATCCGGTTGTGGTACTCATCGTAGAATGGTTTCGCGTCCGGATCGGTGAAGGCGCAATTCAGCGGAGAACGAGGACGGTTGGCATCGATGAATTTCCGGTCGAACTTCGCGATGACGACATAAGGTGAGAGGCCTGTCAGATCAAGTATCTTCTGCGCCACCGACGTGGTGATGAAGGCGGTTTGCAGGTCGCTCTTGATCGTGAATCGACCGCACCGATCCGGCGTGGCTTGTTCGTCTCGCGCGTCAACGCCCGGAGGTTGTTCAGTTCCATCATGCGGGCAGGTCAAGACCACCGGCATGGTGCCGCGATGCGTTTTTACCAACCGATCTTGCTCGTAAGTTACAAGGCGCATAGATCACAGATCCCGTTCGTCGCCACTGGCCTCAATCTAAAGCGTGCAAGCGCTGCAATGTGTCGAATATTTCGCACATACGCAGCAGCGTATTCGCCGACATATCGATCTGGAGCTCACTAAGCTTGCGGGACTATCGAAACAGCCACAGCCGGGAACGGGAGCCATGTCGACGTGGATATCGAGCGCTTTGATCATCTGGGCGATATTCAGCGGACCGCTGTTTGGCGCCGAGCGCGAGCCTGTTCGCTCCCTGCTCGAAGCACGACGCGACCGTGTGGTGGTGCAGAAGTGGGATTTGAGTTGCGGCGCCGCGGCGCTCGCGACAATTCTCAACTATCAGTACGACGACCGCGTTACCGAGCGAGAGATCTCACGGGCGCTGATGCAACGGCGCGAGTATCTGGCCGATCCATCGCGAGTGCGCGTGCAGCAGGGCTTCTCCTTGCTCGACCTCAAACGCTACGTCGATAAACGAGGCTATGAGGGCATCGGCTACGGACGCCTCACGCTCGACGATCTGATCGCGCAAGCACCGATTTTGGTGCCGCTCAGTCTGCACGGCTACAATCACTTCGTCGTGTTTCGCGGTGTGCGCCGCGATCGCGTCCTGCTTGCCGATCCCGCGTGGGGCAACCGAACGCTGCGGGTCGACGACTTCGAAAAGGCGTGGATCGATGCGCCGGAGGTCGGTAAGGTGGGTTTCGTGGTCGCACACCCCGGAGGCGGCGACGTCGGCAATCGCCTCGCACCGCGCGAGCGTGATTTCCTCATATTGCCGTAAGCCATCGAGACGATATCCAAGATGCGCATGACATGGTCCGGCCCTCCGCTTTGGCTCATGACCATCGCGATGCTAGCGGTATCGCCGGGTTGGACGAGCGCAGTCGCGGCAGCCGAGACGAGCACCGATGCGCAACCCACCACCGCGGAGTTGCTGCGCATGATCAGGGAGCGCGACGCTCTCATCGTCGACCTGCGCAGACGCGTCGAAGCCCTCGAGCGGCAAGGCGCACCCCCCGCGAGTGGCGCGTCGCGTCCTCCGCAATCGGCGGCAGCCGAGCCGGCTTCCTCGACGACCCGTGATTCGCGCAACGAGCGCCCGCCCGCGCCGACGAACGAGCGGACCGGGGCAAGGAAATCCGCAGCGACAACGCCGGGTCAATTTGACGTCGACGAGGAGGCGGCCGAGCGCGCCCTGGAGAGGGCGCTAGTGATAACCGGAGCCTTGCTTTTGCCAGTCGGACAGGTGGACATCCAGCCCGCCTTTACTTACATCCACAGCGAGGACGATGCGCCCACCGTCTTTACCGCGCAAGGTTCACAGCTCATCGCATCACATCGCATCCGCCGAGACGTGTTTAGCAGCGAGCTTTTTCTGCGCCTCGGCCTACCGTTCGACACCCAACTGGAAGTCGGTATTCCTTATCGCTATGTTCGCCAACAATCGGTCACGGAAGTCGGGTTCAGCGCCCGCGCAGACACCGATGCTCATGCGTCCGGCCTTGGCGATGTGAGTCTTGGCCTCGCGAAGGGCTTGCTGCGCGAGCGCGGCTGGTGGCCGGATTTAATCGGCAGAGTGACCTGGGATACGAGTTGGGGTAAGAACTCGGACCACGGCGTTTCCCTAGGCGGCGGCTTCAACGAGCTGCAAACTTCGCTGACCCTGACCAAGCGTCAGGATCCGCTGGTATTCGTGGGCAGCGCCTCTTACACCACAACTTTGGAGAAAGACAACCTCAAACCGGGTGACCAGCTGGGCTTGTCGGTTGGCGTGCTGCTCGCCGCCAGTCCCGACACCTCCTTGCGCGCGGTCCTCAATCAGACTTTCGCCGACAAACTCAAGATTGGTGACCGCGCGATCGGCGGATCGGATCGTGTGGTCGCAACGTTGAACTTCGGAGCCTCTTCTATCATCGGGCACGGGAAGTTTCTCGATCTCACCGCCGGTGTGGGCCTCACCGATAGCGCTCCGGACTACTCGCTAGGGCTTTCGTTCTCGTTCCGCTTCGGTCTTCTTAAGTCGGGACTCCTCGGGGCGGGCACGCAATAGCGCAGTGGGCTCATGCTTGTCAGCCGCGTCGACTAGTAGAGTCGCCGTCTTACTTTTCACTGCCGGCCAACTGATTCAGCGTCTTCAACCCTTGCCGAATCGCCGATTGCAGCAGCATCGCATCGACGCCCATCGCGAACATCCGAAAGCCCTTGTTCCAGTACGCCGTGCTCCAGGCATCGTCGGCCGTCATGCAAGCCAGCACTTTGTTGTGCTTCTTCGCTGCCGCCACCAGCTTGTCGATCGCCTCGACGTACTTGGGATTGTCGAACTGTGCCGGAATGCCGAGGAAATTGGTGAGATCGAAGTGGCCGAGCCATAGCACATCCACACCCGGCACCGCAGCGATCTCGTCGATGTTGCGGATGCCCTGCTCGGTCTCTATGAGGCAGATGACGAGCGTGCGCTCGTGCGCCATGCGGATCTTATCGGCCACGCTGCCGCCCTCGTAGTCGTCGTGGGCGAAGCCGAATGCAGCACCACGGCGCCCGGCCGGCGGATAGCGTGTGCACGACACGATGTGGCGTGCCTCATCGGCCGAGCCGACCATCGGCACCATGATTCCCATGCAGCCGACATCGAGTGCGCGCGAGATGTCGTGGTACTGGTTGGAGGCCACGCGTGCCATCGGCACGACGCCCACGCCGCGGCACATCTCGCACTGCGCCTTGATCGTGTCGTAGCCGATGCCGTTGTGCTCCATGTCCATCAGCAGGAACTCGGCTCCGGCCGCTTTCACGATCTGGGGCAGGCCCGGGACGAGAAATTCCCAGCCGAAGGTTCCGAATACGGGCTGCCCGGCGAGCAGCTTCGGTTTGATTGGATTGGGTCGCATGTTTGGTTGCTCTCGTTGTGTTTAGGGGCTGGGGATCAGGCCTAGCGGGGAGGCTTCACGATGGAACTTCGAGGTATTCGGGAACACCAGTGATCTACGTTTCGGAGTCGCATTGCGCCGAAACAGCAATCTCCCCTAGTCCCTAACCCCTACTTATGCCATCTCCCACCCCAGGACGGATGGCCGAGGGCGTCGGTATTGACAATATGCGGCGGACGGCGGCCGCTGGCCAGCTCGACCGCCGACTTGAACGCGCTCTCGCCCAGCAGGCGCATGCACTCGTCGGTATGACAGATCGCGTGCGGCGCGACGATGACGTTGTCGAGCTCGAGCAGAGGATTGCCGACCGGGGTGGGCTCTTGCTCGAACACGTCGATCGCCGCGGCGCGAATCCGGCGCTCGGCCATCGTCTTGGTCAGTGCGGCCTCGTCGACCACCGGTCCGCGTGCCGTGTTGATAAAAAACGCGGTCGGTTTCATCAGCTCGAACTGGCGAGCGCCGATCAGATGATGTGTCTCGTCGTTGAGCAAGCAGTTGACCGACACGACATCGGACTCGCGCAGCAGCGTGTCCAGGTCGACCATTCTGACGCCGAGATCATTGACCGCGCTCTGCGGCACGTAGGGATCGCAGCCGAGGTGCACCATGCCCCAGGGCTTGGCGAGACGGAACACCTCTTTCCCGATGTTGCCCACGCCGATCACGCCCAGCGTCTTGCCGGTCAGCCCATAACCCAAATAATCGCCCTTCTCCTTCCAGCGGCCGTCACGCACGAGGCGATCTTTCTCGTCGATGCGATGCGCCATGGCGAGCATGAACGCGATCACGCTGCTCGCCACGGGGCGACGTACGCCATCCGGGGCAATGGTTAGCAGCACGCCGCGTTCGCTCAGCGCCGGCACGTCGACCGAGTCGTAACCGACACCGAAGCGTGCAATCAACTTGAGTCGCCGATCGTCGCGCGAAACCGTTTGGCGCGTGACCTTCGGTCCCAACACGCAGATCGCGTCGTAGCGCGCGGCATGCTCGGGCGTCAACTCCGGCACCTGCTCGGGCAGATACTCCCACTCGAGGCCGGCGCTATCGAGAATGCTGAAGGCGGCCTGGCCACAGATGGGCTCGCCGCTCGGCGTGAGTGCGTCGCGCGTAATGCCGACGCGAAACTTTTCTGGTGCCATGGCTCCTCCTGCTAGAGATCTTTTGAATCACATCGCCGCACTGAACGCCCCGTCCACGGTCAACACATGGCCGTTGACGAACGAAGCCTCGTCGGAGGCGAGGAACACCGCCACCGGCCCGATTTCGTCGAGCTGGCCCCAGCGGCCCGCCGGCGTGCGCCGGCATACCCAGTCGTTGAAGTCCTTGTTCTGAATCAACGCGGTGTTGAGTTCGGTTGCGAAGTAGCCGGGCGCGATCGCATTGACCGTGATGTTGTACAGAGCGAGCTCGACCGCGAGCTGGCGCGTCAACGCGTGCACTGCGCCCTTGCTCGCGATATAAGCCGAGATCGTCGGTCGCGCCAGGAACGCGCTGATCGAGCCCGTCATGATGATGCGCCCGCTCTTGCGCGGAATCATCACGCGTGCGGCCTCCTTGGCGAGCGACCACACGGCCGTGAGATTGGTATCGATCACGCGCTGGAAATCGGCACGCTCGAATTGGGTGATCGGCTGGCGGTGCTGGATGCCGGCGTTGGCGACTAGAATGTCGAAGCGCCCGTGCCGTTCCACGGCCGTGCTGATGCAAGCGGCACCCGCTTGCGAATCGGTGACATCGAATGCAACTGCTTCGCCGCGGCCGCCTTGCGCCACCAGCTGCTCCACGCGCGCTTCGAGCGCGGTCGCGTCGCGAGCGTTGAGCATGACGTGCGCACCGGCCTTCGCGAGCGACTGTGCCATCGCCCACCCCAGGCCGCGCGAGGCGCCTGTAACGAGGGCGACCTTGCCTTGCAGAGAAAACATTGCCTCCTCCAGTTATTGTTTTTCGAGCGTTGCCTTCGGCCGACTTTCGTCGGTAATCCGATATCGCTGTGAAGTCTCAATGGGCCGCATGTCCCTGCGTCCACTGCGACTGCCCTTGGCGCAATGATAAGCCAGACCCGCCGCCACGCGGGCAGCGACATGCGGCCGCCTCTCATCGGCCTGATTGGAAACGCTCGCGACAAAAGGCACGCAAACCGAAAGCGATTAAGATGCGACGCAGACGCACGCGGAGAACGACGATGAAATTCAGCGTACAAACGGCAGTGCTTCCCGAGCTCTCGGTCCGCCAAGTCGTGGAGAAACTGAGCGCCCACGGCTACGATGCCGTCGAGTGGCGCATCCACGACGATTACCACATCGCGCCGGGCGAGCTGGTGTCGCGCGCGAGCGAGATCAAGCGCCTCGTCGAAGATGCCGGTCTCGCGGTGTCTTGCCTGACCGGCTACGCACCGCTGTCCGACCTCGCGCAGCAGGAACGCTTCGCCGAAGCGTGCGCAATCTTGCATTGCCCGCGTTATCGACCGGGCGCCGTCCTCTACGATTGCAAGCGCAACTATCGCGACCTCTTTCGGCAGACCGTGGACGCGCTGGCGAGCATGATCGAGGTCACCTCGCGTTATCACGTCAAGCCCGTGATCGAGACCCATTTCCAAACGATCGCACCCAGCGCGTCACTCGCCTACCGGCTGGTCGAGCAGTTCGATCCGAGCACCATCGGCATCAACTACGATCCCGCGAATCTGATCATCGAGGGCCGCGAGGCCTGGCAGATGGGCCTCGAGCTGCTCGGCCCCTACCTCGATTACGTGCATGCCAAGAACGTGGCCTGGGTGCGCGAAAACGGTCGCTGGCGCTGGGTGTTCGCGTCGATGCGCGAGGGCCAGGTGGACTGGGGTGAGGTCATCCGGGCGCTCAAGCGCGTCGACTACGATGGCGTCATCTCGTTCGAGAACTTCCATCTGGTTCCGATGACGTCGACCGGTTTCGTCGGAGAGGATCTGACGCAGCACGCGGAGAGCTTTCGCGACATCGACGAGCGGCTCGACGACGATCTGCGCTATCTGAAGAGTTTAGTGAACGAGAGAGGAAGCTAATCGACGGTTTCGCGTCGAAACTCGCCTTGTCTTCTCGCCCGAGACATCTCGAAAGCTGATTCAGGCCTTGCCGGCTGAGCACTACGGAATGGTTTCGCGTCGACCTCGCCCTGCAGAATCTTTGCACCTGTCATGACATCCGCAAATTTATCCCCGAAGCTCGAGCCCGCGATCCGCTTCGCCATCTCGCACGAGACCTCCTGGCCGCGCGATACCGGACCGGGCTGGGGCATTCACTCCGACGATCCGCCACCCTATAACCGCCTGCGCGGTCCCGTGCATGACCGCGGCCCGGTTTCCGGCACGATCGTAATCGAGGGCCGTCCCGCGGCAAGCTGGGGCGAGCCGCAGCGCGCCGATCTCACCTTCAGCGTCGCCAAGACCTACCTCGCGTTGATCGCCGGCGTTGCGCATGATCTGGGCTTGATGCCCGACGTCGACGAGCCGGTCGGCGTCCGCGTGCGAGGCATCGGCTTCGATCACGGCCGCAATGCACAGGTGACGTGGCAGCATCTGCTGCAGCAGACCAGCGAATGGGAAGGCGAATGCTTCGGCCTGCCCGACCAAGTCGATCGCTATCGCACCGTGCAATTCCAAGGCGCGGCGGCATCGGGAAAGAAGGGCGAGGCGCGACCCCTGCAGACACCGGGCACCTTCTGGGAATACAACGATGTGCGTATCAACCAGCTGTCTTTGGCGCTGCTGCATCTGTTTCGCCGCCCGCTGCCCGAGGTATTTCGCGAGCACATCATGCGACCGATCGGTGCGAGCGAGGATTGGAGCTGGGCCGGCTACGACGATGCGTCGATCGATCTCGATGGGCGACGCGTGCAATCGGTCCCCGGTGGATCGCATTGGGGCGGCGGCGTGTCGATCAGCAGTGTCGACCAGGCGCGCATTGGTCAATTGCTGCTCGACGAGGGCCGCGCAGGCGGCCACCAGGTGATCTCGCCGGAATGGATCGCGCGCATGCGCGAGCCCTGCCCGATCGCGCCGTTCTACGGCTATCTGATCTGGCTGAACACGCAGCGCCGTGTCTTCCCCAGCGCACCGGCATCGAGCCTATTCGCGATTGGCGCGGGCAGCTCGTTCACCTGGATCGAGCCGCAGCGCAAGATGGTCGTGGTGGTGCGTTGGATCGACGCGAACTACGCGGACGGGTTTTTCAATAAGGTGCTCGAGTCGGTCGATCTCCTCAGGCTAAGCGTCTGATTGGTCACGGCCGCGAAGTGATGTCGAAGGTGATCTGGGTGATCGTAGAATTCGTCCCGACATACGTAAAGCCGGTCGGCCTTCGCACGCGCTGGACTGCCGCGACCCAGAAGCTCGCGAATTCGACAGCAAGACTCGGAGTGTCCCGCCACTGCCGGAGCGGCAAGATGAGCGCATCGACCAAGATGATCTGAGAGGATGCCATGCTTGACGAGCAACTCATTTCCATAGCCTCAACGCTCGACTGCGACGCCTGCTGGCAAGCAGTCATGAACAAGGACGCCGCCGCCGACGGCAAGTTCTTTTATTCGGTGCGCACGACTGGTGTGTACTGCCGGCCCTCTTGCGGCGCGCGCCTGCCGCGGCGCGAAAACGTCGACTTCTATAGGACGACGGAAGACGCGGAGCGCGCCGGCTTTCGGCCTTGCAAGCGCTGCAAGCCCCACGAAGCGGCCAGCACCGAGCACAAGCTGGACGCCGTCACGCGGGCCTGCCGGCTGATCGAATCGAGCGAAGCGCTACCCACCCTCGCGCAGCTCGCACGGGCGGCGAGCATGAGCCCCTATCATTTCCACCGCACCTTCAAAGCGATGACCGGCGTCACGCCGAAAGCCTATGCGATCGCGCATCGCGGGCAGCGCATGCGAGAAGCGCTGAAGAAGGCGGACAGGATCACCGATGCCATTTACGACGCGGGATTCAACTCGAACGGCCGATTCTACGAATCGACCGACCAGGTGCTCGGCATGACGCCGGCCAAGTTTCGCGCAGGCGGCGAGAACACCTCGATCCGCTTTGCCGTCGCCCACTGTTCGTTAGGCGCGATCTTGGTCGCCGCCACCGAGCGCGGCCTCTGCGCCATCTTGCTCGGCGACGACCCGGAGGTCTTGCTCCACGATCTCGAGGATCGCTTTCCGCGCGCCAACTTGATCGGCGCCGACCGCGATTTCGAAGCGATGGTGGCGAAAGTCATCGGCTTCATCGAGCATCCAAGAAGCGGGCTCGACCTGCCACTCGATATCCGCGGGACGGCGTTCCAGCAGAAAGTCTGGCGCGCCCTGCGCGAGATTCCCGCCGGGGAGACGGCCAGTTACTCCGATCTTGCTGCGCGCTTAGGGGTGCCGAAAGCAAGCCGCGCCGTCGCTGCAGCCTGCGCGGCGAACCCGCTGGCCGTTGCGGTGCCTTGTCACCGGGTCGTGCGCCGCGACGGCGATCTTGCCGGTTATCGTTGGGGGATCGCGCGCAAGAAAGCCTTGCTCGAACGAGAAGAGGCCCGCGAGTGAATGACCTCGCCGGCGAAGCCTCGTGTCAGGCCACAGACGTGGCGCGGATGGACTGGCCGCGCATCGAGGCCGATCTCGATGCGCAAGGCTTCGCCGTACTTCCGGCCCTGCTCAGTGCGGACGCTTGCAGCCAAGTTTCCAACCTCTACTCCCATCACGAGGTTTTTCGCAGTCGCGTGCACATGGCGCGTCACGGCTTTGGGCGCGGTGAGTACAAGTATTTCGCTTATCCCTTGCCGCCTACCCTCGCGATGCTGCGCGCCGCGCTCTATGAGCGACTGGCCCCCATCGCGAACCGTTGGAACGAGGCGATGCGGGTGGACGCACGCTATCCAGCCGATCACGCTTCTTATCTTGCGCGTTGCCACGCCAATGGTCAGACTCGGCCGACACCCTTGCTGCTTCGCTATGGCGCCGGCGATTACAACTGCTTACACCAAGATCTGTACGGCGAGCATGTTTTCCCGCTACAAGTCGCCGTCCTGCTCTCGCAGCCACGCGTTGACTTCGAAGGAGGCGAGTTCATCCTGACCGAGCAGCGGCCGCGCATGCAATCGCGCGTTGCGGTGGTGCCGCTCGAGCAAGGCGACGGCGTCGTGTTTGCGGTGGACCGACGTCCGGTACTCGGCGCGCGCGGCTTCCATCGCGTGACGATGCGACATGGCGTGAGCAGTCTTCGCAAGGGGGAACGCTTCACCTTGGGCATTATCTTTCACGACGCGGCATGAGATCCGACCGCCACGGAAGAGACGGCGCGTTAACGCCGTCTGATTCTGTAGTCGCAGCGCGATTCAGTGCGGACCGACGATTCCGAACACCCCGTTGGCCTCGGCCGTAAAGTTACCCGTGATCGTCAGCGAGGACGAGTTCTCGACCGAGACGCCGTTGACGCCGTTGTGCGAGGTCTGACTTTCGGCAAGCGTCGCGGAGGTGTTGTCGCGCATCGAAACGCCGGTCGTAGCATGATCATGCACGTTGGCGTTCTTCAGTGAGAACTGCGCGCCAGCGGTGGCGACGATTCCATTGCGCCCGCTCTTGATCTCGAGATCGACCAGCGCCACCTCCACCGCTCCGATGATCGATATCGCATCCTTTCCCTGCCCGTCCACCACTGCGCCATTCACACCCTTCAAGGTGAGGCGGTTCTTGCGGATGTTGATCCCGCCGGCGCATGTGCCTTTGATGATGATCGTGTCACCCGAATCCGCCCGCGCGAGCGCCCCCTGTATCGATTGACCACGGTCGCAGTCGACCAGGCGCTGATCGGGGGCCGCATGGGCCGGAAAGACGACAACACATGCCAGCAACCCAGCGCTCCAGAACATGCGATTCATCGAATGTCCCTCCCCATGTTGTTTTCGAGTTGCGAACGATGCGGCACTGTCCGCGGATCAGCTTGCATTCTCGACGCTGCAGAATGCAACAGTCCTGCTGGCCTTGTCGAACGCGGCCGCGCGCGGCAACCGCTATGCCGAACGCAACTAAGAGATTGGACTGAAGGGCTTAGCGTGTTGGGCTGAAAGGGACGAGCAACTGATGTAATCAATTCCGACGTCGTCTGCGCACTACACTTGTCCTTAAAATATGCTCTCTCATAGAGAGCGTCATAAGACACCACGCGCTAACAGCGCCAACGTCCCGCACAGTTTGCTTCGATGCGCTGTAAGAAAACGCGACTCGGCGACTTCCTCAGCTGTCCCTTCCCCAGGCATTTAGCGAATCCTCGATAGTCAGCCCGCTTCGCCGGCTGCCCGCGACACCACACGGAGCACCCGGCAACACAGCTCTAACGTCGGTGCCGCGACGTTCAACTCCTGAGCCAAGCGAAGCGTGTAGTCCAGCGTCTCGTGCACCTCCAGTTGTCGGTTGCGGTCCGCGTCTTGCAGGATCGACTGGCGGAACTGCGGCGCATTCACACGCATCCGTTCACCGTGGGCCTGCACGGCCTTGATTGCGTCCACCTCGCTTCCTTCGATAAATGCGCGGCTGGTGAATCCGTTGTCCTGCAACTCGATGCCATGACGAATGGCAACGTTGGCCGTCTCGCGCATGACGCGCGCGACCAGCGCTGCGGTGTCGGCATCGGTCATGAAACGCCAGGTCGGCAACCGCGTCAGGATGGCGAGCGCGCTGAAGCCCGACCAGCCGACGAATTTGGACCATTCGACGGAGACGATGTCTTGCGATGCTCGAGCCTCGAGTCCGGCGTGCGCGAATGCATCCGCGAGCTCGGTGACGCGCGAGGACTGGTTGCCTGTCAGCTCGCCGACCACCGTCGCGTTCGCCATGTTGTAGCGCACCGCGCCGGGCAGTGCACCTCGTGCGGGCAAAATCTCGCCGCCCACCATGCTGACCGCACCGAGTGTGGCCTGCGCGCCGAACACCGCGCTCAGCTGCTTGTCCTTCAGAACACCGTTCTGCACGGAGAACACACAACGGGTTCGCAGTTGTCTGAGCGCAGCCAGCGCTTGTTCGGTGTCGTAGGTCTTCACCGCCACGATCACCACGTCGGCCTCACGCAGCGTGTCAGGCTGCGTGACGACCTCGCAGCGAACGCTGAACTCATCCTGTCCGGTGACCGCGATGCCGTGATGGGCGAGGGCAGCAGCGCGCTCGCCGCGTGCGATAAGAGATACGCGATGCCCACCACGGGCAAGGTAAGCGGCATAGATGGAGCCGAGCGCGCCGGCGCCGACGATGACGAAGTGCATGATGGTCCTTATTGCCCGAGCGGGTTGTGAACGGGGCCGCTCACGTTGAGAAATGGAGACCTCCCTGTTGCGCGGCAAGATGCTCGAGCCGGCGCAACGGATCCACGTCGATGATCAGGAGGTGTGCGCACAGGAAAAATCCTACTGTCCAGACATACGTACGGCAAGTTGTGTATCGGGGCAATAGCGAATCCGCTCAGCGTGAATGCGAGCTCGCTACCGGATGGCGAAGCGCGTGCAACGTTGCGGCGACAGGCGCTGCGCCTTTGTGCTGTCAGGGACGTCCGTTCACCCGGAAGATAGCGCTTGTAAGACCGATTCAAGTCGACCATGATAGCCACATGGAAAAGGCTACCATTTCAGAATTGAAGAACAGCCTCAGTGCGTACCTGAAGAAGGTGCGTGCGGTGCAAGTTGTGATCGTTTTCGATCGAGACCAGCCGATAGCCCGATTGGAGCGAATCGAAGCGAGCGAGGACGCCGACGATGCGGTCTCTCGCCTGGAGCGCGCGGGCTTGGTGCGGCGAGCCAAGTCGGTCGTGCCTCTGCAACTACTCGAGCAGCCGGCCCCAAAGTCTAAACGCAGCGTCGTCCAGGCCATCGTCGACGAGCGCCGTGAAAGTCGATGAAGTTTTGGCATTCTTCCGCAATCGTCTCGCTGTTGCTTGCCGAGCAGCAGCGCGAACCGCTGCTCGTCGAACTCGAGCGCGATCCCGCCAGACTCTTCGAGTGCCCTTCCTGCGGAACGAAAGCGTTCGAGACGATGGCCGCGCATTGGTCGAGCATGCAACTCACGCGCGTCTGTGCCATCCTCATCCATCGCTTGTGGGTAAGGAGGCGACATGGCATCGGCGTTTCAGCAGGCGCAGCTCGCCACGCCAAGACCAAAGTCCGTTCGTTCCATTGATTTGCCTCGGCGCCTACGGTACCACCCGTCGCCCGCCGATTGGCGCGACGAAATCATCTACTTCCTGTTGCCCGATCGTTTCAGCGACGGCCGCGAGGACACGCGGCCGCTGCTCGATCCGCGCAACCGACAAGCGTTTCGTCCAGCCGGCTTTCGCTGGGATGCGTGGGCGCAGTCTGGCGGATCGCGCTGGCAGGGCGGCACGATCAAGGGCGTGGCAAGCAAACTGGGCTATCTCGCGCAGTTGGGCGTGACGACGATCTGGCTTGGTCCCGTGTTTAAGCAGCGCCTGCCCGACGACAGCTACCACGGCTATGCCATCCAGGATTTCTTGGAGGTCGACCCGCGACTGGGCACGCGCGCGGATCTGGTCGATCTAGTGAGCCAGGCGCATGACGCAGGGCTGCGCGTCATTCTCGACGTCATCTTCAACCACACCGGCAACAACTGGGTGTACGAAGGCGATCAGGACCAGCCGCCGTATCGCCCGTGGCCGCAGTTCTATGCACGCGGGCGCTGGCGCGACGGTCGAGGCGGTCTCGCCAGCGGCGTCGCAGGCGATGACGACGGGGTGTGGCCGGCCGAGCTGCAACCCGATTCGGTTTATACCCGTGCAGGAGAGGGCAATCTCGGCGCGGGCAGCTTGGACGATCCGCACGCCGAATTCCGTCGCACCGATTTCATCGGGCTGCGCGATGTCAACTTCGACGGCTCCTCCGCCCTCGACGATCTGGCGCGCTGCTACAAGTATTGGATCGCGTTGACCGACTGCGACGGCTTTCGTATCGACACACTGAAGCATGTCGATGCCGAGACCGGTCGCAACTTCTGCGGTGCGATCAAAGAGTTCGCCGCGAATCTCGGAAAAGCGGATTTCTTTCTCGTCGGCGAAGTCGCCGGCGACGATCGCAGCGCCGAGCGCTATCGCGAAGTGCTCGGCACCAATCTCAATGCCACCTTGGATATCGGCGAGTCGCGCCGCTTGCTGCATGGCGTGGCGAAAGGGCTGCTCGCCCCGCAAGCCTACTTCAGCTTCGTGCGCACTTGGGACGACGACCTCGGGTCGCACCGCAACGCCGGCCGTGCGCATGTCTCGATCCTCGACGATCACGACCACGTGTCGGGCGACAAAGTGCGATTCTCGAGCGATGCCGCGAGCGATCATCAAGTCGTCGCGGGCGTGGCGATGCAGTTGTTCGGCCTGGGCATTCCGTGCGTGTACTACGGCAGCGAGCAGGCCTTCAGCGGGCCCGAGGCATCGGAGCGCGACCAGTACCTGCCCGATTACCGCAGCGGGAACGATAAATATCTGCGCGAGGCCATGTTCGGTCCCGCGCATCCGCGCAAGTCCGGTCGCGCCGGAATCGGTGACGATACGAATGTGTTCGATCCCGACTTGCCGGGTTTCGGTCCGTTCGGGACCTGCGCGGCGCACGCCTTCGACCCAAGCTCGCCGGCGTATGTCCGCATCTCTGCACTCGCCCGTGCGCGTCGCAAGCTTCCGGTTGCGCGCTACGGGCGCTTGTATCCGCGCCCCATTTCGATCTTCGGGGAAGCGTTCCACGACCCTGCGGCGGGAGAGCTGATTGCGTGGTCCCGCATCCTCGACGAGGACGAGGCGCTATGCGTGGTGAACGGCCACGGCGTGGAACCTCGCGGCGGCGATGTGATCGTCGATGCGCGGCTCAATGCGCCGGACGCTCCCGGGCGCTCCCCTAACGCGACCCCGCCGGCGTTCGAAGTCGTCTTCAACTCGGTTCAAGCCGCGCACGAAGCCGCGGCGCCGAATGAGCCGTACACCGGAGCACACCCCGTCGGCCAACGGCTGCCGGTGGGAGCGCGCGGCGAGGTGCGCTTCGTCGCGATCCGGGACCTGCCCCCCTCCGAAGTGCTGGTCCTGATCAATCGGAACTAGCCGCGCTCCAGCTGCCAGGGCTCGCTTCAAGGGGCAGGACCGACCTCACAAGCGAGAACGAGAAGGCGCGAGAGAGCCGCCGGGGCCCGGCGCGCAGCCCACCGCCCTGACCAGCTCGGGGCGGCAATTGGGCGCCCGGATTGCAGCTACCATTCGCAATCCCATTTCTCCGTGGACTCTGAAACGTGACGCTGGAATTCTTGCTCGATCCGAGCATCTGGATGGCGTTCCTGATGTTGACCGCACTCGAAGTCGTGCTGGGCGTGGACAACATCATCTTCATCAGTATTCTGGTCGGCAGACTTCCGGCCCATCAACAAAACAGCGCGCGCCGGCTGGGCCTCGGATTCGCGATGCTCACGCGGATTCTGCTGCTGCTCTCGCTCTCTTGGGTAATGACGCTCACGCGGCCGCTCGTCACCATCTTGGGTGAAGAGATCAGCGGCCGAGATCTGATCCTGCTGCTCGGCGGGCTGTTCCTGCTCTACAAAGCGTCGCACGAGATATTCTTGGAAGTGGAGGCCAAGGAGCAGGCGCGCAAACCCGACGAACCCCATGCCGCCGCTGCAGCGGGCAAGGCTGTGTATTGGGGCATCATCGTGCAGATCGGCATCATCGACATCGTCTTCTCGCTCGACTCTGTCATCACCGCCGTCGGCATGGTCGATCAAATCGGCGTCATGGTCGCCGCGGTCGTCGCCGCCATCTTAATCATGCTGATCGCGGCCAAACCGATCGGGGATTTCGTACACCGCCACCCCTCCGTGAAAGTGCTCGCGCTGTCTTTCCTCACCATGATCGGCATGGCGCTCACCGCCGAAGCCTTCGACCTTCACGTACCGAAGGGCTACATCTACACCGCGATGTTGTTCTCGCTCGCGGTCGAGGCCCTCAATATTCGCGCGCGGACGAAGCGGGTGAAGCTGGGGGCTGGGGACTAGCCCCCGCCTTCTTTACGGCAGCAACACCGTTGATCCCGTCGTCTTGCGCCCTTCGAGATCGCGATGCGCCTGTGCCGCGTCCTTCAGCGCCACCGTCTGGTTGATCTCGATCTTCACCTTGCCCGATTTGACCACGTCGAACAAAGCCTTCGCACCTGCTTCCAGATCCTCACGCCGGGCGGTATACGTCACCAGCGTCGGGCGCGTCACATACAGTGAACCTTTCGCAGCCAGCAGATTGAGATCGAAGGCGGCGACCGGGCCCGAGCCGTTGCCGAATACCGCCAGCAATCCGCGCGGCTGCAAGCAATCGAGCGAGCCCATGAAGGTGTCCTTGCCTACGGAGTCGTACACCACCGGCACTTTCTTCCCGCCGGTAATCTCATTCACGCGCTCGACGAAGTTCTCGCGCGTATACACGATGGTGTGATCGCAGCCGTGCGCTTTTGCGATCTTGGCTTTCTCGTCGGAACCGACGGTACCGATGACGTTGACCCCCAAAGCCTTGAGCCACTGGCACGCAATTAGGCCGACACCACCGGCGGCGGCGTGGAATAGCACGGTCTCACCCTTCTGCACCGCGTAGGTGCGATGGATCAGGTACCACACCGTGAGCCCCTTGAGCATCATGGCCGCGACGGTCTTGTCGTCGATGCCGTCGGGCACTTTCACCAGGCGATCGGCTTTGATGTTGCGCACTTCCGAGTAGGCACCCGGTGCACCGCCGGCGTAGCCCACGCGATCGCCGGGCTTCACCCAAGTGACGTCGCGGCCGACCGCTTCGACCACCGCACAAGCTTCGAGGCCCAGGCCGCTGGGCAGCGCGAGCGGGTAAAGGCCGCCGCGGTGATAGGTGTCGATGAAGTTGAGGCCAATCGCGGTGTTGCGCACACGCGCCTCGTCCGGCGCGGGATCTCCTACCTGCACGTCCTCGTAGACGAGCACTTCCGGCCCGCCGGTCTTGTGGAAACGGATTGCTTTTGGCATTTCGGGTTTTCTCCTCTGCTTTTGGGGAACTAGAATTTTCCGGGCTAAGGACTAGGGGCTACGGACTAGGGGCGTGGAGCCGCTTCGCGGCGCTGCTCCCCATAAGTCCCCAACCCCTAGCCCCGAGTCCCTCTTGCCGATCTAACGAACGAATCGATCCACGTACGCCGCGCCGAGTCCATTGCTCGCGTAATGCGTGCGGCACATGTCGATCTTGCTATGCACGTCTTCGTACCCGACGGTCTTGCCCTGCTCGTCGACGTAAATCATCGCGCCGTTGACGTTGAAGAACGTGATCATCTCCTTCACCGGCTCCTCGACGACCAGTGTGTGCACTTCGCCCGGAGGTTCGTAAACAAACCCCCCTTCCTCCGCGATCCAGTCGTGCTCCAGATAGCGCCAGCGGCCGCGCAAGACCAGCCCGCACACCATCGAAGGATGGCGATGGCGGCTCACGACGCCGGTCTTGGTGACGCGCAGGAGGTTCCACCACTGGCCGGTCACCGTGTTGAGAAGCAGCGGGCGGAAGAACACGCCAGGCGCTTGCGGCACCCAGACGCGCTCATCGGTCGGGATCGCGATCTCGGCGATCTCCGGCACCATACCGACTGCCGACAGCTTGCTCGCCTTCTCGGGTGCATTCATCGCTTGCGCTCCAAAAGTCATCAGGAAATCAGATAGCCGCCGTCGACGGGCAGAACGACCCCGGTGATGAAGGCGGCGGCTGGCGTGCAGAGAAAGACGACCGCTCCGGCGATATCGTCGGGCTGGCCCCAGCGCCGCATCGGTGTGCGCTCGAGGATGACACGGTTGCGCGCTTCGTCTTCCCGCAACGCATCGGTCAATTGCGTCGCGATCCAACCGGGCGCCACCGCATTGACGCGGATCTTGTCGGCGGCGTAGGCGATGGCGAGCGACTTGGTGAGCTGCGCGACACCGCCTTTGCTCGCGCTGTAGCCCGGCACCAGCCCGCCGCCGAAGAAGCTCAACATCGAGGCGATGTTGACGATGCAGCCGCCTTGCTGGGCCAGCAAGGGGCGAGCCGCGGCGCAGCAGCGCATCGTTCCGGTGAGGTTGATGTCGATCACTTGCTCGAAGACCTCGGGCTCATGCTCCGCGCCGCGGCGGAGGACGCCCGCGCAGTTGACCAGCACATCCAAGCGTACGAAGCCACCGACGCACGCCTTGACCATCTGCCCGTCGGACACATCGAGCCGCCGCGCCGCGAGTGCACCGAGCGCGCCTGTGCGCGAACGCTCGACTTCCGTGTCGGTTGCCCCGGTCACCGTCACGGCAGCGCCGGCCGCGCTCAAGGCCAGAGCGATCGCGGCTCCGATGCCGCTGGTGCCGCCGACGACCAACGCGACGCGTCCGGCCAAAGCCTTCGCGAATGTTTGCTGAATGGAATCCATGGACAAAACGAGACAGGCCGAAACCTTCCGGGCTCCGGCGAGACGCATAGCTTACCTTAGGGAAGACGTCCCTTAGGGACGGGCACCCTAGCGCGGCGCGAATCGGCCCGCGCTTAGCCCGACGGTCGATCGGACAGCGCGTAGCGCTTGAGCGCCGAGAGCGGCGCGTAGCGCAGCACGTTTTCGTGCGTCGCCTCCAACACCACCGCAGGTGCTTTGCCCGCTTCCCACGCCTCCACCCATCTCAGCACATGCAGGCACCACCGATCGCCGGGCCTTAGCCCTTTGAATCGCATCTCGGGCCGCGGCGTGATGAGATCGTTGCCCCGGCTGCGGGAAAACTCGAGGAACTCGGCCGTGACCTTCACGCAAACCAGATGCGCGACGTTTGGCTCACCGTAGGTGGCGCAGCAGCCGTCGCGGAAGTAGCCGGTGAGGGGGTCGTAGCTGCACGCTTGCAGCGGTCCGCCGAGAACGTTGCGCTCGTTGGAAAGTGACTGAGCCATGGATCGAGGAACGCGAGAGGGTAGTCGACAGTTCGCGCGCGCGAAGGCCTCTAGCGGATTTCCATTTTACGAGGATGTGTGCCAGCGCGCCTCAGCAAGGCGCTGAACAACGTACCGAGCGGGGCCGCAGCCGGACGCGCCCCTGTCTGTTGGAAAGATTGGGCGGAGGAACCGGAATGTGTGCGCGAGTACATGACGATTCCCTAGTCCCATAAGTCTTCGGCACCGCGCAAGCCCGAATCCGGCGCGCGTAGCAGCTTTTCAGCATCCTGTTAACCTTCGACTTCGATTCGTGCGACATGCTTAACGCTGTCGCCTTGGTCGTCGGTCCAGTCGAAGTGTAGTTCGCCGCTGTTGCTCGCAACCGCGTAGAAGAGGAAATAGGGATTGGTGGAAACAGCAGGATGAAGAACCGCGCGGAACACCTCGTGACCGTCATAAGTGCAGGTGAAGCTTTGCACGATGTTGCGCGTTATCGGCTTGCCGACGTTGTCGAGGCGAAAGCCGGACTCCATCGGATGGTCCACCATCGCGCGGATCTCGAACACCTCGCCGCGCTTGGCGCGCTCGGGCACGCGCACGCGCGGATTGGCGAGCCAACTCACAACCCGCACCCTGCCACGGTGATCTCGACTTGGACTGCCGTCGACCACAACGAGCCGTCGCTCAGCGCAGCGACCGCCAAGATGTGCTGAGAGTCGGCAATGCGAATGCGCGAAGCTACGCGTGCGCGGCCGCTGTACGGTGTCAGATAGACATCCACGATACGCGGTTGCGGATTCTTCTCGGCGAAGAGGTGGACGCTTTTGACATGATCCTGCTCGCTCATCGGGCTGTCGACCACCACTGTCACGGGCACGACCGCGCCGTTCTCGGCGAGCTTCGGCAGTTCGAGCTTGACCTTGCCCGTGGTCACTGGGTTGTCGCCGAAGAGCTCGCGCAAGACCTTGGCGAGCTCTTCGGGTGTTGCACGGGCCGGGCGAACGAGCAGCAGGCCGAGGCTGCCCGCCAACAGCGCGAGGGCGCGCCGGCGCGCGGCGAGTGGTGGGTCATTCGAGCTGACCACCCCCCGGGCTGCGCCCGGACCCCTCCTCGACGAGGAGGGGAAGAACGGATTCGATGCCGCGGTCATTCTCGTCTTCCTCCTGACGGAGTGAAACGACTGCTCGCGCGACAGAGGCCTCGTCCCCTCCTCGAATGAGGAGGGGTGGCGCCGCAGGCGCCGGGGTGGTCCATCACGCAAAGCCGTACCCGTCGCCCCAGCCGTTTACCCCTCCTCGAATGAGGAGGGGTGGCGCCGCAGGCGCCGGGGTGGTCCAACACGCAGAGCCGTACCCGCCGCCCCAGCCGTTTACCCCTCCTCGAATGAGGAGGGGTGGCGCCGCAGGCGCCGGGGTGGTCCATCCCGCAGAGCCGTACCCGTCGCCCCAGCCGTCTACCCCTCCTCGAATGAGGAGGGGTGGCGCCGCAGGCGCGGGGGTGGTCCATCAGGCAAAGCTGTACCCGTGGTTCTTCAACGGCAGCGAACGAATGCGCGTTCCCGTGGCCGCGAAAATCGCGTTGCATAGGGCCGGCACCACGCCGCCGATCGGCGGTTCACCGATACCGCCCCAGAAACCTCCGCTCGGTACCAGCACGGCCTCGATCTTTTGCGGCGCTTCGGACAAGCGCAACAGCGGATAGTCGCCGAAGTTGGTCTGCACCACTCGACCATCCTTGAGCGTGATCTCCTCGTGCATCGCCGCGCTCAAGCCCCACAGGATGCCGCCTTGCACCTGCGCGATGACGGCATCGCGATGCACGACATGACCGCTATCGATCGCCACCACCACGCGCTGCACGTCGATCGTCTTGGCGTCCTTCATCGCGATGTCGACTACCGCGGCGGTGAAGCTGCCGTACGAGTCCACCACCGCCACGCCGCGGTACACCCCCTTGGGCACCGGAGCGCCCCACTGGGCCGCTTTCGCCACGGCTTCGAGCACGCCCAGATCCTTCTTGCCCTTGAGCAACGGGCGGCGGAACTCGACCGGATCCTTGCCCGCGGCATGCGCCAGCTCGTCGATGAAGCATTCGCGCGCGATCGGGTTGTTCGTATGCGCCACCGCGCGCCAGAACCCCGGCGGCACGTGCGTGTTGCGCATGGCGTATTCGTTGGTGAAGTTCGCCACTTGATACGGATTGTCGGAGAAGCAGCGCGTGTTGATCGGATCGACGCCGTTCTTGATCTCCACGTTGGGGATGCGCACGCTCGACAGGATCGATTGATCAGCCTGGCGCACCTGCCAAGCGATCCAGTTGCCATCGGCATCGAGCGCACCGCGCAGCTTGATCAGGCTCACCGGACGATAACGGCCCTGCTGCATGTCCTCTTCGCGCGACCACTGCAGGCGCACCGGCGTGCCGGGCATTGATTGCGCGATCTTGACCGCTTGCTTGGTGTATTCCTGATGCGGGCCGCGCCGCCCAAAGCCGCCGCCCGCGTGCATCTTGTGAACGTACACCTGTTCGAGCGGAATGCCGGAAGCTTCGGAGGCCGCCGCGGCGGAGGCTTCGCCGTTCTGCGTGCCGACCCAGACCTCGACTTTATCGTCGGTCACCACCGCCGTGGCCGTCTGCGGTTCCATCGTGGCGTGGTTCATGTACGGGTTGTAGTACTCGGCCTCGATCACTTTCGCCGCACCCGCGAATGCTTTGTCGGCGTCGCCGTCCTTGCGCGCGACCGGAGCCTCTTTCGCCTCGATGCCGCTGCGCAGGAATTGCAGAATCGATTCGCTCGACACCTTGTCGTGCTCGCTCGCGTCCCACTCGATCGGCATCGCCTTCAGCGCCTGATTGGCGCGCCACCAGTTGTCGGCCACCACCGCCACCCAGTCTTCGCCGGCGACCACCCGCTTCACACCGCGCATGCTTTTGACCCTGGCTTCGTCGTAGCGCTTGAGCTTGGCGCCGAACACGGGCGCTTGCGCGATCGATGCGTGCAGCATCCCCGGCAAGCGCACGTCGGCCGCGTAGATCTGCTTGCCGGTGGTCTTGTCGGGAATGTCGAAGCGTGCCGGCGATGTGCCGATCAGCACCCAATCTTTCGGGTCCTTGAGCTTGGGCTCCTTCGGCATCTCGAGCTTCGCCGCGGCCGGCGCGATCTTGCCCATCGTCGTCGCGCGCAACGTGGGGCCGTGCACGATCGCGCCCTTCACGATGCCGACTTCCGATGCCGGGACACCCCACTCCTTCGCCGCGGCGGCGATCAGCATCTCACGCGCCGCGGCGCCGGCTTTGCGCATGTAATCCTGCGAATCGCGAATGCCGCGGCTGCCGCCGGTCGACATCGACCCCCAGATGCGATTGCGCTTCACATGCTCGTTGACATCGGCATACTCCGCGCGCACCTTGCTCCACTCGCAGCCCAGCTCTTCGGCGACCAGCATGGCAAGCCCGGTGAAGGTGCCCTGCCCCAGCTCCGAGCGTGCAATGCGGATGACGACGGTATCGTCGGGTTGGATGGTGAGCCAATGCGTGACTTCAGGGGCGGCATCCGCGCTCTGCGCAGCGATGCCGGAAAAGGGGAACGACACGCCGATCATCAGGCCGCCGCTCAGCGCAGCGGACTTGACCAGGAAGGCGCGGCGATTGGTATCGATTGCGTTCGTCATGGGGCCTCCCGATCAAGCAGTCTTCGCAGCGAGGCGGATCGCCTCGCGCACACGCACGTAAGTTCCGCAGCGGCAGAGGTTCGACATCGTCCCCTCGATGTCGGCGTCGCTCGGATTCTTGTTCTCGCGCAGCAGCGCCGCGGCCGCCATGATCATGCCGCTCTGACAAAAGCCGCATTGCGGCACTTGCAGATCGACCCACGCCTTCTGCACGGGATGGCTGCCATTGGCCGACAGCCCTTCGATCGTGGTGACCTCCTTGCCCTCGACCGCCGAGATCGGCATCACGCACGACCGAACGGGCTGGCCGTCGACATGTACGGTGCAGGCCCCACAGGCGGCAATGCCGCAGCTGTACTTCGTTCCCGTCAGCCCGAGCTCATCGCGCAACACCCACAGCAATGGCATGTCGGGCTCGACGTTTACGTCCACTCGTTCTCCGTTGACCTTCAGCGATGGCATGGAAGCAACTCCTCCGAGATTGATAGGATTTCCTTGAGCTTGTACGTTCTACTTGTGCTTGGGGCCGGTCAAGCCGAGCCGGTGTGCGGCCGAGCGCTGTGACAGGAGACGATGCCTCCGGTTCCCCGCGACTCGTCGACATCCGTGCGAAGCAAGCATACCGCGACGGCAGGTGCGTGTTCACGACGTGTAAGCAGGACGACGCGATCAGATCGCTTTCACGGTGTTATCCCTGAGAACGCCGAGCCATGAGACCCGACGCTCGACATTACTGGGTATTCGCCAAATGCCTCGCAAAGCCACACCACCCCCGGCCTGCGGCGTGCCCCTCCTCACGAGAGGAGAGGAGGAACAACTGCGCTCTGCCTTCACCAGCGGCGATGTCATCCATTTGCGAGAACCTCGATGGCTGAGCGCTTTACATCGACGACAGCGTCTACCTCGCGCTCAGCCGGCGCCACGCGAGGAACACGCCCAGCGCCGCCAGCGCGAGCGGCCATCGATGCGTGTCGAGCCACACTTGGCTGCTCCACGATTGGGCCTGGGCATCGAAGCGACCGTGGATGCCCGCGTCGCGCGCAACCGGCGTGTAGAGATTATCGGGGCGATCGGGGGGAAGCGGTTGATCCGACAGCTGGCCGTCGAAGGCGTCGTGCGCAAGCTTGTCGTCGAGCAATCCCGGGGCGACGCGCTGTCCAACGATGGCTTCGACCGCCGGCCAGCCCACCCAAAGCTCGCGCCGCCGGTGTTGGGACGCCCAATAGATCGCTTCGCCCGCCACCTCGGGCTGGAAAATTCTGCCCAACGGCTTGGGCTGGCGGGTCATGCAGGTGCGTCCCCAATCGAACTGCGGCGTGTTGAAAGCGGACAAATGCACCATGGTCAGATGGACCTGGCTGCGGTCGTGAATCAGCTCGCAGCGCAGCGCATCGATGAACCCGCGGATTGCACTCTTCGCGCCGCAGTAAGGCGACTGTAGCGGGATGGAGCGATAGGCGAGCGCGGAGCCCACTTGCACGATCACACCGCGGTCGCGCGGCTTCATCCGCTTGAGCGCGGCACGCGTTCCCCATACCGAACCCAGATAGGTCACCTCGGTCGCGCGCCGAAAATCATCGGGCGCGATGTGTTCGAAGGGGCAAAAGATCGTCGCCATGGCGTTGTTGACCCACACGTCGATCGCGCCCCACTCGCGCTCCACCCGCTCGGCGGCGCGCTCGACCGCCTCGGCGTCGGCGACGTCGGTCGGGATCGCAAGGGCTTGTCCGCCTGCTTCGGCGACATCCCTGCGTGCCCCGTCCAAGCCCTGCTCGCCCCGCGCGAGCAAGGCGACGCGCCAACCACGACGGCCAAACGCAACCGCGGCAGCGCGACCGATCCCTGCCGACGCGCCGGTTACCACCACCACCTTCCTGTCCATGACCGACTCCTCTCTTGCTGAGGAAACCGGGAACGCTCGAGGCGACCCGATCTTCGAACACGTGTGGCACTCAACTTGATGTACGTCCACTTGATGTACGTCCACGTGCGTCGCTGCCCGACATGAACCCCTCCGCTCTGCTCAACGACTGGGATTACCCGCCGATCGGCGACTACGCCGTGATCGGCAACTGCCGTACGATAGCCCTCGTCTCCCGGCAGGGGTCCATCGACTGGCTCTGCCTACCGCATTTCTCATCGCCGTCGCTGTTTGCCGCGCTGCTCGATCGCCATCGCGGCGGCCGTTTTGCCATCCGCCCACGCGATGTACAACGCACCCAGCGCAGCTACCGCGCTCACACTCCGGTCCTGCAGACCGAGGTCGAGTGCAACGGCGGCACCGTGCGGCTAACCGATTTCTTTACCGTGCTGCCCGACGACGTACAGCGCGACGCCTTGCATCCCCAGCACCAATTGGTGCGCATCGTCGAATGCGTGAGTGGCGAAGTGAGTGTCGACGTGTTGGTTCAACCGCGGCCGGACTACGCCCGCCACATCGCCACGCTGATCAAACGCGGCAAGCTCGGCTGGCTTTGCCAATACCGAGGGCTCGTGGCGTATCTCCAGAGCACCTTCCAACTCGACACGCTCGGGCCCGGAAGCTTGGCCGCCTGCTTACGACTGCGCGCCAGCGAGCGCCATCAGCTCGTCCTCAACTACTGCGAGAACGATGTCGGCGTGCTCTGCCCCCTCGGAGGAACCGTGGACCAATGGCGGGACTACACGGTGAGGTGGTGGCAAAGCTGGTGTGACCAATGCAGCTACCGAGGCGATCATCGAGAAGCGGTGCTGCGTAGCGCGATCACCCTCAAGCTGCTGACCTACTGCTTGTCCGGCGCTGTCGTCGCCGCCCCCACCACTTCGCTGCCGGAAGGTCCCAGCGGTGCGCGCAATTGGGACTATCGCTACTGCTGGTTGCGCGACACCTCGTTGGTACTGCAATCCTTCGTCGATCTGGGTTTCGTCGCCGAAGCGCGCGCCTTCCTGGGTTGGTTGCTGCACGCCACCCGGCTCACTCAGCCGCGCTTGCAAGTGCTCTACGACATCTACGGCGAGACGGCGTTGACCGAGCGCGAGCTGCCTCATCTGGAGGGCTACCGCGGACTCAAACCGGTGCGGATCGGAAACGCCGCGCACAATCAGCTTCAACTCGACGTTTACGGGGAGGTCGTGCTCACCGCTTTCGGTTTCGTGGAACGCGGCGGCACGCTCGACGCTTACGAGCGCGATCTGCTGCTGGGCTTCGCGCGTTCGGTATGCAAGCTGTGGACATGCCCCGATTCGAGCATTTGGGAGGTGCGCACTGCGCCTCGCCATAACACCTATTCGAAGCTCATGTGCTGGGTCGCGCTCGATCGGCTCGTTCAACTCGAAGGCCGCCTTCGGCTTTCTGACTCGTGCGAAGCGATGCGCACCACCCGCGATCGCATTCGCGCGGACATCGAGGCCAACGGCTTCGATCCCAAGCTCAACAGCTACGTCGGCTACTACGGTGGCCAAGATCCGGACGCGAGCCTGCTGCTGCTCGCCCGCTACGGTTATCTGCATGCCGACGATCCACGCATGGTCGGCACGGTGCGCTACATCGAGCAGCGGCTCTCGGTTGCCGGCGGATTGCTCTATCGCTATCCGCCAGGCGGTCAGTACGACGGCGTGCGCGGCCCGGAGAACTTGTTTGCGATTTGCAGCTTCTGGCTCGTCGACTATCTCGCTCGCCTAGGCGACGTCACGCGTGCCCGAAATTTGTTCGAGCGCTTGCTCGGACTCGCCAACGATGTGGGGCTGTACGCGGAGGAGTTCAGCGCGAGCGACTTCGCGCCGCTCGGTAATTTTCCGCAAGCGTTTAGCCACGTTGGGCTGATCACCGCCGCGCTGTCACTCGATCAGGCGCAGCGGGGCAAGCGGGACAAGGAGATCGCGAAATGAACGACGTCGCACGCGCGCTGTTGGAGATTTTGCTGTGGGGAATGATTGGGACCTGGGCGATGATCGCCGTGATGTACGCGAGCCAAAACTTCGGTTGGTCGCGCCTCAACATGCCGTTCCTGCTCGGGACCGGGTTCACTGCGGATCGGCGCGAAGCAAACGTGCTTGGCTTCGTGCTGTATTGGATCGTGGGGTGGCTGTTCGCGTTGATCTATTACCTTATCCTCGCCGCGATCGGGCACGCCACGTGGTGGGTCGGCGCCCTGGTGGGCGCGGTGCATGGCCTGCTGCTGCTCACCGCCATCTTGCCCTTGCTCCCGTACATGCACCCGCGCGTGGCATCGGAATACGACGGTCCGACGCCACGCCGGACACTCGAGCCACCGGGCTTTCTCGCCCTGCATTACGGCTATCGCACGCCCCTCATCACGCTGGTCGCGCAAGCGCTCTACGGCGCGATTCTGGGCGCCGGGTTTCACATTTGAGAGATGTCGGGCGAGACGCTATCGCCCAGAGGAGGATTGGGAGGCGGAGGAGCGTTCAGTCCACCAGTGCGACGGCGCGCTTCTGGGTGGCCCAGCGACGGATGAAGTCGCGGATTTGCGGGTAGATCATCTCGCGGAACTTGCGTCCGCTGAAAATTCCGTAATGTCCCACGCCCTTGGCGAGCAGATGCTTGCGCTTCTCAGCGGGCAGGCTTCGACACAACCCATGCGCCGCTTCGGTCTGACCGTTGCCCGAAATGTCGTCGAGCTCGCCTTCGATGGTGAACAAGGCGGCATTGCGAATCGCGGCGGGCTGAACGAGCGTTCCGCGCACTTCCCACTGCCCCTTCGGCAGGAGGAATTGCTGGAAGACGATGCGGATCGTGTCGAGGTAGTACTCGGCGGGCATGTCGAGCACCGCGTTGTATTCGTCGTAGAAGCGCCGATGCGCCTCAGCGCTGTCGCCGTCCCCGATGATCAGATGATTGAAGAACTGGCGATGAGCTTGGATGTGACGATCCGCGTTCATCGCCATGAACGAGAGATGTTGCAAGAAGCCCGGATACACGCGCCGCATGAAGCCGGGGTAGTTGAACGGCACCCGGTAGATCACCTTATCCTCGAACCAGGAGTGCGACCGGCCTATTGCCAGTTCGTTTACGACCGTCGGACTGCGCCGCGTGTCGATCGGGCCGCCCATCATCACCACTGCGGAGGGCACGCAGGGATCACGCTCTTGCGCGAGCAACGAGATCGCGGCGAGCACGGGAACGGTCGGTTGACACACCGACACGGTCGATAGGCCCGGACCGAGTAACCGGATGAAATACTTGCAGTACTCGACGTAATCGTCGAGGTGGAATGGTCCTTCCGACAGGGGCACCATGCGCGCGTCGATCCACTCGGTGAGATAGACATCGAAGTCGCGGAGCATCGTGCGCGCGGTGTCGCGCAACAAGGTTGCGTGATGGCCCGACAAGGGGGCGAAGATCAAAACGCGCTGACCCGGATTGCCAGTCTGCTTGCGGAAGTGGAGCAGTCGACAGAAGGGTTGCTCGTCTACCGTCTCGATCGTGACGGGAACCTCTTTGCCGTCGATCACAACGTGGTGGATTCCCCATTCCGGCTTGTGATATGAGCGCATCAGCCGGGCCATGAATTCGCTGCTTGCCGCGATATGACGGCTGACAGGCGTGTAGGCGAGGGGACTATAAGGACTGCTGAAAAGGCGCTGGCTGGCGTGAATCCAGGCGACCATCGGCGCCGTTATTGTTTTTTGGAACTCGTGAAGTTCGTACAGCATTCCAGTTCGCCTCCGTCAGCACCGCGAGACAGCGCCAAGATGGGGTCTGGACAGCTGCATCCGCGGTAACGAGTTTTCTACTTGTAAAACTTATCCGTCGGCAACGGCGGCAGCAACTGTAATCAGAGGAACACTCGGCCGTCAAGTGCGTGTAATGCACGCAAACTTTCGCAAGGCTTGTGCCGGAGAGGCGAATAAGGCTGTTGGAAAGTGCCGAGAGCGGGACGCAGGCGGCAGCGCAAGAGGATTGCGAGCACCGGACGCGGGCGCTGGTCAGACCCGCGCAGTAGTTCTTCAACCGCCGCCCAGCGGCTAAAAGAGAGCGAGCGGGGGCTCGTCCATCGCAACCACCTGCTCGCGCAACGCCAGGATGTGGTCCTGCCAGTAGCGCTGTGTATTGAACCAGGGAAATGCAGCCGGAAAAGCGGGATCGTCCCAGCGCAGCGCGAGCCAGCCGGCGTAATGGATGATACGAAGCGAACGCAGCGGCTCGATCAGCTGCAGCTCGCGCAGATCGAGGTCGTTGAATTCCCAATAGCCGTCGAGCACCCAGCGCAATTGCCGCGCTTGGCTGTCCCGATCGCCGCTCAGCAGCATCCACAGGTCCTGTACCGCCGGCCCCATGCGCGCGTCGTCGAGGTCGACGAAATGCGGGCCATCGTCCGCCCACAGCACATTGCCGGGGTGGCAATCGCCATGCAGTCGTAACGACTGTGTGGCCCCCACTTGCGCGAACGCTGCACGAATGCGCTCGAGCAGCTGCGCCGCGACCGTTTCATAGGCGGGTCGCAAATCGGACGGCAAGAAATCGTGCGAGAGCAGATGAGCGATAGGCACATCCCCCAATGTCTCGACGCTGATGGCTGGGCGTGCCAAGAACGGGCGCAGCGCGCCGATCGCGTGGATGCGCCCGATGAAGCGGCCCATCCGGCCGAGCGTTTCTTGCGACTCGAGCTCGGGTGCGCGACCACGCTGTCGCGGGTAGATGGCAAATCGGAAGCCGCCGAAGTGGTGTAGCGCGCGGCCCTTCTCGTCTGCTAGGGGCGCAACGACGGGCAGCTCGGCTTCGTTCAACTCGCGCGCGAACGCGTGCTCCTCTTCGATCATGGCGTCGGTCCAGCGCTGCGGCCGATAAAACTTGGCGATGATCGGTTGCCCGTCCTCGATTCCAATCTGATAGACGCGATTCTCGAAGCTGTTCAAGGCGAGCAGCCGCCCGTCGCAGCGCAGGCCGAGACTCTCGACGGCGTTCAAGATCACGTCTGGCGTCAGCGCGTCGTAGGGGTGAGCCGAAGGAGTAGCAGCACTCATCTCGTGATTCTAGCGCTCGTCATCGCCGCGTAGAGTGGGATCCGAAACAGTCCGCCTGTTCGCGGCACAACCGCGGGTCGCTCGGCTTCCCTGCATGAGGCGAGGAGAAAACGTAGGATGACGGCCAGTGAAGCGTTAGAAGATCCGCTCTTGCCCGACGCGATTCGACCTTCGTGAGTGCCAGCATGCGCAAATCCTACCTCGTGCTGCTTACCGCTTTCCTCTGGGCCTTGCCTGCCGCGGCCGCGTTCGCGGACGACACTTGCGTGTCGGCAGGCACGCCTGCGCGAAAGCTGACGGTCGAGGACATGCACATTCCTTCCGACACGAAAGGCATCGAGCTGTACGTGCGCAACAAGCACCCCGCCGACATGCAGCGCTTCGGACCGGAGCACGTGCTGCTGTTCGTACACGGCGCGACCTATCCTGCCGAAACCGCGTTCGATCTGCCGCTGGGCGGCTTTTCGTGGATGGATTACATCGCCTGCCGCGGTTGGGATGTCTATTTGGTCGACATCCGCGGTTATGGCCGCTCGACGCGGCCACCCGAGATGTCGCGCCCGCCTGAGGAAAGCGAGCCGATCGTCAATACGGCCGTCGCGCTGCGAGACGTCGACAGCGCCGTCCATTTCATCCTCGCTCGCCGTCATCTCTCGCGCTTGAACTTGATGGGCTGGTCGTGGGGAACCACGATCATGGGCAGTTATGCCGCCGCGAACACCGACAAAGTGCAGCGCTTGGTGCTCTACGCGCCCCTGTGGCTGCGCAAGGCCGGACCTCAGTCCGGCGGTGAGGGACCGCTCGGCGCATATCGAACGGTGACAATGGAACAGGCGCGCAAGCGCTGGTTGAATGGGGTGCCGCCCGAGAAGCAAGCCGATCTGATTCCGCCGGGCTGGTTCGAAGCGTGGGCGCAGGCCACCTGGGCGTCCGATCCGGAGAGCGGCAAATGGGATCCGCCGGTGCTGCGAGCACCGAACGGCGTGCTGCAGGACGTGCGTGAATATTGGTCCGCCGGCCGCGCCTATTACGATCCCCATGCCATCACCGCGCCGACCTTGATCGTGCACGGCGATTGGGATCAGGACACACCCGGCTACATGGCGCTCGCGCTGTTCGGCTTGCTCGAGAATGCCGCGTGGAAGCGGCTCGTCGTGATTGGCGAAGCAACGCACACGGTGATCATGGAGAAGAACCGCATGCAGCTGCTCCGCGAAGTCCAGCTCTTCCTCGACGAGCCGCCGCTACGGCCTTGAGGTTGTGCTGCCTGCGGGCAGCTACCCTCCGAACCCTCGGCCGCCGCGTGCGGCCATGACCCCACACCGCCCCGGCGCTTCGCGCCACCCCGCCTCCTGAGAGGCGGGGAACGGTTTGTCCCCTCCTCGACGAGGAGGGGTGCGGGGAAGGTTTGTCCCCTCCTCGACGACGAGGAGGGGTGCGGGGAAGGTTCGTCCCCTCCTCGGACGAGAGGGTACGGGGAAAGGTTTGGTCCCTCCTGGGAGGAGAGGGGTGCGGGGAAACCTTTGTCCCCTCCTCAACGAGGAGGGGTGCCGCCGGAGGCGGCGGGGTGGTCGGCCGCAGGCCGCTACGATGGGTGCATACAAATGCTGTGTGGCCATGACCTCAAGACCGCCGCGAAGCTTCGCGGCACCCGTCTAGTGAGAGCGCAAAGATGCAGAGGCCGTTCTCCCACTCATCGTCAACGGGACAGCCGGCGGTTATCGCTCCGCTCGACAATCCTAGTGGCGTCGCCACGGCCGCCCGAAGTCCTCGTCGGCCACGACCGCCGCCTCGACCTCCACGTTCTCCAGCCCACACTCGCGCAGCAGCTCGAGCATACCGGCCAGCACCTGATCCATCTCCTCCTGCGGATGGAGATCACGGCGATGAACGGGCACGCGCTCCTCGATGAAAGGCGAAGCGAAGCGCAACCCCAACGCGCCGGAGGCAAGCGGAGCAATCCGCGCTTCGGCTTCGCCCACTTCGGTGCGAAACTGACGTAGCTCGCGGCTCACGAAGGCCTGCAAGGCCAATTCTTCGCGCGCGACGAAGCCGGCGCCAGGCGCCAAGATGAAGGACAGCGGCGGACGCGGGATCGGCAGCAGCGAGACTTCGCCGGCGCTCAGTTGCTCCGACAATTCCCGGGTGAAGGCGAGGCCCCAAAGATCGATCGCCGCCGCGGTCTCGGTCAAGGTCGGTGCACCGAGGGGAATGACACCCGCGCAAACGAGGAAGCGCAAATGCACTTCCTCCTGCGTGCGGCTGGTGATGATGTCGTGCGGCGGAAGATCCAGATCAGCCCAGTCGGGCGCGCGCCCGGTCGCGAGCGCGCGCAGTCGACTCGGCGGGATCGCGGCAAGTCCGCGCTCGTCAGCCAGCGCGCTGCTAAAGGCGAAGTTCTCGGTTTGACCCAGCACGCCGGCGCGCCGCAGCAGCCCCACCAACCGCTCGGGTTCGGGCAACACCCCGGGAATCGTCACACCCGGACGTCCGCCCGTCACGATCACCAATGGCAGCGCGTACGAGCGCACGCCCACGGCACTGTCCCCATCGAGGATCGCGCGATCGAGCGCCTGCAGCATAAATCGGTAGCACTGGGGAGAAGGCGCATGGCGCAGCGACGCCGCGATGACATCGTCGGCCGTCGCGTCCAGCGCTTGCACATAGCGGGCGATCAGCTCCCGATCGGCAGCCGGCCTCTGCTGCAAAGCAGCCTGCGCGGCGCGAACGAACGGGTCGGTCAGATTCTCCGCAAAGCGACGCGGATCCGCAACAGGGCAGCCAGTCATGGAGTGATTATAGGAGTGAAGCCGCTCGGAGCTGCCCGGTATCCGGGACGCGGCGTCCACTAATCCTTGACAGGTTGATGGCAACGGCTAAACACTAAGCCACCGCGTGCACGGGGTTGCGTCGCTTCCACCGTTCACCCGGTATTCCAAAAGCGATCACCCAAATGGGGGAGTGAGATGAGTGAAAGACCAGCAGGTTGGTTATCCGACAAGGAACTCGAAGAAGTCCTACCGGCAGACAAGGCAGCATTCAGATCGCCGGTGCCGACCCAAATCGTGTCCAACGGCGAGTACAACCCGCCGCCTCAGACCGCACAGCAGCGCCAGGTCGAGGGTCTGATCAAAGAGTACAGCGACAAGTACGCCAAGTATCACGGCGTCGACCGCCGCACGTTCCTGAAGTCGGCTTCCGGCTTCGCGGCCGCCTTCTTGGCGATGAACAAGGTATTCGGGCCGGTGTTCACGGTATCCGAAGCCGAGGCCAAGGATCGCGACATGGCCGACGAGCGCGCCAAGCGCCTATCGAAGCAGTTCATCTTCGACGACCAAACGCACTTCGTGCGTGACGACTTCGACAAGGAAGGGTTGCTCGGTCTCGGCAAGTATGCCGTCGAGCACTGGAACCCCGACATGGCGAAGACGCCGATGACGTTGGCACGCTACAAGTTCGAGAACTATCTGAAGGAAATCTACATGGACAGCGACACCAAGGTCGCCTTGCTGTCCAGTGCGCCCTTCGATGATCCGAGCTGGTATCTGCTGTTCAACGATCAGTTGCGCGACGCGCGCAAGATCGTCAACAACATCTCCGGCAGCCGTCGCATGCTCGCGCACGCGGTCTTCACCCCCGGCCAGCAAGGCTGGATGGAGGAGGTCGACAAGTCGATCGCAGAGTACAAGCCCGATTCGTGGAAGGGCTACACCATCGGTGATCCGTTGTCGCCCAGCTCGAAGGGCACGGCTTGGCGGCTGGACGACGAGAAGCTGGTCTATCCGTTCTACGAGAAGGCGCGCAAGTCGGGCTTGAACAAGATCATCTGCATCCACAAAGGACTGCTGCCGCGCGACTACGAACAATCGTGGCCCGGCGTGTGGAAGTACGCAACGGTGGACGACGTGCCGAAGGCGGCGAAGGACAATCCGGACTTCGCATTCATCATGTACCACGGCGCGCTGCGCATGTTCCTCGAAGATCCCGCACAGGATCTGGCGAAGTTCGAGGAGACCGGCGAGATCCAATGGGTCACCGACTTGGCCAAGATGCGCGAGAAGCACGGTGTCAACAACGTCTACGGCGAGCTGGGCACCACCTTCGCGACCTGCGCGGTGTCGAACCCACGGATGGCCGCCGCCGTCGTCGGCTCGCTGGTCAATGGCCTGGGCGCCGATCACGTCGTTTGGGGTTCGGACTCGGTGTGGTACGGCTCGCCGCAGTGGCAGATCGAAGCCTTCCGTCGCCTCGAGATTCCCGACGACATGATGAAGAAGAACGGCTGGAAGACCAAGCTCGGCGATGCCGACAGCAAGGTCAAGCGCATGATCTTCGGCGAGAACTCCGCGAAGCTGTACAACTACAAGATCACCGCGGACGTCATGGAGCAGATGAGCCACGACAAGCTGGCCGAGATGAAGGACGCATACCAGCGCGAAGGCGTCGAGCGCAACAACGCTTACTACGGGTATATCGGGAAGCGCGTGGCGTAAGGCTGAGCGGTTAAGAGGAGCTGATGTGAGAACCGGGGGCTCAGGCCCCCGGTTTTTTTATGCGCCTGCGGGGCAAGGGTGGGAGTGGCGGAACGGTCACCGTGCGCCGGTCGCGTGGGCAAAGATGGCACCTATGTTCCACCTTATCATCGTTCAGCAGCGGACCTCCAGCGGCCGCTTAGCTCTACGTTCAGCACCTTGTAGACCATAGAGATGGAGGACCGGTATCTCAGTGGTCTTGCTTGCCGACGGAGAGACCGTCCACAATGCATTCTTCGACCGTAGGTTTGTACCATGCAGATCAAGCATTTTGCGGATACTGACACCCTTGTACATCGAGTTCCGAGAAGGGATAGTGGCCGATACACGGGACTTGGACGAAAACACAGTCCTGGACGTGGACGCCGGCGGAAACATTTGTGCCGTCACCGGAGCTGCCCTTCGGTTCAAATCGCATAGAAGGGGCTCCTTTGCACCGAGCGATGCCACGTCGCCTCCCTCGAACCGATATGCGGATAGACCGGAGCGAGGGAGACTTCCTGCACCAATCACCCAAAGGAGGAGACACCATGGCAAATTCCACCACCGACCAATTGCTGGCGAACAACAACCAGTACGCCGCAGGGCAGGCCACGCACAAGCCTTCCTACCCCGGCAAGCAGCCGATCCAACCGGCCAAGCGCGTGACCGTGTTGGCGTGCATGGACGCGCGCCTCGACGTGGAGGATCTGCTCGGCCTGCAGACGGGCGATGCGCACATCATCCGCAACGCCGGGGGCGTGGTGACCGATGACGCGATCCGTTGCCTCATCATTTCGCATCATCTGCTCAACACCAACGAGATCATTCTCATCCATCACACCCGCTGCGGCATGCTTGCCTTCACCGACGATCTCCTCAAAGCGGGTCTGGAGGGTGATCCGGCGGCCGAAAAGCTATTAGGCCAAGCGACTCAGCGTGCGTTCGTGAGCTGTAAGAAGTGCGCGTCGACGCCCGCTCAGTTCCACGCTTTTCGCGGCGCGATCGAACCGCTCGATGCCCCGCGCGATGCAAAGAACACGGAACGCCTCCAGTGGGATGTGCGGCGAGGCATATCGTCGATCCTGAACCATCCTTGGATCCCGACCAGCGGGCCGGACGCCATCACGGTGCGTGGCTTCATCTACGATGTCGATACGGGCAGGCTCGAGGAGGTCAGCTATCCGGGGCCGATGGGATCGATCGGCTGACGGCTGACGGTGCGCCGCGCGGCAGGCAAACACGCAAACGGACTTATCGCGTCAGCGAACGAGGTCGTTCTCGACCTAGAATTCATACGGCCCGCCCACGTGTTCTGGGCAATGGGCATCACCCACGTTCTGCTCTGGACCGTAGGGCCTGCGCTCGAGTACCACACCCTCATGCGCGACACCCTCGAAGGCGTAGCGTGGGGCTTCATGTGGCAATGGGGCTACGACAAGCATCCACCACTGGCCGCATGGCTTAGCGCTGCGTCGTTTGAGCTTGCCGGCAATTGGGGCGTGTTCTTCGCCGCGCAATTGTGCGTGCTAGCAGCCTTCTGGGCAGTCTGGAAGCTCGCATCGGAGGTGCTCGACCCCTGGCCTGCGGTGCTCGCCGCGCTGCTGCTCGAAGGCTTGTACTACTACAACGCATCGTCGATCGTGTTGAACCCGAATGTCGTCATGCTGCCGACGTGGGCGATGCTCGGCTGGCTCACCTTCAAGACATTCCTGCGGCCAACGACGCTGTCATGGGCGCTGGTAGGAGCCTGCGCGGCACTCGCGCTGCTCGCCAAGTACGAGTCGTCGATCGTGATCTTGACCCTGCTTGGTGCCTTGCTCTCCACCGGCCAAGGGCGCCGCGCGCTGAAGCATCGAGGCTTCGTAGTGGCGCTGGTAGTGGTAGTCGGCTTGCTGCTCCCGCACCTCGTCTGGCTGGCAAGTCACCACTATCTACCGGTGCACTACGCGCTCGGTTATACCGGTCTCGGTTCCGGCTTGATCAGCCATACAGATGTGCGCCACTTCTACCTCGCACCTCCGCTGCAGTTCTTCTTCGAGCAGCTCGCTGCTTGCGCACCCGTCGTATTGATCTGGGGCAGCTTGGTCGTGCGAAACAGCCACGCCGTGCGGCTCGAACCCGAGGTGCGACGCTTCATCCATTGGCTCGCATTCGCGCCGTTGGCCCTGCTGCTCGCGCTCGCGGTCGCCTTACATGCGCAACCCGTGACACGCTGGGGATTCCCGCTGTTCACCTGGTTAGGCGTCTACCTGCTGGCACTGCGCGCTCCGAGTCTTACATCGCGCAAGTGGGGCGCGCTCCTGGCAACACTGATCTTGCTCCAGGCTGCGCTGTTTGCAGCAAGCTGGGTCAGTGATCGAGTCTTACCGCACTGGACGCAGCGTGCTCCCCATTCCGGCTTCGATCCAGCTCCGGAGCTGGCGGCACTGATCACGGACGAATGGCATGTGAGAATGCGCAGTAAATTGCCTTATGTCGCCGGGAGCGAGCGCTTCCTGGTAAGCGGCGTTTGCACGTACTCGAAGGACCGGCCGCAGCCGTTCTTCGAGTGGGCCGAGTCGGAAAATCCGTGGCTGGAACCGGCGAACCTGGCACACAAGGGCATGGCTATCGTCGGTCGCAGCGCATCACCTGATCAGGACGCCGTACTGCTGCAAGAGATGTCGCGCCGCTACCCGACTCTGACCGGCGCCCATCCCGTGATCTTGCGCTACCCGGACCACAGCTACCTCGCGCCGGCCCGCTACTGGGTGGCGTACGTCCCACCGACTGCCGATCCCGTGCGATGATCAGCCCGTCCTCGACGATAGGGGTCGACCGCTTGCGTGAGCCGTGCGATAAATGTCAGCGCCCTTTGAACTTCGGCTCGCGCTTTTCGAGGAAGGCGCGCACACCTTCGCGATAATCTTCACTGGTGAAGCAGCGCTCGATGGCGTCGTCCACGGCCCGGGGGTCGCCGCCGATGGGCTGCGAAAGCAGCGTGTTGACCGCAACCTTCAGCGCGCGCAGCGTGAGCGGCGCGTTGTCCGCCACCAGCCGAGCCCATTCGCTCACTTCTGAGTCAAGCCGATCCACCGGCACGACCTTGCTCACGAATCCCATGCGCAAAGCCTCGGCCGCGTCGATCATGCGGGCAGAGAAGAACAAGTCGTACGTGTTCTGCGGGCCGATGAGATCGACGAAGCGCTTGATGCCCTCCAGGTTGTAGCCCAACCCTAAGCGCCCTGCCGGCATCCGGAAGCGCGCGTCGTCGCTGCAGATGCGTACGTCGCACGAGGCCGCGATGCCCAATCCACCGCCGACGCAGAAGCCGCGGATCTTCGCCACCACCGGTTTACTGCAACGGATCGCCGCTAGATACCCGGCGTCCACTGTATCGTCGTACGCACGGCGTGCCTGCGGGTCGAGGCGCACCTCCTCGAACTGCGAGATGTCGGCACCCGCGACGAACGCCTTGTCGCCCGCGCCCTCGAGTACCACCACACGCACGGCCTCGTCGTCGTCGAGTTGCTTCAGCGCGCCCGGCAGCGCGCGCCACATGTCCAATGACATGGCGTTGCGCTTGTCGGGGTTCGAGAAGATGACGCGGCCGATCGCGCCTTCCCGCTGGACGATTAGTTTTCCTGCGTTGCTCATCGTTGGCATGTGCTGTCTGTCGGGAAAGAAATTGACCAGGCTAGACTAGAGGTCTCTCTTCTATATCGCCCCATCCGCCCGCAATGCCGCGATCTGCGCGTCGTCATATCCGATCTCGCGCAGAATCTCGCCGGTGTGCGTTCCCACGTCCGGTAGGGCAGTCGCGACTTGCGCCGGCGTGCGCGAGAGCTTCGCTGCGTTCTGCACGACCTTGATTTCTCCCATGCGGTGGTGACGCACGGGCGCGGCGATCCCTAAGTGCTGCACCTGCGGATCGGCGAACACCTGTTGCATGTTGTAGATCGGGCCACAGGGCACGCCGGCCTTGTTGAGCCGCTCGATCCACTCCGCGCTGGTCCTGGTTTTCAAGGTCTTGGCGATCTCGGCGTTGAGCGCGACGCGATTGTCCGAGCGACCCTGATCGTCGGCGAACTCAGGCCGCGCGGCGAGATCTTCGCGCTCGAGCGCCTTGCACAACGTCTGCCACATCGGCGAGCCGGCGGAGGCGACGTTGATATAGCCATCCGCGGTCGGATACGCCGAGGTGGGCATGCTGGTGGGATGATCGTTGCCCATCTGCTTGGGCACTTCGCCACCGAGCAGATAGCGCGCGGCCTGAAAGTCCATCAACGCGATGCCGGCGTGCAGCAGCGACGATTGCACCCATTGCCCGCGCCCGCTGCGCTCGCGCTCGAGCAGCGCAGTCATGATGGCGAGCGCGGCGAACAACCCGGCGGCGACGTCGACCACCGCCGCCCCGGCGCGCATCGGTGGCCCGCCCGGCTGGCCGGTCACCGACATCAGACCGCTCATGCCTTGCGCGATCTGATCGAAGCCGGGGCGGTCGCGATAAGGGCCGTCCTGACCGAAGCCGGAGATGCTGGCGAGGATCACGCGCGGGTTGATGGCGGCGAGCGTGTCGTAGTCGATGCCGAGGCGATGCTTGACGTCGGGCCGAAAGTTCTCGACCACGACGTCAGCGGTTTTCACCAGCCGATAGAGCGCCTCGATGCCGCCCTTCGATTTCAGGTTCAGCGTCATGCAGCGTTTGTTCCGATGCAGATTCTGCATGTCGGCACCCTCGCGCGGCCCGGTGACCAAGCCACCGCGCTCGGAGCTAGGCGGCGATTCGATCTTGATCACATCGGCGCCGAAATCGGCGAATTGGCGTACGCAGCTAGGGCCCGCGCGCACTTGACTCAAGTCGATGATACGAAGGTGCGACAGCGCACCGGTAGTAATGGGTCTAGGCATCGCAGAGCTTATTCACCACGAAGACACGAAGGCACGAAGAAAGACAAACGCTGATTCAACGCAGACTAGCAGAGATCGTCGGTCTCGGTGAGCAGGACGTCTGCGCCGGGGAAGTCGTTGACCGTCTGCTTCGGCCACCCGCTTGCTATTCGCTTGGGGCTTCTGCTCGTACCGTCGCAGCGGAGTCTTTGCTATGCACGCTCATGTCACTCTTCGTGTCTTGGTGCTTCGTGGTACTTATTGAGGTTCTCGCAAATGGATGACATCGCCGCCGGTGCCGGCAGAGGCGAGTTGTTCCTCCCTTCGTCTCATGAGGAGGGGCCGGCCGCAGGCCGGGGGTGATGTGGCTTGGCGAGGCATTTAGTGAATACTCGATAAGCTGTGCGACACTCGCCGGCTCTTGGCCACGATTTTGCGCACAATGCGATGATGGACCCCGGTTTGATCCAATTCGGACTCACCGCCTTCGTCACGCTGCTCGTCGTGGTCGACCCGATCGGCGTTGCGCCGCTGTTCGTCGCGATCACACGCGAGGCCACGGATTCACAGCGGCGCGCGACGCTGGCGCGTGCGGTGCTCATCGCATTTCTCGTGGCGTTGTTCTTCCTACTGGGCGGGCGCGCGTTGCTCGCGCAGCTCGGCGTGTCGGTGCATGCTTTTGCCATCAGCGGCGGCATTCTGCTATTCGCCACGGCGCTGCCGATGCTGTTCGGCCATCGTCCCGTCATGCAAGGGCCGGAGCAAAGCGACGTCGACCGATCGGGCGAGGATCCGGCTGTGTTTCCGTTGGCGATTCCCCTGCTATCGGGGCCGGGCGCCATCGCGACGATTTTGCTGTTGACGAACGAGACCGCCAAGCAGCCATGGCGCATCGTCGTGCTCACCGTCACAACGGCCGCGGTCTACCTGATTGCTTGGCTGATCCTGCGCGTCGCCGATGCGTTGTTGCAGAAGCTCGGCAAGGGGCGCATCAACGTGATCACCCGCGTGCTCGGATTGATCCTCGCCGCACTGGCGGTGCAATACGTGCTCGATGGAATCGGGGGTTACTACCAGGCGTTGCGCACGAGCTATTGAGTTTTCCGTAAGGCGTTGACGTCGTTTAGAGCCAAAGGCCGCTGTACCACCCCGCCCGCTTCGCGGGCACCCCTCCTTGAAAAGGAGGGGAAGAACCCTCGCGCCATCCGTCGTCTTCTTCCTCCGCCTTTCACGAGGCGGCGTGGCGGCACTTCCTAAGGTGGAGAAGAAGAGCTCACCGCGGTACAAGCGCCTCCCCCGCCTCTCACGAGGCGGGGTGGCGGCGAAGCCGCCGGGGCGGTGTGGGGTTGATTAAGCGGTCGTGTGAGGAGCAGTACCAGCCTTCTTCAAGGCTAGCCCTAGCTCGGGCTGCGCGACAGCCAAGCCGCAAAGGCCGATACCGGCAACGGCCGGCTGAAGTGATTGCCTTGCGCGCCCGAGCAGCGCCGCTCCTTCAGGAAATTCACCTGCGCCGGGCTCTCCACGCCTTCGGCGACGACTTCGACCTTGAGGCTGTGCGCCATGCCGATGATCGCGGAGACCATCGTGGCATCGTTGGGATCGCTCTCGATGTCGCGCACGAAGCTGCGGTCGATCTTTACCGAATCGACCGGGAAGCGCCGCAAGTGCGTGAGCGCGCCGTGATTCAAACCGAAGTCGTCGATCGAGATGAACACGCCAGCGCTCTTCAAGCGGCGCAACGCCTCGGTGGCCATCTCGGGGTCGTCGGACAACGCGCGTTCGTTGATCTCCACGCCGATGCGCTCACCCGATATGCCGGCGGCTTGCATCGCGGTGAGCAGCGCATCGACCTGGCGCAACTGCCGCGGCGAAATGTTGACCAGCACGCGGCCGCGGAAACTCGTTTCCAGCTCCTTTATTTCCTTGCACAGCTGGCGGAACACCCACTGCCCGATCGGAATGATCAGGCCGGTTTCCTCGGCGACCGGAATGAACGAGCCGGGCGACACCGCGCCCAGATCGGGATGACTCCAACGCAGCAGACATTCGGCGGCGCGCACCTGACCGGAGGCGAGATCGACCTGAGGCTGATAGACCAGACGGAACTCTTCGCGCTCGAGCGCGCGACGCAGGCCGGACACGAACACCATGCGCTCGAACGCGCGCGCATTCATGTCTTCGCGGAAGAACTGGAAACCGTTGCGGCCCTGCTCCTTCACCTTGTACATCGCGGTGTCGGCGTTCTTCACCAGCTCGGTAATGGTGGTGCCGTCGTTCGGATAGATGCTGATGCCTACGCTCGCGGTGACCGTCACCTCGTGGCCGCCGAGATGATAGGGCTCGGAAACCGACTGCACCAACCGCTGTGCGGTGCCGACCAACGCGCCGGGGTCGGCGAAGTCCTCGACATACACGGTGAATTCGTCGCCGCCAAGCCGGCAGACGACGTCTTCCTGCCGCACGGTGCTCTTCAGCCGCCGCGCGACTTCGGCGAGCAGCAGATCGCCGACCTCGTGACCCAGCGTATCGTTGATCGACTTGAAGTTGTCGAGGTCGAGGAAGATCAATGCCAGCCGACGGTGATGCCGCGCGGCGCGATCGAGCCCGACTTTCAGCTGCGACATGAACAGATTGCGATTGCCCAAGCCGGTGAGCGAATCGTAGTTGGCGAGAAACTCGAGCTGTTCTTGCGAGCGTTTGATGTGCGAAATGTCGCGCATGACGCCGACGTAGTTGATCACGTCGCCCTCGTGATCGCGCACCGCGCTCATCGTCATCAAATAAGGCGTCTCTTCCCCTGCTTTGGTCGTGTTCCACAGCTCGCCTTGCCAGCGCCCGGTCGAGTGAACCGCCTCCCACATCTGCGCGAAGAAGGCTTGATCGTGCCGCGTCGACGCGAGCACCGACGGGCGTTTGCCGCGCAACTCCTCCTCGCTGTAACCGGTCATCTCGGCAAAGGCTGGATTCACCGCAACGATGCGCTCGGCCGGATCGGTGATCAAAATTCCTTCGGCCGTGCTCTCGAATACGCGCGTGGCAAGCCGCAGCTCGTCCTCTTGCCGCTTCTGCATCGTGACGTCGCGAATTACGATCACCAAACAGCGGCGGCCGCCGATCTCCATCGCCTCGGCCGACATATGGCCGGTTCGGATTTCTCCATCGCGATTACGGATACGGGCGAGGAAGCCGACCACGCGGCCTTCCTCGCGCAGCCGCCGCAGAAGAGTCTGGCGCTCCAGGCCGTCGGCCCACATGCCCACATCGAGCGACGAGCGGCTGATGATCTCTTCGCGCGTGTAGCCCGTAATGCGCTCGAAGTCTTCGTTGACTTCGAGATAGGTGCCGTCCTCCTCCGTCGTGATGGAGATCGCTTCGGGACAGTTGCGGAACACCAACTCGAACTTCGCTTGCGCATCACGCAGCGCGGCTTCCATGCGCTTGCGTTCCGAGATGTCCGTAATGCTTGCATGCAGCAGCACGCGCCGATCGTCGGGCAGACGAACGAGCCGCACCTCGCAATCGATGTTCGATCCCGAACCGGTCCGATGAATCCACTCGAACACGGGCGTGCCGCCGCTCACCGCCACGGCGATCTTCTGCGCGGCCAGTTCGCCCGCCGGCCGACCGCCGTTCTGCATGGGTGCGGACAGCTCGACCGGTCCATGCTTGAGCAGTTCGCTGCGCGGCATGTCGAACAAGCGCGCCGCATTTTCGTTTGCATCGACGAATCGACTCGACGCGACGTCGAGCACGACGATCGCTTCGGGCACGTGCTCGACGACAGTGCGGCAGCGCTGCTCCGAAAGAGGCGTCGACGTCAAGTCCAACTCGTTGTCCTCAGCATGTCGTTCGAGAACGTGTGCGGGCGTCATAGGCAGGCGGGAAGTCGGCGGGAAGGATGCCCCCTAAGAAGGATGCCCCCTAATCGGCCAAACGCCATTCTATTTGAGAGTGACTATGGCGTTGAATTTTTCGTGGATTTGTGGCACGACATGTCGTGGTTTGACGCCACTCTTTCGAAGCTCACGCGTGTGTACCGAGCGCTCCGTTTAAGAGACGGAAACGCGAGCTTCGGCCTGGTCGAGGCGGCGCTAGTGTCGCACGGCGCGCTACGGATTACTCGTTGTGCTCAAGTCGCGCGATGAATGGCGGGATCGACCCACAGCACCTTTTCGGGTGGCTCCACCGGCTCGATGTCGAGGTTGACCACCACCGGTTCCTGTCCGCTGCGCACGAGCACGCATTCCAGTTCGGCGTTGGGATCCGCGTTGATCTCTTGATGCGGCACGAACGGCGGCACGTAAATGAAATCGCCCGGCCCCGCTTCGGCGCAATACTCGAGCTGCTCGCCCCAGCGCATGCGCGCTTTGCCGCGCACGACGTAGATGACGCTTTCGACCGGCCCGTGATGATGCGCCCCGGTCTTCGCGTTAGGATGGATCGTAACTGTGCCCGCCCACAGCTTCTCGGCGCCGACGCGTGCGAAGTTGATCGCCGCGGCGCGGTTCATTCCCGGCGTTTGCGGCGTGTTGGTATCCAGCTGATCGCCGGGAATGACGCGCACGCCGTTTAGGCGCCAATGCAACGGTCCTGGGTCGCTCATGATGTACCTCGGCTCATTCCATCACAGAACAATGCTAGCGCCGATCGTTTTCCTTACGCCGGCGCGGCGGTGCGGATGACCGTGAGCCGATCCTCTCGAATCGGTAGGTTTACGAACGCTGCGGCCAAGGCGAGCGCCATATCGGCGTACCACATCCAGTTGTAGTTGCCGGTGCTCGCCAGTGCAAGACCGCCGAGCCAGGCGCCGAAGAAACCACCGATCTGATGCGACAGCAAGGTCAGTCCGAACAGCGTAGCGAGATAGCGCATGCCGAACAGCTTACCGACCAATCCCGCCGTGGGCGGCACGGTAGACAGCCAAGTGAAGCCGAGCGCCAGCGCGAACAGGTAGAACGTGAGCGGCGTCTTCGGCGCGAGCAAGTAGATCGCGATCACCACCGCGCGCGAGAAGTACATCCAGAACAACAGCCACTTCATGCGGTAGACACTGCCCAAGGCGCCGGCGGTCAGACTGCCGGCAATGTTGGCCAGGCCGATGATCGCGATGGAGGTTGCCGCGACGCTCGCCGACATACCGCACAGCTGAACTTCGCCGGGCAAATGCGTGACGAGGAAGGCGATATGGAAGCCGCACGTGAAGAAACCGGCGTGCAGGCACCAGTAATTCTTGTCGCGCGCGGCGATGCGCAGCTGCGCGCGCAAGCCCATATCGGCTGGTTTGGTAGGATGCGCGGCGAGCGTCCCGGAGAGGGGTCGCTCAGGGGCCAGCCGCCCAGCCAAAGGAATCGTGCTGAGTGCAATGCCAGCCATCGCCATCAACGCCGTCACCCAGCCGAATGCGCTGATCAGGACTTGGTTCAGCGGCGCGAAGAGAAACTGCCCGAAGCTGCCCCCGGCGTTGATGAAACCCGAAGCAAAGGCGCGCCGCTCTGGCGGAAGGCGTCCGGCGGTGGCGCCGATCAGGATCGAGAAACTACCGGCGCCGGCGCCCGCTGCCATCAATACGCCCAACGCGACGAGCAACATCCATTCGCTTCTCGCGAAAGGCGTGAGCGCGAGCCCCGCAGCGAGCATGATGGCGCCGACGACGATCACGAGCCTCGGCCCGAATCGGTCCGCGACAGCGCCGAAGATCGGCTGCGACGCGCCCCAGACGAACTGCCCGACCGCCATCGCGAAGCTGATGCTCACGATGCCGAGCCCGGTCGCGGTATTCAAGGGCGATACAAACAGGCCCATCGACTGGCGCGCGCCCATGGTGATCATGAGAATTGCGGCGGCGGTCACGACGAGCGGCCATGTCGACGTGGCGGGATTGGATCGGGCCTGCATTCGGAGTCGATCTCTTTGCGGAGTGGGACAGTGTAACGCGGGAACATCGATTGCCGTACCCATACCCGATCCGACTAGAGGAGTACGACGATGGATACGCTGCTGAGCAAAGTCTCGCCGAACGCGGTCAACATGATCCGCATGGACCACACGCATGTGCTGGCGACCTTCCACAAGTACGACAAGGACACCCCAACGCGCATCAAACTGGCGCTGGTGGACAACATTTGCCTGGCGCTCGAGATCCACGCCCAGCTCGAAGAAGAGATTTTCTATCCCGCGCTACGCGCGGTCACCACCGACAACGAGGTGCTGGACAAGGCCAAGCCGCAGCACGACGAGATGCGCCGAGTGATCGGAGAGCTGCGCTCGATGCAGCCGGGCGATCAGGCCTACGACGACAAGGTGATGGAGTTGATGCGCGACGTCATGCACCATGTCGCCGACGAAGAAACCGTGCTGCTGCCCGAAGCCGAGCGGCTGCTCGCGAACCGTCTCGACGAAATGGGCGTGGAGATGACCAAGCGCCGGTTGCAGTTGGCCGGGCCGCGCGCGGGCGAACTGGCAGCAAATACGATCAAGGCGATGTCGACCACGACGATGGTGCTCGCGGCCGGTGGGCTGCTGGCGGGGAGCTACGTGTTGAGGCGCGCCTTCGCGCGATCGCACTGATGGGCAGTTACCCGGTTCGCGGCTTTCGCGATGCGAACCGGGCAGTGCTGCGGCTGACGGCCGACCAGCACCGCCTCAACCGGCCCGAGCATTCACCCGCAGCCCCCGATCGCCGCTTCCTTAGTATGATCCGCACAACGACGGGCCGCGTCGCCTCAAGCGGCGCCGGCACGACAACGACCAAAAGGATCATCGATGACTCCCGACAACGCGCACGAGTCGGCCGCCCGCTGGCTCGCTGCCTTCGACGCGGCCCTGCGCAAGCAAGACGCCGCCGCGGCCGCTGAGCTTTTCCTACCCGACGGCCATTGGCGCGACATCCTCGCCTTCACCTGGCATTTCGTGACGGTGAGCGGGCGCGAGCGCATTCGCGCGCAGCTTGCGGACACGATCGGCCAGATGAAACCGGCTGAATTTCGCGTGGATCCCAAGCGGACCGCTCCGCGCTGGATCGAGCGCGCCGGCACCCAAGCGCTGGAGGCGATGTTCGCGTTCGAAACGAGCGTGGGCCGCGCCAGCGGCGTGCTGCGCTTGGTGCCCGACGCGAAGGGACAACTGCGCGCGTGGACCCTGTCGACCATCCTCGACGAGCTGATCGGGTTCGAGGAGCGCATCGGCGCGCGCCGGCCGACAGGGCCATCGGACACGCGCGACTTCGGCGAGGAGAACTGGGCGGACAAGCGCCGTAAGGCGACGGCCTACGCCGACCACGATCCCACCGTCGTCGTGATCGGTGGTGGGCAGGCAGGGCTCGCCATCGCCGCGCGTCTCACGCAGCTCGAAGTCGACACGCTCGTGGTCGAGCGCAACCCGCGCATCGGCGACAACTGGCGCCATCGCTATCACTCGCTCACCTTGCACAACGAGGTGTACGTCAACGATCTGCCCTACTTGCCGTTTCCGCCCAACTTTCCTGTCTACATCGCCAAAGACAAGCTCGCCAATTGGCTCGAGTTCTATGTGGAGGCAATGGAGCTCAATTGCTGGACCGGCACCGAATTCGTGAGCGGCAGCTACGACGACAACGCCGAGCGTTGGACCATACAGCTGCGCCGCGCCGACGGAGTCATCCGCACCATGCGCCCGCGCCATGTCGTGTTCGCCGTGGGCGCGAGCCCCATTCCGCACATGCCGGAGCTGCCCGGGCTCGACGCCTTCGCCGGCGTGGTCAAGCATTCGGGCGATTACGGCAGCGGCGCCCCTTGGAAAGGCCGCAAAGCATTGGTGCTGGGCACAGGCACCAGCGGCCACGACGTTGCGCAGGATCTCTATGCCTGCGGCGCTGAGGTCACGCTGATCCAGCGCAGCCCGACCTATGTGTGCAGCCTCAAGGAAGGCCAGCGCGTCTACGCGCTGTATACCCAAGGCATGCCGGTCGACGATTGCGACTTGCTGCTCACTTCGATGCCGTTTCCGGTGCTCGTGCGTGGATATCAGCTGTCCGCCGCCGAGAGCAAGCGGCAGGACGAGAAGCTGCTGCAGGGTCTGGAGGCGGCCGGATTCCGCCTCGATTTCAAGGAGAACGACACCGGCTTCCAGATGCGCTATCACCAGCGCGGTGGGGGCTATTACTTCAACGTCGGATGCTCGGAGCTGATCATCGAGCGCAAGATCGGTCTTGCGCAGTACAGCGACATCGAGCGCTTCGTGCCGGAGGGCGCGTGCCTGCGCGATGGCCGCACGCTGCGGGCGGATTTGCTGGTGCTCGCCACCGGCTACAAGAGCCAGCACGATGTCGCCCGCAAGCTGCTGGGCGATGGGGTGGCGGACCGAATCGGCCCGGTGTGGGGATTCGACGCCGGCGGAGAGCTGCGCAACATGTGGAAGCGCACACCGCAGAAGGGACTGTGGTTCATTGCCGGCAGCCTCGCGCAGTGCCGAATTTTCTCCAAGGTGCTGGCACTGCAAATCAAGGCGTGCGAAGAGGGACTCATTCCGCTCAGGCTGCCCGAGCGCTACCGGGTGAGCCAAGCGACGCAACTCGCCAGTCAAGCGGCCTGATTCTCGGGCTGCGTGCATATGCTGCTGCGATGGCGCCTACCTCGCCGGCACTGGCGGCGCTATATTGGATTGCCGCTTGCGGTCGTGCTGAGCGTCTTGAGCAGCGCGGCGTTCGCGCACGCGCGGAGCAATGTTCCGCAGATCGTCGCCTTCGGCGACTTGCGTGGGGAACTGCTGCCATGCGGGTGCAGCGCCGAGGGACAAATGGGTGGGCTGGCCAGGCGCGAGAGCTATTGGAATGGCTTGCTGAGCGCGTCGTCCGCCGGAACCGAGCCGCCGCTGCTGGTAGATCTGGGCAACAACTTTCCTGTGCCCTCGCCGCAAGGCCGACTCAAGATCGACGTCATTCAGGCCTACTTCGCTCGCATGCCGGCGGATGCAATCCTGCCGGGCCCAGCCGAGTTGCAGGTGGGGCACTTGGCGCTGGACCATCGGCTCCCCTATCTGCTGACCAACAACGAGATAGCCGGTACGTTCGCCCCTGTGCGCACGGTCAAGCGGGCGCGCGGCGAGATCGTGCTGCTCGGCTATTTGTCGCCCACGCTCGTGTATCAAGGCTTGCACGAGGACAGTTATAGGCTTGCAAAGGCGAACGCTGCTTTGCTGAAGCGCATGCGCGGGCTTATTCGGTCCGCAGCCGCGCAACATGCGGTCTTGCTTTTTCGCGGCGACGACGCCGAGCTCGCCCGTTTCGCGCGCAGCGGCTTGTTCAGCACGATCATCGTGGGAAACCCCTCGGCGGACGAGACGAACAACAAGACTTCGCGCAAGATCGGCGGGCGCAGCTATCCGCAGGTGGCAACGAAAGGCCAAGCCGCCACGCAGCTCGCGCTGGGGAAGCGCGTCAGCGCGCAGGTCGAGTGGCTGACCGAGAAGTATGCCGACGCGCCGCTCGCCATGAGCGCGCTGAAGATCTACGACGCCAAAGTCAAACAGCTCTTCGAGAGCGAGACTGCCGCCCGCCAGACGGCCGCGCAGCACTCGCCGTTCGTCGGCGCCGATGCGTGCAAGCAATGCCATGTCACCTCGTTCAGTACATGGCAAGCCTCGCCACATGCGCAGGCATTGTCGTCGCTGAGCAAAGTGGGCAAGCAATTCGACCCCGAGTGCTTGGAATGTCATGTCGTGGGTCTGAACGCACGCGGCTTCGTGTCCGCCGAGGCAACGCCGGATCTCGCCGGTGTGCAATGCGAGAGCTGCCATGGCGCTGCCAAGGCCCATGCGGCGAATCCCGCTCGCGCACGCTTGGTGGGAAGCGCCGGCCCCTCGGCAGCACCGCCGGCAGAAGGCGTCTGCCGCACCTGTCATCGCGGCGCTCATTCGCCCAAGTTCGAGTTCGCGCGGTATTGGCCGCGCATCGCGCACGGCAACTAACCGACCTTAGGCGTATGCTTGCGGCGCGGTCGATCGATCGTCGGCCGCCATATGTCGCTGGCTTGATCAGGCGACGCGGACCCTCGCATGACATTCGCGAGCCCCGCAGCGGTTCGTCATCCGCTCGATGGTGCTTGCTTACGCGTTCGGCGGTCTGCCGCATCATTGCATCAGAACGAACTAATCAGGGAGAAGGCAATGAAGGTAGGTTTTTCGTGTTCCATTGCAGGGCTTGGAGCGGTCGCCGCCAGTGCGATCATCTCCGGCGCGGTATTGGCCGCCGACGTCACCACGGAGCGCCTCGTCCACAGCGAGCGCGAACCGCAGAACTGGCTCAACCACCACGGCAACCTGGAAGCACAGCGCTACTCGGGCCTGGATCAAATCAACCGCAGCAACGTCAGGAACCTGCGCGTGGCCTTCACCTGGGCCATGGGCGGCACCGCCGGCGGCGGCAAGGAGGTCATCACCTTCCCCTTCTCGGGGCTGGAAGGCACGCCGGTAGCCGAAGACGGCTTTCTCTATCTCACCACGGGCTGGGGTGAGGTCACCAAGCTCGACACGCGCGGCGGCGTGCCACGCATGGTGTGGAAGTACGACCCGCGCCCCGACCGCGATTACGCCACCACAGTGGCCTGCTGCGGCATCAACAATCGCGGCGCGGTGCTCGCTGGCAACATGGTGATCTCGCCGGTGATTGACGGCCGCATCCTGGCGCTCAACAAGACCGACGGCAGCAAAATCTGGGAAGTGCAGGTCGCCGACCCGGGCCAAGGTGAGGTGATCACCGGTGCACCGCTGATCGTCAAGGACATGGTCGTCACCGGCATGGCGGGCGCGGAGTTCGGCGTGCGCGGCTGGCTCGAAGCACTCGATCTGAAGACCGGCAAGCGACGCTGGCGCACCTACACGATTCCGGGACCGGGCGAGCCCGGCCACGAAACGTGGAAGGACAAGTACGGCGCTTACAAGACCGGCGGTGGGACCACCTGGGTCACGGGCTCGTATGACCCCGAGCTGAACCTCATCGTGTGGGGCACGGCCAACCCGGGACCCGATTGGGATAACGCCTATCGGCCCGGCGACAACCTGTGGACCGACAGCACCATTGCACTCGATGCCGACACCGGCAAGATCAAGTGGGGCTTCCAGCACACGCCCAACGACCCGTACGACTACGACTCGATCGCCGAGAACACCTTCGTCGATACCAACGTCAACGGGCAGTTCCGCCGCGTCACCTTGCACGCCAACCGCAACGGTTTCGCCTACGCGCTGGATCGCAAAACCGGCGAGTTCCTGTGGGGCACGCAGTTCGTCGACTGGCTGAACTGGACGCCAGGCCTGGATGCCAAAGGCAAGCCGGTGGCCTACAACCCGAAGGCCGACGTGCAAACCTATGCCCAGGGCACCGCCGCGGCACGTGGTACGGCGACCAAGGGTCGCGGCACGGTGGAAGGCGTGCTGGCGCCCGGTCACATGGGCGGCAAGAACTGGCCGCCGACCACCTACAGCCCGCAGACCAACTTGTACTACATCCCGGTCATCGAGGGCTGCAACAAGGCGTACAACGAAGTCACCAACCCGGGTGACCACAAGGCGCGGCAGCTGTTCCTCGGCGGGGCGCCGTTCTCCACCTTCGACGATCCGAAGTGCGGTCGCTTGTCGGGCAGCATCGCGGCGATCGACGTGCAGACCGGAAAGCTTGCCAAGAAGCATCACACCAAGCATCCGCAACTGGGCGGTCTGTTGACCACGGCAGGCGGCCTGCTGTTCGCCGGTTACGCCGAAGGCCAGGTGGTGGCGCTCGACGCGGAAACCCTGGAAGAGCTGTGGCGCTTCGAGACGGGTTCGGCGATCAACGCGCCGCCCATGACGTTCGCCTCGAACGGCAAGCAGTACATCGCCATCGAAGTCGGCTTGGGCGGTGCGTGGCCGCAGTGGTTCGTCAGCGCCACGCCTGAACTCAAGGCGCAGGTGCCGAGCAACGTGCTGTACGTGTTCGAACTGCCGTATTGATCGAAGTGCGCGGGCCGGCGCCCCTGCGTCGGCCCGATGTTCTTATCTATGAACGCGAAAGACAGAAGCATGAAGAAGATCCAAGCAGTAAGCGGCGGCGCGCGGGCGCGCGTATTCGCAGTTGCAGCGCTGTCGTTGTGGGCGCTCTCGGCCAGCACTTTCGCCGAGACCACAGACGAAGATCGCCCGGTAATCAAGGTGCCCCGCGGCGGCGGACGCGAGTTGTTCTCCACCAACTGTGTGCTGTGCCACAAGTACGACGGCCGCGGCGGCCCCAGCGAAGGCGGTTACGGCGCGGATCTGCGCGTGACCAAGCTGACCGAGGACGAGGTGCGCCAGGTCATTACCAACGGCCGCTTGAACAAGGGCATGCCACCGTTCAAGGGCATCCTCGACGAGGAGATGATCGAGACGCTCGCGCGATTCGTGAAGAACGACCTGAAGCTGAACCAATGAGCTTTAGTAGTACGCTGTACCTCACGGCACGCCGATCGTCTGGACGGCCTCCACGATATCGCGCGTGCGCGTGACCTTGTTGCCCCATACACGATCGAACTCGGCAACCAGCCGCTTGAGTTCGTCCGAGCCTTGAATCGCACGAGCAGACGCTAAATCGCCGAACTCATAGAAGGCGTAGTGGACCGATTCGTCCATCTGGCCCCAGCCCCGAAATGCCCGCTTCGCTTTGAACGCCCCGAACGCGTCGGGCAAGTGCTCGTCTTGATACCAGCGATCGAAGTCGCTTCTTAGCGCCGCGTCCAAGACTTGTGCGCGCACGATGAAATAGGCAGTCATCTGACGTTCTCCATGACGAATCGCAGCGCAGATCATCGCTCAGAACTGCTCGCGGTGCGATGTGCCAGGTAGAGGTGTTCGCGAGAATGGAAGTTGTCGGGCGGTGCGATGTGCCAGATGGAGGTGTTCGCGAGAATGGAAGTTGTCGGGCGCTGAGATGGGCAAGTGCGCAAGAGGTGAGCATGGCGGCGATCGGCGTTCGCGCAAGTCCGCTTCCTCCATCCATTCCAGCCCGGACCCTCTTATCATTTCCCCTTCTGTCATTGCCGCACGAGTTCAGACTGAAAGCAGGAGACGATGAAGATCATCCGAATGGAAGCCTATGCGCTGCGCGAGCCGGGGCCGGCCAAGCCGCACTGGGTCAGTCACTTCAAGGTGCCGCACGCCAACGAAATCCTGGTCAAGCTGATCACCGACGAGGACATCGAGGGATTCGGCTTGGCAACCAGCTACACCTCGACGGCCCCCATTGCGCACGCCCTCACCTCGGGCTTAGCCGAGCTGATCATCGGCGCCGATCCCCTCGCGCCCGAGCAGGTGTATCAGCGCTTGTTCGCGCTCACCTGGCAGCGGCTGTCCGCCGAGAAGGGTTGGACGCGCGAAGCGTTGGTGCGGATCTCCGCGGCCGTGGACATCGCGTGCTGGGACATCGTCGGCAAGGCCGCACGGATGCCGCTCTACCGGCTCTTGGGCGGCTGGCGCGATGAGGTCCCCTACTACGTCACCTGCGCCTACTATCAGGAGGGCAAGGGTCTGCCCGAGTTGCGCGACGAGATGCAGCGCTTGCTTGCGCAGGGTCACACCCGCTTCAAAGCAAAAGTAGGAGGACTGAGCCTGGAGAAGGACATCGAGCGGCTCGAAGTCATTCGCGAAGTCATCGGTTTCGAGCGCGACATGATGGTGGACGTCAATCGAGCCTGGGACCTGCGCACGGCGACCCGCGCGGTTCGGCTCCTGGAACCGCTCAAGCCACGCTGGCTGGAAGAGCCGCTGCATTGGACCGACGACCGCCACGAGACCACGCTGCTCGCGCAGCGCACGCACATCCCGATCACCGGCGGCGAGAGCGAGATGACGCTGGAGGGCTGCCGCGCCTTCATCGACGAACGGGCGATCAGCGTGCTGCAGTTCGACGTCACCATGATGGGCGGCCTCACCGGCGGCCGCAAGCTCGCGGCGCTATGCGAGCTGAATCACGTCGACGTCGCTCCGCATCACGACGCGTTCATCCATGCGCACATCGTAGCCGGCACGCCGGCAGGCTTGATCGTCGAGTCCTTCCCCGATCCTTCGCGCGACCCCTTGCAAGCCGAGCTGTTCGAGAACCCGCCTCGCATGCAAGACGGCATGCTGCGCCTTAATCAGGAGTCAGGGCTCGGCTTGACGCTGTCGCGGCGCGCCATCGAAAAATTCGGCACGCGCATTCTGTGAGCAATGCGGAAGCCTATGGATCGGGTCTGCCGAGGCATCCATTTTCTGCTGGTCACCCACGCGCCCGGTCGTGGCGCCGCCGATCGAGGATAATCGCCGGTCTAGCCGAGGTGCAGCCACGGCCGGACCGAACCGGGTCGGCCGCGCCCAACCGTTCGCAGTGAGGAATCGACATGAGCGATCACGACCACGAGCACGACCACGATCACGAGCAGGGTTCCCATCTGAGCGAAGTGCAGCGTCGCGTACGAGCCCTGGAGACTGTCCTGACCGAGAAGGGTTACGTCGACCCCGCAGTGCTCGACCAGATCGTCGAGCATTTCGAGACCAAGGTCGGGCCCCATATCGGCGCCCGAGTGATCGCGCACGCGTGGGTGGACCCGACGTTCAAGGCCGCGTTGCTCGAGGATGCGACGCGCGCGATCAACGAAAGCGGCATGTTCGATCCCATCGGCGACCATTTGATCGCCGTGGAGAACAGGCCGGGCGAGCACAACATGGTCGTGTGCACCTTGTGCTCGTGCTATCCATGGGACGTGCTGGGGCTGCCGCCGGTCTGGTACAAGTCGGCGCCGTATCGCTCGCGCGCGGTGATCGACCCGCGCAGCGTGCTCGCCGACTTCGGCGTGACGCTGCCCGAAGGCACCAAGATCCGCGTATGGGATTCGACGGCCGAGACCCGCTATCTGGTGGTGCCGCAGCGCCCCGCCGGTATTGAAGGCTGGTCTGAAGCGCAGTTGGCTACGCTCGTCACACGCGACAGCATGATCGGCACCGGTTTGGTCGGCCGCGATGCAGTCGACACCGGCCCAACCAACACGAAGGTCGCCGCCCAACCTGGAGCGCAGCAGAAATGAACGGCGTACACGACATGGGCGGCATGCACGGCTTCGGCAAAGTCGTGCCCGAACACAACGAGCCGGTGTTTCATGCCGAATGGGAAGGACGGGTGCTCGCCTTGACGCGGGTCGTGTTGTTCAGCCGCGCTTGGAACATCGACGTGTTCCGTCACTCCCAGGAGCGCGTGCCTCCGCAAGTGTACTTGTCGGTGTCCTACTATCACCGCTGGCTGCTCGGCATCACCCAGAGCGCGCTCGAGTATGGCCTGATCGGACGGGACGAGCTGGCAGCCGGCCATGCGCTGCATCCGGCGAAGCCTGTCGAGCGCACGATGAAGCCGAAGGAGATCGAAGCCGCCTTCCTGCGCAGCCCGTTCGGTCGCACGCCCCCTCGCGAAGCGCGCTTCAAGCCGGGCGATCTGGTGAGAACCAAGAACATCCATCCGCTTGGCCATACTCGCCTGCCGCGCTATGCGCGCGGCAAACAAGGGCGCATCGAAGCCCTGCATGGCTGCCACGTCTTCCCCGATTCGAAAGCGGCGGGCAAGGGCGAGGACCCGCAATGGCTCTACACCGTGGTGTTTAGCGGGCGCGAGTTATGGGGTGAGCAAGCAGATCCGTCACTCGACGTTTCCGTCGATGCCTTCGAGCCCTATTTGGAGGCGGTGTGACCATGGCGCGCGTTGCTCATCCAAAGCAGGTTCCCATTGGCGCACTGGACGCCATTCCCGCCAATGAGCGAAGCCCGACCTTCAACGAGCCTTGGGAGGCGCAAGCCTTCGCGATCACGCTGGCATTGCACCGGCGCGGATTGTTCACCTGGGACGAGTGGGCCGCCACACTCGCAACGGAGATCAAGGCAGCGCAGGCACGCGGTGATCCCGACACCGGCAGCACGTACTACCACCACTGGCTTTGCGCGATCGAGCGCATCGTGCGGGACAAGGGCCTCGCGGATGAAGGCACGCTGATGCGCTATCGAGAAGCTTGGCATAAGGCGGCAGAGCGCACGCGGCACGGCGAGCCGATCGTCCTCACGCCGGAGGATTTGGCCTGAGCCCTTCACACGCGGTAGGATCAAGCACGTTGGGGCGACGCGCCGTTGCAGCGGCGGGGCGCCCGCCAAGAAGAGTCAAACAAAGAGGAGAGCATGACCATGACAACAGGCAGGTTGCAGGACCGCCGCGGCTTCATCAAGGCAACCGGGGCGGTTACCGCCGCCGCTGCACTGTCCTTCCCCTTCGTATCGCGCGCGCAGAGCAAGCCGATCAAGATCGGCGTGCCGACCATCCTGTCGGGGCGTGTCGCGCAGCTCGGCATCTCGTCGCGCAACGCCCTACAGATGGAGGCCGACAAATTCAACGCAGCCGGCGGGCTGAGCGGGCGCAAGATCGAGATCATCACGCGCGACTCCAAGGGCAAGCCCGATGAAGCGGCGAACAACACGCGCCAGCTGATCAACGGCGACGGCTGCGAAATCATCATCGACGCCGAGTCTTCGGCCGGCGCCTTCGCGGTGCAGGAAGTCATCCGCGAGCTCAAGGTGCTGTGCATCCACACCTGCTCCGAGACTTCGTCGCTGTCGGCCGATCCCAAGATTCGCGTGCCGACCGCTTTTCGTTGTGTCCGCCAGGGCATCCACGACGCCATCGTGAGCGCGCAGTACGCGGGCGATGTCGCCAAGGCGAAAGGACTGAAGCGGTGGATGACCTGCTCGCCCGACTACGCTTATGGCCGCGACAACACCTCGCTCTTCACCGAGTACTTGAAGAAATTCCACCCCGAGATCGAAGTGGTGGGCGAAGCCTGGCCCAAGCTGTTTCAAGCCGATTACACGGAGAACATCACCAAGATTTTGCAGATTAAGCCGCAAGCGCTCTACTCGGCGCTGTGGGCCGGCGATCTGGTTTCTTTCGTCGATCAATCGAACATCTACGGCCTGTTCCAGCAGACCAATCTGTTCGCCATCAACATGGCCGACTACACCACGCTGACAGCGGTAAAGAACTTGCCGGCCGGCATCCATTCGGCCACGCGCTACCTCAAGACCTTCCCGACCGGCGCGGAGAACGCAGCGTGGGCCGATGCTTACAAGGCGAAGTACGCCGACTACCCGACCAACTGGTCCTGGGAGAATGCGCTGGCGATCAACTTCCTCATCAACGCGATGAAGAAGACCAACTCGACCGATGCCAACAAGCTGGCTGAGGCGCTGCGCGGCATGAAGATCAAATCGCCCTTCGGTGCAGACGGCACGGTCACGATGCGCGCGGAAGATCAGACGATCATCGGCTACGCCATCGGGTGGGGCACCACCATTCCGAAGGAGCCTTATGTTCCGAACGTGGTACCGGGCAACTGGAAGACCATCCTCGAACACGAGGCCGAGTGGAAGAAGAAGATGGGGTACGTGTGAGGTGATCGCGCTGGTTTGAGACGCACACCACACCGCCCCGGCGCCTTCGGCGCCACCCCGCCTCGTGAGAGGCGGGGAAGCAGTGTGCGCGCGGTGAGCGGCCGGGAAGCACTGCGCGGCGGATAAGCGGCGGGGAAGCCCTGTGCGGCGGGGAAGCGGCGAGGAAACACGGCCTGCGAGCGGGTGAGAGGCTTTTTCCCCTCCTCGTCGTCGAGGAGGGGTGGCCCGAAGGGCCGGGGTGGTGTCTTTTCCCCTTCTTCGAGGCGAGGTTCACCTATCCGGAGATAACCCCCCGAGGGGGGGCGAGGTGGTCTAGGAGTTTGCCTTGGATTTCGAAGCACTCTTGTCTTGTGTGTCGACCGCCTCGTGCGTGGTGACGCAAGCCACCGGCGGTCTGATCAGCGGCATGCTGCTGTTTTTGGTGGCAGCTGGACTGTCGCTGATCTTCGGCACGCTCAAGGTCACCAACTTCATGCACGGCTCGCTCTACATGTTGGGCGCCTACTTCGCCTACACGGTGTACAACTGGACCGGCAGCTATGCCTTCGCAGTCATCGGCGCTGCCTTGGGCGTGGCCGTGTTTGCGCTGATCTTCGAGCGTCTGTTCATGAGCCGCGTCTACTGCGCCGATGTGCTGATGCAGCTGCTCGTGTGTTACGGCTTCATTCTCATCCTCGATGACGCAGTCAAGATCATTTGGGGAGCGGAGTTCCTCTCGATGGGCATGCCGGCCACATTTCAGCGCCCACCTGTCGTGTTCGCCGGCGGCGTGCTGCCCGTGTTCTATCTCTTCCTCATCGGCATCACTTTGTTGGTCGCCCTTCTACTGGGCTTGCTGATCACCAAGACGCGCATGGGCAAGATCGTGCGCGCGGCCGCGATCAATCCGACCATGACCTCGGCGCTTGGCATCAACACCTCGCTGGTATTCGGTGGTGTGTTCGCGCTCGGCGGATTGCTCGCCGGCCTGGCGGGCGCGCTCGCCGTACCCGTTCGCTCGCTGGTCTCGGGCATGGGCTTTTCCATTCTCATCGAGTCGTTCATCGTGACCGTCATCGGCGGCATGGGCTCGGTGGCCGGGGCGCTGGTCGCGGCACTGCTGATCGGCCTGGTGCGTAGCTTCGGCACCATCGGCTTCCCGCTCTTCACCGAAGGGATCATGTTCTTGTTCATGACGCTTGTCCTCATCGTCAAGCCGAGCGGCTTGTTCGGCAAGGAGCGATGAGCGATGACGAAGACGCTTTCGCGCGATTTGATCGTTGCGGCGATGGCCCTAGCAGCGCTCGCGATGCTGCCGCTCGTCTTTCCCGGCAAGCACGTTTCGGACTTCGTGATTCGGCTATCGGCCTTCGCGGTGTTCGCGACCTCGCTCAATCTCTTGGTGGGCTACGGCGGCATGGTCTCCTTCGGGCATGGGCTGTTCTACGGCCTCGGCGCCTATAGCTTCGCGTTGCTCATGCAAAAGGCCGGTGTTTCCATTCCGGTGGCCTGGATCGCGACGCTCGTGCTCAGCGCCGTCGTCGCCACCGTGATCGGCGCGATCTGCATCCGGTTGCGCGAGATCTACTTTTCCTTTCTTACGCTCGCTTTCCAGATGCTGCTGTATAGCTTGATCATCGCTTGGACTTCGTTCACGGGCGGTGACCAGGGGCTGACCGGCGGCATCCCGCGTCCATCGTTCCTCGGAATTCGGCTCGACGATCCGCAGCATCTGTATCTGTTCTGCTGCGTGGTGATGGTGGGCTCTCTGCTGCTCATGCGCCATCTGGTGCAATCGCCCTTCGGCTATACGCTGCGCATGATTCGCGACAACCCGCGGCGCACCGAATTTCTCGGCATTCAGGTGTGGCGCATTCGCCTGCTCGCCTTCGTCGTGGCCGGCGTCTTCGGCTCGGTAGGCGGCATGTTGATCAGCTTGTTCGTGTCCAGCGCTTATCCCGATTTCGCCTACTGGACCATCTCCGGTGAGGCGATCTTCATGATCCTGCTCGGCGGCATGGGCGTGTTTCTCGGGCCCATCTTGGGCGCGGCCATTCTGCTGCTGCTCAACGACGTGGTGACGCGTTACACGGAGCACACCGCGCTGGTGCTGGGCATCGTCATCCTGGTCTTCGCGCTCGGTCTGCGCAAAGGTGTGCTCGGCACGCTGAATGATTGGTTGCGGCGACGTGGGATGGCCAATGTCGCAAAATCGGGTCAAGCGAAAGCCGTCGCGCGTACGGGGTGACGCGCGATGCTGACGATCGAGAATCTGCGCAAGTCCTTCGGTGGCGTGAATGCCATGAACGGCGTCAGCTTGCGCTTCGACACCGGGTCGCTGACTGCCGTCATCGGTCCCAACGGCGCCGGCAAGACGACTTTCTTCAATCTGATCACCGGGGCCTTCAAGCCCGACTCGGGACGCGTTCTGCTGGGCGATGAAGACATCGCCGGTCTGTCCGCCCCGGAAATCGTGCGTCGAGGTGTCGGCCGCGCTTTTCAGATCGCCAGCATCTTTCCCACGCTCAGTGTGCGTGAATCGATCCTGTGCGCGATCAATGCACATCGACATTGGCATGCGAACTGGCGCCACCGTTTCCCGCTCGCAGCCGCGCAGACGGCTGCCGAGGAAGCGCTGGAGCTGGTCGGACTCACCTCGCGCGCGAACGCCCTATCGGGCAATCTCTCGCACGGCGACCAGAAGCTGCTAGACATCGCGCTCGCCCTCGCCTTGGAGCCGCGCGTGCTGCTGCTCGACGAGCCGACTGCGGGCATGGGCACCGAAGAGCGCTGGCAGATGATCGAGACAGTGCATCAGTTGTGGGCGCTCAAGAAGATGACGTTGATCTTCATCGAGCACGACATGGACATCGTGTTCAAGTACGCCCAGACCATCCGCGTGTTGAGTTACGGCACCGTGCTTGCTGAAGGAACCGCCGAACAGGTTCGGCGCGATCCGCGCGTGATCGAGGCGTATCTGGGCGCGCATTACAAGGAGCAGCCCGCGTGAAGCGCGCGCCGCAGTCGGGTCAGCCGATCGAGGCGCAGGCATGAGCCGCGTGATCTTCTGCGCCGAGAGCATCGACGTTTTCTACGGCAGCAGCCAAATCTTGTTCGGCGTGAATGTCGCCGTGACCGAGGGCCAGACCATGGCCTTGCTCGGCCGTAATGGCGCCGGCAAGTCGACCACGTTGAAGGCGATTGCGGGCATCGCGCCCCCTGCGCGCGGCACGGTAAAGGTATTGGGTAAGCAAGTGCAAGGCAAGAAGCCGCATGCCATCGCGCGCGCAGGGATCGGCTTCGTGCCCGAGGACCGCCAGGTCTTCCCCGAGCATACGGTCGAGGACAACCTCATCATCGCAGCGAAGAAAGGCCCGGACGGGCAGGACCACTGGAATCTCGCACGCATCTACGACATGTTCCCGCTGCTCGCGCCGCTGAAGCATCGCATGGCAGGCAACCTCTCCGGCGGCGAGCAGCAGATGCTCACCATCGCCCGTACCTTGATGGGCAATCCGAGCGGCTTGCTGCTCGACGAGCCCAGCGAAGGCCTGGCGCCGGTGATCGTCGAGCGCATCGGTGAGCTGCTGCGCAAGTTGCGCGACATGGGCGTGACGGTGCTGCTCGCGGAGCAGAACATGCACTTCTGCCTGGGCATTGCCAGCCATGCGGTCGTCATCGACAAGGGGCAGGTGGTCTATTACGACACCATTGAAGCCTTGCGCCAGGACGAGGCCGTGACCAGCCGCTATCTCGCCCTGTAACCGGCGCGTAGCCGCTTCGCGGCGATCGATGCGATGCTGCGGCCATGTATTTGCACGCTCTGCGGCGTTATTGATGCGACCATCCCCAGCGAGCGACGCGGTGCTAGCCGTCAATCCATTATGAGGTTCTCCTAAGTGGATGACATCGCCGCTGGTGCAGACAGAGCGGCGTTGTTCCTCCTCTCCTCTCATCAGGATGGGCCGGCCGCAGGCCGGGGGTGGTGTGGCTTTGCCGGGCATTTAGCGAGTGCTCAATAGGAGATCAATGAAGATGGCATCACAAGACACGATGCGAGCCATCGAAGCTCGCGGCTTCTCGATCGATGCACTCCAGCTCGTCAACCGGCCAATTCCAAAACCTCGCCGGGGCGAGATCCTCGTGCGCGTACATGCCGCCACGCTCAACTACCGCGATCTCGCTATCCTGGTCGAGAAGTATCTGCCGACGCTTGCGTTGCCCTACGTGCCGGCGTCCGACGCCTCAGGCGAGGTCGTCGAAGTGGGGGAAGAGGTCACGCGCTTCAAGGTCGGTGACCGCGCGATGCCGGTCTATACTCAGGGCTGGCACGATGGCAAGCCCACTGCGGAGCAGCGCACGAAGCGCACGCTCGGTGCACCGCTGTCCGGTGTGCTGCAGGAATACATCGTCGTCCCCGCCGAGGACGCGGTCGCCACGCCGGCGCATCTCGACGACGTCGAAGCGGCCACGCTGCCCATCGCCGCGCTCACCGCATGGTCGACCCTGCAAGAGGGCGACGTGAAGCCGGGCGACGTCGTCGTCGTGCAGGGAACAGGAGGTGTGTCCCTGTTCGGGCTTCAGTTCGCCAAGCTCGCCGGCGCGCAGGTCATCGTTCTCTCGTCGAGCGATGACAAGCTTCGCCGGGCGCGCGAATTAGGCGCCGATGTCGGCATCAACTACCGCACCACACCCGATTGGCATACGGCGGTCAAGGAAAGCACCGGCGGACGCGGTGCGGATCTCATCATCGAAACAGCCGGCGCGACGCTGAATAAATCCCTCGCCGCGCTCGCGTTTGGCGGCTTCATCGGCGTCGTGGGCTTCGTCGCCGGATACGAGGCCACGATTCCGCTCCGGCAGCTGATCGGCCCGCTGAACCGGATCCAGGGAATCGCGGTGGGCTCCCGCGCGCGTTTCGAGGCGATGAATCGCGCCATCACCACACACAAGCTGCGGCCGGTAATCGACAGCGTGTTCAAGCTCGAAGATGCGGCGGACGCGTTTAGGCATCTGAACAGTGGGCGGCACTTTGGGAAGATTGCGGTGAAGCTTTAGAGCCATTATTGGGAGAAGAAGCCGGCGTGATGATGGGCTTTGCGCTTCGCGTCGAGCTGCAAGATGCGCCGGCTAGGAAGACCGCGTGTTGCGAGCTGATTACCCATCATGCGTTGCGCTCATCCATCGGGGCAGCCGGCGAGCACCGGCTTGATGTCTACGACCGGCGTGCCGTCGATCGCCTCGATCGGTCCGATGCGAACACGCGCACCCGCGATCTCGCGCACGGTGACGCGGTGCAGCCCCAGCGGAGTGGGTCGATGCGGCGAACGCGTCGAGAACACGCCGGCGAGCGGCTTACTCGGATCGCCGCGCGGATGCACTTCAAGCCTGTTGCGATCGGCGAGGTGCTGCAGTCAGGTGATGACCACGAGCTCGTCTCCGGCGCTCATTCCCTTGAACCCAGTCGCGAACGCGGGATCGAGCTCGAGCCATGCAGACCGACGCGGGGCCGTACGCCGATGAATCGCGCGCTCCGGCTGGATACTTGGTTCTCGAAGCCGACGATTTGGATGCAACGATCGAGGTGGCATCCCGCATTCCCGCGGCGCGCTTAGGCGGCGGCGTCGAAGTTCGGCCGGTAGCGAAATATACGGGTGACGGTGCTACCGACTCAACGCCCATTCTAGGAAGTGCGAAACGCGTGGAGAATCGCCCGCGCAAAAGACAAACCCCGCCGAAGCGGGGTCTGTCGTGTCGTGTTACCGATTACTGCTTGCGCCCACGCGAGGCGACTAGAGCGGTCAGGCCGAAACCGAGAAGCGCAAGCGTCCCCGGTTCGGGAACAGAGCCGCCACCCGAGCAGTTAGTGACGCATTCGACGTTAACATTGTCCAGACCGATGTAATTGAACCCGCCGGCACCCTGTAGCAACACGGTCGTGGTGGTGGACGCTGCCACGAACTGCAGGGTTTCGTGGGTCCAGACGTTGATACCCGTCGTCGGTGATGTAAACGTCTGCGACGTACCGGCAGCGCTAGCGGTGAGCGAGTCGGGCACGCCCCACTGAGTCGAACTGCCCAGATCGAACGAAAGCGAATACGTCGCCCCCGGGATCGAGGCGAGGGTCTGCGATACACCGGCGAAGGGGGCGCCGGCCTGATAGTTGGTCAAGTCGAGAAAGAAGCTTCCCTCGCTGGCCGTCAAGTTGAAGGGATTCGTCGGGCCGATCCAGGCCGTCGTGTCCGTGACGACCGTCCAGCCTGTGATCACGGTCGAGCCAACCCCCGGCGACATCGTGTCGTTCCCCTGATTGACGAATGCCCCCAACTCGAAGCTCCCGTTGGTGAGCAAGTTCGCCTGCGCGGACGTTGCTGCCGCAAGCGCAGCGGTCAAAACAAAGACTCGGACTGCAGTGCACGATTTCATGGTCAATTCTCCTTCCTAGACGGCCAAGTTCAACAGCATGTTGTTCTTCAATCTCCAACCGCACAGAGGAGAGCCGAGGCTGGGCGGGCTTCGACCTGACTCTACATCAACAATCGAGCCGCAAGCTGCGAGTCGTTGTAGACCAGTCGACCAGACGCATTGTAATGCGGGGGCACGCTCGCGTATGTAAAAGGTTTCGACAGGTGCGAGTGCCCGCTCAGGCGAGCTCTTCGACCAGCTTGCGAATCTGCCGGGTGGTGTGCTCGACGAAGTCGCGGTTGATGCACGCGATCTTGTCGAGCGTATCGAGCACAAACGGCCTGGTTGCCCTCCATGACCGTTCCCCGCGATCAAAGCTGTCGGCGAGTCTCCTGCAGATACGGAAGTCCGCGCAATACAACGAGTTGCATAGAGGGAAGAACGGCCTCGCTGGAAGCTGCCCTCGCCCGATGTGGCACTCGGCGCTCGAGGGTCGGTGGTCAGCCCGTGGAGACAATCGATACATGAACCAAACAGAGCGGGTGAATGAAGGAGCAGACCCTCGATGCGTACCTGGAGCCCTTGTTCACAACCACTTCGACAACCAAATCCCAAGCTAAGATTGGGCTCGTCCTCTGCTTCGCCCGCCAGTGACCTCGCGGCCCTGGTGCAGCAGCGTGATTTCCTCGGGATCGAAAGCGGCGAAGGCTTCCTCGACAAACTTCAGAAATGCGATGACCTTTGGGATTGTACGTGCCGTCTTGCGATACATGGCGAAGATGGGAAAGCCCGGCGGACATGTCCAATCAGTGAGCACTCTATGCAGTTGTCCTGATGAGATAAGATAAGGGTCGAAGCATCCCACGCGCATGAGACCCGACCCAGCGAGAACCGCAGCCACTAGCCCGTCTCGGTCGTTGGTGACAACCCTGGGCGCTACTTGAATGACTTTGCGTTCATCTCCGCGCTCGAACTCCCATGCCTCGAGTGGTTGCTTCATGTCCGGTCTTTTCATCGCCAAACACGAGTGCTCCAGAAGATCTTCGGGCGTCCTCGGTATTCCGGCGAGTTTCAGATACTGCGGAGATGCATACACAGAATGCCGAATCTGCGCCACCTTACGCGCGATCAACTCTGACGCAGGCGGCTCGCTGATATGCAACAGCACGTCGACGCCTTCCACGTGCATCTCCTTCGGTTGCCACTGTATATAGAACTCGAGCCGCAACTGAGGGTGGCGCCGTAGAAATGTTGAAAGCCGAGGCATGATTACATTGCGGCTCAACGGCACGGCGACGCCGACACGCAACGTGCCGGTGAGGCGTTCGGTTTTTCGCACGCCGCTCTCTAGTTCCGCCAGTTGCCGCAAGAGTTCGCATCCGCGTCGGTAGACTCCTTCGCCTTCCTCGGTAAGCCGCAACTGACGGGTGGTTCGGTGAAACAAAGAGACGCCCAGTCCTTTCTCTAGATCGGCAATGGCATGGCTGACCGCGGAGGGCGTTAAATCCAATGACCGCGCGGCCTTGGCGAAGCTGCCAGCTTCGGCGGCTCGCACCAGCAATTCAATTCGACGCATTCGATCCATGAGCGCACCCGCGGTGGTATTCCGAGCCCCGATTATTCATGAAATGAATTCACCAGTGAAGTGCCTGCTTGCGTCTCGACCGCCATGTGCCGCTTCCCTACACTGCAATCTCTAGTAGGGAATGCAGATGAAATCGAACATCGGAGAAATGGCTGTTGCCTTCTTGATGGCCGGCGTAATGGCGAGTGCATGCTTCGCGCAAGCCTATCCGTCGAAGCCTATTCGACTCATCGTGCCAGCAGCGCCCGGCAGTCCCCCAGACATTCGGGCGCGGTGGATCGCCGAGAAACTTCGTCCCGCGCTGGGACAAGCGTTGATCGTCTATAACAAATCGGGCGCAGCAGGCATCATTGGAACGCAAGCAGCTGCGCGGAGCGCAGCCGATGGCTATACGCTAGTCATGGTGCATCAGGGGACGCTCGCGTTGAATCCGCACCTCTATTCCGACTTGCCCTACGATCCGATCAAGGATCTGGCGCCGGTGAGTCGGTTGGTTGTCAGTCCATTGATGCTCACGGTTCATCCTGAGTCTCCCGCTCACTCTGTGGCGGACCTGGTGCGGCTAGCGAGAGAGAAGCCGGGACAACTAAACTTCGGTTTTCCGGGAGTTGGAACACCTCCTCACATGGCGGGCGAACTGTTTACGCGGTTGGCCCAAGTCGATGTCATGCGTATCCCGTACAGCAGCGCGCCTGCCGCGCAGATTGATCTGATCGGAGGCAGACTCACGTACACCTTCGATGGAGTTGCCACTGCATTGCCTCAAGTCCGCGCGGGCAGACTCAGGGGATTGGCGGTGACCGGCGGCAAGCGCCTGGCGGCCTTACCTGACATTCCAACCGTCGCCGAGTCGGGGCTGCCGGGTTACGAGTACTGGTCCTGGATGGGCATCTCTGCTCCCGCGGATACGCCGAAAGAGATCATTTCTCGCTTGAACGCGGAGATAACGAGAATCCTCAAAACCCGGGAAGCGCGCGACTGGTTCGCGGAGCAGGGCGGGGAACCCATTATCGAGACCCCTGAAGAATTCGCCGCCTTCATCGAAACCGAATACTCGCGCTGGGGCAAGATTATTCGTCAAGCGGGCATCAAGGCTGAGTGAGCTTTCCTGCGTCCGATCTGTTCACCTTCCCACGAAAGCATCGCGCAAGGAACAAGTAGATGAAAGAGTCCAAGGGTAGCGTTGGTGGGTCCCCTCAATCGGGTCGCTATGTGCTGGACAATGCCGCACCACAAACGCCGGCAAGATTTTCCGCCCTTGGCGGACTCTACGATACAACGACGATCCGGCATCTGGAAGGAATTGGGGTCGGGCACGGCTGGCGCTGCTGGGAGATTGGAGCCGGACCTGGATCGATCGCACAATGGTTATGTGACCAAGTGGGACCTAGTGGTTCCGTGTTGGCGACGGATATCGACACGCGGTTTCTCGACAAAAGCGTTCGCAGCAACCTTACGATATGCCGTCACGATATCGTGTTGGATCCCTTGCCCGCCAACACCTTCGATCTAATTCACGCCAGACTGGTGCTGGTGCACTTGCCGGAGAGAGAGCAGGTCTTGGACAGCATGATTGTCGGCCTCAAGCCTGGCGGTTGGTTGTTGACCGAGGAGTTTGATTCCCTCTCGCAGCTTGCGTCACCCGAGCGATATCCTGGGGAGATAGCGCTGAAATCGGCAGCGGCGCTGCGCAAAGTCATGATGGAGCGAGGGGTAGATCCGGGGTTTGGAAGGGCTCTTGCCGGTCACCTGCGCGCTCGTGGATTGGAGAGTATTTCAGCGGAGGGACGGATGCTCATGTTGTTAGGCGGTTCCGTCGGTACCGACCTGATCAGGGCAAACCTGGAGCAGCTCCGCGAAGCCATCCTTGGTTCCGGCGACGTTACGCCACTACAGTTTGAGGAAGACCTAGCCCGATTGGAGCAAGCGGATTTCATGATGCCTTCGCCGGTCATGTGGAGCGTCGCGGCACGCCGACCGGATCGGATTGCGCCCGTTAGTCGACAGGCGTGATGCGGCCGCCGCCATTGCGGCTAGGCTTCGCCGCTTGGCCGAACGCTCGCGGGAACCCCAGTGCTGCGTTCGTCCCGCGAATCCGAATGTCATGCAAGATATTCGCACAGGTCATCGTGGTTGAAGGGGTTCACGAAACGCACCCCTTCGATCAGAGCAAGATCCTGTAATTCGTCGGTAAGCAGAACGCTCACCCCGGCCTCCTGCACAGTCGCCCATAGCATCGCATCCCAGAACGGCATCTGAAATCGACGAAGGCCATCGATGGCATGGGAAAGTGTGTTTGCACCCGCGGCAACCACTGGGAACAGTGCCTGCCAGTCCTCGATCCGATTGCGCGCCTCGTCCGTGGACAGGCGCCCCTTGCGCGTATCTAAGAGAAGAAGCCTTACTCCTTTACCCGTGCCCTCGCCTGGCTCAACTGCTCGGCGCTCATTTTCTCCGCCAGATTCTTGCGCAGCGTGCCTGTGTAATCGTTGGCAGGAAGATCTTCAGTCAGCCATACATACCCTTGCACCAGGTCGCGGTGGGCGCCCCAGCCGAGCTGCAAGTGCACCATCTTCAATAAGCGCTCGCCGTTCTTGTCGTTCGCTTTGGCGAGTTGGCGTGCGATGCGCAGCGCTTCGGTGAAGTCGCCCGACTGCCGTGCTGCCTCGTACGCGTCGCGGCCTTGCACGTACATCGCCATCTTGTCGCCGGCCTTCGCCATGCAGTCGATGTAGCCGTCGCCGGCAGGGCATTGCGGTTCTTCGGCACGTGCGGCCGTGTTGGCGCCCGCTGCCAGCGCGAACGCTACGAGCACAAGTGTTCCCAGTCGTTTCATGTCTCCCTCTTTACTTCGGCCATCAGCGCGACGCCGACTTCGCCGCACACTGCGTAGAGTGTGTGTCCACATCATCGAGGCGCATCCCCGCTCTCCCCCAACCCCTCTTCTGCGAGGGGCAGCGGAGCCGCTCGCCAAGATCGATTGGCGATGATTCGCAGCCGGTATGGTGATAGCGGGAAGTGTTACTTCGCCGCGGCAATCACCTTCGCGACTTTCGCCGTGTCGAAATAAAAGTCGACGGACTCGAAGCGGCCGCTCGAGGCCAGCTCGAACACGATGACCATTTCCGTCTTCGCTTCCGCCCCTCCCGGCCTTTGTGCGATCTCGCAATCGACCACCGCGGCAGCCGAGCGACCCATGACAATCGTCTTCTTCGTGTTCCAGCGCGCCTTGAAGTTCTTGAACTCGCCCTGGTAGTACTCGGTGAGTGCGGCCTTCCCTTGCTGCGAACTGAGTGGGCTGCTCCGTCGCACGTTGTCGGTGAAGTATTTGAGCCAGGCTTCCGGATCGCCGCTCTCCATCGCCTGGTTGTACTCGTCGATCGCGGTAGTGACGATGCGCTCGACTTGCATTTCGACGGCGCCGGCGGCGTGGCCGATACGTACCGGCAGCACCAACAGCCCCATGAGGATCGCCAACAGCGGAGCAAGAGCCGCGATTGACTTTTTGTTAGCGAAGCTGCGCTCCATGGTTCCCGTGCCCCTCCTTGAAACGGCAGCCGAGCATAGCGTTTCTCGCGCTCGCACGCGAGGAATTGAACGTTCTTTCAGCGCTTATCCTATTTCTGCATAAGCATATGCATCCTTATTCGTTCCCATTCGATTCGACCGTCCCTACCATTGCCCGTCCCAATCGAGCAAAAACAATGGACTGGCATTATTCCCTCAGCGGTTTACTGGTCGGTGTGATCGTCGGCATGACCGGCGTGGGCGGCGGGTCTTTGATGACGCCGCTGCTCGTCATGGTCTTCGGCGTCTCGCCGGCCACGGCGATCGGCACTGATCTCGTCTATGCCGGCCTCACCAAGGCTGCCGGCAGCGTTACGCGCCACCGCTTAGGATCGGTGAACTGGCGGGTCGCGGCGCTGCTCGCTATCGGCAGCGTGCCCGCGGCGCTCGCGACGACTTGGATGCTGTCGCACCTGGTGCCCTACGGCTCGAGCATGGGCAAGGTATTGACCGTCGCCTTGGGCGGAGCACTGGTGCTGAGCGCGCTTGCACTCGTCTTCAAGAGCCGCCTGCAACGTTACGCAGCGCGCAAGACCGGTTTCCTCAAGCGCGAGCCCGCACGTCACGTGATACCCACCACGATTCTGGTCGGCGCGCTACTCGGCGTGCTGGTCACGACGACCTCCGTGGGCGCGGGCGCACTGTGCGCCATTGCGCTGCTGTTGCTCTACCCTCAGCTGCCGACCAATCACATCGCCGGTACCGACATCGTGCACGCAGTGCCGCTGACGCTGGTCGCCGGTGCCGGCCACGCCTTCGCGGGCACGGTGGACTACGGGCTGCTCGGCACTCTGCTGATCGGCTCGCTACCCGGCATTGTCATCGGCAGCCTGGTCGCACACCGCCTTCCCGAACCCCTGCTGCGCCAAGCCCTGGCCGCGGTGCTGTTCGCCGTCGGCTGCAAGCTCGTCATCTAGCTCAACCGAACCCCAACAACAATGTACATTTACGATCACTTCGATCAGCGCGTCGTCGACGAGCGCGTCGCGCAGTTCCGCGACCAGACCCGTCGCTTCCTCGCCGGGAAGCTGTCGGAAGACGAGTTTCGTCCGCTACGCTTGCGCAACGGCCTCTACATCCAGCGTCACGCGCCGATGCTGCGCGTGGCGATCCCCTATGGACTGCTGTCGACGCTACAGCTGCGTAAGCTCGCGCACATCGCGCGCACCTACGACCGCAACTACGGCCACTTCAGCACGCGGCAGAACATCCAATACAACTGGCCGGCGCTCGAGCGCGTGCCCGACATCCTGGCCGAGCTGGCGACCGTGCAGATGCACGCGATCCAGACCAGCGGCAACTGCGTGCGGAACATCACGACCGATCATTTCGCCGGCGTCGCGCCGGACGAGATCGTCGATCCTTTCGTCTGGGCTGAGCTGCTGCGCCAGTGGTCCACGCTGCATCCCGAGTTCGGCTTCCTGCCGCGTAAGTTCAAGATCGCGATCAACGGTGCGGTCGAGGACCGCGCAGCGACGATGGTGCACGACATTGGCATCCACGCCGCGCGCACCGACACCGGCGAGATCGGATTCCGCATCATCGTCGGCGGTGGCCTGGGCCGCACGCCCATCATCGGTCACGTCGTCCGCGAGTTCCTACCGTGGCAGCATCTGCTCACGTACCTCGACGCCATCCTGCGCGTGTACAACCGCTACGGGCGACGCGACAACAAGTACAAGGCCCGCATCAAGATTCTGGTCAAGGAGCTGAAGCCCGCGGAGTTCACGCGGCAAGTCGAGGAAGAGTGGGCGCATCTCAAAGACGGGCCCGGCACGCTGGTCGAGGAAGAGATCGCGCGCATCGAAGCACGCTTTACGCGCCCCTCGCATCTTCAGCTGCCTGACACGGATACGCACTACGAGGCCGCGCTGAAACGCGAGCCGGCGTTCGCGCGCTGGGTCTCACGTAACGTCCATCCACATCGAGTGCCCGGGTATGCTGCGGTCACGCTGTCGTTGAAGAAGACCGGTGTGCCGCCGGGCGACGCGACCTCCGAGCAGATGGAAGCCGTGGCCGATCTCGCCGATCGCTTCAGCTTCGGCGAGCTGCGCGTGACGCACGAGCAGAATCTGGTGTTCGCCGACGTCGCCAAGCGCGACCTCTACGAGCTGTGGCTGGAGCTCAAGGCGCTCGGCTTCGCCACGCCGAACATCGGGCTGCTCACGAACATCATCAGCTGCCCGGGCGGGGATTTCTGCTCGCTCGCCAACGCCGCCTCCATCCCCGTGGCCGCCGCGATCCAGCATCGTTTCGATGATCTCGATTATCTTTACGATATCGGCGAGCTCGACCTTAACATCTCGGGCTGCATGAACTCCTGCGGTCATCATCACGTCGGCCACATCGGCATTCTCGGCGTCGACAAGAACGGCGAAGAGTGGTACCAGATCTCGATCGGCGGGCGTCAAGGCACGAAGGCCGCGTTGGGCAAGGTGATCGGCCCGTCGGTGGCGCGCGCGGAAGTCGCCGACGTGGTCGAACGGCTCATTCGCACCTATCTCGACAAGCGCGACTCGGAGCACGAGCGTTTCATCGACACCGTGCATCGCATCGGCATCGAACCTTTCAAGGCACAGGTGTATGACTACGCTGATTAAGCAACGCGCCATCGTCACGGACACCTGGCAGGTGATCGGCGCAGCGGGCGAGAGCGACATCGTCCCGCTGGACGGCGACATCATCGTCGCGCTTGAACGATGGATCGAACAACGCGAGACGCTGTCGGCGCGCTCGGGTCGCGTCGGCGTGTGGCTCGGCCCGGCGGACGAGCCCTCACGACTGGTCGAAGCGGGGCCGCTGCCCGCGTTGATCGCCGTGCACTTTCCGGCTTTCACCGACGGGCGCGGCTACTCCACCGCACGCCTGCTGCGGCAACGCTACGGCTTCACCGGCGAGCTACGCGCGATCGGTGACATTCTGCGCGACGAGCTGTTCGAGCTGGCGCGCTGCGGCTTCGATGCCTTCGCGCTGCGCGCCGATCAGGACGCGCAAGCCGCGCTCCTCGCGTTCGACGACTTCAGCGAGGTCTATCAAGCCGCGGTCGATCGCGGGCCCTTGTTCGCTCGTCGCTTCGGTCTGGTGGAGCAGTCGCGATGAGCCTCGATCGACGCATCCACGAAGCCGTCTCGCGCATCGAGCAGGCCGTCGCGAAGCACGTGCCGGCCACCTTCGCATCGAGCTTCGGCGCGGAAGACATGGTCGTGCTCGATCTGATTGCCCGTCATGCGCTGCTGATCGAGGTCTTCACCCTCGACACCGGCCGGTTACCGGAAGAAACGCAGGCGTTGATCGCGCGTGCGCGCGAGGTTTACGGCGTACAGGTACGTGTGCTCTTTCCGGACGCGCAAGCGGTCGAGACCTACGTTGCCACGCATGGCAACAACGCCTTCTACGAGAGCGTAGAGCTGCGCAAGCGCTGCTGCGAGATCCGCAAGCTCGAACCGCTGCGCCGCGCGCTCGCAGCCAAGGCGCTGTGGATCACCGGTCTGCGCCGCGAGCAATCGGTGACTCGCGCGGATGTCGAGGTGCTCGCCTTCGACGCGGCAAACGGGTTGATGAAGCTGAATCCGCTGGCGGACTGGAGCGACACGGACGTGTGGGCCTACATCGAGCGCCACGACGTGCCGGTCAACGCCCTGCACAGCCGAGGCTATCCGAGCATCGGCTGCGCGCCGTGCACACGCGCGGTGCAGCCTGGCGAGGATCCGCGCGCAGGGCGCTGGTGGTGGGAACAGCCGACCTCGCGCGAATGCGGACTGCATGTGGATTCGCAGGGCCGATTAGTACGGACGAAGGCGACGGTTTGATGCGGGAGACGCTGTTTCGAGCAGGACAAGGACATGAACGCTGTGACTGAACTGGAACATTTCGAGACGAGCGCGCCGCTGCACGAGCGTTGGACCCACCTCGACGCGCTGGAAGCCGAGTCGATCTTCATCCTGCGCGAGGTGGCGGCGGAGTGTCGCAACGTCGCCCTGCTCTTCTCCGGCGGCAAGGATTCCGCCGTCGTGTTGCGCTTGGCCGAACGCGCATTCTTTCCCGAGCGCGTCCCGTTCACGCTCTTGCACGTCGACACTGAGCATAACTTCCCGGAGGTGATCGACTTCCGCGATCGCATCGCGCGCGAGCGCGGCTTGAATCTCGTCGTGCGCTCGGTCGGCGATTCGATCCGCAGCGGCCGCGTGCGGTTGCGCGATCCGAACGAGCCGCGTAATCCCCATCAATCGGTGACACTGCTCGATGCCATCGCCGAGCTGGGCTTCGATGCCTGTATCGGCGGGGCGCGCCGCGACGAGGAGAAGGCGCGCGCGAAGGAGCGCGTGTTCTCCTTCCGAGACGAGTTCGGTCAATGGGATCCGAAGAATCAGCGGCCCGAGCTGTGGTCGCTGTACAACGGCCGCGCGCGCGCGGGCGAGAACATTCGCGTGTTCCCGATCTCGAACTGGACCGAGCTCGATGTGTGGCAGTACATCCGGCGCGAGCGCATCGAGTTGCCGGAGATCTACTTCGCGCACCGTCGAGCAGTCGTGCGACGTGGCAGTGCGCTCGTTCCGGTCACCGACCTCACCCCGCCGCGGGCGAACGAAACGATCGAGGAGCTGAGCGTGCGCTTTCGCACGGTCGGCGACATCACCTGCACCGCGCCGGTGGAATCGAGCGCGGCCACGCTCGAAGACATCGTGCGCGAGACGCAGGAAACGCGAATCACCGAGCGCGGCGCTACCCGCCTCGACGACCAGACCAACGATGCCGCCATGGAGCTGCGCAAGCGCGAGGGCTATTTCTGATGAGCACGCCGGACATTTCTTCGAGCACCCCGGCGCGCGCGGGCCTGCTGCGCTTCATCACCGCCGGCAGCGTCGACGACGGCAAGAGCACGTTGATCGGCCGTCTGCTCTACGACAGCAAGGGCCTGCTCGCCGATCAGATGACGGCGCTGGAAGCTGCTTCCCGGCGCCGGGGACTGCAAGCGGTCGATCTCTCCTTACTGACCGACGGCCTGCTGGCCGAGCGCGAGCAAGGCATCACGATCGATGTCGCTTATCGCTACTTCGCTACGCCGGCGCGCAAGTTCATCATCGGCGACTCGCCCGGCCATGCCCAATACACGCGCAACATGGTGACGGCGGCGAGCACGGCAGATGTCGCGGTCCTGCTGGTCGATGCGTGTGAGGGTATGCAGCAACAAACGCGGCGCCATGCGTATTTGGCGCGCTGGGTCGGCATTCCGCGCATCGTGTTGGCAGTCAACAAGATGGACCTCGTCGATTACTCGCTAGAGCGCTTCGATGCCATCCGCACGCAGTTCCACCAATTCGCCACCGGCCTGGGTTTCACCGAAGTGCGCGAGATTCCGCTCTCCGCGCTGCGCGGCGACATGGTGGTCGAGCGCGGCGATGCGCTCGGCTGGTACGACGGACCTACGCTGCTCGAGTATCTGGAGACAGTACCCGCGCGCCATGACGAGAGCGTGCAGCCGCTGCGCTTTCCGGTCCAGCGCGTGGTGCGCGTCGCGCTCGGCAACGCGCAACCCGGATCGGGCTACGAGACGCGCGAGTTTCGCGGCTATCAAGGCACGATCGCGTCGGGGCGTTTGGCCGTCGGCGACAGCGTCGTGGCCTATCCCTCGCGGCTCAGCGCGAACGTAGTCGAGATCCTCACTGCCGACGGGCCCATCGATCATGCCACCGCCGACATGGCAGTGACACTGCGGCTCGACACCGAGATCGACTTGTCGCGTGGCGATCTGCTCGCGGCGCCCGATGCCGGCCCGCAGCTGCTGCAGGACCTCGACGCCGAGGTGTGCTGGTTCGACAGCGAACCGCTGCAAAGCGCGCGTACGTATCTGATCAAGCAAGGCACTGCAATCTCACGCGCGAAATTCGCATCGCTCGAGCATCGCATCGACGTCGACACCTTGCGCCTAATCGATCGGCCCGACACGCTGGCGATGAACGACATCGCGCGCGTGCGCCTGCGCACGCAGCGGCCGTTGGCGGTGGACGTCTATCGCGACAATCGCGTTACTGGCGCCTTCATCGTCATCGACGAGGCGAGCAATCGCACCGTGGCCGCCGGCACCGTGCGCGCATCCGAACGAGCCGAGGCCGGGACCCGATGAGTGCAGGAACGGTTTACCTGGTCGGCGCCGGGCCCGGCGCACCGGATCTGCTCACCGTGCGTGCGGCGCGGTTGCTGGAGCGCGCCGACATCGTCTTTCACGACGCCTTGGTGCATCCCGATACGTTGGCCCTCGCCGCACGCGCGAAGCACGTCGCCGTGGGCAAGCGCTGTGGTCAATTGTCGACCGCGCAGCGGTTCATCAACAAGCAGCTCGTCGACGCCGCGCGCCGCCACGCGGTGGTCGTGCGTCTGAAGGGCGGCGATCCGATGCTGTTCGGGCGCGCGCAGGAAGAGATCGACGCCTTGCGCGCGGCTGGCATTGCGGTCGAGGTGGTGCCAGGGGTGAGTGCAGGCTTTGCGGCGAGCTCGGGACTGCTGCAATCACTCACGCAGCGTGGCGTGAGCCGCAGCGTGGTCTTTCTGACACCTCGCGTCGGCGAAGGCGAACAATCGCACGACTGGGCGCTGCCGGCGGCCAATGCGGATACTGGTGTTTTGTACATGTCCGGTCGTCAGGCGGATCTGATCAGCCAAGGCCTGCAGCGGGCAGGATTGCCGGCTTCGCATCCCGCGGTGTTTGTCGAGAGTGCCTCCTTGCGGGGCGAGCGCGTGCTCCCCACGCGCGTTGGTGATCTGGCCGCTACGGCCGCGCAATTGAGCGCCGGACCGGCGCTGCTGCTGATCGGCGCGGTTTACGAGGGCATCGTGGCGCAGGCCGAGCGAGGTAGCGAGGAGATGCGCCGAACTGCCTGACACGCTCGAGTGGAGCCGCCGCGCCTGTCGCGCGCGCACCGATTTGCGGCGTGCGCGTGGAAAGCGCGGCGCACGCTACGAACGCGAGCTGGGGTGGAACGCGGTCGTACCCCTGACCATCCCTGTATACGAGGCCAGAAGCAAGCCCGGCCGGGGGCGTCACGTCATTGCGCATCGTAGAACGCAGCGGCGCTAGCGCTTCTCGCAACTCAAAGAGATTTCGTCGACTCGCCCATCGCGGTGCGATCGAACAGCGTTTTCATTCACATCGACTCTTGCATTTGAATCATGGACAAACCAGACAAGTACACCGTCGAGCGCATCACCTACATCCGCCCCTGGACGCCGAATCTGTTCAGCTTCAAGACCACCCGCTTCAGCGGCTATCGCTTCATTCCTGGCCAGTTCGCCCGGCTGGGTTTGCGCAAGGCGGACGGCAGCATCGTCTGGCGCGCCTACTCGATCGTCTCGGCGAGCTACGACGAGCATCTCGAGTTCTATTCCATCGTCGTGCCCGGCGGCGAGTTCACCAGCCGCTTGTCGCAGCTCGAAGTGGGCGACGAGATCCTCGTGGAGAAGATGAACTACGGCTTCCTCACCACCGCGCGCTTCGAGCAGGGCAAGGATCTGTGGATGCTCTCGACGGGAACGGGCGTCGCGCCGTTCATCAGCATTCTCTACGAGCTCGAGACCTGGGAGCAGTACGATCGCATCGTGCTCGTGCACAGCGTACGGCACGCCAACGAGCTTGCTTACACCGAAACGGTGGAGTCGCTGCGGCAGCACGAGTACTTCGGCGATTTTGCCCACAAGCTCATCTACCTGCAGGTGGTCACGCGTGAGGACTATCCGGGCGCGCCAAAAGACCGCATCCCGCAACTGCTCGAAAGCGGCGAGCTGGAAGCGATCGTCGGCTTCGACCTCGACCACGAGCGCAGCCGCGTCATGGTGTGCGGCAACCCCGAGATGGTGGACGACACGCGCAAGTGGTTCCTCGATCACGGCTATTCGTTGAGTCGGCGCGGCGCGCCTGGACATCTCGCGCTGGAGAACCTGTGGTAAGACCGTAGCCCCGATGGAGGCCGAAGGCCGTAATCCGGGGAGCGGTATGCATAGCGCAATCATCCGGCGGCGTGATCATGCGGCAGCGCAATCCGCGCGCGTGCGATGATGAGCTAGTTTTCCCCGGATTCCGCTTCGCTGCATCCGGGCTACGAGTGGTCGTTCCCGTAGCCCGGATGGAGGCCGAAGGCCGCAATCCGGGGAGCCGCGCGCGTAGCGCAATCATCCGGCGGCGTAATCATCTCGCGGCGCACTTCGCGCGTGTGCGATGATGAGCTAGTTTCCCCGGATTCCGCTTCGCTGCATCCGGGCTACGAGTGGCACGTCGAATACAAGCTGACATGACTGGTCTCATCCTATTCGGACACGGCGCGCGCGATCCGCGTTGGCGCGAGCCGTTCGATCGCTTAAAGCAGATCGTCGCCCCGCGCCACGACGGACCGGTCGAACTCGCCTTCCTCGAGCACATGCAACCCGATCTTGCCGCTGCGGCTGTCACGCTGAAAGCAGCCGGTGTGCGACATGCCGTCGTAGTGCCGCTCTTCCTCGGCACGGGCGGCCATCTGCGCCAAGACTTGCCGGCGATGCTCGCGGCGGCACAGCAAGCCTCGGGCATCTCGCTGTCGTCTGTTTCGGCGGTTGGTGAGGACTCACAAGTGCTCGAGGCGATGGCGGCTTATTGTGTCGCCGCTGCGCGAGGGGCTTGATTTACGCCGACACCTATCCGGTTGCCAACAAGGCTATCGACCTGCTGCCGGAACTGGCAGAATCCGCGCGAATGAATTTTCTCGCCCATCTGTTCCTCTCCCCGCCCGGCGACGAAGCGTTGCTGGGTAGCTTGATGGGCGATTTCGTGAAAGGGCCGCTCGACGCCAAGCTCCCCGCATATCGCCACGGCCTCATTCTTCACCGCAAGATCGACAGCTTCACCGACGCGCACGCAATGGTCAGGCGCAGCAGGAATCGGATCAGCTCTGCTCGCCGACGCTACGCCGGCATCATGGTCGACATGTTCTACGACCATTTCTTGGCCAACAACTGGGCGGGCTACTGCCGCGAGCCGCTCGAAAGCTTCACCGCACGAGTGTACGCGCTGCTGGAACGCAATAGCGAAGTGCTGCCGGAGCGCCTGCGCCGCATCGCACCGCAGATGGCGCGACAGGACTGGCTCTCTTCGTACCGAGAAGTGGAGTCGATCCATATCGCGCTGAATCGCACGGGCGACCGCCTCAAACGCGGCAATGCCTTGCTCGGCGCCGCGCACGAGCTGACCGCGAACTATGACGGGCTGCGCGATGACTTCCGCGCGTTCTTTCCCGACGTGATCGCCTTTGCTCAACGCTTGGCCGCTCAATCGGAGCGCGAGCGGTCATAGGGTCAACACGAAGTCGCGAAGGCACGAAGAAATACCCCTGCGGCAGAGTGCACGGCGGCCACCAAGAAACGATTCTCTCTGTGTCCTCGATGGAAAATGCCGTTGCTCACCACGAAGGCACGAAGAAAAACCCTGCGGCAGAGTGCACGGTGGCCACCAAGAAACGATTCTCTCTGGGTCCTCGATGGAAGATGCCGTTGCTCACTACGAAGGCACGAAGAAAAACCCTGCCGCAGAGTGCACGGCAGTCACCAAGAAACGATTCGCTCTGTGCCCTCGCTGGAAAATGCCAGTGCGGTGTGTCGTTCAACGCGGCGCGTCGCCCATCCGGAACTCGTGCGTCAGCTCGTCGAGCTTCGTCTTGAGCCCCGGATCGAGCTTCATCTCAGCCGCGGCGAGGCTCGCTGCGAGCTGCTCGGGCCGGCTCGCGCCGATGATCGCCGAAGTGATCGCAGGATGCGCGAGCGTCCAAGCGACCGCGAGTGTCGTCATCTCGATGCCCGCCTGCCGCGACAGTTCGGCGATCGCTTCGATCGCGTCGAATTCGCGATCATGCCAATAGCGTTCGGTATACATCTTCGCCGCCTTGCCCAGCGTAAAGCGGGTACCTGGCGGCGGCGCTGCGCTGCGCTTGTGCTTGCCGGTGAGCAGACCGCCGGCAAGTGGGTTGTAGGGCATCACCGCGAGCTTCTCCTCCTCGCACAGCGGCAGCAGCTCGCGCTCGATCTGACGAAACAGCAAGTTGTAGCGCGGTTGTACGGAAGCGAATTTGGCCACACCGAGCACTTCGCTGCGCCCGAGCGCACGCCCGAGACGCCAAGCAGGATAGTTCGAGCAGCCGATGTAGCGCGCCTTGCCGCTGCGCACGACGGCGTCGAACGCCTGCAACGTTTCGTCGGTGGGCGTGTTCGGATCGAAGTGGTGCACCTGATAAAGATCGACGTAATCGGTACCTAATCGCCGCAGAGATCCGTCGATTGCGTCCATGACATGCTTGCGCGAGGTGCCTTGCTGCCATGCCGCCGCGCCCACCTTGCCGCTGCACTTGGTGGCGATGATGAACTGCTCGCGCCGCCCGCGCAGCCACTTACCGATGATTGCTTCGGTGCGACCGACGTCATCCAGCGTACCGCCAAGCGGATAGACATCCGCGGTATCGATGAACGTAACGCCGGCGCGTGCGGCAGTTTCGAGGATGGCGAAAGAGGTGGCCTCGTCGCATTGCAAGCCGAAGGTCATCGTGCCCAGGCACAGGCGCGAGACTTGTAAGCCGGTGCTGCCGAATCGAATGTGTTCCATCACTTCATCTCCCGCTCGAGATTGTCAGTCATTCTACGAATTTCGCGAGAGTTCTTACTTGAGCGCTACATTTGCGGACATTGCCTGCCCGGCTGCGTGCCGTGGTGTAAAGTAGCAGTACAAGAACATGAAGCGATGATCACATGAACGCGCGGGATTCCAAGACGCACGCCGACAACCGAGCGAATCACTTGCCGCGACGATGTGCTCCTGCCCTTCGCGCTCGCATGGTTGCATGGACGTGCGTGACCCTTGCCGCCGCGCTTCTCACAGCTTGCGCCAGCCGCGGACAACAGGCGACAAAATCGACGAGCCAAGTGCGCGAGGAAATCGTCGCCGCGGAGATGCGCATGGTTGGCAACGCCGCGCCGCACGCCCCCACTCCTCCTTCCACGACGACCGATGCGATGCCGCGACGAGCAAGTGATCGCATCATCGCGCGTGTCGAGGGGGATGCGTCGATCGTCGACATCTACCCTGCAAGCCCGGTTGGTGGTGTGTCGATATCGCCGCCGAAGTCAGGATGGCCGCCCGAGGTGCGCTTGCGCTTGCACGAATTCACCGAGCTGGAAGGATTGAGCGCGAAGGCTCGATCGGGCACGCTACGCTGCGAGATGGCGACCTCGATCGAGAAGGACGTGCCGCATCTGTGCATGATCGACGACGTCCCCGTCGATGCGATTCGCCGGCTGACCGACGGTTTCGAGGTCACTTTGCCTCAATTGCTGCTTGCCGAGCAGAACGAAGCGATCGAAGTCCGCTGGGTCGATCGCTATCGTTGAGGCTGTTCGTCCTACTTCGGACTGGCTCGAGCGCTCAGCTCGCCTTCATCGCCACCTTTGCGAAATCGGCGGGCAAGCTCGCACTCGGCACATGTTGCCAAGGCCCCTTGGTCGATTCGCCGCGATACCAATCGTCACCGATCTGCACGTAGATCTTGCCGTCGGCATCGTCGCGTAGCACGAGGGCCTGGGTGTTGACCAGGCGTGACAAGCCCGTGCCGCGCACCTTCTGATAACCTGGCTGCCCGTCCACGACGATCAAGGCCGTGGGCTCGCTGCTGACGACGATCCGCGGCGGGTTCGTCGCGAGGCTCGGTGTGCGGCCGGTGCGCGGATCGGGTCGAGATGCAAACAAGTCCTGCTGGCCGGCCTCCAGCAAATGTGCCTTGGCCGTCTTGAGCACCTTCGGCGGCGATTTCACCACCGTCCACGGGCCGTTCAAGCTGCGCGCTTGCATGAAGCCGTCATAAACGGGCACGTAGAAGTTCCCGCTCTTGCCCTTCAACAGGATCGCCGGCGAGTTCTCGACCCGCATCAAAGCCGTGCCGTCGACCTTCTTCAGGCGCGGCTCGCCGTAAACGGGCAACAGCAGCGCGGGGCGGGTCGAGAAAATGATCCGAGGCGCCTGCTTGGTCGCTGTTTCCGATTCGCGAGAGGGCGCTTGCGCGGCGTCCGGTAGCGTCCGAGGCGCCGGTGCGCCGACTGGCGGCGCAGGCGTACGCGGGGTCGAGGGAATTGTCGGCGCAGTGGTCGGTTCGGCAGCCGCAATACGATCGGGTGCTGGCTCCGGTTCGACGCCACGCCCCTGAGCCGACGCGCCGAATTCCTCGGCGAGCGAGCTTCCCGGCGTCACACCCATGGCTTCCTCGGCCAGCGCTTTGCGCTCCTCGCTGTAGCCAGATTGCCCGTCTTCGAGCGAAGGTGCCGGGAGTCCGGGGATCGGCTCCTCGAGACCCGAGGCCGCGGGCGCAGGCGATATCGGAGCACTCTTCGCAACGGCGGGTGCCGGTGCACTCGGCCGCGCCGCAGTGGCGGCCGCGGGCGCCGGCGTTCCGGGCGCAGCTTGGCTCTTGGCGGCGACGGGAGGCGACGACTGCGCAACACGCGGCGCAGGCTCTCGTGCGCGCACGTCGGCGGAAGCCGGTGCCGGCGTCGCACTCTGCTTCGACGCATCCGCCTGCTCGAGCGAAGGCGGTGGAAAGATGTCACGCAGGGGGCGGCGGTTCTCTGCTTCGATCTTCTCCTGACGTCCTGCACAGGCGCCCAGCACGAGCACGCACATCAAGATGGGTAAGAGCGCTTTTGACATGATTTCTGAATCTATCCGCAACACGAATGACGCGCAGTGTACCGGTTCTCGTTGCGCAAGCCAGCGCAACAGCCGAGATCGACCCCATCGATCTACTTGCAGTCGACCCCGGGCCTGCACGCTGCGGTGCTCTGTCCTGACGAGATCGGCGCCGTCACACATACCGTGGCGACTCAGACGCGCACCCAAGTCTCGGAAAACGCCAAGAAGGCGGAGCTGCTGTCCTGCTTGCCAGCGAAGTCGCGCTGAAACGGACGCCCTGCCACACCACGCCCATTGATCGAGACATCCACGGCGCGGGCATCGACGAACAGCGAGAACATTTCATGCGCGCCGGTGGCCGATTTCTCTTTGGGAAACTCGACCATATAGACGTCGCCGAGGTCACGCCAAGTGAGCGTGACCTGGCCGACCGCGCTGCGAAACCACTCGACGTGAGTCGTCTTGCCGTCGCCGGCAGGCATGAAGTCCCAACCTGCGACCATGCGGCAATGCTGCAAGCCGGAGGCGTCTTTGAATGCACCAAACTTCGACACGAAGTTCTCGCGCAGGTATTCCGCCAGCGGCTCGTTGTCAGTGACGCACAGATTCGGCTTGGAGGGATCGCCGCCCTTTCCGCGTGGATCCTGCAGGATGAACGCAGCGTGACCGCGACCTCGAGGAGAGAGAATGACCCGAAAGTAGCTGATCAGCGTGACGAACGGTCCGTCGGCCGCTTCTTTGAGATACATCCCCGGATTTTCGCCGGACCACTCGACGTTACCGGGGTTGATTGCGGGGCGTGCCATGTCGCTCTCCTCCTGTTGTCGTTCTGACGTGGCGAGAGTCTAGCAGGTGCGGAAAAAGGGCCGCGGGCGCGACCAGTTTCAATACCGGCGCGCAGGCTGCGAAAACGACTGCGCGAGATTATTCAGCAGCTCGCAGCCTGCGCGCGTCGAAGCCGGCGAAATGAGAAGGCGAGACGGCTCTTCAGCGAAACCGGTGCAGCGGTCGCCGGTCGTCAAAGGGTGAGTGCGTGATGGTGGGAGTGCAGCCGAAAATCCCGCAGCCGCCGCTCAAGCTGAACGGACGAGGCTCGAACCTGCGCTCCTTATGGTGCAAGAACCCCTTGTGGTGCAGGAAATCCTTGCCTGAATGGGCGCGGCAATCACGATGTCCGAAACCGCCACCGCAGGAAGCAAAGGATCCATCGAATCCCACGATTGGCGGCCCGATCAGCACAGCTCCCCCATATCCATAGTCGTAATCTTGGCGCTCAAGCAGCGCGTCGAGCTTCTCGTCCAACGCTTGAACCCTTGCACGTTCACCGAGGTCTTTCAGCCGTTCGTCTTCGAGCTGCCTGCGCAAGCGCGCCGCCTCTTCCTCGGCCGCCCTTGCACGCGCCTCCGCATCGCGGCTGGCTTGCGCGCCCGAATCTGCGGGTAGTGCAGCAGCCCCCTTGCTCGGTTCGGGCACCACCACATTGGATTGGTAGCCGGTCGGGCAGGGACTGTCGGTGAGCAGCACATGTCCCTCTGCATTCACGCACTCGTATACCGTCGCGCCGGCGGGAGCCACAGCAAAAGCGAGCGCTAGTAACGCAAGGGATTTGAGCATCTTCATTTCTGTCAGACTCCCTTCAACGCAAAATTGTTCAACGCGACGACAGATGCACGATCGAGACATGCGCCACTGAGCCATTTTCGCACTGGCGGCACCTGCACCCATGTCACCGTGGGGTGACGTCGCACTTTGCGCGGGCCCAACGGTCGAACGCCCTCGACGTCCTCCTGCATACGCTTCCCCATGCGCCTTGTCGTGATTCTCTTCGCATTGTTCTGGGTCGGAACGGCCGCCGCGGATTTGCGCGGCTACGTCAGCAAACCCGATACCTCCTTTGCGTGGCGGCTGCGCGATAACCACGGCAGCGCACAGGGCACGCATTACCGTCTCGAGCTGCGTTCGCAGACGTGGCGGGGTGTGCCGTGGCAACACGAGCTGCACCTGTTCACGCCCAAAACCGCCAGTGGAAAGCTGGCGGTGTTGTTCGTGGGCACAGGACCGCATGATCCCATGGACTTGGCGGTTCGAGTGAAGGCGCCGGTGGCGGTCCTCACCGCAGTTCCCAACCAGCCGCTGCTAGACGGTAAGTACGAGGACGAGCTGATCGCCGAGACGTTCATGCGTTTCATCGCGACCGGCGAAGACGACTGGCCGCTGCTGCTACCCATGCTCAAGAGCGTCGTGCGGGCGATGGATGCGTTACAGGCATTCTCGCGCCAACATGGGGGCTCGATCGAGGGCTTCGTCGTCACCGGCGCGTCCAAACGCGGCTGGACGAGTTGGCTTACGGCTGCCATCGATGCGCGCGTGCGTGGGGTCGCTCCGCGTGTCATCGACATGCTGAACGTCGCCGCACAGATGCCGCACCAGCTCGAGTCCTGGGGGCAGTACAGCGAGATGCTGGCGCCGTATACGAACCCGGGGCTGCCGAAGTTCGCCGACAGCCCTCAGGGACGGCGACTGATCGAGATCGTCGATCCCTATTCGTATCGGGACCATCTCGACATGCCCAAGCTCGTCCTGCTCGGCACCAACGACCGCTACTGGACGCTCGACGCGCTCAACCTGTACTGGCCCAATCTCCCCGGACCCAAGAGCGTGCTCTACATCCCGAATGCCGGCCACAGTCTGGCCTCCGAAGACGCATGGCTCGACGCGCTCGCGTGCTTCTTCGTTTCGGTGCGTGCGGGTGAGCCGCTGCCGCCGATCGAGGCGCGCGCACGACGTGACGACGATCGCTTGAACCTGACAGTACGCGCCGACGTCCTCGCGCGCGAGGTCGATCTGTGGCAGGCGCAATCCCCCACACGCGATTTTCGCGAAGCGCGGTGGACATCGAGCCCGATGCCCAGCAGCGCGCAGGGGTGGTCGGGGCAGATCGTGCTGCGCGATGCGGCCTACACCGCGGCATTCGCGACCGTGCACTTCGAGCTGCACGGGCAGCGCTGCGCACTCTCGACACCAGTGACGATCGAGCCGCCCGCCCAGAAGTGAGGGTTCGCACGAGTCCTGCTAACCCGAGAGGACTGAGAAGAGCACGCGCACGACCAGCGAGACGAGGCGCATGACAGAACAAGTCGGGGGTTCCGAACCTAGCGGCGGCGCAATCCATAACGCCGAGTCCCATCGCGCGACGTCGAGCAACAGCTGGTGGAAGCGCGGCATTGTTTACCAGATCTATCCGTTGTCCTTTCAAGACAGCGACGGTGATGGCCGCGGCGATCTCGAAGGCATCAAGCAGCGGCTCGACTACTTGGTCTGGCTCGGCGTCGATGCGATCTGGATCTCGCCGATCTATCCCTCGCCGATGGCCGACTTCGGCTACGACGTCAGCGATTACTGCAACATCGCGCCGCAGTTCGGCACCCTCGAGCAATTCGACACGCTAGTAAGGGCAGCCCACGAGCGCGGTCTCAAGGTGATTCTCGACTTCGTACCCAATCACACCTCGGACCAGCATCCCTGGTTCATCGAGAGCAAGTCCTCGCGCGACAATCCCAAACGCGATTGGTATATCTGGCGCGATCCTGCGCCCGGTGGTGGGCCGCCCAACAACTGGATCAGCAATTTCGGCGGCAGCGCTTGGCAATTCGATCCGCATACCGGCCAGTATTACCATCACGCATTTCTCAAGGAGCAGCCGGATCTCAATTGGCGCAACCGCCGAGTGCGCGACGCGATGTACGATGTGCTGCGCTTCTGGATGGAACGCGGCGTCGACGGCTTTCGCATCGATGTGCTGTGGCATCTGATGAAGGACGCGCAGTTCCGCGACAATCCGCCCAACCCCGGCTATCAACCCGGCGATGCCGCGATCCGCAGTCTGTTGCAGGTCTATTCGTGCGATCAGCCGGAAATCTTCGACATCATCGTCGAGCTACGCAGCGTGCTCGACGCCTATCCCGACCGTGTGCTGATCGGCGAGATCTACCTGCCCGTGGAGCGACTGGTGCAGTACTACGGCGGCGGGCGCGGCGTGCATATGCCGTTCAACTTTCAACTGATCGAAGCGCCTTGGCATGCGCGCCAGATCGATCAGATGATTGAGGAGTACGATCGGCTCGTGCCGGAAGGCGAATGGCCCAACTGGGTGCTCGGCAATCACGACAAGCCCCGCATCGCCTCGCGCGTCGGGGCGCAACAGGCGCGGGTCGCGGCGATGCTGCTGCTCACTTTGCGCGGCACACCGACGATGTACTACGGCGACGAGCTGGGCATGGAAAACGTGACCATTCCGCCCGATCGCGTACAAGATCCGTGGGAGAAGAACGAGCCGGGTCTGGGTCTGGGGCGCGATCCGCAGCGCACCCCGATGCAATGGGACAGCTCACCGAACGCAGGTTTCACGACCGGCATTCCCTGGTTGCCGCTGGCACCCGATCACACTTCTCGCAACGTCGACTGCCTCGCGCGCGATCCCGCTTCGATCCTGTCGCTGTATCGGCGCCTGATCCAATTGCGACGTGCGCGCCCAGCGCTGATCGAAGGCCGCTATCGGCACGTGGAGAGCCATGCCGATCTGTTGACCTACGAACGGGAAGCCAGCGGCGAGCGGCTTTTGATCGCGTTGAACTTCGCGCACGTGCCCGACCAGTTGGCGCTGCACGAGTGGCGGGGGCGCGTGTTGCTATCCACTTATTTCGATCGCGAAGGCGAGCGGGTCGCAGGCGAGCTTGCGCTGCGCGCGGACGAGGGCATCATCGTCGAGCTGACGTAATCGAAGACGGCGCCGCTGCCCCGGATTCCGCTTCGCTTCATCCGGTCATCCGGGCTACGAGTGCGCCTGCGTGACCCGTAGCCCGGATGCAGGCCGCAGGCCGGAATCCGGGGAATCTTCCCTTCCTCGTCGAGGTGGGGTGGCCCCAAGGGCCGGGTGGTGGGTCTTCATACGTAGTTCCCCGGATTGCGCTTCGCTTCATCCGGGCTACGAGTGCGCCTGCATGACCCGTAGCCCGGATGCAAGCCGCAGGCCGGAATCCGGGGAATCTTCCCTTCCTCGTCGAGGTAGGGTGACCCCAAGGGCCGGGTAGTGGGTCTTCATACGTAGTTCCCCGGATTCCGCTTCGCTTCATCCGGGCTACGAGTTCGCCTGCGTGACCCGTAGCCCGGATGCAGGCCGCAGGCCGGAATCCGGGGAAGTCGTCGCTTTCCGCATCAGCGCAGAGTCAGTGTCGTTAGCGGCGCGTCCCTGGATTCCCGCTTCCGGGGAATGACTTGCCACCGTGCTTTGCTGCACCTGGCGTACGCAGCCGACCGCTCCGGCCTCGCGCCGATCAATCGTTATGCGTCTTGAACTCAGCCGGCGAGACGATCTCGATCAACTCGAGGTCGTCCGAGTGCGCAAGCTCGGTGTGGCGGATGCCGGGAGGTTGGTGCACGCAGCTACCCGGGGTGAGGGTGACCTCGCCCACACCCTCGTAGTCGAATTTGATCCAGCCCTTGAGCACGTACACCATCTGGAAGTCGACTTCGTGATGATGGCGTTGCGGCATGGCATGAACGCCAGGGATGGCGCGGATCACGTGCGCAACGACTTTACCTGCCGTCGCATCGCGAATGCCGAGATCGCGGTACTCGAAAAAGGAGCGCAGCCCCTGCTCCCAATTCGCGTCTTTCTCGTGATTCACCGAAAACCGCATGTGCTGATCCATCGCGCCTCCTCGTTGTTTCTTGCTGCCGCTCCATCAAGCGCGCGTGGCGCGAAACAGATAGCGGTTGAGACTGAAGAAGTAATCGCCCTGCGCCCCACGCTCGCGCAGGTCCGCCGCCCACTGCGTCCCGATTGTCTCACCCAAGCGCCTGCCCGCATAGCGGGAGCCTCTTCCAATGGGGTATGAGCCTGAAGGGCGGTTCGTGTTTCCAACGGGGTATGAGCCTGAAGTGAGGTTCTTGGATCGATCATCACAGCATGGTGATCGATATGAACGATGCGA